>ERZ795060.326-NODE-326-length-68061-cov-70.700203_pt1 | contig 68061 bp, 62 predicted proteins | sample MGYA00375144_ERZ795060 | MGnify/ENA primary metagenome ERZ795060 (study PRJEB30189, sample SAMN05720157) | activated sludge metagenome | isolation source: anaerobic digester from wastewater treatment plant | place: Japan | collected 2015-05-15 ... | reverse complement strand
TGGGCAAGAGCAAGCTAAAACCCAAGGAACTTCACTTTCTAAAAACGAAAGGGAACTTCGATATTGCCGCTATATGTCGTGAAGCCAACATCATACTCCGTAGCCAGCTTGTTACAAAGGGTGAACTGTTGCAATACATCTGTAATGCTCTTGAAACTCCTGAAGTGATTGATACCGATAATCGGTTTAAAACACTTACCCAGCACCTTAAGGCTAAGAATATTACCAGTGTCGATTCAAAAAGCAATGAACTTCATGGTGAGGTTTCATTGCATAAGCCCCTTAGCTACACCATTTATGGAGCCGATGGTATAGAACCGGGAGCAATTGAACAAATGGAAAACGCCATGAGCTTGCCCGTTACACTTGCGGGCTCACTAATGGCCGACGCCCATGAAGGATACGGTTTGCCCATTGGCGGTGTTTTAGCCACAACCGGAAACGTTATTATTCCTTACGCTGTTGGAGTTGATATTGCCTGCCGGATGTGTATGTCGGTTTTTCCGATTAAACCTGAGATTTTAGGTACTAAAAGTGAAACGTTAAGCCAAATCCTCCTCCGAACTACCATTTTTGGCGTGGGTAGTAAGAATAAAAACCATATTGACACTTCGCTTTTTGACAAAAAGGAATGGTCGGCAACAAAGGTAATAAAGCAGCTCCGCGATCTGGCTTACAGCCAGCTAGGAACATCGGGTGGCGGTAACCACTTTGTGGAATGGGGTGAATTGCACATTACCGAGTTCGACCCGTTGCTTGGATTTGAACCCGGAAAGTACCTGGCATTGCTATCACATTCAGGGTCGCGGGGATTTGGTAGCGAAATAGCTCTTTACTATTCAAAACTTGCCATGGAAAAGGTGAGGCTACCCGGCAAAGCCCGCCATTTGGCCTGGCTCGATTTGAACAGCCAGGAAGGTCAGGAATACTGGCTTGCCATGAACCTAGCCGGCGAATATGCATCGGCTAACCACCATGAGATCCATGCAAAGGTTGCCCGTGAGCTGAATGTACGTCCCATAAGGATGATTGAAAATCACCATAACTTTGCATGGTTTGAGAGCCTCCCTGATGGCCGTAAGGCCATTGTTCACCGGAAAGGCGCTACGCCCGCACACCCAAATTCACTGGGAATTATTCCAGGTTCAATGGTTCATCCGGCCTTTGTGATAAAAGGCAAGGGTAATCCGGCATCGCTTTCATCGGCATCGCATGGGGCAGGCCGAAAAATGTCCAGAAGCAAAGCGCTACAAACGTTTACTCAGGCTGATCTTAACTACATTCTGGAGAAATGGGGAGTGGAACTTATAGGTGCAGGGCTCGATGAGGTGCCAATGGCATACAAGGATATTGATGCTGTTATGGCATACCAATCTGACCTTGTAGGTGTGCTTGCCAAGTTCTACCCCAAAATTGTAAGAATGGCTAACCCGGAACGGAAACATCGCTGGGAATAGTCCAGAACTCGCTAGTTTGAAAAAATTTTTACAATGTTGTTTAGTTTGGATTATTTGGCATGCTGCTAGCGATACATCTCTCTGTCATGCAGAGTTTCGACTCATCGGGATAGACTCCGTCAAAGCGTCTCTTTGTTTCTTCATTCCTTTATTCCATTTTTGATTGGTTTTCTGCATCGCTCTTTGCCATTCTTTTCTGTTGCGATGCAACGTTTCAGTGTTGCTCTTTGGAATGTCATAGCGTGCATCGCTTTAGAGTTGGAGTAGCCATGGAGTTACAAATATTACGCCACTACGGGGCTGGAAGCGGTCTTCGTTGCTCGTTGTTCGAGAATCTATTGTCATGCTGAGCTAGCCGAAGCATCTCATTTCAACCTTTTATGCATTGATTTTCTTTGGTTCTTTCTTGTATCAGGACAAGAAAGAACGTGAAAACCGCTCTTTGCAATGCCTTTCCTTTGCGATGCAACGTTTCAGTGTTGCTCTTTGGAATGTCATAGCGTGCATCGCTTTAGAGTTGGAGTAGCCATGGAGTTACAAATATTACGCCACTACGGGGCTGGAAGCGGTCTTCGTTGCTCGTTGTTCGAGAATCTATTGTCATGCTGAGCTAGCCGAAGCATCTCATTTCAACCTTTTATGCATTGATTTTCTTTGGTTCTTTCTTGTATCAGGACAAGAAAGAACGTGAAAACCGCTCTTTGCAATGCCTTTCCTTTGCGATGCAACGTTTCAGTGTTGCTCTTTGGAATGCCATAGCGTGCATCGCCTAACATTTTGAATACCACAATACCCAGGGTTAAAACCCTGGGCTAATTCTATTTGCCCCTTCAGGGCGAATAATGCACGCGTCTGGAGACGCTCGCTAACAGCGTATCGCGTGGCAGTTCCACCCACGGGGCACACATCGGGTCGGGCTTTTATGCATTGATTTTCTTTGGTTCTTTCTTGTATCAGGACAAGAAAGAACGTGAAAACCGCTCTTTGCAATGCCTTTCCTTTGCGATGCAACGTTTCAGTGTTGCTCTTTGGAATGCCATAGCGTGCATCGCTTTAGAGTATGAGTAGCCATGAAGTTACAAATATTACGCCCCTACGGGGCTGGAAACGTTGCTCGTTGCTCGTTGTTCGTTGTTCGTGAACCGTTGTCCGCGAATACCATATCAAACACTCTGTGAAACAACGTGTTAAATTGTGCAACTCTGTGATACTTGATTTATTAGTTTCATGATGCGATTGTCATGCTGAGCAAGGCGAAGCATCTCTTTGTGTCTTCATCTCTTATTTAATGAGATTCCTCGACTAGCTCGGAATGACAATGGAGTTATAAATACTTTGCCCCTTCGGGGCTGGAAAGGTTGTTCGTTGTTCGTGGAACTATTGCCTTGTTGAGCGTTAGCGAAACATCTCATTTGGCCGGTCAGAGATCCTTCGCTCCCCGCTAGGGCGGGACAGGCCGCTCAGGATGACAAGTGGTGTTGACAGTTGAAAGTTGTTAGCTGATAGTGAAAACACTAAACACTACCCCTCCTAAACTGCCCACTGTACACTGCACACTATTGAATTGATCCTTCGCTACCCTTAGGATGACATAAGGAGGGTCTGTTTCGTTAGCTAAACGACATTGAATCATTTTGCATAATTTTTTTCCGATTTAATACAATACCTTATTATATATATACGTTTTGATGTTGAAACCATTCAACCAATTTGCCTATGGTAAATATCTACGCAGTGAAAAATAATAATGTTGATAGTAAATCCAGGAACCGTCCATCCCGAAAAGACTTTGAAGGATTTAATGTACTTGAGCAAAGTAACATTGAAAGGTATTTTACTGATTACCTGGAAAAACTCGAAAGGGCAACACCACCAGCACCCGAAAAACAATTCTATCAACTTTTAGCAAAAATTAAAGATTAAGGCCGAAAAAAATCGGCCTTTTTTATTGACTTTTATATAATTCTGTAATATATTTGTAATATCATTTTAATATCACTTTAATAATATCAGTTATGGAAAAAGAATTTCATCCCAAATCGGGCTACCTGATGCTGGTGGCTTGGTTTATTCTGGTTGCAGCAACCATTAGCCTGTTGATTACAACAGAATCGCCATGGTATGCTCTTGGCTTTTTGCCAATAGTGCTGATTATGCCTGGGTTTATAGTGGTAAACCCAAACGAATCGGCAGTGCTGATACTTTTCGGGAAGTACATGGGCACCATAAAGCGTAACGGTTTTTTCTGGACAAACCCATTCTATCTGAAAAAACGAATATCGCTTAGGGCACGCAACTTTAACAGTGAGCCCATTAAGGTTAACGACAAAGTTGGTAACCCCATAATGATTGGATTGGTGCTTGTTTGGCGCGTAAAGGATACATACAAAGCCTCATTTGAGGTTGATGAGTATGAGCATTTTGTGGTAGTGCAGAGCGATGCTGCACTTCGTAAGCTGGCAGGAATGTTCCCCTACGACAACTTTGAACACGAGGAGGAAGAAATTACCCTACGTGCAGGCGGAGAGGTTGTTAACCATAAACTTGAGACCGAGCTAATTGAAAGGCTAAACATAGCGGGCATTCAGGTGATTGAGGCTAGAATCAACTATATAGCTTACGCATCGGAGATTGCAGGGGCAATGCTTCGCCGCCAGCAAGCAACGGCAGTAGTGGCAGCCCGAAGCAAAATTGTGGAGGGTGCTGTTGGAATGGTTCAGATGGCGCTCGACCAGCTATCGCAGAAACAAATTGTTGACCTTGACGAGGAGAAGAAGGCGGCAATGGTTAGCAACTTGATGGTTGTGCTATGCTCCGATGAATCGGCTAGGCCAGTTGTAAATGCGGGAACACTTCACCAGTAAGAAACCATGGGCCAAAAGAAAACATTTGTGTTACGGATCGATCCCGAAAAGTTTGCTGCCCTAGAAAAATGGGCAGCAGACGAATTTCGTAGCACCAATGGGCAAATAGAATGGATTATTGACCAAGCACTAAGGAAAGCCGGAAGGCTAAAAAAATCAACCTTAAAAGAAAAGGGGAACCAAAGCAATGAAAACCAAGAGGGTTAGAGCCAAGCAACCATGCCCAAAATGTGGCTGTAAAGACTTTGAAATGGGCGAAGTTTTTATGACTGGGAGTGTTGCCACTAAACTTTTTAACATTCAGAATCGAAAATTCACAACCTTTACCTGTTTAAGCTGCAAATACACGGAATTTTTTCAGGTTCCGATGAGTAAAGCACTTAATGTGCTCGACTTATTTGTGGGATAAGGTTATACGCCATTGATTAGGTTTGCGGTATGGCAGGCTACAACGCCTGCCGTTTCCGTTCGTAGCCTTGATGTGCTTAGGCTTACACCCGTGAATCCACTATTAAGCGCAAGGTTTACTTCGGCTGGCGTGAAATCGCCTTCGGGACCAATGAGGACAAGAACACTCCTACCCCTATGGATTACCTGCTGAAACGGAGTCAAATCCCAGCTATTACAATGCGCTATTGCTTTTAAATCGGCTTGGTGCGTATGTTTAACGAAGTTTCTTAACGGTTGAATACTATTAATTATTGGCAGGTAGGCCTTTACCGATTGCTTCATGGCTGAAATCACAATTTTTTGCAACCTTTCAACCTTAATATCTTTACGCTCCGACCTCTCGCATAGGAGAGGGGTAATGGTATCAACACCAATCTCGGTGGCCTTTTCCAAAAACCATTCAAACCTTTCTATGTTCTTAGTTGGGGCGATGGCGATATGCAGATTGAATGGCCTTTTACCGTACTCATGCTGAGTTGAAACAATTTGAACTAAGCATCGCTTGGGGTTTTCATCGGCAATACGCGCTGTATGCAGATTTCCGCAACCATCGGTAAGGTAAAGTTCGTCGCCTTGCTGCATCCTTAGCACCCGAATACAATGCTTGGACTCGTCCTCAGGTAGCCTATACTCATCGCCTTCAATTTGTGGGGCATAAAATATCTGCATGGGATTAGAGATTCAAGATTTCAGATTTCAGATTTCAGATTCAAGATTTGAGATTTGAGATTAATGAACTCAATTGTTTTTGTCAAGTTAAACATAACCAAAAATCGTATAAAACCTTTAATAGTTAAATTGCCTTCTGCAAAGGTGTACTGATTGATAAAAAAACATAAATAGAACAAGTGCTAGATTATTTAATCAGCGTTGATGCAAATTTACAATTTAGACTGAAGTTTTTAATTTTGAGTCAGTGAATTTCAGAATAAAAAGATGAAAGCTATTGGCATCCTATCGGATACACACGGATTTTGGGACAAAGGGCTTACCGATTTTTTTGAAACATGCGATGAGATTTGGCATGCAGGTGATATTGGATCGCTTGAGCTAGCCGATAATATGGTAAAGCTAAAACCCTTGCGTGCAGTTCATGGCAACATTGACGATTACAAAACCCGACTGGTTTATCCCGAAAAACAACTGTTTACAACAGAAAATGTTAACATACTGATTACCCATATTGCGGGTACACCAGGACATTATGATCAAAAAGTTCTGGAAATCCTTAAGGGAAACAAGGTAAACATCTTAGTATGTGGTCACAGCCACATACTGCGTGTTAAGTATGATAAGCAATGGGATATGCTATACATAAATCCGGGAGCGGCTGGAAACAGTGGCTTCCATCAGGTAAAAACAGCGATTAGACTAAAAATTGATGGTTCTAATATTTCTGATCTGGAGGTTTGGGAAAAAAAGAGGGGCTTTTAATCGTCTTCTTTGCCCTCCTTATTTGGTTTGTCGTCATCGGAATCAACCGGAATATCGGACTTAATGCCAAAGGCTAACTCCTTATAGCGGAGCTGAGCTCTGTTTAGTTCACGTTTTGATCCAATCATATACCTATAGCCCATCATTCCTTTTGATGGTTTTACCCTGCGCTCACTCGATTTTTGGGAGGCAATAGGGTTATAAAATTCAGGATTGGTTGCACTGACAAACATTACCCCATTGGCATAGTAGAACGAGTAATACTCGTTGTCGCCAATATGGATGTAAAGGATTAACCTATCGTTAAAGCGTCCCTTGTAATACTCAATGAACCCATTCACAAAACGGTTTACCTGAATATTACCAATAGTACCCACTCCAATTTTCCCGACTGACACAAACGATTTATTCTGAGGATCCCACCTCAACTTTACATCGGAAAGTGTAATGGTACTCTCCAGGCTTTTGGGCATCTGTGTGAATGAACCAAAAAGCGAAAGTTGGTTTAACGCCTCGGGCAACTCCTTAGGTGTGAGCCAATCGTAAAGCATTTTACGGTAAAGCTTACGGCTTAAATCAACCTTATCGAGAGTAATGGCGCCACTTAGCTGAGCAGCCATGGCCTCAAGGGCCTTTTGGTTGAAATGAAAGTTCAACCTGATAATCGCATCGATTGTAGCCTCATTTTTGTCCAGTTTATGTATTACACTACCGTAAACCTGCGAGGTAACATGGCCTAACTTTAGGGGTAACCGCACGTTGCCCTCACCAAAAGCCCAGCAGTAGTCCTTTTGGAGGCTAACACTATTCCCAGAAGAATCGGGATTATCTAACTTGTATAGGGGTGCAATGGTAAACCGGCGGTTTTTATTGTTGAACTCCATGAATCCGGTTGCTGTTACCAGCGATGAATCCTCCCAGAATTTACGACTGCGCAAAAGACCACCATACAATTTTAAAGAATCCTCGGCAATGGCAGTTCCGCTAATTAAGCGATGGAGGTTCAAGTTGCGAGGATCAGGACCAATTGGGATTAAAACCCGCTTGGGGTTGATTTGCGATTCAAATCGTACCCACTGGCCTATAGTTCCTGGGCAGTTGTAAATTGGTTTAGCCCCACCCTTAAAGAAAAGGAACTTTTCAGGAGCACTAAGGCTAACGCCTCCAATGAAAGCAAAATTGGGACTTAACCTAAAACTATCGGGCTCTGTTAGGGTACCCTCGGCATAGGTATTCATATTGTTATCAGAGTAAACTTTTGGAAAGTAGATGGTTTGGATTGAATCGCGTTCATCAACGTAATCGTAGTATGCCGAACCACCGTAGCTTTTCCGTCCGTTAATCTTGATCTCAGCGTCATGCAATACATGGTAGGCCGTTGTATTGTTAGCCCTTACCTTTGCATTGGAGAACTTATACATACGGTTGGGAACATCTACCTCAACCCTTTTATTTTTTGGGAAAACAGTGGCATCGGCAGTTACAATATACTTAACACTATCGGCTACCAAATGTATTCTATCAGTATTATATACAGCCTTTGGTGCGAAGAAGTATAGTGAATCCTCGGCCGGCTTGGTACTGAAAAACAGATTTCCACGGGGTATGCTGTCCCTATCTATCATATTACTAACCCTAAACTTTCCGGCCAAAACATCTTCCTGAGCCATTAATGTTTCAAAGTAAACCTTGTATCCTTTGAGATCCCACTTAAAACGATCGTGATAGGTGCTGTACCTTAAAGCATCGAGCGAGGCATAAATGCTTTTGTCAACTCGGCTGAACTCGCCAAGCATGTTTGCGAAATTTATAGTAGCTTTAACCTTTGAGGTTTCAAGGGCAACACTATCGGTATTAGTTTTAAGAATAGTTAGTGTTGACTCATTAGCGGCTAATGCATTTGAGGAGTACTCGAATAGCGATGAGGAAAGTTTACCATTGGGGACATTCAGCAAACCTGCTCCAGTAAGGCCTAAAGGTTGAAGCAGAAGGTTTCCACTAAAAGTTGCTAAGCTATCGTACATCACAAAGGGTTTTTCACCTTTGGAAATAAACATTTTATCAGCCTTAGGTAGCCATTTGATGCTATGTTTATTGCCCTTGACATTTGGGAACTCAATGCCAGTTTCCCTTTTTGCAATGGAAAAGCCCGTTGATACCGTAACCATTGAGTCGGGGAAAAGAAGCATTTTATCGGACTGTGTAGTTGAGGTAATATAATCAATACTACCATTTACAAAAAGCCCCTGATTGCTTAAGTCGATTTTATTGAAAACCCTCCCCTTACCTTTATAGACAGCCATACCCTCGGAAGGAGTAGTAGTGATAAAACCAAGGGAGTTATCGGGACGTATACGGAGCGTTTCCTCAATGGGGGCGAGAATATTACCGGAGTACAGAATTCCCTTGAAATTCATGTCGGCCTTTTCAAAGTTGTCCATGCTTTGGTAAACAAAAGGCTGAATTTCAAAGTAAAAGGAATCACGTTTATAAATTCCCCCGTATATGTAAGATGCATCGTAGTAAACGTAAGACTTGCTGGTACAGTTGAATATGGGGTACTGCGGGTTGTACTCCCTACCCGACTTATTGTAGGGTTTATCAATAAGTATATCGCCTGAGATTATGTGAAGCGCATTGGCAACTCCCTGCAATATCCTTCGACCGTAGTTATCGCGGTAATCGGTTTGGTAATCAATAATCAGCGAATCAACTTTATTCAACTCAACCTTAAACTGCGAATAGTCAAACCTGAATGCCTTACCGTAAAAGGTAAATAAACCAGCCCTAATGCTACCTCCAAACTCAAAATTCCTGTTTTTCTGGAAGGTAATACTTTTCTTGTACGGGGAAATAAATACGTTTTGCGAATCGCTCACAGAAATGTAGTTTACCCCCTCAATGGCAAGATTTAAGTTATTTAAATCGAGGCGAGCATTGGGCTGTGTACCGGGAGTAGTGGATTGAAACCTGATGACATCAAAATCGGTTCGGCCAAAACGGGCCATCACATTATACTTTAACTTATCGGTGATGGTAACCTCGTCGGTTTCAAAATTGTAAAGCACATACCCTAACTTGGCTAAGCGCATCATGGCTATTTTAACGTCCTCGGGAGCTCTGCGCACATGCACAGCCAAATCGGATGCCAAAAAAGTGTTACTTTTAATCCTACGAGTATAGTTCCAAACGGTAAGCACAGGATGGAACTCGCTGGCATCCATCATGCTATCGAACATGTCTTGATTAAAAAAGTTCTCCGACTCAAACTCAGCCTTTGATATTGAAGCGCCCAAGCTGCTACCAAAGGTAATTTCATCCTTTTCAATACTCCATGTTAGCTGGTTTGACCAAAGGTTTATTTTATGGTATGAGCTGTAGAAAGGACTTTGAGTGGTTAGTTTATCGGTTGGATTTACCATTACAGTTCTTGTAGGATTATGGTATGCAAACGATAAACCGTTATGGTAAATCGAGTCTTTATCAATGTAAAAAACAACCTTGGCTTTATCCGAGCTTAAGTGCGACTGCTCAATTAAAACCATTCGCCCCTCGGCCACCATAAAGGGTTTTCCCTTTCGGTGAATTGTTACCTTGGCCAAACTACCATCGGGGCCAATTCCAACTAGTTTGGAACCGTTAATACGGAAATTACCTGAATAGTCAACATCCTTAAAGATATTCTTAACCTCAAACCATTTCTGGTAGGGGTTAAACTCAGGGTAATCAACTATTCCCGACTGGTATATTGGTGTAACCTTATCCACTATTCTGCCAAGAATAGGTTTCTTGAAGTACTCAGGATAATTTAACAATACAGAATCGGCTGTATATTCACTTTGCCTAAGCTCAATTCTGTACCTATTGAGTGCCACAAAAATTTTTGATTCGTCGAATTTTGAACGAATCCATGTAACCTTACCGTTTTTCCCCTCCCACGACTGCTTAATTATATCCAGATTACCGGATGTTCCTCTTATAAAAATACTATCGGTGCGGTTGTTCCTGCAAATTAGGTTGACATTCTGGAAACTAACCAGCAAATCATTATTTTTTAAGGTGAAGGTATACGAATTTGCAGGTAATACCTTCCATGTATGGGAAGTACTTATGGAAATAAACGAACTATCGATAAGCGAACCAGAAAAACGAATCAATGTTCGGAGATTATCGGATTTAATAAATCCATCAGCCAATGCCATGTTTAAGTAGCTAAACCATGTTTCGAACTGATTTTTTGCATACTGGTTGCGGTAAAAATCTGCTATGAGCTTTACATAGCTTAGTATATAAGACTTATCGTCGGGCAAAACTTCGAGAATCTGATTGGCCGTACCAATAATTGCCTCTTTTTTTGATATTTCGATAGTATCGGAAAGCCAAAATGCCGGGAACCCCTTTAAAAAAAACTCTTCCTGCTCCTTAACTTTATCGCTTACAAGCGAATTAAGTTCCGCAGGAAAAAGGGGTACCTGACCGGAAAACTTCTTGTCCTGGCTAATGAACACAGCATACAGAAGGCTAAATGCGGTAAGCAGCAGCGCAATTATCAATATTCTTCTATATACATAAGGTTTAGCCATATGAAAGCCGATACATAATAGAAACTACTTACGGAAAGCAACCATGGCCCAATTATCCCTATAATTAACCTCACTAAACGATAGGCCTAACCTTTCGGCAGCATTCCTGAGCGTTTCAACATCATCCCTTAAAATGCCACTCATGAATATAACTCCACCACTTTTAAGGCTGTTAACGTATGCAGCCATATCGGCTAAAAGGATATTAAGGTTGATATTGGCAAGTATCAAATCGAATGATCTTCCTTTAAGCAGCTCTGCATCGCCTAGATAGGCCGTGATGCGTTTGCAGCTATTATTGTCAATGTTTTCCAGCGTGTTGCGGTAAGCCCATTCATCGTTATCGATAGCCACAATGTTTTGCGCACCGCGCATTTCGGCAAGTATGGCAAGCACACCTGTTCCACAACCCATGTCGAGAACGGTAAGCCCCTCAACCTGATGGTTGAGAAGCGCCTCAATCATCAAGTGTGTGGTTTGATGGTGACCCGTTCCAAACGACATCTTTGGGTCGATTACTATTTCGTAATCGGTTTTTGGGGTATCGGTATGGAACGATGCCTTAACCAAACATCTGTTATCGACAATGATTGGCTCAAAATTCGACTCCCACACCTCGTTCCAATTCTTGTCGGCAATACTGTTCAGCTCATAATCAATTCTAACACCCTCAGGCAACTCAATAAGGCCAATAAAATCGGCAGGTAATTTTTTTAGAGTTGCAGTATTAATGTACGCCAGTAGTTCGGGTTCATTTTCCATGAAGCTCTCAAAGCCCAACTCGGCAAGTTGGGCAATGAGAATTTCAGCTGTTTCGGCTGTGTATGGTTTGATCCTTATTTTGAGTTCGGTGTAACCCATCCTAGAACGATTTTGCAATAGCAATAAAGTCAGCTGCAACCAATGAGGCGCCCCCAATTAATCCGCCATCAACATCGGGTTTAGCAAAAATTTCAGCGGCATTGGACGGTTTACAGCTACCTCCGTAAAGGATGCTAATAGAGTCAGCAATTTGAGAGCCATACTTGCCAGCAAGCAGTTTACGGATGTAGGCATGCATTTCCTGTGCCTGTTCGGCAGTGGCAGTTCTACCAGTGCCAATTGCCCAAACGGGTTCGTAAGCAATAACAACCTGCTTAATGCTTTGCTCATCGAGCGCAAATAGCGATTCCTCAACCTGTTGCTTAACAACCTGAAAATGTTGATTGGCTTCGCGTTCATCCAGTTTTTCGCCACAGCAAAAAATGGGCATCAAATTGCTTGAAAGGGCTTGCTGAATCTTATCGTAAAGCTGGGAATTGGTTTCACCAAAGTATTCGCGCCTTTCTGAATGTCCGATAATTACATACTCAACTCCCATAGCGCCAAGCATGGCAGCTGACACCTCGCCGGTGTAAGCACCCGATTGCCAGCGTGCACAATTCTGGGCTCCCACTGCAACACGGGTTCCGCTGGCTAGTTTTGTTACCTCGTTCAGGTGAGTGAATGGTGGGATTACTACCAGCTCAACACCGCTTGAAACCTCAGCTGATTTTGCTATAACATCCTTGGCAAGAGCCAAACCTTCGGAAGGCAATGTATTCATCTTCCAGTTCCCAGCAACAATTTTTCTTCTCATCGCAATCGATTTAAATTAAGTATAAACATTCAAGCATTAATTAACCTTTCGCTATCAAATTTACAACAAAATTCCGATACATCAGCCGATTCTGACCCTCGGGTCTAGAATACCATATAGTATATCGACCAACAGGTTTACTATGCTAAAAATTACAGCAACCGTAAGAACGCAGCCAATAACAAGGGGCACATCGTAACTATTAAGCGCGTTTACCATAACATAACCAAGTCCTTTCCAGCTAAAGATATACTCAACAAAAACAACACCAGCCATCATTGAGGCAAACCAACCCGAAATGGATGTTACAACAGGGTTAAGGGAATTACGGAGAGCATGTTTAAAGATCACCTTCCTATTCGGCAATCCCTTTGCTTTAGCTGTTCTGATATAGTCCTGGCTTAATGTTTCCAGCAATGAACTGCGCATTAGCTGGGTGATTATGCCAAGTGGACGTAAGCCAAGAGTTAATGCAGGCAAAATGATGTTTTGCCATTTAAGATGAATTCCTTCCCCTAAATCATCAACCTCCCAAAGATTACCGGTAAGGTTAAGTCCAGTATACTTGCCAAGCACTATGGCAAAAAGCCAACCTATAAGTATGGCAGCAAAGAAAGATGGCAAAGCCATACCTAGCGCAGAATTAACAAGCAGCAACCTATCCCAAACGCTATCCTTGTAAATTGCGGCAGTTATCCCCATTGCAATTCCAACAATTGTTGCAAAGACTATTGCCACCAGTGCAAGATAGAATGTGTTGGGCAGAGTTGACATAACAACTGTGGAAACAGGTTGACGACTTTGGTATGAACGCCGAAGGTATGGCTGTTTTGCTACCAATACCCTGTTCGATGCCATTTTCCCAAGCACTATGGGTTTCCCATAAATAAGTGTGTCGAGGTAAATGGAACTTTTACTATTACTTGGATTATGCACCGATAGCGGCGAAATGTCGTTTAAATACTTCAAGTACTGCTTCCAAACCGGAAGGTCGAGGCCTAAATCGGTACGTGCTGCCTTTACCGATAGCGAATCGGTTCGTTGGCCAAGAACCATGCGAGCGGGATCGCCAGGAATAAGGTTAAAAAGAATGAAAACCAGACTGGCAACGCCAAAAATCACCAGGAACGTGTAAAACAATTTTCGAACAAGGTATAGGAACATTTACTTTATATGTTAATCGAACCTTTTAGCCTCTTCCCAAATCTCGTTCATCTCATCAAGGGTCATATCCTTAAGCGAGCGTCCCATCTGGATGGTTTGTTGTTCCAGGTAGGTGAATCTTTTCATAAATTTTCGGTTTGTTCGTTCCAGCGCGGTTTCGGGGTCAACCCCATAAAGCCTAGCGGCATTCACCACGGAGAAAAGTAAATCGCCAAATTCTTTCTCAATGTCATCGGTGGACTTGGTTACCTCAACCTCATGCCTGAGCTCATTGAGTTCTTCCTGAACCTTATCCCAGACCTGGGAACGCTCATCCCAATCGAACCCAACGGCCCGTACTTTTTCCTGAATTCGATTGGCCTTTATGAGTGCAGGTAAAGCCGTTGGAACCCCTGAAAGAACAGTTTTATTGCCATCCTTCTCCTTAATTTTGAGCTGCTCCCAGTTCTCAACAACCTCACTCGCATCGTTAACCTTAACATTGCCGTAAATATGAGGATGACGATATATAAGCTTGTCGCACAGCGAGTTTATAACATCAACAATATCAAACCGGTTATCCTCCTCTGCAATTTTCGAGTAGAAAACAATATGCAGCAGCAAATCGCCAAGTTCCTTGCGGATTAGATTGTAATCCTTTTCCAGAATTCCCTCGGAAAGTTCATAGGTTTCCTCAATGGTTAATGGGCGGATTGATTCAAATGTTTGTTCCCTATCCCAGGGACATTTGGCGCGCAAGTCGTCCATGATTCCGATTAATCTTTGAAAAGCTTCGCTTGCACGTTGTTTTCTAACGCTATCATTCATCACCTTAAAATTTTATCGTCGTAAAAACGAACCATTATATTTGAGCCAACTGAGAGGTTGTACATTTGAGCGGCAAACCCTTCACGGACAGCTATCTCAAGCAAACCCAAGGAGTTGAAAAGCGCAAGCAAATCGCCCTTTTCAACATCCTTGTATGAATTACTTAACTTGCTTATTCCATGCGAGAACCGATGAACATATATGGAGTACTTTCGGGACTTCCGAATTGCTTCGAAATCGTCGCGAGTGATGTTGGTTATTGCATTAAAGTAGGAATCAATATATATAACGCTTCCAGTAATCCCATCGTTTTCAGGGACTGGTAGGATTGGCGTAAACCGCTTAATACCCGATGCTTCAATGGCGAAATCGGTTTGGCCATTTTCGGAAAGTAGCGCCTCCAAAGCCAGGGTTACCGAATCGATTGAACCAAAACTACGGGTGTCATCAACAGGAATTGCACGAACCACTTCGGGCAAAACATCAGCAATTAACGAAATGGTTCCGTTATCAGGTGTAATAAAGTAATGGCCCTGGTATTCAAAAAAAAGCATGCGCATGTTGTCAGAGGTATCGCTATTCACCATGCAAATATGAATTGACCCTTTAGGGAAATGGCTAAAGGAATGCTTTATCAGAAATGCCGCATGCATGTAATTATAAGTAGGTACTTTATGGCTTAACTCCACCACCTTCAAGTTGGGTGAAATGGAATAAAGCTTTCCGCAGAGCATCCCAAGGTAGTAATCCTGGATGCCCCAATCGGTGGTAAGAGTTACAAAACGGGTATTGGTTGCTGCCATTTAAGAAACCAAAAATCAATACAAAAGTAAACTAGAAAATTAATAATTTCTGCATTTAGCCTGCTAAACTTACTAACCATTTAGCTGTTAGTATTTTTTGATATCTTGCGACTATAAACACAAAAGTTGGCTGGTTTTAGATTATCTTTGCATACATAACCCAACAGGTATTGATGGCAGCAGGCGAGAGAACTATCATTATTGAAGGGATTGACCCCTTGGTGTTATATGGGGTTAACAATACCCGCTTCGACTTAATAACCAAGCACTACCCAAAGCTAAAAATCATCGGAAGAGGGAACACTATTAAGGCTGTTGGCGATGAGCAGCTAATAGAGGACTTGGATCAGAAAGTTCATGCCATGATTGACTTTCACATCAAGTATGGGTACTTAAGTGAAACCAATATCAAAGATATCCTGCAAAACAACCCTGAATCCATTGAAAAGGCGGAAGAGGACATAACCGATGTGCTGGTTTACGGCAACCATGGTAAAATTGTTAAGGCTCGAACGGTAAATCAGCGCAAGCTTGTGGAGATGTATGAAAGTAACGACCTGATTTTTGCCATTGGTCCGGCTGGATCGGGGAAAACATATACAGCCATTGCCCTTGCAGTAAGGGCGCTACGCAACAAGGAGGTAAAACGCATAATATTGACCCGCCCAGCCGTTGAAGCCGGGGAGCGCTTGGGCTTTTTACCTGGCGATATGAAAGAAAAGCTTGACCCATACCTGCAACCCCTTTACGATGCCCTACACGATATGATTCCCCCAAAGAAACTCCAGGAGTTTATGGAAGATGGTACTGTTCAGATTGCCCCACTTGCCTACATGCGCGGCCGTACACTCGACAATGCCTTTGTAATACTTGACGAAGCTCAAAACACCACTCTTAGCCAGCTAAAAATGTTTCTTACCCGTATGGGAAGTAATGCAAAGTTCATTGTAACGGGCGATATTACACAAATTGACCTACCAAACAAGGATGACTCAGGCTTGGTTAAAGCAATCAAACTCCTGGAGGGAATAAAAGATATAGCAATAATATACTTTGATACCCGCGACATTATTCGCCATAAGCTGGTAAAATACATAGTAAACGCATTTGAGGAGGCCAAGGGCAAAACCGATATTCAAACCGATGCGAAAAGTGATGATAATCAAACCAAATAAAAACAAAAAAGATGAAAGCAATCACCCGCACCGATTTCAAGTTTCCAGGACAGGTTTCAGTGTACCATGGTAAAGTACGCGATGTGTACAACATCAACAACCAGTTTCTTGTTATGGTAGTAACTGACAGGATATCGGCCTTTGATGTAATCCTTCCCAAAGGGATACCTTACAAGGGTCAAGTTCTTAACCAGATTGCCAACAAGTTTCTTGACGCAACTGCCGATATTGTTCCTAACTGGAAAATTGCCTCGCCCGATCCAATGGTAACAGTTGGACGCTTCTGCGAACCCTTCAAGGTTGAAATGGTGGTGCGCGGCTACCTGACAGGTCATGCTTGGCGTGAGTACAGATCCGGCAAGCGCTCACTTTGCGGTGTTCCCCTACCTGAAGGCATGAAGGAGCATCAGAAATTCCCGAAACCTATTATCACTCCCACCACCAAAGCCGAAGAGGGGCACGATGAGGACATTTCACGCGAAGAGATAATTGCGAAAGGTTTAGTGAGCGAAGCCGATTACAACCTTCTAGAAAAATATACCCTGGCATTGTTCGAACGGGGAACCCAGATTGCTGAGAAAATGGGTCTTATTTTGGTTGACACCAAGTATGAGTTTGGCAAAAAGGATGGGAAAATATACCTGATTGATGAAATCCATACGCCTGACTCATCGCGGTACTTTTACCTTGATGGCTACAAGGAACGGTTTGAGAAGGGCGAGGAGCAACGTCAACTCTCGAAGGAATTTGTTCGTGAATGGCTCATGGCCAATGGTTTCCAAGGTAAGGAGGGGCAAACCGTACCCGAAATGACCCCTGAATTTATTGAGCAGGTATCAAACCGCTACATTGAGCTGTACGAGAAAATTACTGGCGACAGATTCCAAAAGGCTCACAGCGACGAGGATATTCTGAATAGGATTGAGAAAAACGTTAAGGCTTTCTTACAAAACATGTAGTATTGAACAAGAATAAGAATGGCTACCAAAATGGTTGCCATTCTTGTATAGTAATTTTAGGTTTTGATTTTTTCGGAGAACAGTTACAGCATAGGCCCAGCAGCAACCAATCGTTGCCCCCACTCGTTATCAGTAAAGGTCTTAAAGTTTTCGATAAATTTTTGGGCAAGATTCCGGGCAGCTGCATCCCAATCCTCAGGATTCGACCAGTGGTTACGTGGGTTTAAAAGCTTGGAATCGACACCAGGCAATGCCTTAGGTATTTGAAGGTTAAAAATTGGAAGAACATCGAACTCAGCGTTATCGAGGCTACCATCCAGAATTGCGTTGATAATGGCACGGGTTGAGGGCAAATCAATTCTACGCCCAACACCATAAGCCCCACCAATCCAGCCGGTGTTTACAAGGTAAGCCTTAGAGTTGTGTTGCTGCATTTTTTTAACAAGCTCCCGAGCATAAACCGTAGGGTGTAACATCAAAAAGGCCTGCCCAAAACAGCTACTAAAGGTTGGCTGTGGCTCAAGCACTCCCCTCTCAGTTCCTGCCAGCTTTGCAGTAAAGCCACTTAAAAAGTGGTACTGGGTTTGGTTAGGAGTTAGCTTTGAAACCGGGGGTAAAACACCAAACGCATCGGCGGTTAGGAATATTACATTCTTTGCATGTCCAGCACGCGAAATGGGTTTAACAATATTCTTAATATGGTAAATTGGGTATGATACTCGCGTATTCTCAGTTTTACGTTTTGAATGGAAATCGATATTGCCTTCGGCATCCACATCGAGGTTCTCAAGAAGTGCATCGCGCCGGATGGCTGCAAAGATATCGGGTTCTTTTTGTGGGTCAAGGTCGATGCACTTGGCATAACAACCTCCCTCAAAGTTAAATACACCCGAATCGTCCCAGCCATGCTCATCGTCGCCTATAAGGGCTCGATTAGGATCAGCCGAAAGGGTAGTTTTGCCTGTGCCTGACAGCCCAAAGAAAATTGCCACATCGCCAGCCTTGCCAACATTGGCGCTGCAATGCATCGATGCAATACCCTTAAGGGGTAGGTAAAAGTTCATTACGGAAAAGATACCCTTTTTCATCTCTCCACCATACCATGTGCCGCCAATCAGGGCCATTCGCTCAGTAAGATGAAAAGCCACATATACCTCGCTGTTCAGGTTTTGTTCCTTCCAGTATGGATTGGTGGTTTTGGATGCAACAAGCACAACAAAGTCGGGGGTAAAGTTTTTGAGTTCCTCATCGGAAGGCCGAATAAACATATTTTTAACAAAATGTGCCTGCCAGGCAACCTCCATGATAAAGCGAACGCTCAATCGGGTATCCTCATTAGCCCCAGCGTAAGCATCAACCACGTATAGCTTTTTGCCATTAAGCTGCTTAACGCTTACCTCCTTGAGCTTTTCCCATACCTCTTGCGATATGGGCTTATTATCGGAACCCTTTTTGCCAGACTCGGCCCACCAAACGTCATTTTCGGTATTTGGCTCTCGAACCACATACTTATCCTTGGGTGAACGGCCTGTAAATACACCAGTGTCAACATTTACTGCTCCAAGTTTGGTTACAAAACCTCGCTCATAACCCTCAAGATTTGGGTCGGTTTCGTGCTCATAAAGTAAATCGTACGATGGATTATAGTATAACTCCCTAAGGGAATTAATACCGTACTGCGATAAGTCAATCATTTCCACAATTTTTTAAGAATAAACAATTGAGAATTATAAGCAAATGTAAATATTTTAGTTTATGCAAACGATTTTTTCAGCATGTTTTGTATCATATTGTTACTTTTAAGGGGAATAATGTAGATAATCGTACACCCATTAAATCCCCAAAAAGATTAATCGATATGCTTGCAATGCTTATCGGTAGTTTGGGGTTCTATATGTATAGTGGCATCAATGCCAAGCTCCAAGTGTATGGCATCTTCAATTAATGAAATAATTCTATGGGCCTGTTCTATGGTCATTTGATTGGGCAGCCTAACATGAAAGGTAAGTTCTTGATGCATTACATAGTTATGGATATGGAAGTGATGGGGCTCCATTCTATCATATCCCTGCCTTGAGACAATCTCCATTACTTTTTGAACAAGATCATCGGATGGTACCTCGCCAAGAATTACCACTGCACTATCGGTAATCACCTTAATACCTGAGTAAAGAATGAGCAGAGCAACAATGATACTCAAAACCCCGTCGATCCACCAAAAGTACTTGCCTACAAAAATACCCACAAGCACAATGACCGATGAAAGGGCATCACTGCGGTGGTGCCAACCATCGGCTGTAACTGAAATTGAGCCTGTGCGTTTACCTATGATGAAAGCTACCTGAGCAAGTCCTTCCTTTACAACTATTGATACCACAGTTGCTACAATTGCCAGAGTCCCATAGCTAGTACTCACCCTATCCCTGATTTTTGCAATACCTTCCATGGCAAAGTAAAAAGCCACAAAGGCAAGCAGTGCACCAATAAGCAAAGAAACCACTAGCTCCGAACGTCCATGTCCAAAAGGATGATCCTTATCGGCAGGCTTTTGCGAAAATTTTATGCCAAGCAGCAAAACAACTGAGCTGATTGAATCGGAAAGGGTATGCCAGGCATCGGCAATAAGCGCTAACGATCCTGTAACCACCCCTGCCCAGTACTTTAGTACAAAAAGCAAAGTGTTGATTAAGACAGAGAGCCAACCCTCAAAATTAACCAGGCGGGTATTTCCGGAATTAAACCGATAATTCATGATAAAATTTTAATTTAAATCCATTAATAGCAGCTGCATGTGATTGTAAAATCGGGGGCATACCTTACTATAAACTGATTTGAATTAAGTGTATACCCCTCTTTACTCGTATTGAGCTTGAAATTAGTTTGAAGCGTTCTTAACCTGAAATTTGGCAGACAGGGAGTAAAACCAGGACCAAACTCCTTGAGTGCATTAATAAAGTAAAAGGCCACATCGTAACCTAAAAACGAGAACTGTGTTGGCTCCGACCGGAATTGTACCCTGTATTTCTCTACAAAAGTTTTTACATCACTTTGAGAGTAGTCGACAAAAAATGGTGAGAATACATGAGTATTCAATGCAAAAAGGTAATCGGGGGGAAGGTTTTTAAGTTTACGCCAACGCGATGGGCCATACACCTCAGTGTTGAGGTTATAGTACGATTTTACAGCATATAAACTGCCAAGTATTTCGGCTACAAACGGTTCATCGTCGGAAGGCACAATCACAACGTTTACGGCATCGCGTTTTAGCATCTTCAGCAACCTTTCCTGAACATCAACCGATTTGTAAGCAGCAGTTTTATGGTTGTACCGAGAAATAGGAATAGCTGCGTTTGTGAAGCTTAGGGTTAGAAGCGAATCGAAATGCTTCAAACTGGGCGAGTACCAGATGGTTGAGTCATAAATCACCAGGTAGTTCTTACTTGGATCAACCTTCAAGTTCTTCACAAATATTTCCAACTGGTTTTGAAGTGTTTGGCTAACCGAAATAATATTCTGCTTATCAGCCAACCCCTCTTTAATGCTGTAAATGGGCGATACAAAGTTGATATTATTTTTGGCGGCAAATTGAGCTACAGGCTTAACCTCATCGAACATATAAGGCCCAACCACTAATTCAGATCTTGCAAAATCAGCGCTATTCAGAATTTTAGCAACTTCCTGTGGTGAGCGCTTTGTGTCGCGCACGTTTAGGTTTACCGAGATGCCCAACTTTTTAAGAGTATCTAGGGCTAACAGGAAACCTTCGTAGAATTCAAGCGAAACCTGTGTTATTTGAGTTAATTGCCCTGTGGGGTCCTGAACATCTTTTGGGTCAACATCATCAACTATGGCCTGAGTCTGGCTGCCGGATTGAGTAAAGGGAAGTAGTAGAGAAACATTAAACGGATGACCATCGTAGGTGTAGCTATTACTGCAGGGCGATGCTTTCTCCTGCCCATCGGTATCAACCTTGGCTTCAACAGCCTCAGGAACAGGTACCGATTTGGGTTTTGGTATCCGAAGGGTTGTTCCAAGTTTTAAACCATCCTTAATTAAATCGTAGTTATAATACTCAATCTCCTTGGGTGAAACACCGTATTTCCGGGAAATTGCGAATAAGCCTTCGCGGGGTTGCACCTCGTGCAAAATAAATTCTACTGAATCAACGGCGGGTTGCTGCTCAATATCGCTTATCTGTTTTTTGGGAATGCGAAGGGTTTGACTTAGCTTTAACCCTTCCCTTGCTTCAGGGTTCAACCGTAGTATATCATCCATACTCACATTGTACATCCTTGAAATGCCAAAAAGGGTTTCCTTGCGTTTAACAATGTGGTAGATATAATCCTCGTCAGTTTGGGTTTCCTTCACTTTAGCCGGTATTTTTAGAGCCTGTCCCACCTTTAACCCTGCGTATATATCGGGGTTGTTTATCGCAATGTCGGACTGGCTTACGCCGTAAGCCTTACTGATAGAGTATAGCGTTTCACCCTGCTGGACTATATGAACAAAGTACGTTTTCCCATCGACACGTACCTTATCCTTTGATATTTTTACCTCTACTTCCTGCGAAAACAAAATGTAGGAAAGCGATACCAGAGTTAGGAGTGCAAGTATTCTTTTAATCATTGCAAGTAGTTTTATGAAAATGTTATTCCGAAATGGGCCCGAATACAAAGTACAAAAATACACAAATCAATCAATTCAAACCCTATGCCTAATGCTGTTTTAAAACGAAGAAAGTAAAAATTGATACATAAAAAACATTAAGCTACGCATATTTTTGTTAAAATTGCAGTAAAATAGCCTAAATGGATTCAACTGATACACAATACATCTTTGCGATTGCTTTGCATAGGCACAGGGAATTGGGTTTGGTGGCAGGAGCTTATCTTATCAGTCCAATCAGCGATGATACCTATAAAATTGAAAAGAATGTTATTGTCGATTCAGCAGTTATTCATTCCGACAGGATTACAACCGACCAATCGGAAATAATACGCAGCATTCAGGAAATATCAGAAAAAAGCCTTTTGAAGCTATTTGGACGCGATGCGAAAACTTTCAACGAACTTTTACAAAAAGTTCAAAGCGACGAAAACCTAAACAGCTACATCAGGAACTACATTGACCGAAGAATATGTAAGGCCGTTGAAAAAGCCGCATCGGCCAATATCCCGATATATATTAGAGAGCGGAACGCCAATAACATTTACAAGGAAAAGCAATTAACATACCATACCGATGTTGCGTCGCCCATATTCAGGTTCGAGCTTGATGAGCTTGGCATGAAGTATTCCCTGAAGATTCAACATCAAACTTCCATTTTAACTTTATTGCCCGGTGTGTTTGAATTACTTACGGTTGAACCATGCTTAATTCGGGTTGCCAATGGCATATATAAGGTTGAAGGTATTGATGGCCGAAAGTTTGTACCCTACATGACCAAGCAATTTGTTACAATACCCCAACAATCGGTACAAAAGTATATGGAAACCTTTGTGCTGAATGCTGTTAGAAGCAACCAGGTGGAAGCTGTGGGATTTGAAATCAACGAACAAAAAAACAGGCCTAAACCCATACTCACGCTCGATGAGCGCCTATCAGGCGGAGCCTGCCTAACCCTTAGCTTTCAGTATGGGAATAAGGTTATTTCGGCAAACACGCCTGCTGTTAATGAAGTAAAGCTATCGTTCCGTAATAACTCATACACATTTACCCGGCTTACCCGCAACCCCGAGAAGGAAGAAAAAATCAAACAACAGCTTATTAAAACCTGGCGCCTAACAAAGGTGGGAGAAAACGAGTACTTTCCCGGCAAACCCGAAAATGGCGAGTTTGACCACTACCAGGTGATAGAATGGCTGAACACCAACTATAAGCTTTTACAGGACGAAGGTTTTGAGATTCATCAAAAGTTTAGGCAAACAAACTACTACCTAAGTGGCTTTGACCTTAATTTGAGGCTTACCGAAAGTATCGATTGGTTCGACCTTTACGGCATGGTTCGCATTGGCGAATTTGAAATCCCCTTTGTTTACTTCCGCAAGCATATAGTTAAGAACATTCGCGAGTTCACCCTCCCCAACGGTCAGGTTTTCATTTTGCCCGATGAGTGGTTTGCCAAGTACAGAACCATCCTTATGCTTGGCAAGGAGGAAGGCGAAAGCATTAAGCTGTCCAAAGCATCGGCAGCAATTATTGCAGGCAGTAGCCTAGAAACCCAGAGTATTTCAAGTTTCGCTGAAAAACTAAAAAATATTAACGCCAAAGGGGTAACCCTACCCCATAGCCTTCAGGCAAAACTACGCGAGTACCAAACCCTTGGTTTTGCCTGGCTAAAAACATTGGTTGAAAACGGCTTGAATGGCTGTCTTGCCGACGACATGGGCCTTGGAAAAACACTACAAACCATTACACTTTTACTCTCGGAACTTGAGGCTAACGATTTTAAAACCGGACAGGAACACTGTTCGCTGGTTGTTGCTCCCACTTCAATAATTTACAACTGGCAAAAGGAGTTCGAAAAGTTTGCGCCACAGGTTAAAGTTGGGATTTACCATGGAACCCAACGCGACAAGAGCCACAAAATATTTCAGCAAAACCATGTTGTGATTACATCGTATGGCACCATACGGAACGACATTGACCTTTTCAAGGACTTTGCATTCCGCTACGTGGTGTTGGACGAGAGCCAAACCATTAAAAACCCAGCATCTAAAATATACAGGTGCGTTCTATTGCTTAAGACAAAGAAGAGCTTGTGCCTTAGCGGAACACCCATTGAGAATAACCTATTTGACCTATGGTCGCAAATGAACTTCCTAAACCGCGGGATGCTCGGCGGCCTTAAGGTATTCCGTGAGGAATTTGCCATTCCCATTGAGCGCAGGAATGACGCCGAAAAGCAGAAACAGCTAAAAAAGCTCATTGAACCCCTGATAATGCGCCGCACCAAGGAGCAGGTTGCCAAGGAGTTACCACCCCTAACCGAGCAAATCATCTACTGTGAGATGACCGACGAGCAAGGCAAAGCCTATGAGGCGGAGAAATCAAAAGCCCGCAGGTTGATACTTGACTCCCTGGAACAGAGTAAACCTGAATCGTCAACCATCAATGTTCTTTCAGCGCTTACCCGTTTGCGCCAGCTGGCCAACCACCCGGCCATGCTCGATGAATACTCAAACCTGTCGTCGGGTAAATTCGAGGAAGTTACGCAAATGATTGAAAGTGTTATTGCGGAAAACCATAAGATACTCATATTCTCATCGTTTGTTAAACACCTTGTACAGGTTGAAACCTACTTACAAAACAACGGTATTGGTTACGAAATGCTAACCGGTTCAACAACCGACAGAAGCGATGTAGTGGAAGAGTTCCAGAACAATCCTGAAAAGAAAATCTTTTTGATTTCGCTTAAAGCCGGCGGTGTTGGACTAAACCTAACCGCTGCCGATTACATTTTTATTCTTGACCCATGGTGGAATCCTGCCGCCGAGATGCAGGCAGCATCGCGCGCACATCGAATTGGGCAAACCAAGAGTGTGTTTGTTTACCGTTTTATTACACGAAACACGGTGGAGGAGAAAATTGTTAAGCTGCAAGCCCACAAGGAAAACCTTGCCCACGAATTTGTCAACTCCAATAATCCGATGATACTCCTTAACAAGGAGCAGCTTATTAGCCTTGTTGAGTAGGGAAATGTCCCTACCCAAAATATTTAAATCAACCTGCATTGCGGTTAAAAAATATTAATCGTAACCTAAAGCATATATTATTACCAACTACTAATCAATCATTTACAGAATTTGAAATTTAAAAATAGATATAAATAGATATTCTTTCGCCATCAAAGTTTGTATCTTTGCAGCATGGAAACTATGCTCAAAATTGCCGTAATATTTGCGGCATATCTTTTAGGCTCTATACCTACATCGGTTTGGGTAGGAAAAATTTTTTACGGAATCGATGTTAGGGAGCATGGCAGTGGTAATGCCGGTGCAACAAACACCATCAGGGTGCTTGGTCTGATTCCTGGAATATCGGTCTTTATAGTCGATGTGCTTAAAGGTTACCTTGCAGTTCGTCTGCTATACCTAACCGATTTCTATATCCCTAAAACAGGAATGTTTATCAACTTTCAGCTGTTTTTGGGAATTGCAGCATTGCTTGGCCATATATTCCCCATTTTTGCTCAGTTTCGTGGGGGAAAGGGTGTGGCAGTGCTATCGGGTGTTGTTTTTGCCCTTCACCCCTACGCCACTTTGATAGTATTTGGAATTTGGATAGTATCGGTGCTAATCACCCGATACGTTTCGTTAAGTTCCATGATTGCAGGATTTTCGTTCCCACTGGTTCTGATTTTTGTTTACCGCACTACTAACCCATCGCTAATTACTTTTGCCTTTATACTGGCAATCCTAATGCTATTCACCCATCAAAAGAATATCGAGCGTCTGGTAAAAGGCGAAGAATCAAAGTTTTCATTAAAGAAAAAGGGTAAAACCAATCAGGTTAACCCCAAACAATAACTCAACAATCAATGTCGTTTAGTTAACAAAAATATACATGTCAGTCATCCTGAGCGCAGCGAAGGTTCTCTAATCGACCCCATGAGACGTTTCGCTTAGCCCAATATGATAATAGATTCACGAACAACAATTCACGAACAACGAACAACGCTTCCAGCCCCGAATGGGCGAAACGTTTGTATCCCTATGTTTGCTCCCACTTGTATTGCGATGCTCGCAGTGCGTATGCCAAAAAGCAAGGGTGAGGCATTGCATCGCTGAGGAAAAGCATTACAAAGAGCGGTTTCACGTTCTTTCTTGTCTTGATACAAGAAAGAACCAAAGAAAATCAAGGCTGAAAAGCCCGACCCGATGGGTACCCCGCGGGTGGAACTGCCACGCGATACTATTCGCCACGCCTATGGCGTGACTCATGTGGTATCGCTTACTAAGCCCACCGCCACGTTCCACCCCCGACCCATTGCCGGGTCTGGCTTTTATGCCTCTGCTTGCTTCTTCCGCTCCATTCCCTCTCAGGGAAAAGGGATGAGGTGATGTCGTCTTCCACGAACAACTAACAACGCTTCCAGCCCCGTAGGGGCGAATCGTTTGTAACCCTATGTTTGCTCTCACTTGTATTGCGATGCACGCAATACATTTTCCAAAGAGCAAAGTGGAAAAATTGCATCGCAACTGAAGAGCATTGCTAAGAGCGATTTCCAAAAAAAACAACAAGGATTGAAGGCAAAGAGATGCTTTGGCTAGCTCAGCATGACATGGGAGCAGAAAGGAAGATAGGGTTTTTGTCATCCCAAGCAATGTCGAGGAGTCTCATCATAGGATTGATGAAAATGAGTAGTGAGGTGCTTCGGCGAAGTCTATCCCTTTAAATCGGGACTCAGCACGGCAGCGTGATGTTTCGCTTGCGCATAACATGACAAATAACCTTAACTAAACAACAACAACTCAACAATTGTTGTTTTATTAAACAAGCCCAACCACACATGAATGTGGTATGAAATATTTTTATAATTTTGCAAGTCATTTTGAATTGATATTCTACTGTTATGATTAAAATAACTTTTCCTGATGGGAACGTGCGGGAATACCCCAAAGGTGTTACCGGACTTGAAATAGCCAAAAGCATTTCGGAGCGTTTAGCAGCCGATGTTTTATCGGTATCGGTTAATGGTGAAGTGTGGGACCTTACCCGTGGCATTGAAACTGATGCCACCGTTAAGCTACACAAGTGGGACGACCCAGAGGGAAAACATGCCTTTTGGCACTCATCGGCACACCTTATGGCCGAGGCCGTAGAAGCGCTTTACCCCGGTGTTAAGCTGGGAATAGGTCCAAGCATTGAGAATGGGTTTTACTACGATATCGATTTTAACGGACACACCATATCGGAAGAGGATTTACCTAAGATTGAGCAAAAAATGATGGAGTTTGCCCAGCAAAAGCAACCCATCGTTCGCAGGGAGGTTTCAAAAGCCGAAGCGCTTAAGACCTACCAGGAAAAGGGCGATCCTTACAAGGTGGAACTTATATCGGATCTACAGGATGGAACCATATCGTTCTACACCCAGGGCGAATTTACTGATCTTTGCCGTGGACCACACCTTCCGAATACGGGCTACATTAAAGCCATAAAGTTGCTCAGCATTGCAGGCGCATACTGGCGTGGCGATGAAAAAAATAAAATGCTTACCCGCATTTACGGTATCACATTCCCCCAAAAGAAACAGCTCGACGAGTACCTGACCCTGCTTGAGGAAGCAAAAAAACGCGACCACCGTAAAATTGGTAAGGATTTAGAGTTATTTATGTTCTCGCCAAGTGTTGGCCCTGGTTTACCATTATGGTTACCCAAGGGTGCTCAACTTCGCGAGCGCTTAGAGATGTTCCTTAAACGTGTTCAAAAGAAATACGGGTATGAGCAGGTAATTACCCCGCACATTGGCCAAAAAGAGCTTTACGAAACATCGGGCCACTGGGCAAAATATGGAAAGGATAGCTTCCGTCCCATAACTACTCCACAGGAAGGCGAGGAATTCCTTCTTAAACCCATGAACTGCCCCCATCACTGTGAAATTTACAAATCCAAACCGCGTTCATACAAAGATCTCCCGCTCAGGTTGGCTGAGTTCGGAACTGTTTACCGTTACGAACAGAGCGGTGAATTGCACGGTCTAACCCGCGTTCGTGGATTTACCCAGGACGATGCACATATTTTCTGTAGGCCCGACCAGCTCAAGGAAGAGTTTGTAAAGGTTATCGATATTGTTCTATACATCTTTAAAACTCTCGATTTTAAAGATTACACCGCACAGATATCGCTACGCGACCCGAACAATAAAGAGAAATACATAGGCTCTGACGAGAATTGGGAAAAGGCTGAAAAGGCTATAGTTGAGGCGGCAGCAGAGCGAGGCCTAAAAACCGTAACCGAACTTGGTGAGGCTGCATTCTATGGCCCAAAACTCGACTTCATGGTTCGCGATGCTATTGGTCGCAAGTGGCAGTTGGGCACTATTCAGGTTGACTACAACCTACCCGAGCGCTTCCAGCTGGAGTACATTGGTGCTGACGATAAGCGTTACCGCCCCATTATGATACACCGTGCACCCTTTGGGTCGATGGAACGCTTTGTTGCCGTACTTATTGAGCATACAGGCGGTAAATTCCCGCTATGGCTAACACCCGACCAGGTTGTAGTGCTACCCATTAGCGAAAAATTTAACGATTATGCAAAAAGTGTTTCAAAATTCCTAAATAATTACGATATTCGCAGCCTGGTTGACGACCGCAACGAGAAGATAGGTAAAAAGATAAGGGACAACGAGTTACGCCGAATCCCTTACCTTTTAATTGTTGGCGAAAAGGAACAGGAAGCCAACCTTGTTGCTGTTCGTGTTCAAGGCGAGGGCGATAAAGGCCAAATGAAACTTGAAGAGTTTGTAAACCATATAAAGGCTGAAATTGATAATCAGCTTAAGGAAATTTAGTATTAACTAAACGTTAGGAGGGCAAAACTATAGCAGCACCTAATATCAACAAAAAGTCGGATATCGACACTTACCCGATAAACGAAGAAATTCGGGCTAAGACCGTTCGACTGGTTGGCGAAAACATTGAGAATCCGGGCATTTACCCCATTAGCCAGGCACGTCAAATGGCCGAGGAGATGGAGTTAGACTTGGTAATGATTTCTGATAAGGCCGATCCCCCGGTTTGTAAAATACTGGACTATCAGAAGTTCCTTTACCAGCTCAAGAAGAAGCAAAAGGAAATTAAGGCTAACGCTCAAAAAATTGTGGTTAAGGAAATTAGGTTTGGGCCCAATACCGATGATCACGATTACAACTTCAAGTTGAAGCATGCCATCAATTTCCTTCAGGAAGGTGCTAAGGTGAAAGCCTACGTGTTCTTTAAGGGACGTTCCATTCTTTTCAAGGAGCAAGGCGAAATACTACTTTTGCGTTTTGCCCAAGACCTTGAGGAGTATGGCAAAGTAGAGCAGTTGCCCCAGCTTGAGGGGAAACGAATGATTATGATAGTATCCCCAAAAGGCACAAAGAAGAAATAACAAACCATTAGTAATCAAATAAATACAGTGTAGAATGCCAAAAACAAAGACTCATTCTGGTTCAAAAAAGCGTTTTGCTTTAACCGGAACAGGTAAGATTAAAAGAAAACACGCCTACAAGAGTCACATTTTGACTAAAAAGGAAACCAAGCAAAAGAGGAATTTAACTCACGTTGCTTTGGTTGACAAGGCCGATGAAGGGCATGTTAAAGCAATGCTTGGCTTGAAGTAGTTTTGTTTTGTTTTCTTTTAGTTTGTGTGTTAGTTTACTTTAATGTTTAACAGAATGAATTAGCCACTAAGAGTTCAAAAACGTTGAACCGCTAATCATTCAAAAATCGTAAAAAAATGCCACGTTCAGTAAATGCAGTAGCATCGCGCAAGCGCAGAAAAAAAATTCTTAAACAGACGAAGGGAAATTTCCTTGCGCGTCGTAATGTTTGGACGGTTGCAAAGAACACCTTGGAAAAAGGTTTGACCTATGCTTACCGCGACCGTAAGAAGAAAAAGATTGAATTCCGTGCCCTATGGATTCAGCGTATTAACGCTGCAGTTCGTGAGTATGGTATGACCTACTCCGAATTCATGGGCAAAATCAACCAGAAAGGGATTGCTATTAACCGCAAGGTTTTGGCTGATTTGGCCATGAACCACCCTGAGGCTTTTAAAGCTATTGTTGATTCTGTAAAGTAACCAGTAAAACAGAATAAGGTTAAAGGGGCCAAATGCCCCTTTTTTTGTTAATTTTGATTAACTTGCTGCTGTTTATATCATTTCTCGTCATCTTTTAATAAATTGCAGGCAAAAATAAGGTGTTTAACAAAATGCTAAGAATTGCATTAATTGGCTACGGAAAAATGGGGCATGAGGTTGAGGCTATTGCCCTTGAGCGTGGACATACTATTGTCCTGAGAATTGACAAGGATAACATCAATGACCTTAACACTGAAAACCTAAAAAAATCCGATGTTGCCATTGAATTCACCTCGCCGAGCACAGCCATGCAAAACATTCAAGCCTGTTTCGATGCTGGAATCCCTGTGGTGTCAGGAACAACCGGCTGGAACAACCAACTTGAAATCATGGTTAACAAGGCACGCAATGGCGTGGGAACGTTGTTTTACGCATCAAACTATAGCATTGGTGTTAACATCTTTTTCAAGCTGAATAATTACATTGCTTCCATACTTGACAGGATAGGGATGTATCAACCATCAATAACCGAAATACACCACACCCAAAAGCTTGATGCTCCAAGCGGTACTGCCATAACCATTGCCAATACACTGTGCAACCAAATGAAGGCATACGAAGGCTGGAGCTTAATCCCCGATAGTGCAGAGAGAAAAATCCCAATTGAGGCAATTCGAGAGGGTCAAGTTCCCGGTACTCACATTGTGACCTTTACATCCGAACAGGATATCATCACTCTAAAGCACGAGGCTAAGAGTCGCAGAGGGTTTGCACTTGGAGCGGTATTAGCCGCTGAGTTTCTCAGCTCCCGCAAGGGATTTTACAGCATGGATGATTTGCTTAAACTTGACTAAACCACAATACCATGTTTCAAAAAGTAAAAGATTTCCTAAAAAACAAGTATTTCCGATTTACATTTGCAGCCATAATTTTCATACTCTGGGTAGTATGGATTGGCAACTACTGGCTGCTTCTTGGATTACCTATCATTTTCGACTTCTACATCACCCAAAAAGTAAACTGGACATTCTGGAAGAAGCGCGGGCAAAAGAAGACCGTTCTGATTGAATGGGTTGATGCCATAATATTTGCAGTTGTTGCGGCAACCCTAATCCGAATGTTTTTTATTGAGGCATACACCATACCAACATCATCGATGGAGAAATCGTTGCTGGTGGGCGACTACCTATTTGTGAGTAAGGTTGCCTACGGGCCTAAACTACCCAACACGCCAATTTCATTCCCATTTGTTCATCACACCCTGCCTTTTACAAAATACACCAAGTCGTTCATTGAGTGGCCCCGTTGGCCTTATAAACGTATTGCTGGTTTTGGTCAGATAAAACGCAACGATGTGGTTGTATTCAACTTCCCCGAAGGCGATACGGTCTGCCTGCAGGATCAGAATTCAAGTTACTACACCCTGGCAAGAATTTATGGACGCGACTACATCCGTCAAAATTATGATATTATTTACCGCCCTGTTGATAAACGCGAGAACTACATCAAGCGTTGCGTTGGCATTCCCGGCGACACCATTCAGGTTGTCCATGGTAGCCTTTTTGTTAATGGCAAAGAGCAGGCAAAGATTGGTAAAAGACAGTATAACTACCAGATAAGAACTAATGGCTCTACCATTAACCCAATACGGTTTGAGGAAATGGGTATTGCCCGTTCCGATATCAACTACAATGCGCAGGAATCGGTTTACATCCTTCCGTTAACCGAGGAAATGCTGGAACGTTTTAAAACCTTTAGCAATGTAACTGAAATAACCCGAAACGAGAATACTGACTCCACAGTTATGTGGAAGTTAATTTTCCCCCACGATCCCCGCTATAAATGGAACGAGGATAACTTTGGGCCCCTATGGATACCCAAAAAAGGTGCAACCGTTACCCTCACCACCGATAACCTGCCACTTTACCAACGCATTATTGATGTTTACGAGAACAACGACCTGAGGGTTGAAAATGGCACTATTTATATTAATGGTGAACCAGCAAGCTCTTATACATTTAAGATGGATTACTATTTCATGATGGGTGATAACCGACATAACTCGGCCGACAGCCGTTTTTGGGGATTTGTACCCGAAGACCATGTGGTAGGAAAAGCTTCGTTTATTTGGCTATCGCTCGATAAGGATAAACGTTTTCCTGCCAATATACGCTTTAAGCGTATGTTTACAACCATTAAATAGGATTAACAATGGCTGCATAAAAACCTGTTGGAGGGGAATGGCCCCCGCAACAGGTTTTTTAGTTCAATGAAAGCATACAATGTCCAGTAAAACCATACTACTTAGCACAGCGTATTTACCGCCGGTTCATTACATGTCCGCCTTACTTAGTGCCGATAAAATTATTATTGAGGCACATGAAACTTACCTTAAACAAACCTACCGTAACCGATGCGTAATACTCAGCGCAAACGGCCCATTACCCCTTGTAATCCCAGTAATAAAACCAAAGGGCAACCATACCGGTATAACCGAAGTTATTATTGATTACTCTACCGGTTGGAACAGGAATCATTGGCGTGCCATCGAATCGGCTTACCGAACTTCGGCATATTTCGAATTTATTGCCGATGTACTAAAGCCCTTTTACAGCAACCCTTTCAATACCCTGTGGGAGTTCAACAATGAACTCCTAAAGGCAATTTTGGACTTCCTTGAGCTACCCGTTAATATCAATTTTACAAGTACCTTTCATAAAGTTGAACCCGAAGGAGTATTGGATTTACGTTACGCAATTAGCCCAAAGGCTAAAATGCCTGAAACCAGCTTGCACGCTACCCTACCATACTTTCAGGTTTTTGAACATCGCTTTGGGTTTACTCCCAACCTCAGCGTTATTGACTTGCTTTTTAACGAGGGGCTAATGGCAAGAGATATATTAAGGATAAAGGATAAAGGATAAAGGTTCAAAGTTCATGGTTCATGGTTCGAGGTTGAAGGTTTGAAGTTAAAGTTTTAAGGTTAAAGGATAAAAAGACACAAATTAGATTTCCATTTAGTTACACCATTTTTAAAAGTTATGATGAAAGGGTTAGTAGAAATTTTCAAAACAAGGGGGCTTGGGAAGGAAAGTATAATTTCAGAGAATTTGAAAAAGCATCATTAAAAAATGGTTTTGAAGTAATACCTTTGTAGGTTACATTTTTCCATTTCATCAATGCAAAAGCACGAAAAGGTAATATCGGTAAAAGGCGCAAGGGTTCATAATCTTAAGAATATCAATGTAGATATTCCCCGTAACAAACTGGTAGTAATTACGGGTGTATCGGGTTCGGGAAAATCATCGTTAGCTTTCGATACCATTTATGCCGAAGGGCAAAGGCGATACGTAGAGAGCCTATCGGCTTACGCCCGTCAATTCCTTGGCAGGATGAGCAAGCCTGAGGTTGACCTTATTAGCGGTATTCCGCCGGCCATTGCCATTGAGCAAAAAGTTAACACCCGAAATCCCCGCTCTACCGTAGGCACATCCACTGAGATTTACGATTACCTTAAGTTACTTTTCGCCCGTATCGGAAAAACATACTCTCCCATTTCGGGCCACGAGGTTAAGCGTCACTCGGTTACCGATGTTGTAAACTTTATCAGTGCCCATCAGCAGGGAACACGCATGACCCTTTTAGCACCTATTGCCGTTAACGGCAATATCAAGCTGAAGCTTGAGGAACTAAACCGCGAAGGGTTTACCCGAATTGATATTAACGGTAAAGTGATTAGGATTGATGATGCTCAAAACCGTGAACTTGTCGATTTGGCTGCTGCCAACACAAGGTTGATAATAGATAGATTTGCCGTTTCGGTAGATGAAGATTTTATTAGCCGGATAGCCGATTCGGTTCAAACCGCTTACGCAGAAGGAAATGGTTTTTGCATTCTTTCTATCGAAACCGACGAAGGAATACGGGAGGAGCAATTCTCGAACCTATATGAACTCGATGGGATAAAATTCGAACAGCCCACCGAGCATCTTTTCAACTTCAACAACCCACTTGGTGCTTGCCCAAAATGCGAGGGTTACGGCAAGGTAATTGGCATAGACGAGGATTTGGTAGTCCCCAACAAAAGCCTTTCCATTTACGAGGATGCTATTGCGTGCTGGCGAGGCGAGTCAATGGGTTGGTATAAGGACAGAGTAATTGAGTATGCATCGGCGTATAACCTACCTATCCACACCCCATACCACAAATTAACTGAGGAGCAGAAAGCATTGCTTTGGAATGGCACAAGGCACTTCAAGGGTATTTACGATTTCTTCGCGGAGCTTGAGGAAAAACGATACAAAATACAATACCGAGTTTTACTCTCACGCTACATGGGCAAAACCACATGCCCGGTTTGTAAGGGTGGACGTCTTAGACCTGAAGCATCGTATGTAAAGGTGGCTGGTTACACCATTCAGGAGTTAGTTAACATCCAGATTGAAGAGCTTTACGAGTTCTTTATGAACATCGAGTTGGATGAGCACGATGTCACAGTGGCAAAACGTTTGTTAACAGAGATTCGAAACCGTTTAGGATACATGGTTAATGTTGGGTTAGGTTATTTAACCCTTAACCGTTTGTCCGCTACCCTTTCCGGGGGTGAGTCGCAACGCATTAACCTTGCCACATCGCTTGGCAGCAGTTTAGTGGGGTCGCTCTATATACTTGATGAGCCTAGTATTGGTCTGCATCCCCGCGACACCCATCTACTTATCGATGTTCTTAAAAATCTGCGTGATCTGGGAAATACTGTGCTAGTGGTAGAGCACGATGAGGACATAATGCGCAATGCCGATTACATTATCGATATTGGGCCGCATGCAGGCCTACTTGGAGGTGAGGTGGTTTTTGCCGGAGAGCCAAGCCTAATCAACTCTGCATCCACTAGTCTTACCGCTAAATACCTGAACGGAACCGAAAAAATTGAAGTTCCGTTTAAGCGTCGCAAGTGGAATAGCTATATTGAGGTAAAAGGGGCACGCGAGAATAACCTGAAGAATATTGATGTAAAGTTTCCGTTAAACACCCTCACAGTGGTTACAGGGGTGAGCGGTTCGGGCAAATCGAGCTTGGTTAAGGGAATACTATACCCTGCCCTACTCAAGGAAATTACTGGGAGTGGCGAGCGGGCAGGCCAGCACGACTGCATAGCTGGCGATATCCGTCTTATTTCCGGTGTGGAAATGGTTGACCAAAACCCCATAGGCAAATCATCGCGCAGCAACCCTGTTACCTACCTCAAAGCGTGGGACGAAATCCGCAAGCTGCTTTCAGAACAGCCCTATTCCAAAAGTAACGGTTACGGCCCATCGCATTTCTCCTTTAACATTGATGGTGGCCGTTGCGAGGAGTGCCAGGGCGAAGGGGTTATTCACGTGGAGATGCAGTTCATGGCCGACCTAACCCTAACCTGCGAGAGCTGCCACGGTAAACGTTTTAAGGACGACATCCTTGAGGTAAGGTATAGGAATGCCAATGTGTATGACTTACTGGAAATGACTGTTAACCAGGCCATAGAGTTCTTTGAGAAAGGCAAAGGAAGCCTTGAAAAGAAAATCGTTGAAAAGCTAAAGCCTCTGCAGGATGTAGGTTTAGGCTACATCAAACTAGGGCAATCGTCGAGCACCCTTAGCGGTGGCGAGAGCCAAAGGGTTAAGCTAGCATCGTTCCTGCTCAAAGAGAATACCGATAAACCTATCCTTTTCATTTTTGACGAGCCTACCACTGGCCTGCATTTTAACGATATTAAAAAGCTGTTAAGTGCCTTTGATGCCCTAATTGCAAAGGGACATAGCATTGTTCTGGTGGAACACAACCTTGAGGTTATTAAGTGCGCCGACTGGGTTATTGATTTAGGCCCAGAGGGTGGCGATAATGGGGGACACTTAATTTTTTCGGGCACGCCAGAACAGCTTGCCTTGATGGATAATTCCTACACAGGTAAGTTCCTCTCTGTTAAGCTTAACAATTAGGTATAGCAATAAAAAAAAGCCGCTTAAAGCGGCTTTTATTATTTATGTAAGTAATTGATTAGTCAGTTTTAAGACCAAACATAATAGCCACACACCCACTCTTCAACTCCTCATTTTTACCTGATGTAACCGGCACCTTAACAAGGATTATGAGCTGTTGAGTATTTTCAACCTTAAAATCCCATGAGGTGGCAAAATTGTTTTTAGCATTTGTGTATAACACCTTACGGTCAACATCCATTACCATAAACTCAATCTTATTAAGAGTTTCAGAGCCGCAAACGGATATGCGATACTGCTGACCAGCATAGAAGGTCTTGAAAAGTTCAGCATCTTCACCCTCGGTTAGTATTGCTGCATTGTAGTTACCATCGTGAACATAGGGCGAAAGTTCAAGCCTACATATCTTTTTGGCAAAGTTCTTACACTGAGCATTGGACGACGAAGGGAGTGCAAGAAATAGAACAACTGCCGAAACAAGTATATAAATCGATGATCTCATACGAACCATTTTATGCTGTGTATTTATTACGCAATTCAATCACTTTTGTTTTAAGCTTTTTAAAAGCTTCAGGGCTTACGGTTGTAACATTCTTCGATTTCAGTGTAGCAACCTTCGATTTTCCATCCTGTATAACTTTTACATCCGATACTGTGATTTTTACATCGTTGTATACCTTTTCAAGTTCAAGCATATCGGAATACAGCTCCCTAACATCGGCATTGCTATTGCTTTGCTCCAGAAGTTTAAGAACGGTTTGTAGCGATAACTTCTGATCGATAATGCGATCGACCATTTCGTTATCAACCTTATTGATATCCTCAACCAGCGAGGTGGCAATGTAAAGACCCTCAATCCATCCACCAACAAGAATAATAGAACCAACAGCTACCCTATCGTCCTCCTCCAGGATGGAGTTGGTGTTGAGAAATGTTTCCGATATGGTCTCTAGGATAACATCGCGGTTATTGATATTCTCCTCCAGCTTCTCAATTACCGAATTGTCAATTGCATTTAAAATTCCTAAACCCTCTGCCATTTTCTTTGAAACAGTCATATACTTAATGGTGGCCTGGGTTTGGTCAAAAAGGCTTGCATAGCTCAAATCGGTGCTATAAATGCCCAGGTTAAGCGCCATGCTCTTGGTAGTATTGTATTTTGATGCATTCTCAATAGGATTAAGCAACTCCTCATTGTATGTTGCCCCTGAGCGCTTAAGTATCATTGCAGTTTCCAGCGGCGATGGCAACGAGTAAAAAATCTGTTTAACCGATTCAATACTGCTAACCAAAGCGCTATCGGCAGCACCCTGCTCTTCGGATACCTGGAGCATCTGCTCCGATTCCCTATTGCATTTACACGAAATGGTAAGCACGGCCATAGCAGCCATAGCCGATAGGAGAAGTATTCTTTTCGATCCTTTATGCATAATGGAACCTTTGGGTTAAAATTTTCAACAATCGACAAGTAAATATACTATAATTTTATCAAAATCAATATCCAGTCTCAATTTTTTAGGTAAACAAATGATTTTAAAACCAAAGTAAAACCAAAAGCAATACCTTTGTAAAAAAATTTAAACCCTATGCAGCCCAACAAGGCAGAACAGTTCCAAAAGACTATTGAAGCGAGTTCCGACGAGGCAATTATTGGTTTGCTTACTGAATTGAGGGAAACCGGTGAGGACTATATGCTTCCAACAATACTCAGCTTGCTTTTCAGCACGCGTTCGGAAAAGTTGAAGAACGAGGTTGTAAACTTCCTGGTTGACCTAAAAAACAAATCGAGTATTGATACAATAGTTGAGGCAATAAGGCAAAACAAGAGGTCGAAAGATATTCACCTGTTGGTTTCGGTTTGCTGGCAAAGCCGCCTGGACTTTACTCCTTACGTCGATACTTTTATCGACATAATGGAACACGGCAATTACCAGGCTTGCCTCGAGGCTTTTACCGTGATTGAAAACATGACCGAGAATTTGAGCGGAGAGCAACTTAACGATTTGAAAGCCAAAATCAAATCCGTCAAAGGGGATAACGCTGAAACTAAACCCCTAATTGAAGAGTTGGTGAAATTACTGGATGAACTATAAAAAAGAACCGCCAGTTGGCGGTTCTTTCATTTTTATTCGTAGTTTGAAAAATACTTCATAAACTGGCTTCGCTCGTACTGCGTTGGGTCGGCAATGGAGCCTACATTAAGCTTACCCCGGAAATCGGATATCGTTTTAAAGCCTTTCTGGTTCATCCATTCTGTAAGGGTATTGAGCATAGCTTCTATATGCTTAGGCCCGTTTCGGTAAATAGCAGAGCAAACCTGAACCGACTTGGCGCCTGCAAGTAGCATCTTTACCAAGGCCTCGCCATCGTGAACACCTGTTGAAGCCGATATGTCAATTTCAGGAATCAAATGGCTGGCTATGGCTACCCACCTTAGGGTATATCGCAAATCCGATGGATTGCTGAAAATGTCGGCGGGTACCACCTTCATTGCATGAATGTCGATATCGGGCTCAAAGAACCGGTTAAAAAGTACAACCCCTTTGGCTCCCCGGTAGCGAAGGTGCTCAACCACATTTAAGGGATTGGTAAAGTGCGATCCTAACTTATATGCAACAGGGATTGTTATAACCTTTTGCAGCTTCTCTGCAATGCTATTGTAAACCTGCTCATACTCCTCAGCCTTACGCTTAGGGTCGAGCGGCAAGTAGTAAATATTTACTTCAAGCGCATCGGCTCCAGCCTCCTGAATACGTGAGGCAAACGATAGCCATTGGTTATCGCTCAGGCAGTTTATGCTAGCAATTACTGGGATATCAACCGATTGCTTTGCATTTTTGATTAGGTTTATATACTCCTGAACATTGTTGGCCGATACGTAGTGCTTCAGGTAATCGGTTGCTTCGGTATAATCGGAATACTTTTCCAGGTGATTTACCTCATGGAGGATTTGCTCCTCAAATAACGACTTAAGCACTATAGCACCAGCACCAAATTCTTGGTATTTTTTAATGCGATCGACCGATGAGTTTAACCCAGAACTACTGACAATTAACGGTGAACGTAGCGATAGCCCCAAGTAGGATGTTTCTAGTTTAGCCATGGTTAAAGGTTTTTGAATACGATTGAAATTTACAAAAATTTAGTTTAGGTATAGCTTCGGTGTCCAAAAATATTACTTCCTATTCGTACCATGGTGCTGCCCTCCTCAATTGCAATGCGGTAATCGCTGGACATACCCATGGATAGCTCATTAAACCAGGGTTGATTCTGGAAGTAGGTTTGTTTAATCTCGTTGAACAGCTTCTTAAGAAACCTAAACTCCATCCGAACCTGTTCCATATTGTCAGTAAATGTTGCCATTCCCATAAGGCCGCATACCCTAACATTTTGTAACTGTTCAAACTCTTGGTTTTGAAGTAGTTCATGGAGTTCATCGGCCGATAGGCCGAACTTTGTCTCTTCCGATGCAATGTAAACCTGTAACAAGCAGTCAATAACCCTATTGCACTTTTGCGCTTCCTTATCAATTACAGAGAGCAGCTTTAAGCTATCGACTGAATGAATAAGCGACACAAAGGGAGCAATGTATTTTACCTTATTGGTTTGTAGGTGCCCGATTAAATGCCACTCAATATCTTTAGGCATTTCATCATACTTTGAAATAAGTTCCTGCACCCTGTTTTCGCCAAAAAATTTATGCCCGGCATTATACGCCTCCATAATCACACTCACGGGGTGAGTTTTACTTACAGCAATCAACTTAACATGCTGTGGTAATTCATTCTTGATTTTTTCAAGTTGCTCAGGAATGCTCATGATTACATAGTGTTTAATGCAAAAATAAACACTTTTGGCTTAGCTCCACTACAGGTTATACCATTTTGAAAACGATTGTTGAACTATGGCGATTAAAAAAGACTCAGCAAATGCTGAGTCTTTTAAAAATTTCATTTTTACACTATTCCAAAGCGTGGATTACCAACCCGCTGCGGAGCTTAGGCTCAAACCAGGTGGTTTTAGGAGGCATGATATTGCCTGTATCGGCAATATCAATAAGTTGCTTCATGGAAACAGGGTAAAGTGCAAAAGCCACTTTCATCTCACCGCTATCCACCCTCTTTTTAAGCTCACCTAAACCACGGATGCCGCCAACATAATCGATACGCTTTGAGGTTCTTAGATCCTTGATATCGAGGATAGGATCAAGCACAAGGTTCGACAGGATGGTAACATCCAGAACGCCAATGGGATCGTTATCGTTGTAGGTGCCAGGTTTAGCGGTTAGGGAATACCACTTACCTTCCAGGTACATGCTGAAATTGTGTAGTTGCTGCGGCTTGTAAATCTCTGAGCCTTTTTCCTCAACCACGAAACCTTCGTTAAGTTTTTGAAGGAACTGTTCAGGAGTAAGACCATTCAAATCCTTAACTACACGGTTATAGTCAATAATCTTAAGCTGATTATCGGGGAATATTACGGCAAGGAAGTAATTATACTCCTCGTCGCCACGGTGGTTAGGATTGGCATTCTTTTTCTCAAGTCCCACACGAGCTGCAGCAGCAGTACGGTGGTGACCATCGGCAACGTAAAGGGCAGGGATTGATGCAAATATTTCAGTGATACGCTTAATGGTTGCCTCATCGTCAATTACCCAGAAATGGTGGCCAAAGCCATCGTCGGCAACAAAATCGTATTCCGGTTTTTTGCTTGTCACTACGTTTGTTACAATCTCGTCCATCTCCTTATGAGCGGGGTAAGCAAAGAAAACGGGCTCAATGTTGGCGTTTTGGATTCGGATGTGAATCATGCTATCCTCTTCCTTGTCGGGACGGGTTAACTCGTGCTTTTTGATACGTCCCTCCATGTAATCCTCAAAATGGCAAGCAACTACCAGGCCATACTGAGTTCTACCATCCATGGTTTGGGCATACACGTAGTACATATCCTTGGGGTCCTGAACCAACCAGCCACGTTCCTTCCATTTGCGGAAGTTCTCCACCGCCTTATCGTAAGCCTGTTGGGTGTGCTCATCGATTATAGGATCAAAATCGATTTCGGGTTTAGTGATATGCAACAACGATTTTTCCCCTGCTTCAGCTTTTGCTTCCTGTGAGTTAAGCACGCCGCACGGACGTGCAGCCACCTCCTTTGCAATCTCCCTTGGTGGACGAATACCCTTAAATGCTTTAATTTTTACCATAATTTAAACGTTAAATGTTAAACGTGAGACGTTAAACGGTTTTCAAATATCGAATTAATCCTAAAATAACTTGCTTTAATTTGTTCAACTTTTTTAAAAGTTCATCGATTCCATTAACAAAGCCCAATTTTGAAGCAATTATTATTTGCGTTTCCAATTCAGCCAATGAGCCAAGAGAGACATAAAGGAAATGTATGGTTTCCTTTGAACTACCCCTAGCGCATCCCTCAGCGATATTAGATGGGATCGAGATAGCTGAACGTCTTATCTGTTGGACCAACCCAAAAATTTCCTCTTTTGGAAAACTCTGAGTTAAGGAATATATCTCAACTGATAAATCAACGGCAACTTTCCAAGCATCTAATTCCTTATGGTCCATCCCTTAATTAATTCGGATAACGTTTAACGTTTAACGCCTAACGTACCAACTACTTATTTACCTGAAAAGTTTTATCGCCATTCTTGATGAATGCCACAATTTGACGGGCAGCAGCTAAGCCTGCGTTAATGTTTGCCTCGGCGGTTTCAGCACCCATCTTCTTGGGTGTGGCAAATACCCTGCCCGGGAACTTCTCAACCAGCTCAGCATGGCAGTCGGCCATAATATCAGTGGCATACTTTAAATCGGTACGCTCAGCAAGAACCTTTTTGAGGCCATCCTCGTCTATTACCTCCTTACGGGCAGTGTTCACAAGGGTTGCACCCTTGGGCATTTTGCTCAGTAAGTCGTAGCCAATTGATTTTTTTGTTTTATCGTTGGCCGGAATATGCAGCGAAACATAGTCGCACGAGGAGTAAAGCATCTCGATGCTATCAACCACCTTAATACCGTCTTTTTCCATTACTGCCTTATCAACAAAAGGATCAAAGGCATAAACCTCCATGCCAAATCCCTTTCCGTACTTGGCAACCAGTTTGCCCACGTTGCCATAGGCGTGAATACCTAATTTTTTACCAGCAATCTCAGTGCCTGTTCCGGGCTGGAAAAGATTACGAGCCATATAGATCATCATGCCAATAGCTAGCTCAGCAACTGCATTTGAGTTTTGACCAGGAGTATTCATTGCCACAACTCCCTTAGCAGTGCAAGCAGGTAAATCGAGATTGTCGTAACCGGCACCGGCACGAACCACAATCTTCAGGTTCTTACCTGCATCAACAACTTCCTTGGTAACCTTATCGCTGCGCACGATAAGTGCATCAACATCGGCTACAGCCTTAACCAAATCGTTAGGATCGGTGTACTTTTCAAGCAAAACCAATTCAAACCCGGCATCCTCAACAATTTTTCGTATTCCTTCCACAGCAACCTTTGCAAAAGGTTTCTCAGTGGCCACTAGTACTTTTGTCATAGATTTTAAGTTTTGAGTTACTTTATTGGTTCATTGGTCAGAAATCAGAATTAGGATATCAAACTCATGAATCTCCTTAATTCTTTAGGTTACTTCGGTTTCGTGTCGACTTTATAAATGAATAAAGCATTTTGCTTTCTTCTAATTAATAAGTTATACACAGAACTATACCTATCCAACCTAAACCCATCGATAAAAACCGAAATATCCTAGCATTTTGCGATAGAGCCCTATAGATACCTGGGTACCTTTTGCTCCAAAATCCATTTTTCACAATTCCTTCCAGCAAAGTTTGATGAAGGCTCATGGAAAATGGCTTATTAATTTGAAAAATACTTAAAGAGAGAAAATGATGAAACCTTAATTCTAAAAAAATGGGCTGAACAGGAATGAACCCATTCAACCCATCTGAATTAAATTAGGCATTTTGCTTCTCAAATTCCTTCATGCAGTCAACCAGAGCCTGAACACTTTCAATAGGCAAAGCGTTGTAGGTTGAAGCGCGGAAGCCACCCACAGAGCGGTGACCTTTAATACCAACCATTCCAGCCTTCTTTGCAAAGTCCATGAAAGCATCCTCTTTATCCTTATACTCAGGTTTCATAACAAAGCAAATGTTCATGATAGAACGCGAATCCTTTTCGGCAGTTCCAACAAACATTTTGCTATTGTCAATAGCATCGTAGAGTAGTTGAGCCTTCTTCTTGTTTAGCTCGTTGATTTTTTCAACGCCTCCAATTCCCTTAAGCCATTTAAGGGTTTCGCGCATGGTGTATATTGCACCGCAAGGAGGTGTGTTAAACATTGAACCTTCCTTAATATGGGTGCGGTAGTCGAGCATTGTAGGAATCTTGCGCTCAACTTTGCCCAGGATATCCTCACGGATAATAACAAAGGTAACGCCGGCAGGGCCAACATTCTTTTGAGCGCCACCGTAAATCAACCCATACTTTTTAACATCAACCGGACGGCTCATGATATCGGAACTCATATCGGCAACCAGGGTTACCGGCGAATCCATATCATGCTTAATCTCAGTTCCGTATATGGTGTTGTTGGTAGTAATATGGAAGTAATCCACATCGGTTGGAATGGTAAACCCTTTTGGAATATAAGTGTAATTCTTATCGGATGAGGAAGCAACGGTAACAACCTCACCAAAAAGCTTGGCCTCTTTCAGAGCCTTGTTAGCCCATACCCCAGTATCCAGGTAAGCAGCTTTGCTTTGGAGTAGGTTGTATGGAACCATGCAGAACTGCAAGCTTGCACCGCCTCCCAGGAAAAGAATATGGTAGTTTTCTGGAATGTGAAGCAATTCACGCCAGAGTGCTTTGGTTTCTTCCATAATTGCCTCAAACTCCTTTGAACGGTGCGAGATGGTCAGGATTGACATGCCAATACCATCGAGGTCGAGAACTGCTTTGGCAGTGTTTTCAAGTGCTACTTCGGGCAGGATACAGGGACCTGCATTGAAATTATGTTTTTTCATGGCGTTAAATGGTTTAAGTTTTCAACTGTTATTGCAAGAATAGGTCAAATTTCAAAGATTTTTTTCAAATTTCCTAAATAAATGTTATCAAACAGGAAGTTTGAATCGTTTTTTAACAATCGTTTGCAATGCTAGATTAAAGGCACCAACTTATCCTCTTTGAGAACTGGAATTGTATCGGTAACATCGGAGGTAAAGCAGTAACCAATAACATCATCCAAGCCTAACTTTTTAAGGCGATGTCGCTGAGCTACTTTTTCAACGTAGCTGGTTAAATTTACTTTAGCCACATTCCAAAGATCGATAGCAGCGTTGGTTGAATCGCATATGGTCTCGAAACGGCCAGTGTTTAAAAGCCTTTGTGCCAATGCTCCTGCAAAAATGGCATCCTCAAGACAGAACTTGCCTTTCCAACCGGCACACATGATAAGTATATCGCTTGAGCGGGCGTTAAGGTAACTTTCAACGGCAGAGATATTTAAAAACGAGGCTATAACCACCTCCTGGGCATCACGTCCTAAAGTAATTGCATTTGTTCCGTTGGTTGTGCTATATACAATAGTTTTCCCGTTAACAGTTTCTGGGGTAAAGTAAAATGGAGAATTTCCAAAATCGGCAAAGTCGAGCTTTTGGCCATTGCGTTCAGCAACCACAAGATAGCCATTGCGTTTATACTCATGAGCCTCCTCAATACTTCGCACAGGAATTATCTCCTTAACCCCATTGTGAAACATGGTGCAAATTACTGAGGTTGCCCTGAGGATATCAACCACCACAACTATTTTACCTTCTTTATCATAGTGCTGAAAGATGGTAGGCGAAAATGCAACTTCAATCCTTGGCATGGTATAGTTTGATTTAAAAAAAGGGGGCTGTGCCCCCTTTTACGGTTTATACTTTTGCTAAGTGAAAGGGAGGCTTAACAATTTTAGCCTTTAATTTCTTATCGCGGATACCAATATAAATCTCATTGCCATCGTTCCAGTGGCCTTTTTTGATATACCCCATACCTACACCCTGCTTACTCATAGGCGACATGGTTCCTGAGGTAACCTCGCCAATTTCGTTACCTTGAGCATCGTAAATCAAGTAGTGTTGGCGGGGTATTCCGCGATCAATCATCACAAAGCCCTTCAGGCGGCGATCGGTTCCTTCGTTTTTATGCTTTTCCCATACATCGCGGCTAATGAAGTTCTTGCCGGGGACAAACTTGGTTATCCAGCCTAAGCCTGCCTCAATGGCCGAAGTAGAATCGTTAATATCGTTTCCATACAAGCAGAAACCGGCTTCCAGACGGAGCGTATCGCGGGCGCCTAATCCAATTGGCTTAATGCCATACTCAGCGCCTGCCTCAAAAACTGCCTTCCATAGTTTATCGGCATCCTCGTTGGCGCAGTATATTTCGCATCCACCAGCGCCGGTGTAACCTGTAGTAGAGAATATTACCTCCTTAATCCCTGCAAATGGGATTTTCTTAAAGGTGTGGTATTCCATATCAACCACATTCTCTGTAGTTAACTTTTGCATGGCCTTCAAGGCTAAAGGACCCTGAATGGCAAGCTGCGCAAATTCGTCGGAAGCATTATATAACTCCTTACCGGGAGTTAAACCAAACTTTTTACCCTGCTCGCAAAGCCAGTTCCAGTCCTTTTCAATATTAGCAGCATTCACCACTAAAAGGTAGGTTTCAGCATTAACCCTGTAAACTAAAAGGTCGTCAACTATTCCGCCCTTATCATTCGGGAAACAGCTATACTGAACTTTACCGTCGAATAATGCTGAAACATCGTTACTGGTAACGGTTTGAAGAAAATCAAGCGCTTTAGGGCCTTTTACCCAAATTTCGCCCATGTGCGAAACATCAAAAACGCCAACTTTCTCACGAACAGTTATGTGCTCGTCGTTAATACCAGAATACTCAATGGGCATATTATAGCCTGCAAATGGTGCCATACGGGCTCCAAGCTCTATATGGTACTTTGTAAATGGTGTATTTTTCATTGGTTTTATGTATTTATTTACAGTACCGCAAATCTATGATTTTTATTTGTTTCTTGTTATTTAAACCGATTTCGATGTAAACTTTTATGCTTATGTTTTTCAACATATCATATTTTTTTAGTAAATTTGAAAGTAGTAGTATTCTCAATCTTTTTAAAAGATGGCTACCGATCAGGCAACCCACCATGTAAACCTCGATTTTCTGAAAGAGATTTCGGAAGGAAGTACCGATTTAATGCGCGATTTGATTAACCTTTTCATTACCCAGGTACCCACCTTCTCTGAGCAAATGGAAATCTACCTTAAAAATCAGGATTACTGCACCCTGGCAAAACTGGCCCATAAAATTAAGAACTCGGTAGCCATGATGGGAATTGATGAGCTTACATCCGATATGAAAAAACTTGAAAACATTTGCACCAGCAAACCTAACGATGACACTGTAAAGGTTTACGTGGAAAGGTTTAAAAAAATATCAGGCGAGGCTTCTGTTGAACTACAACATATTCTTGAATCGTTATAAGTATAAACTTTAAAAACTTACATATATGATTGATGTTGAAAAAATTAACGATGTAATGGTGATCTCGTTCAGCGAAAATAGCAAGCTGAATGTAACCGTTACACAAAAGATTAAAACTGAAGTTATAAAAGTGATTACTCCAAATGCAAAGGTAGCATTAAACCTAAGCGGTGTTAGCTATATCGATAGTACAGGTTTTGGCATGTTGCTATCAATACTCCGTCATTGTAAAAATTCAAACGCCACCTTAAAGCTATGCAACATCAGCCCTGAAGTAATGGAGCTCATCAAACTGTTACAACTTCAAACAGTATTCGACATAAGGGAAAGCGTTGACGATTGTATTAAGAGTTTTTAATCGCAAGCATAATACTTTTAAAAGCCACGATAAAACTCGTGGCTTTTTTACTTGTAAACCATTTGAAAACCAAATAGTCAAAGGGAAGTAACCAACCTAAATCAAAATAGTATGAAACGTGCAATCACATTGCTTTTATCCTTTACTATTGGGATATTGTTTTCACATGCACAGGTAATAACATCGCCGGAAGAGCATTTCGGTTTCACGCCCGGAGCCGATCGTATGCTTTTCAAGTACAATCAAGTTGTTGAATACCTTAGAAAGGTTGAAACCCAAAGCCCAATGGTTAAGCTAGCACCAATTGGTCAAACAGCTATGGGAAAAACTCTTTATGCGGTATTTGTAAGCAGTAAAGAGAATATCGCTAACCTTGATAGGCTTAAGGAGATTAACAAACAGTTAGCCATTAACTATTCCCTAAACAATGCTGAAAGGGAACAAATGGTAGCTCAAGGCAAGGTTTTTGTGATGGCTACCCTCTCCATGCATTCCACTGAGGTTGGGCCTACCCAGGCCCTTCCAACAATAATTTACAGGTTGATTTCTGGAAATACGTTCAGCAATGCTCTTAACAACGTTGTTTACATGGCAGTTGTTTGCCACAACCCCGACGGGATGGACATGGTTGTTGATTACTATAACCAATTCAAAGGATCAAAATACGAGGGTGGCCCAATGCCATTTCTTTACCAAAAGTATGTTGGACACGACAACAACCGCGATTTTATTACCCTAACCCAGCCGGAAACAAAAGCCATATCCAGGCTAACCAGCCAGGAATGGTTCCCTCAAGTTATGGTTGAGAAGCACCAGATGGGACTAACGGGTCCCCGTTACTTTGTACCGCCCTACCACGACCCAATCGCCCAAAATGTTGATGCAGAACTTTACGCTTGGTCGAACCTTTTTGGGCAAAACATGCTAAACGACCTTACCTCCAAGGGTTTGCAGGGCGTTAGCCAACAAAATCTTTTTGACAACTACTGGCCGGGCTCAACTGAAACCTGTTTGTGGAAAAATGTAATAAGCATGTTAACCGAGGCAGCCAGTGCCAAAGTTGCCACACCCGTATATATTGAACCAACTGAGCTAACCGGCACCTCGAAAGGGTTGGCTGAGTATAAAAAAGGTGTAAACATGCTTTTACCATGGCCTGGCGGCTGGTGGCATTTATCGGACATTGTTGCGCTTGAAGTTGAGTCAACCATCTCAATGCTACAAACTGCCAGCAAGTACAAGGAACGTATTCTAATGTTCCGAAACGATATCTGCAAAAAACAGGTAAGCCTGGGCAAAACAATCGCTCCCTACCATTATATACTTCCAGCCAATCAGCAGGATCCAAGCGAGCTTGTTTCGTTAGTAAACTTGCTCAAAGAGCACGGCGTAAATGTTTACCGGTTAAAGCAAAATATCACTATACAGAATCAAAATTTCCTTTCTGGCGATATTGTTGTTCCACTTGCACAGCCCTTCCGGATGTTTATCAAAGAGGTGATGGAACCCCAGGAGTTCCCTGAACGGCGGTTAGAGGAGGGCGGAAAAGTATTGGAACCATACGATATTACCAGTTGGTCGTTACCATTGCATAAGGGTTTAACCTGTTTTACCATAAATAACAACGCTATTGACAACAGCATTATTGAACCCATACAATCAAGCTTCACACTAAACCAAAAAACGTTGCCCGAAATAGGCTTTGCTATACTTCCTTCAACAGTAAACCAGTCCTATAAATTGGCAGTTAAATGCCTAAAGAGTGGCGTTCAGGTGGAGCGAACTAACGAACATACTGTGTTCGATGGCATTGAATTACCAGCAGGAAGTTTCTGCATTCCCCTGAATGAAAAAACCAGACAAGTACTTAATGATGCGAATTTTATCATAATGACTTCAGATGTCAAACCCAACAATACCAGCATCAGCAAGATACGTCGGATAGGTTTACTTGAATCGCAGGTTCAAAGCATGGATGCAGGTTGGACTAAGTATATTCTCGACACCTACGAAATTCCATACACTGTTATAAATCCTTCGCAGGTTGCCGAAGGCAACTTACTATCGAAATTCGACCTGGTTATTATTCCAAACACCAACGCAACCCTGCTCAAGGATGGCAAATACAAGAGGAATGGGCAAGTTATTCCATCGGTTTACCCCGAAATTTATACCAAGGGAATGGGACAGAAGGGGATTGAGGCCTTAACCGAATTCATTCAAAATGGAGGAACCGTTTTAGCTTGGGAGCAAGCAACTGAACTGTTTGAGGGAACGTTATCCCTCAAACAGGGTAATGTTTCCGAGGAGTTTATGTTACCCTTTAAGAATAACGCAAAGGAAGTTCAAAAGCAAGGCTTTTCCTGTCCTGGCTCCTTAGTCAGATTAAAGATAAAACCTGTTTACCCATTCACTTTTGGACTTGCTGACGAGTTGGGAATTTTCATGCGCGATAGCTACTTGTTTGAAACCCAAGTTCCTTCGCTCGACATGGATCGAAGAGTAATTGGATACTTTGAAGGAAAGAGTAAACTCCTAAGCGGTTACCTTAAAGGCGAGGAGTTAATGGATGGCATGACCGCAGCAATATGGCTCAGGAAAGGGAAAGGACAAGTAATTTTGCTTGGTTTTAGCCCAATATTCAGGGCATCGGTTCCATCAAACTATAAAATTCTTTTCAACACAATCTTGTAAAATAGCCAAGGGGTTGCATTTTGCAACCCCTTGTTTTTTATAGTTTTTTCTGGAAAATCCTATAGCGTTTGTAAACAACACCGCCCATTTTTTCCATTTCGGCACGCATCTTACGGTTTGTTTCTAGCTCAAGGTGGCTATCAATAATAGTCATACCTGCTTTCTGAGCCTCGTGTAGCATTTCGGCCCCCATCCAGGTATCAAATCCTAAATTCCTATACTGCGGATGAATGGCACCAAGCAAAAGACTTAGCGTTTTTGAGGTTCGCATTGCTCTTAGGATATGAATAAACCCTAATGGAAAAAGGTATCCCTTACTCCTTTGAATACCGGGACATATATCGGGAATACCAAGTATGAAAGCCAAAGGTTGATTGTGGGTATTAACTATAACCTTCAAAAAGCGTGGATCGATAAATGAAAGGTATTTTGCAGCAAGCTCCTCCATTTCATCGGAATCCATGGGGTTAAAACCATAGATATCAACAAAGGTTTCGTTAACCAGTGAAAGAACGGGTTTAATGAATGGTTTGATATCGCTTCTTTTGGAGAAACTAAGCATTCTAAAGCCGTTTGCTCGGGATTTAACCCGTTGAAGTATGCGAAGGTAAAAGTCGGGTAGTTCATGGGGAACAGGAACCTTGTATACAACCAAATCAATGTCCTTCTCAAACCCATATCGGGTAACAAATTCAACAAGGTAGGGGTAGTTACAGTTCGATGCCAGAACAATTGGTTCATGGAAACCCTCAACTAGTAAACCCTGAGGGTCTTTATCGGAAAAACCCATTGGACCAATTAACCTATCCATACCTTTTTCCTTTGCCCACTTCTCAACCTCTCCCAAAAGTGCCTGCGCAACATCGTAATCCTGAAATGTTTCCAGATTGAAAAAGCGGGCTGTTTTTTCGTTATGGATTTGGTTATAGCGCCTGTTAATTATCCCCATTATTCGTCCTACAGGCCTACCATTATTTAAAGCGAGGTATAGCACGGTATCGGAATACGACATGGCTCTGTTTTTCCTGGGATTGTAAAAATCCCACTCATCAGAGTAAATGGGAGGTACCCAATTCTTATGCCCCTTATGGATTATTGCTGGTAAGTGAATGAATTTTCGGAGATCCGTTTTGTTCTCTACCTTAACTATTTGAATGCTCATTTAAGTAATTTTAGAATACAACCCACAATATTAAAAATTATTTGAGTGATAAACAAAAAATCCGCAGTGAAATTTCTCACTACGGACTTTGCTTAGTCAATACATAGTATTACCCAAACATCAAAAAATATGTAAGTATTCCAGCAAAGTATCCAAGTAATGCTAGTAAACTGATGTGTTTTAAATACCACATAAAATCGATTTTTTCAAGTCCCATTACAGCCACCCCGGCGGCAGAACCAATAATCAGAATGCTACCTCCAGTACCAGCACAATAAGCCAAAAGATTCCAAAAATCACCATCAGCCACATAGGCTGAACTTATTGCACTTGCAGTGTTTACCAAATCCGGCGAAACCGCAGGGTGCATGCCCATGGCAGCAGCTACAAGTGGAACATTATCTACAACCGATGAAAGAAGACCTATAAGAATGTTTGGTGGATAGGGACTTGTGAATGACCTATCGAGCCATTGCGAGAGCAAGGTTAAATGTCCGGCTGTTTGTAAGGCGTCAACAGCCATAAGGATACCCAAAAAGAACAGTATGGTAGGAACATCTACATTCTTTATAACACGAGCTACTGTGCGTTTCTCCCTTTCGTCAAGGTTATGCTTACGGTGATACATCACCTCAGTGAATATCCAAAGAACCGATAAACCTAAAAGCATTCCCATGAATGGAGGCAAATGGGTTAACACCTTAAATACTGGTGTGAACAGCAAAGCACCAACACCCAGAATAAAGATTAAGTGGCGCTCCCGACGGGTTGCAGGAGTTACTGAATGAACCTTTTCTGAGCTAGAATCGAGGCTCTGGGCAAAATCGCCTTTAAGTGTAAATGAAAGTGCTACAAGTGGGACTATTAAGCTAACTAAACTAGCAAAGAAAAGCTTTGGAATAATACCAGCCGTTGTTACATTACCCTTTATCCAAAGCATTATGGTTGTTACATCGCCAATAGGCGACCAAGCCCCACCTGCGTTTGCAGCAAGTATAACCATTCCAGCGTACAACCATCTATCGTGCTTGCCATCAATAAGCTTGCGAAGCAAGGCCACCATAACAATTGAGGTTGTAAGATTATCCAGAACTGCCGAGAGGAAAAAGGTAACAAACGATATTATCCACAAGAGCTTAACTTTATTGCGGGTCTTAATCCTATTGGTTATTATTTTAAATCCACCATGCTGGTCAACAATCTCAACAATAGTCATTGCTCCCATTAGGAAGAATAGAATCTCAGAGATCTCTCCCAAAAACCCAAGTATCTGATTATCTGCAATATAATTAACATACTGTTCCCATTTTGGCAACGATGCCAATTCGGGATGACTGTTAATAAACTCCCCAAACCTTCCACCAATATCAGTACCTAAAATTCCTCCAGCATCGAGCATAAGCAAAACCCACAAGGCAACACCAAGAAAAAGCGCCGATGCTGTTTTGTTTACCTTGATATTGTGCTCAAGTGCTATGGCTGCATAGCCTAGAACAAAAAGAACTACCATTAACAAAAACATAGCATTATACTTTTTAAATTTGGGTGCAAATGAATAAAAGAAATTTCATATTGAAAAATATAGATACTTTTATTTACTTGTTAATCGATTAACAGATTCTAACGTATCACATAAAGCGTTTAAAATGAAAGCTCTGACAAATACAGCAAGAAACTTTTTCTTACCACTCCTTTTGATTTTTACAATTAATTGCTACTCCCAGGGGAGCGAAGATCGTATGCAATGGTTTTCCGATGCAAAATTTGGAATCTTCATACACTGGGGCATATACTCGTTGGGAAATACATCTGAATCCTGGGCTTTTTACAACAAACAGGTATCGCATGCCGACTATATGGCACAAATAAACCTGTTCAGCGCGGAGCGCTACGATCCTGCCCAGTGGGCAAGGCTAGTTATGCAGTCGGGAGCAAGGTACGTTGTTATCACAGCTAAGCATCACGATGGAGTTGCATTGTGGGATACCAAACTCAGCAACCTCTCCATGGCAACGCAATCGCCAGCAGCCCGCGATGTTTTATCGCCATTTATTAAAGCCTTACGGGAACAAGGATTGAAGGTTGGAATTTATTTCTCGTTAATTGATTGGACACACCCCGATTACCCCGGATTTACTAGAGACTCGAACCGCTACAATGTATCCGATGACACCCTAAGGTGGCAACAATACCTAAATTTTTGCCACGGGCAAATTGAAGAGATTATGCAGCTCTACGCCCCTGATTTAATCTGGTTCGACGGCGACTGGGAGCACTCGGCCAAGGAGTGGCAAGCCGAAAAAATTAGAGAAATTATTCATAGGCACAACCCAAATACCATTATTAATGGCCGATTACAGGGTTATGGCGATTACGATACGCCAGAGCAAAACTTTCCGGTAACAAGGCCTAACCTGAAATACTGGGAACTTTGCATGACCATGAATAGCTCCTGGGGATACCGGGTAAACGATACAATCTATAAAACTCCCTTTGAAATAGTTAGCATCCTTACCGATGCTATCAGCATGGGTGGAAACCTGTTGCTCGATATCACCCCAAAAGCCGATGGCTCAATTCCGGAAGAACAGGTTAAAACCCTTAGCACCATTGGAAACTGGATTGGTAAACATTCCGATGCAATTTATGGCACACTCCCGGGTTTGCCTATGGGGCACTTCTATGGCGCTACTACCCTTTCAAAGGATTCAACATCGCTATTTCTATTCCTCCCGGCCAAAACTTATGGCCAAATCATGCTGAAAGGAATTAACAGCCCAATAAAAAAGGCAACAGTTTTGGGAACAAACCATGAACTACTTCATAAAGTTGTTGGTAAAATTTCATGGAGTCCGGTTCCAGGACTCATCTTCATTGATGTTCCCAAGGAGCTAACTGACGCCTTAATGACCGTGGTTAGGATTGATTTTGATGAGCCAATAAAGCTTTACCGTGGGAAAGGTGGTTTAAACTAAAAGGAAAGCCGCTCAAAACAAGCGGCCTTCATCCAACCTAAACCAGAATAAACTATTCAACCATATCAAAAGAATCATCGGAATCGACCTTTTTCTCAGGTCTCATCTTATAGTTGTTAATTCTGTATGAGAATCCAACAAACACTACCCTGCTGTCGCGCCAGCTTTCATTATACGAGTAAAAGTTTGTATCCCATGAACTATACTTCATTTTTTGGGTATTAAAAATATCGCTCACCCTAACTGTGATAGTTCCCTTTTTATTTAGCACATTGATGCGTGCACCTAAATCAACCCAGTACATCTCCTTGGTTTCACCCTGTGCGCCACCTGCCATATAGAAACCTCGGCCTGAACCGCCAACAGTAATTGAGGGTGCACGGTAGTTTCCGGTCAACTGAATATCAACATTCTTTCCAATGGTAAAAAACGAAGCCAGCTTAGCGTTCCAGGAACTTCCCTCGTTAGCTCCGCTAACCACATCGCCAAACAGCTTAGAGTAGTAGTAGCTGTAGCTAGCATTAATTCTCCACCATTTAGCAATGTTTTGTGTTACAACTGCCTCGGCACCAATATTCTCATAGTGCGAAAGGTTAATAAAGGTCGTAAGTGTTGGTTGTGTTGCCACGGTATCAATAACAATCATTCGCCTGGAGAAGCCATTTCGGGTATCGCGGTAGTAAACCGATGTGGTAATCTTTGTCCTTGGGAAGTTGAGGTTATGGCTTAAATCAATTGAGCTGGTAAACTCAGGCTCAAGGTAGGGATTTCCCTTCGACCAGTTAAAATTATCGGAAGTATTTAGAAATGGGTTTAACACCATCACGCTTGGTCTGTTTACCCTGCGGCTGTATGATAGCTGAAGGCTGTTGATGGGGTTTGGTTCCCAACGGATATGCGCACTGGGAAACAGGTTCAACCTATTTACATCGGCAACCTCATTGGTTGTTCTCTGGTCTGATTTTGAGTGTTGGTCCTCAACCCGCAAACCTAACTGGTAGCTAAACTTTCCGTTAGCAAAGGTGTTTGAATAAATTCCATATGCGGAATAAATCTCCTCGTTGTAAACAAAGTGATTGGAGCGGTTAGCGTCAAAATCCCATGTACTGCCTAATGAATTGAAGATTTTATACACGTAGTCAGCATCGCTTCGTCTTATTTGTGCTTTTATTCCTGTCTCTATCCTTCCTCCATTCCCAAATGGTGTAACATAGTCGGTTTGAAAGGTAAAAGTGTTCATCCACCCGTCGGTTTCGGCGCGTTCAAGAGCAGTAGTGGGTACGGTATTAAAAATCTCCTGCTGGTTGATATTATTTAGGTTGTTGTTAGTATTACGCGAAAAGAACGCATCGGCGGTCCACTCCTTACCAGGAGTATCGTATGTTCGCTTGAAGTTGAGCGAGTACTCATGCCCAAGGCCATCGTTGGAGTTTAGTGAAATTCTTGTATTCTGTAGGGTGTTACTATTGAAGTTAGAGTAGCTATTCGATAATACATTATTATCCATGTCGAACGAACGGAAATTTAAGTTTCCGGTGAACGAAAGGGTTGTCCTGGAGTCAATAAAATAGTCGGCACCGCCACGTATGTTGTGAAAAAACATGTTCGATTGTCCCTCGGAGTTTTGCGAAAGGAATGAGGAGTCGGCACCACTGTTAAAGAGGGTTACCCTATCGCCAATGGAAAACCTATCCATTTGACCCCTACGAAAACTATAATTGGCAAACACGTTTACCTTATCCTGACGCCAATTCATGTTTACGGTTGCGTTATACTTATTGCCGGTTCCAGCATTTAAGCTTACCATTCCATTATAACCAGGTTCCTTACGTTTTTTAAGCACTATGTTGATAATACCGGTTATTCCATCGGGATCGTACTTGGCCGAGGGATTTGTAATAACCTCAACCCTATCAATCATTTGAGCAGGTAATTCCTCCATGCTGTTTAACATGGATGGACGGCCATCAATGAGAATATTGACGTTAGAGCTGCCCCTTAAGCTTACATTACCATCGGTATCGACCTCAACCGATGGGATATTCTGTAGTACATCGGCTGCAGTTCCTCCCTCAACCGCTATATCCTTATCAACATTGAAAACCTTTTTATCAAGGTTATGGAGCAGCATTTTCTTTTCGCCGGTAACAACAACCGCTTCGATATTCTCACTGGCTGCCAGTAATGAGAAAGTTCCCAAATCGACCTTAGGGCTACGTGGCGAAACCATAATTCCGCTTATCCTTCTGCTCTGGTAGCCTATAAATTTTACGTCAACATAGTACCGGCCGGGCATCAGCTTTTCCATCATAAAATTACCCGATGCATCGGTAAGGGTTCCGGTTACAAGTGAGGAATCCTTCTGTTTATAGAGCGCAATGTTTGCAAACTCAACACCATTTCTATCTAGCGAGTCGATAACCTTTCCGGTAATCACCCCGTTAAAGTTGCTCATGTCAAAATTCTGTCCACTACGGCCCTGCATTCTATCCTGAGCCATGGAGGTTACTGTAACAACTGCAATAGCCCAAAGCAGTAAAACCTTTTTCATCATAGTTTATTCCTAAAATTCAACATTAATTAAACACCGATTTGACACACAGGTTTAATTAAACTTGCGTTAAGAAATACAAAAAAAGTTAGGGGCTTACAAAAAATGTAAACCCCTAAACATAACCAACCTAAACTAATACCTGAAATCAGGCATTATGCTGTTTATTGATCTTCGTACTCCTTAATGATATCCTTAACTCCATCGGGTGAAACACGGCCATACACCTTTTCACCAATCAGCACTACCGGAGCAAGTCCACAAGCACCAACACAGCGCAGGCAGTTTAATGAAAACTTGCCATCGGGTGTGGTTTCACCCACCTTAACGTTAAGTACCCGTTTGAATTCATCGAGCACCTTTTCGGCCCCACGAACGTAGCATGCTGTACCTGTACAAATGCTAATCGGGTGCTTACCCTTAGGTATCATAGTGAAGAACGAGTAGAACGTTACAACACCATACACCTTTGCAACCGAAATGTTTAACTCGGCAGCCACTACTTCCTGAACCTCAGCGGGTAGGTAACCAAAGGTTTCCTGAGTCTTATGTAATACATTTATCAGTTCGCCCGGGTCGTTGTTAAACGACTTGCATATTTCCTTAATCTTGGCTACCTGTTCGGGTTTAAGCTCAAGCTTTATATGTGACATTTGTGTTTCCTCCCTATTTAATGTAGATATCCTTTTTCTTGCTGAAATAATGAGTATGTAGTAGGTGGTGTGCCTTTTCGCTCATGGGCTTGCCTAGGAACTCCTCATAAAGTTTTACTATGTAGGGGTTCTCATGCGATTTGCGAATTGGTTTACCAGCATCCTCACGGTAAATAGCCTCCATACGAGCTTTGATAATGGCAGAGTTACCGTGGTGCAATGGTTGACCGCCACCACCAATACATCCACCGGGGCAGGCCATTACCTCAATGGCATGGTAATTTGCCTTACCCGAGCGTACATCCTCCAGTAGCTTGCGGGCATTACCCAAACCATGAGCAATTCCAATGTTTATTGGCAATCCATTGAAATCGATGGTGGCTGAACGGATACCCTCCATACCACGGAGCTCTGTAAAATCGATCTTGGGCAGAGGTTTGCCAGTATAAGCCTCATATGCTGTACGAACAGCAGCTTCAATTACACCACCTGTTGCTCCAAATATTACACCAGCACCTGTTGACTCTCCTAACGGACGGTCAAAATCATCATCGGGCAACTCCTCAAAGTTGATATTAAACTCCTTGATAAGGTGTGCTAACTCACGGGTTGATATTGAGAAGTCAACATCCTGATTGCCATCAACCTTAAACTCATCGCGTTGGCACTCATACTTCTTAGCCAAGCAGGGCATTACCGATACAACCACTAATTCTTCGCGTTTTTTGCCCAACTTCTCAGCAAAGTATGATTTGGCAATTGCGCCAAACATCTGCTGTGGCGACTTGGCGCTCGATGGTACATCGAGCATATCGGTAAAGTTGTGTTCAAAGAAATTAACCCAACCCGGGCAGCAGCTGGTAAGAATGGGTAACTTCACACTCTTGTCACCGTTCAGGAATCGGGTTATCCTGTCGAGCAGCTCGGTACCTTCCTCCATAATGGTTAGGTCGGCTGCAAAATCGGTATCGAAAACGTAATCAAAACCAATCTGGCGCAAAGCAGCAACCATCTTACCAGTAACTAAGGTTCCGGGCTTCATACCAAATTCCTCCCCTAGAGCCGCACGAACTGCAGGTGCAGTTTGTACAAGTACGGTCTTTGTAGGATCGGCAATAGCACGAATAACCTTTGTGGTATGGTCAACCTCGGTTAATGCGCCGGTGGGGCACACAGCCACGCACTGACCACAGTAGGTACAGGGCGATTTTTCCAAATCCTGCTCAAAAGCTGGTGCAACAACAGCCATAAAACCACGGTTTACAGCGCTAAGTGCACCAACGGTTTGTACCTCATTACACATGGTCTCGCAGCGGCGGCACATGATACACTTATCAACATCACGGATGATAGATGGAGAAAAGTCCTTTTTGTATGTTGACATCTCAGCGTATTCCTGACCGGGGATCTCGCGAATTCCGAGTTTAATAGCCATATCCTGCAAGTCGCAACGACCACTCTTAGGACAGGTTAAACAATCCTTTGGATGGTCGGAAAGGATTAACTCCATTACAGTGCGACGTGCGTTAATAACACGGGTGGTATGGGTTTTAACAACCATACCCTCAGCGCACTCAGTTGCACAGCTGGGAGCAAGGTTTCTGCGTCCTTCAACCTCAACCACGCAAATACGGCATCCGGCAGGCTTGTTTTCAACTCCCAAATCGTGGAGTTCCATGTAGCAAAGAACAGGAATATCAATACCCAACTTCCTGGCTGCCTTGTAAATTGTAGTACCCTTGGGTACTTCAACCTGTTTGTTATCTATTGTAAGTTTTACTGTTTCCATTGTTATCACCCTAATTATTTAATGCTGATAGCATCGAATTTACACTTCTCCATACATGCACCACACTTGATACAGATTGACTGGTTAATCTCGTGTGGTTTTTTGCGTTCGCCACTGATTGCATTTACAGGGCAGTTGCGGGCACAAGCCGTACATCCCACGCAAGCCTCTGGATCAATAACATACTGCATGAGCGATTTACACTGACCCGATGGACATTTCTTATCAACCACGTGAGCCACATACTCATCGTAGAAGTTATCCAGGGTTGATAGAACGGGGTTTGGCGTAGTTTGTCCTAAACCGCAAAGCGAGGTATCCTTGATTACTTGCGATAAGTTGCGTAAACGCTCTAGGTCCTCCATGGTACCCTCGCCCTTGGTAATGCGTTCCAGTAGCTCGTACAGACGCTTGTTACCAATACGGCAGGGAGAACATTTTCCGCAGCTTTCCTCAACGGTGAAATCGAGGTAGAACTTGGCAACCGATACCATACAGTCGTCCTCGTCCATAACAATCATACCGCCCGAACCCATCATTGAGCCTGCAGCAATCAGGTTGTCGAAATCAATTGGGGTATCGAGGTGTTTCTCGGTTAAGCAACCGCCCGAAGGGCCACCGGTTTGAACAGCCTTAAATTTCTTTCCATTCTTGATACCACCACCTATCTCAAAAATTACCTCGCGCAGGGTGATACCCATTGGAACCTCAATAAGTCCTACGTTGTTGATTTTACCTGCAAGCGCAAATACCTTAGTACCCTTGCTCTTTTCCGTACCAATTGATGAGTACCAGTCGGCACCCTTCAAAATAATTGGAGGTACGTTTGCAAAGGTTTCAACGTTATTCACGTTGGTTGGCTTGCCCATGTAACCACTTTGTGCAGGGAATGGGGGTTTGTTGCTTGGTTCACCACGTAAGCCCTCCATGGAGTGGATAAGGGCAGTTTCCTCGCCACAAACAAAAGCGCCGGCTCCGTAGCGTAATTCGATATCGAAGCTAAAACTGGTTCCAAAGATTTCGCTTCCCAGCAACCCATACTCACGAGCCTGATCGATGGCAACCTTTAGGCGTTTAATGGCAAGTGGATACTCAGCACGTATGTAGATCAAACCCTTTGTAGCGCCAATACAGTAACCGCAAATGGCCATGGCCTCCAGCACTGAGTGTGGATCGCCTTCAAGAATTGAGCGGTCCATGAAAGCACCGGGGTCGCCCTCGTCAGCATTACATACTACATACTTTTGATCAGCATGGTTTTTGCTGGCAATTTCCCACTTTAAACCGGTTGGGAATCCCCCGCCTCCACGACCACGCAAGCCAGATTTTTTGATAATATCAATAGTTTGCTGTGGGGTATATTCAGTAAGCACTTTACCTAATGCTTGATAACCCTCACGAGCAATATATTCATCAATATTTTCAGGGTTAATGAATCCGCAGTTGCGAAGCGCAATACGCATTTGCTTGCGGTAAAAACCCATATGCTTTGAATCCTCAATGGCAGCCTTCTTAGTGGGATCAACATAGAGCAAACGCTCCACCTTACGACCCTTTACTACATGTTCCTTTACAATTTCGGTGGCATCCTCAGGCTTAACCTGTGTGTAAAATGTATTATCGGGCAATACTTTTACAATTGGACCTTTCTCACAAAAACCAAAGCAACCGGTCATAATAACCTGAACTTCGTCCTGAAGGTTATTGGCTGCCAGCTCTAGTTTTAGTTTCTCTGCTATTGCATCGCTTGAGGAAGCTTTACAACCTGTGCCTCCACAAATTAGCAGGTGCATTTTATACTTTGACATTACTATTACCTCCCAGTTGGTTATTTGTTATCAATTGACTCGTAGTTAACGGGAATAATACCATCAACCAGTTCACCGTTCTTAATGTATTTCTCAATAATCTCATCGGCTTTTTTGGTGTCAACATAGCCGAAAACAACAGGGTCGGCATTGGGTAATTTTACCTCAATGGTAGGTTCGGCATAGCAGTAACCCATGCAACCGGTTTGTGTTACAACAGCGTTTATTCCACGCTTTTCCAGTTCCTCAAGCAGAAAATCCATTACATTTTTTGCTCCTGAAGCAATACCGCAGGTAGCCATGGCAACCTTAATCTGAACAAGGTTCTCTGCAGCTTCGCCCTTTTCCCTAAGGTCGATTTTGGCTTGCAGGGTCTCCTTCATCTTTTTCAGATCGGCAAGCGACTTTACTTTTGTCATAACTTGTTCTCCTTGTGTGTATTTGGTTGGTTTCGTAATATTAACCTAATAATTTTCTGCAAAATTAAATTCAATTGTTAAGCGATTAACAATTGAAAATATGTTTTTCAGCTTAAATTCGTTATTTGTAATTCGTCTAAATTCGAATAGACATACTCCTTAACCAGCGGGTAAACCGATGGCTCGTTCAACGGAACCCCATCAAGCGCTTGGCGTAACTCCGATGTAGACACCGCAAATTCGGTTGTATCAACAACCACGCTTACCTTGAACTCAATATCAGGGTAGGAACAAAGGAGCAGCGCAATGGTGCCGCCCAAATCGCCTAAGGGTAAACAATCGATGTGCGACTTAACGAAACGGGCTTTAAGGGCAGTGCCTACTCCCGGTTCTGAATCGATACTGAATGCTCCTCCGGTAAGTTCAGCATTCTGCTTTAGCAATGGGATTCCTAAGCCCACCTTACGGGTTGTTCGGGTTGTGGTAAAGGGGTCTACTACCCGCTTCAAAAATTCTTGCTCCATACCCTTGCCATTATCCTTGACAGTGAGCTCAATATAATCATTTGCGGTGTTAATATCAAGGATGATTTGTATCACCTTGGCACCGGCAACAACCGAGTTCTGAACAATATCAAGGATGTGAAGCGATAAGTCCTTCATTTTCCAACTGTTAATTTATATCGATTTTAAACAAAGTGACAAAGCTATATCACAGGCAATACCGTTGAACTGCCTGTATTTAGTATGGAGTCCTTAAAACACTTAAACGATAAGTTTTCCAGATTATACTCTGTGTAGGAAGTTCCTATTTGGCTAAGAAAATGCGAGTCGGAATTTCGGATGAATTGCGTGTTGGGTTTTATGGGGTTGTTTCGCTTGAAAGAATCTACTGTGGTATTTCTTGAAATCTCAAGTGCATCGTAACTTAGCGATGGCGGCACAAAGCCAAGCTGGCTAGTAACACTATACTTAGGTCTATCAACATGTGCTGGGATAAAAACCCCACCTATCCCATGAACAAACTCGGCAATCTCATCGATACCTTTCACCAGGGCTGCATGGAGGAGGTAGTCAACCTCCTGAACTATTTCGTCGTGTTCATTTACCACTACCTGATAGCCAAAAATATCGGGGTTGTTAGGGATGCGGGTTATGTTTTGCTCTATGAATGCCTGCAGTAACTGGCGCTGATCCTCAGTGTCGACCAGGCAAAGGCAGTGTATTTCTTCACGGGTATTAACCTCGGCACCGTATAGGCAGTAAATGCCATGCTGTTCAGCCAGGGTTCGGATTAGAGGGCCATGGAGGGTGCTGTTATGATCGGTAACCGCAATAAGTTTCAGACCCATTTCAGCGGCTCGCATTACAATATTCACCGGGCTCATTTCCAGGTCGGCACATGGCGATATAACCGAGTGAATATGTAAATCGGCCTTAACTATCATTTTTTGTTGATGAGATTATACAGCTGGCCGCTTATCTCAAAGGCTTGCAGGTTGGTTCCCAGGACTGGAATGGCCTCGTTGTTACTCTGTGCCATGGTGTTAGCTTCAGGCTCAAGACCTTTGACAAGAATAACAGCCGAAATATCTTTAAGCGTGGCAACGGCCATTACATTAACATGAGTTTGAAGCGTAATCCATACGGAACCGGCAGGGGCATTCCCCATAACATCGCTCAGCAAATCGGATGTATACCCTCCAACTACCTCCTTGTTTAAACCGGCCTCACCGGAGTAAACCTTCAGGTTTAATGCATCAACTATATCTTTTACCGTCATATATTGATATTTTTACTTGTTCCTAATGGGTTTGTCGCAATCCTTGCGGAACCGGTTCTCACCCCAAATTCTTTTCATGATCCGGAATGAGTGTTCAGGGTCAAGCTTGTTTTGCTCCATGATTTTTTGTAGGAAAACGCATTGCGAAACCGATGCGCTACCCTGTGCAACATCCTCGGCAAGCGCAATGCACGAAGGTGCGCCGCAAACCCCGCAGTCGATACCGGGCAGGAAGCACATCAGCTGGTTAACACGCTGCATCTTAAGCATGGCCTTTGCCATATCCTCATCGAGCTTCAGCATCGATCTTGGGCTAAGCGGGCTCAGCGCAGTTCTTCCGCTAATGCAAGCATCGTATTTTACTATCTTATCGTTGGTTTTATTGATACTCCAAACCGATACCTTACTTGCGTTTTTGCGAATTAGCTCGGCAGCTAAAAACCGATTCCCTGGCGCAAGGATACCACCCGCACAGCTCTCATCGCATGCGCGGAGCTCAAGGTAATCCACATCTTGAATTTCATCGTTCTCCACCTTCTCCAGAAACTCAATAACATTCCATATTCCATCAATAGCCAGGCATCGGCCATCGATACACGATGCTTCGCCGTTGGTTAGCGCCCAAGAGTAACTCCGGGGGCTAAGATCCGAAATGATTTTTGGCTCATTTCCCGTAGGTAATTTACCTTTTATCTCACGCAGAATTCGGTTATAGATAAAATCCATGTTGATAATCCCATCTATCTCCGACTTTTCTTCTCCCTCGGGATGTCGTACAGCAACTATTTTGGCAGCACAAGGGGTAATGTAGAATATTCCAATTTCCTTTTCAGGAACACCTTGTTCCAAAAGGCTTGTCTTTATATATGTTGCGGTAAGGTCCAATGGCGGTCTTATCAGAGCAATATTCTCAACAAGCGAGGGAAACTTAACCTGAATTAGCCGGACTATTGCCGGGCAAAATGATGATATTACCGGTTTAACCTCGGTTGAAGCAATGTAGCTGTTCAGCTTGCCAATTAAATATTCCACGGAATCCTCAACCTCAACAATGGACGTAAAGCCAAGACTCAGTAATGCTTGCGCAACATCATCGTGTGATATCTCCTTTGAAAACTGCCCTAGTAGAACGGAAGGAATAAGGGCAATGCGATGTTTATAGGAAAAAATTTTACTGAAATCGTCCTGTTGAACCGTAATGGCATGGGTTGGGCAAACCCTGTAACACTCACCGCAGTCGATACAGCGGTTGTTTATTAGCTTAGCTTTTCCGTTTACAACCCTTAAGGCCTCGGTGGGGCAGGCTCTCATACAGTGCGAGCAGCCGATGCACACATCGGGAAGAATTTTTAACGCATGGTAGAATTCCAAATCAGCCACAGCTATCCTCCGCTACTCCTTAAGGTTAACCTCAAACTCCAACCGTGTTCCTACGCCAACAACGCTAGCAATCTTCATTTTATCGGTATTCTCTTTGATGTTTGGAAGTCCCATACCAGCTCCAAAACCCATTTCCCTTACAATTGGCGATGCGGTAGAGTATCCGGGTTTCATGGCCAAATCAATATCGGGGATTCCTGGTCCAACATCATCGAGCACTACACGAATCTTATCGGTCTCAATATCAACATATATTTTACCCTGAAAGGCATGAGCAACAATGTTAACCTCCCCCTCGTACAGGGCAACCACCACCCTTTTAATAATGTTAGGGGAAACATTGAGCTGCTTTAAAATCTTTTTCACCTGGCTCGATGCTTGCCCGGCCCTAACAAAATCGCCTCCCTGGACCCTGTACTCAAAGTGCATATGCTATTAATAAACCGGTTTTACACCCTTACTGTAAAGAATGCCGGAAGCCCTGAACATGGTGAAAGGGCTTTCGATAAGAACAATGCCATTATCCTCGGCCAGCTGAATCATATCCTCGCTAATGGTTTTATTGCGAACAAATACAATGGCTGGTATATCGGCCATCTCGGCGGTTCTAACCGCCTGCATGTTGGCCAAACCTGTAATTAGCAACAATTTGTCAGCGCGGACAGTAAGCACATCGCTCATCAGGTCCGAGGCAAAAGCATACTCAATTTCCCTATCGAGCATTGCGTGGCCGCAAACCACATTACCATCAACCAGCTGGGCTAATTCCCCTATTTTCATTCCTACCGTATTTTGTGTTTACACCAAATCCTTGCAATAGCAATTCCGTTACAAATTTACGTTATTCTATTAACATTGTTACATTTATAACAGATGCTTAAGAACACAAAACATCAAAACGCTACCACCTATGCAAGATAGCTGAAAAAGGGGAGAAAAAGAAATCGGTAGCCGGGGAATGGTGGAACCGTGAACCGTGAAGCGTGAACCGTTAAACGGAGTATACAGAATGCGATGATGTTAGAGGAAGTTAGAGGAAGTTAAATGAGTACAAAGCGTGAACCGTGAACCGTGAACCGTGAACCGTTTAACGAAATCGAACAACCAGCAACAATCAACGAACAATTGTATTTGTTTCACAGAGTAACACAGGGTTAAACACAGTGTTTCACAGTGTAATCAGTTAAATCTGTGCCATCTGCGTTCAATTTCAACCCATGAACAAGGAACAACGCCCCCTGTCATTCCGAGCAAATGCGAGGAATCTCATTATCAAGAGGATATTGAAGGAGTTAAAGGAAGTTAGAGGAAGTTAGAGGAAGTTAGAGGAAGTTAAAACGATAAATGTGAACCGTGAACCGTTAAACGAAATCGAACAACGAACAACTATATCTAGTCATTGAATGCGGTCATATACCGTTTTTAATACGCCACTAAGTCACAAACCTCGCCAAGTGATTGATACCATCACATGTTAGCAAAAATTGAAGGCAAAAAAATTAAAAACCGCTTTGATGATTTGCAAAAATTTCTTATGTTTAACTTTAGTATGATTATAGTCATACATATCTACCCAATTTAGGAGATATTGTATGGTTTTATCATACATATAAACGAGTTATCGGCTATGTTAGACGACAGTCCGTCCATAAAACAACGACATCGTTTGACGGACTGAAAATCTTTCTTAGCTGACAAAACGGGGATGCTGAAAACCGACAAGAGTAAGCGTAACAAAAACAATTTTAACTATGGCATTAAGCTGGTATCAATGCAAAAATTGTGGGACTGCAATCAAAAAGGACAGCAGCCCCAGCAGTTCGGGATGTTCTGCAAAAACATTTCATTCGTGGACAAAGCTTGCGGAGGTTGGCGACACTAATTACAGTTGTAAAAAGTGCGGCACGACAATTCAGGCAAAATCATCCCCGAGCAGTTCTGGTTGTCCGAGTGCGACCTTTCACTCTTGGACAAAACTTTAAAGAACTTAGCGGTGGTGGCTTCGCCACCACCGCTTTTATTTATCATTGACAAATGGAAGCAACACAAGTTAAGACAGAAAATAAAGTAGCCGAGAGCATTCAACAACTCTTCAAAAATTCTGACAATATCAGAATACCTGCTTATCAGCGTGCATACAGTTGGGGGGACAAACAGTGTTTGCAGTTTCTTGACGACCTTCTTGAACAGCGGGGTAAAAAATATTACTTGGGACAATTTCTCTTTGAAAAAGACGGCAACACTTTTTTCATCATTGACGGACAACAGCGGTTGACGACAACTATTCTTTTTCTTTCAGCGGTTGCGAAAATTCAAAATGCAAGAGGCATCAACACTGACAGTATTAGAGAAACATATCTGACCGACATTTTCAAAACAATAGATGACGACCAAGTAATTTTTAAAAAGGTAACTCAAAAGCATCTTGTTTCAGCAATTGACGACACCGAAACAATTTCACAGAAACGCATAATTGAGGCGTTCAATTTTTTTGAAACCGAATTGAACAAACTTGACAACGACAACCTGCAAGACATTCAGAAAACTTTAGAAAATGCAGTTATCAGCACGTTCTTCATTACTGACAAAGTAGAAGCTACACAGGTTTTTGAATATCAAAACAATCGTGGCAAAGAACTTTCACGATTTGAGGTAATCAAAGCGTATCTAATGCACCAAGTTTACATTCACAGCACGGACTTTAATCAAGCCAATAACGACATTGCCGAAATTCAAAGCATCATTTCTAAAACATACAGATACATTGAAGCAGTTGAGGGATATTTTACAGAGAATGAACTGTTAGACAACTACTGCAATCTATTCTACAATATCAACGGGACTATTGAAGCCATAAAAGAACGACTGACCAAAGAAGAAAATAAAGTCGGTTGGATAAAGTTGTTCTTTGAGAACTTCGTAGAGCTTTCGCACAGTGCAAAAAGTATTGTCAGCAATAAAAGTCAATCTGAAATCACAAACCTTTTCTTTGTTGGCAACGAAGCGAACTGGAAACTTGTTCTGCTGACACTCTTTTACAAAGGCGAGGTTTCGGGCGACACCTTTAAACGCATCTTGAAACTTTTAGAAGTTCTTTGCTTCAAGTTAAAGTTAGGCGATTATCGGACTGACTACTTACCGCATTACTCAAAAAGGTATTTCAATCCTAAAGACAATTACACCATTGACAACCTATATCAAGAAATCAAAGACGCAGCTAACAACGGATTTAAGTGGTATTGGAACGACAAGGACTATTTCAAAAACATTATTCCCAACTACTTTGACAACGAGAAGTATCACTACAACCGCAACACGATAAAGTTTGTTTTGTGGCAGTATGAAAACAGTTTGCGACTGAAAAACCGTTCTGGTGCGTTGTTGGACAAAGACCTTTACAACAGCTACACCATTGAGCATATCAAACCGCAAAACCCGACAAATGAAGAATACACGGAGGACTTCAAAAAGAACTTCTTACAACTTGCGGGCAATTTGGCTTTGCTGACACAGAGCCAAAACAGCAAATTCGGTAACAAGTCGTTTGAGAAAAAAAGTGAACTGTTCCAAGACACAGCACTTTCAAGCTACACAGAAATCAGAGAGAAAAAACAGTGGACAGAAACAGAAATAACGGAGCGACACAAACGTATTTCCGACTTTGCTAAACAATATTTTGACACGACCGACCTATGACGAAGGACAGAAACACAGCCGATAACAAGGGGTTTGCGATAGCGGGGGTTCCGTGCTTCGCAGACACTTTTGTGCAAGGTGGAAGTTCAGTTCTCCGTATAAAGTTTAGTGCTAAAACACCCCGCCATCGCAAACCCCCGAAACGTTA
>ERZ795060.325-NODE-325-length-68122-cov-6.419880_pt1 | contig 68122 bp, 55 predicted proteins | sample MGYA00375144_ERZ795060 | MGnify/ENA primary metagenome ERZ795060 (study PRJEB30189, sample SAMN05720157) | activated sludge metagenome | isolation source: anaerobic digester from wastewater treatment plant | place: Japan | collected 2015-05-15 ... | reverse complement strand
CGCAGTTTCTTCGATCCAGGAGGAATCGCTCATGGTTTGCCCGCGTGTGGATTGCCGACCGCCGCGCCCGCCCCCCTGGCCGCTAGATCCGCCGCCGCCTTGACCCCCTGACCCCCCGCCGCTGGAACCGGCCACCGATTTGTTCAACAACTCGCCCACCGAGGTGAAAGCCTGTTGACCGCGGACGGAAATAATCGCGTCGATTTCCTGCTCCGTGAGCACCTCGCCGAATTCCGCCGTAAGGGTTTCCTTGTCGGCCGAGTTGAGGTTGATCCGCTTTTTACCTTCCGCGGTGACATTTTTTTCATACGAAAACACGGTCAGATAGGGATACCATCCCCGGTCCAAAATTCCGTCGCTGTTGTCCAGGGGGTACGTCTTATCCCCGTCGTTTTCGTTGAGGTCCAGGATGCCGTTGGTGTTAACGTCTTCCCCGTACAAGATCTCCAACGTCATGTCCTTTACCAGCAGCAATTCCTCGAGGGAGTCGAAAAAGCCGTTTTTGGGCGCGTACGGTTCCGGCAGGGATTGGTAATAATCGAATTCCGCGCCGAATTCTCTGGGATTGTCGTCATCATCCCGCCAGTCGAGGATCGGATCGATGATCCCGGGCGTGGCGTTGGGGAGCCGGAGGAGTTGCTCGCGGGTGGCCGTGTTGATGTTCAACTTGCCCGATTCGTCCACCGCGCCATAGGCCACGCTGCCTTCTTCCTGGGTATCGGGACGGACTACGCGGTAGACGCCGTCACCGAGGAATACGTCCGAAAACGCTTCCGGATTGGAAGCCCACTTGTCCGTTTCCGAATCGGCTCCGGTTTCTTCCGCGTCCTTGACCAGTTCGGCCATAACCCGGTAGATCCCCGCTTCCGCCAGCAGTTTGGCCTGGTTGCCGTCGTTGATGTTGCGGCTGATTTTCAAGGCCATATTGGCTTGGCGGGTGAATACCATGGTGATCGCGCCGATGATCGCCACGACCCACAAGACCACAATCAAGGCCGCCGCCCGGCGGGAAGCATAATCAACCACGGCCGCTCCCTCCTCCCGTCTGGCTGGTACTGCCGGATCCGCCCGCGCCGGTTCCGGAAGTCCCCGCGGGTTCCCGGTACGAGGGGATCCACACGGTGGTCGAGGCCAGTTGCAGATTTTCCAGGCTGGGCGCGTCGCCCACAAACCGGGGCGTATAAAGGCCCACGGTGATGTAGACGGCGGCGGGTACCGATTCGGAGGAATCCCAGTCGGGCCACCAGGCCGCTCCATCGAAATATTGGAAATCCAAATACAGCACCTGGGGGCCCAGCAGCGCGATTTCGCCCCCGGAGAAGGGGTCCATGTCCGGAGTGAAATCATACCGTCGCACCAGCCACCGCTCGGGGGTGGTGTCATCCTGATCGATGTAATACTGGATTTCGGCGAGGTCGCTGGAGCCGCCGCCGGTTTCCACGGGATTGTGAATGGCGCTGATGAAGGTCAGGATGTCCGTCTCGAAATCCCCGGTTTGAAAATCCATGCCGACGAACCGGGTGGTGTCCTGGTGGGGTGATAAAAAGGTCATTTCCAAATCGGCGCGCATCCGTTCCAGAATCAGGCGGGCGGTTTCAGGGGCGTTGGCTTTTCCCGAAAATTCCCGGTACCCGCGTAACACCACCGACAACGACATGAGCGCGCCGCCCAGCACCAGACCTGTCAGGGTGGTGGCCATCAACAATTCGACCAGGGTGAAGGCAGCCCGTCTATGCCTCATGTTCTTTCCGTTTCCGATTCCGTGCTGGAAGCGCCCGGGATCTCGTAATAATGATAGGTCCTATGCCGCAACGCCTGTTGCCGGTTGCCCCGGGTCCACAAGATCACCAGTTCGACCTCGTAGAGGTTGGGGAGATCGGTGTAGAGGTAATTCACCTGCCATGCGAACCGCGGGTGCAGCGTAAAAGTCCCCTCATTGATATCCAAGGGCGACAGCAAATTGGCGCGCAGCTGGGTGTGCAGTTCCCCCATCAGCGACGCGGCGATCGAGTACTCTTCCGACAATTTGCCTACCAGCAAGGCCGAAGAGAATGTGGTCATCAGGCTGGTGACGCTGATGCCCAGGATGGTCATGGCCAGCAGCGCTTCCACCAGCGAAAACGACCGGGTCCGCCGGGTTTTATAAATCGTAAAATGATTCCACCGCATGGTCCCAAACCAAAACCTGGCCGGTCAGGCCGATGATCCCGATGGTGTATACCCGCTCGCGGTCATCCACGAGATAAATGAACGTATCGGAGGTCGACCCGTTCGGTTGAAAAGTCAGTTCGTTCTCTTCCAGGGTTCCAAACAACGTGCGCTTTTCGATCAAGGCGGCCTTTACCTTCGCGCGGTATTCGCGGGGGTAGGCCACCGGTAACGCTTCTTCCTGAAACACGCCGGGGAAATTGACCGGGTCCGCCTCGGAGGAGAGCCGGATGTTTCCGGTCTCCGGGTCGAACGTGATCTTGGTGACCGCGCTGCGTTCCACCGCCACGCCGCGGGCGTAACGGAGAATCTGCGCCACCGCCTGGGAGGCGTGTTTGAGGGTCATGCCCTGCATGAGCGGCGAAAAATTGGGAACCAGCATCCCTAGCATGATGCCCATGAGGGTGATCACCAGCATCAGTTCGACCAGGGTGAAGCCGCCCGGCGCTTTTTCTTGGGACGCCGTAAGAAAGGGATTTATTCTCCGCTCGTTCATGGATGATCGATTTTTGGGCGTTCCGCCTCAGCTGACCATGTTGCTGATGTTAAGGATCGGCAATAGGAAGGCGAACAAAATACCTCCCACGCCGATGGCCATCAACACGATTACCAGCGGCTCGAACATGGTGATGAAGCGCTTGATCGCGTGCGCCACTTCTTGATCGTAGGTTTCCGCCACTTGGAACAGCATATCGTCCAGGCTGCCCGATTCTTCGCCCACCGCGATCAGGTTGGTGACCATGGGAGGAAAAAATCCGGTTTCCCGCAAGGGTTTGGCCAGCCCTTCTCCTTTCTTGACTTTCTCGCTGACTCCCCGGAGGGCGCTGGCGAGCAAGGCGCTGGAGGTGGTATCGACCATCAAGTTCAGCGCCTGCAACACGGGGATGCCGCTTTTCACCAGGAGGCCCATGGTCCGGGCGAAGCGCGAGATCTGCGCCTTGATAAAGATCGTGCCCATCAGCGGGGTTTTTTCGACGAGCAGGTCGAGTTTTTCCTTTCCCACGGGATGCGATTTGAGTCTCCGGAAGCCATAGCCCGCCGCCACCAGCAGGAGCACCAGCAGCCAGAGATACCGGACGAACAGATTGCTGGTGTCGATCAGGGTGCGGGTCAGCCATGGCAATTTGTCGCCGAAATCGGCAAACACCATGCTCAATTTGGGAATCACCACCGTCATGAGGAGGGCAACTGAACCGATGCCCACCACCACCACCAGGCAGGGATAGGCGAGCGCCGTCAAGATATTCGATTTCAACGCGTTTTCGGCTTCGATGAATCCTGCCAGTTGTTTGAGGACCACATCCAGGACGCCGCCCGATTCGCCCACGCGGATCATGCTGCAATACAACTTGCTGAAGTGTTTCGGGTAGGCCGACAACGCGTCCGACAAGCTGGCGCCCCCGTGGATTTCGTCCCGTACTTCCCGGATGATGCGGCCCAAGGTGTCGCTCTCCGTTTGCTCCTCTAAAATCGCCAGGGCCTGGGACAGGACGATGCCCGCCTTCAGCAGGGCGGCCAGCTGCCCAGTGAAGACCTGGATGTCCCGCTGGGTCACCCGGGAACGGCGGCCGGTGGACACGGCGGCGCCGGTTTGAGCCTTGGCGGCTGCTTTGGCCTGCCCTTCGTTCACCTGCACCGGGCGCATGCCCCGTTCCTTGATCAGGGAGACCGCGTCCGGGCGGGATCCGGCCGTCAAGGTTCCTTCAATGATTTGTCCGTCCGCCGACAAGGCGCGATAGGTGAAAACCGGCATGCCCTTGGTATTCCTTTACGATTGATCCTTACGATTCCGCCGGACCGCCCGGGTCCGGATTCTTCAGGCAGGGATGATCTCGGATCACGACCCCTCGCCCATTTCGTCTTCTTGCGATACCCGCACCACTTCTTCCACGGTGGTGGTGCCGTCCAATACTTTTTTCCAACCGTACTCCCGCAGGGTGGTGATGTTGGCGATCTGCTGGATCTGGTTGGCCGAAGGACGGGTCAAGATGAGATCGCGCACCGCGTCGTTGATCACCAGCAGTTCGAAGATACCTTCCCGGCCCTTATAACCCTGGTGGTGGCAATGCTCGCAGCCGGTCCCTTTGTACACCGTCACGCCGGGCGGAATCGTATAGCCGGACAGGCGCATCATTTCTGGATCCGGGATATAGGGTTCCTTGCATTTCACGCAATTTTTCCGGACCAGGCGTTGCGCCAGGACACAGGCCAGAGAAGACGAGATCAAGTAGGGATCCACGCCCATGTCCATCAGCCGGGTGACTGCTCCCGAGGCGTTGTTGGTGTGCAAGGTGCTGAAGACCAGGTGGCCGGTCAGGGCGGAACGGATGGCGATTTCGGCGGTCTCGAAGTCACGGATTTCTCCCACCATGATGATGTCCGGGTCCTGGCGGACGATCGAGCGCAGGCCGTTGGCGAAGGTCAGCCCGCGTTTGGGATTCACCTGCATCTGGTTGATGCCTTCGATGTTGTATTCGACCGGATCTTCGATGGTAATGATCTTGACGGCGGGGTTCTGGATGCGGTTCAAGGCCGCGTAGAGGGTGGTAGTTTTCCCTGAACCGGTCGGTCCGGTCACCAGGATGATGCCGTAGCTGCGGTGGAGCATCCGCACAAATTGTTCTTCGGTATCTTTGTAAAAACCTAAATCCTCGATTTCCAGTAAGACATTGGTTTTATCCAGGATCCGCATCACCACGCTTTCGCCGTGGACGGTAGGAATGGTGGAGACCCGGAAGTCGAGTTCCCGGTCCGCCATGCGCAGGCGGATATGGCCGTCCTGGGGTGTATAGCGTTCGGCGATGTCCATCTCGGCCATGATTTTGATACGTGAAACGATCGCCGGTTGCAGGTGCTTGGGCGGAGGGGGCATTTCCCGCAGCATGCCGTCGATGCGGTAGCGGACCTTCAATTCGTTGGTGAACGGTTCGATGTGGATATCGCTGGCGTTTTCCTGGACCGCCTGGAAGATGATGAGGTTCACCAGGTTGACCACCGTCGGTTCGCGCGCCAGCTCCTGCAGATCCTCAATGTTGTCCGATGCCTTGATTTCGTTGTCGTCACTGGTGCTGAGGTTGGCGATTAATTTCTCGATGCTCGCGCCGAAATACCGCTCGATGTTTTCGAGCAGCTCCTTGCGCCGGGCCATAACCACTTCGATTTCGCAGCCGGTGAGCATCCGCAGGTCGTCGAACACTTGCAGATCGGTGGGATCGACCGCGGCCACCGTCAGGGACCCGTTTTGTTGATGCAAGGGTAAAATACAATGCCGTAAGGCGAATTCCGCCGGCACCAAATTGATGACACTGGGCTGGATTTTAGGGGGGATTTCCATCCAGGGCACGCCGATGGCCTGGCTCAGGGCATCCAGCAGCCGGTCTTCCTCCACCAGGTGATGCCGCAGCAAGATATCCTCCAGGGCGTCACCGCTTTCCTGCTGCTCTTGCCGCGCGTGTTGGATTTGTTCATCACTGATCAAACCGGATCGTTTGATAATATTTATTAAATCAACATCGTTCATGATATTCTATCGCTAATGTGGTTTTCTATATAATTTGTAGATATCGTTTCATTTTAATCCTTTCTTCCGTTGCCACCTAGGTTTTGATCCTCCTCCTTCCATCATCAAGGGTATCCCACAATCCCGGACCGAAGCCCTGGGTTACCATGAATACTCAGATGAAACGCATGAAACCGCCATACCGGTTTGTCATTCGCGCGTGGGAACCTCTCGACAAAATCGCGGAACCGAACCAATTCGGCTTTCGGGCACATTCAGAGATCTCCCCCCTTCTTCCTCTTTCGGAGAGAAAAATGGGGATGCGCGCGTTTTTTATTGATCTATTACACAAACTAAGGTCGTTTTCGTGGTTGTTTCAGCTAATTTTTTTTCTTTTTGTGTGATAATGAGACCGACTTTCAGTTTAATTTTGTTACAGGAAAGTTCTCTAAAGGGTCTCTCCTGGTTAGTCGTGACATTCCCAAAGTTTGTTCGGCCAGAGCCGCCGAAAGTTGACTCGTCTTGTCCAATGGGTAAACTATGAACAATCCATTGAATTCTGTCCTGAGGTTCGACTCGATGCCCTTATTTGAATATTCGTGTGCTCAATGTGGTTTTTTATTTGAAGAACTCGTTTTCACATCCGGCCTGACAATCGCCTGTCCTCAATGCGGAAGCCCTCAGGTCGAGAAGCAATTGTCTACCTTCGGCGTAGCCCATGCCGCCTCGCTGCCTTGCGGGGAGGGGGCGTGCCCGATGCCGGAGAGTCCGGCTTGCGGCGAAGGCGCCTGTCCCGGTTGCGCGAATTGACTGAATTCGGCTTTCCTTCTTTAATAAACGGGCCCAATCCCGTTTTGGTTCTGAATTTGGGTATCTTTTTTCGACATTATACTGTGTTTTCCCTTTTCCCCGGTGGTATTGGGCAGGGTCTAAAGGACAACAAAGGTTGAAAAGGTGCATACATGACTCCCTCCAAAATGGACCACAAAGATCTGCAACGGCGTCTGAAGGAAGACGAGTTGTCCCTTTTCCTGGAAGAATCCCGGGAAAAATTAGAATACCTCTGGACCACTTATGGCCGGAAGATCGGATTAGCTGCCGCCTTCGTGGCGGTAGCCGTGGCCGCGATGTATTTTTGGCGCGTCCGCTCGGCGGCGGATTATGAAAGCGCGCAACTTCTGTACGGTAACGCCACCGCCTGGATTGAACAGAATCAATATGACTTGGCTCTTCAGGAACTCGACAAACTGTTGAAGGAGCACCCCCGCTCCCCCGTGGCGGCGTTGGGGTATGTGCTGCGGGGCGATCTCCGGGCCCGGATGGGGGATTACACCAACGCTATGAATGATTATATCGCGGCTTTGCCCAAACTGCCCAAAGGGGAGGCCATTCAGTCCCGCATAACCATTGCCTTGATCCAGACTTACCGTAGTTTGGGGAGAACCGATGACGCGTTGCGGGAACTGGAATCTTTGGAAAAAACCGTCAAATCCCCCTCCATGAAAAACCAGATCGCCTATCTCAAGGGGGGGGTGTACGAAGATAAAAACGATCCCGCCAAAGCCTTGGAATGTTATAAAAGCGTACCCATGGAATCGGAATGGTATTCCCTGGCCTTGGAACGGGTCCGGTGGCTGGAAGCGGAAGCGGTGGGGGCGATTAATTCTTGAACGGCCCCATTCTTTGCATCACGGGTGAAGAGGGGAAGCCAGATTCGTCATGCCGTTTGACCATTCCTTGAACTCAGGGGATTTGTTTTCCTCCCGAACAACAGTGTTGGACGGTTCATGCGGTTGGTCCATCTGAACGATCCCGATATCCCTTCCCTCAAACGCCGGGCCTTTCCGGACGCGCTCATTCCAGACAAGCAGGAAATCCGGTCTCGTCTCCGTGCCCGCCGCCAGGGTTTGGATCCCCGCGCCGCTCGGCACAAAAGCCACCGTGTCACGCAAAACCTGGTCTCCTTGCCTGGCTTTCAAAACGCCCGCTGTATCGCGATGTATTCCTCCCTGGCGGAAGAAGCCGGAACCCGCGAAATGATGATTGCCGCCCTCCGGCAGCAGAAAAAAATTGCGGTTCCCAAGGTGTACGGCCGGGATATGCAACTGCTGCGGGTTTGCGACGTGGAACGCGACCTGGCCTTGCAGGGCGCGTTCGGGATCATGGAGCCGGATCCCGACCTTTGCGACCCGGTTCCTCTTGAAGAGGTGGATTGGTTCGTGGTTCCCGGGGTGGCGTTTGACCGGTTCGGTTCCCGGGTGGGTTTCGGGGCCGGGTATTATGACCGGCTGCTTCCCCGCAAACGGCCGGACGCGGGGGGGGTGGGCGTGGCGTTCGATTTTCAGGTGGTGCATGCCTTGCCTGCCCATGAGGGGGATCATCCCATGGACGCGGTGATCACCGACGAGGCGGTGTACGAGCCCGGCGTTACCGTGTTCCGGACGCGGGATGAATTGGAAACCCAGGCCTGGGCCGCGCGGTTAATCGAAGCGGGGCTGGGCGAAGGAGGCGTGTTGGCGTTGCATGCCGGATTGGGTGTGGGAAAGACTGTCTTTGTCCAGGGGCTAGCCAAAGCATTGCATGTCCGGGGGGAGGCCGCCAGCCCCACCTTTGTATATTGCCGGGAGTACCGAGGCGATAGGGTGCTTTATCACGCCGATGCCTACCGCGTGGACGCGATCCAGGGCTCGGACGTTTCGTTCTGGAGCGAGATCCTCGAACAACCGGGTATCGTGGCGGTGGAGTGGGCTGAACGGCTCGGTCCGTTGCTTTCGAAATCCACGATCCACCTGTTTGGTGATATTCTGGGAGACGGCACGCGCGAGTGGATTTTATGGACCGCCCGGCGTGATCAACGGCCGATGCACGATAGGTTACGCGAGCGATCATGACCTTGATTCTGGCCCTGGACACTTCCACGCCCACCGGGTCGATCGCCCTTCGGAATGAGGAGGGCATCGTGGGACTGTTGACCCTGAGTGTGGCCTTGACTCACAGCCAAGGCCTTATGCCGGCAGTGGACGCGCTATTGCGGCAGGCCGGCCGGGCCGCGGATGATCTCACCGCTTTGGCATGTGTCACCGGCCCGGGATCCTACACCGGACTGCGGATTGGAATCGCCACCGCTCAAGGCTTGGCTTTTCCCCGGCAGTTGCCCTGCGTGGGGATTTCTTCGTTGACCGTGCTAGCCTGGGCCGCGCCGCATGCCGGGTATCCCGTTTGCCCCCTCTTGTCCGCGCGCAAAGGATGGCTGTATGCCCGCCTCTTTCAGTGGTATAAAGACACTCCGAAACCCTTGACGGGAGAAATGTGCGTGGAGCCGGACGGATTGATCCAGCACATTCAGGAAGCCACCCTGCTTTACGGCCCCGGCCTGGAGCCGTACCGGAAGGCGTTTCGCGACATGCTGGGACATCAATTCATCGAAGCGCCGGGTGTACTCGATCTTCCCCGGGCCGATTGGCTGGCCGAACTGGCCGCGCGGGAGCTGGCGGCCGGCCGCGGAACGCCTCCCGCGCAATTGCAACCCCACTATCTAGGCCCATCGCAAGCAGAACTCAACTGGAAGAAATTGCAAACCTCCGCCCCGCCATCATCATGACCATCCATCTCCGGCCCCTTGTCCGGGAAGACCTCAACGCCGTTTTGGCAATCGAACGGGTTTCGTTTTCCGATCCCTGGACGCGGGGGATGTTCTTGTCCGAGTTGGAACCCCGGGGGTATAACCAAGCCTTCGGGGCCGTGGACACAGCCACTGGCGAACTTGTGGGCTACTGTTTTATTTGGGTTCTGGTGGAAGATGAGATTCATATCGCCAATATCGCGGTACGCCCTTCACACAGAAAACTGGGGGTCGGGCGGCTCATGATCAACGAGGCCATCCGCCGGGGGAAGGAAGCGAAGGCCGGCGGCATTACGTTGGAAGTCCGTGAATCCAACACTGGAGCGCGGGAGTTCTACCGCAAGTTGGGTTTTGAGGAAGCCGGCCGCCGCGTGGGGTATTACCGGAAGCCGTTCGAAGACGCCTTAATTCTCCGTTTGTCATTATGACGATTGGCGTTATGAGGGGTGGGGAATCTTCCACGAGACGATTTTCCAAATATCATCGGTTGGCTCCGAAGGAAGAATCATGACCATCGGTGTTTTTTTCATCTTTCTGTTGCTGCCGGCGGGTGAATTCACGCTTCACCCGGATACCGGACAGGCCGCAATCGACTGGAAACATGGCATCGTTTGCGATCCAGCGGGTGTCGTGCTTCCCGCGACGGCGGTATTGCGGGTGCCGACGGAAACCACTTGGGTGGAAATCGATCATGAGGAAATGGTCTTTTCCGTCCAGCCGGCGGCGGGCATGGTGGTTCCTGTCAGCCCCTATCAATACGCCGTGATCCCCCTTGTGGGCATGGACCGGCAAGCCCGCGTTTTCGAGGGTGTCCTGACTCACCACTTAGGCCAATGGCGTGTTCATATTTCTGGGTACAACCTTCCCGCCGCGACCCAATTGAAGTTGGATGAGAAATTACCCTACATCCTGATCAGTCATGGCGATGACGAGAAAATCCCTCCCTCCCTGTTCAACACAAAACATTGGGATTTGTTTCCCCGGCACGATGTAGAGCCCCTGCGGAATTAGTAGAGACAGGGATAACGTAAAGAGAGTCCCGGGTGGGGTTTGGATGCCGCACGGCTGGAGGCCGGCGTCTTGCGTAGGAAATGAAGAAACAATTTAGCAACCTATGGAGATAAAACCTTTCCGTAACGTCTCACTTCAAAACCGGGCTGGAATACGGAATAATAGGGCGTCATCGGATCTTCTTGGCAACCGGTTATCCCTATCCTTGATTCCGGGGCTTGTTGTAAGCAAATCTATTGGGAAGGAAGCCAGAATGAAAAAGCATGCAGGGTTCACATTGATTGAATTGTTGATTGTTGTCGCGATCATCGGGATTCTGGCCGCCATTGCCGTGCCCAATTTCCTCAACGCCCAGATCCGGGCCAAGATCGCCAAGGTGGAATCGGATATCAAGTCGTTGGTAACCGCCTTGGAGTCGTACCGTATTGATAACAACAGTTTTCCCGGGGATCACGATCTTGACAATTACATGGGCAATGAAAATGGACTCTTCAAGCTGACCTCGCCCGTATCGTACATCGCGTCTCTGCCCTCCGATCCGTTTGTGGACAAAAAGTTGAAGAATACCATTCCCGGCCTGGGCGATGCCAACGCCTACGCCCCCCAGGGCCGTCCGGATTACGAGATGGGCAGCGGCGCGGACAATCCCCCCCCGTATAAGCGGCAAGCCATCAGCCTCATGAGCTACGGTCCGGATTTCGACGACGACAACTCCAGCCATGATCCCTTCCCGTTCGGGACCGATCATGACCGGTACGACATCACCAACGGCCTGCGTTCGAACGGCAACATCTTCCGGTTCAGTGGCGACTACATGTCCGGCTGCCTGATCATGGATTGGGGGGCTTTCCGGATGGGCGGCGGCTGCCCGTAAGACCTTCCATCAGACGGTAACGGATCCAATCAGACCACGTGCACCTCGAGGCCGGTCAAGCGGCCGTAGGCGCATAGTTCCTTCTTGAAATTCCCGTAGAAGAACACCTGGTGGAAGCCGGGATAATCCAGGGTATCCTCCACGCCATCCAACCGCGCCAGCACCGAGACCACGCACCCGCCGGCGGGGGGAACAGAGATGTTATCCAAAACCTTCCCCGAGGACACGATCATCCGCGGCGGTTTATCGGGCGGGTCCAACAATACATCCAGCACGGTCATGGGATGGCCGGTTTCCCAACGCGGGACAGGCACGGCGTCGCGTTTGCCATGGTGGTGGGAGATCCGGAACGGTTCCGGCGGATGATCGAATCCCCGCAGGCGGGTGGGGCAGGTGCAGTGCGCGCCGATCAGGCCGCCGCGCGACGTTTCGGCCACGGGATCTTGCTGAAAACCGGGACGGCCGAAGAGATACTGGACCAACGCGTGCGAGACACAGGCCCCCAGGTCGGCCTCACAGGCAGCGGGAATGCCTTGGTCCAGCATCCGGGACCAGGAGATACAAGGGAGGCTGACTTGGGTCTGGCCCAGCGCGCCGAGGCAGTCCATGGTGATGCCGTCACCTTCCTCGCGGTCCAGGATGGCGCGGGCGGCGAAGTAGCTCTTCACGCCGTTCATTACATCTTCTTCGGTTGGGCCGTGGACCGCGGTGGCTTGTTGGAGGTATTCCGAGACGATGCGCCGGGCGTCATCCGACGCGGGGATTTGGTTGTATTCATCCAAAAACGCTTGGGCGGGGATGTAGCGCAGACGGGTGCCGAAAAACGGCAATTGCGTATCCCGGCGTTCCTTGCCCGCGATAACCACAAACCGCATTTCCCGCAATTTGGCCCGGGTGGCGAGCATCCGCATGCCATAGGCGGCCTGGGAGAAGTCATCGGTGGAAGCGATAAAAATCCCTTCCCGCTTCGCGAGCGGGGCGGTGTTGGTGGTAAACGACGAGCCGACCGGCGAGAAAGCCACCACCGGGATTTTTGTGTCCAGGGCCCGGCTTACGGAAGGCCAGGCATGCTGCTGACGGTCCAAAAGCACGAGCAGCAAGCCGTCGGATTGCGCTTTTCGCGCGGACTCCAGCCAGTTCTGAGTTTCCTCCAGGGAAAAAAGCGGCTGCGATAGAATTTCGGCATGTACGCCGATTTCCCGCGCCGCTTGTTCGATTTCTTGCGTATAGTTCACTCGGGCGGTCCCGCCGTCGTAGATCTCGCCGGGCCACCACATACCGTAGTTTTCCTTGCGCCGGACGAAGGCGGCGTGAAGCTGGGGCGTGTAGCGCGCTCCCGGGCCGTTCAGCGGGATTTCGCGGCCTGGCCCTGGAGCGGACGCCCCCGGGCAGGGTTTCAGATACGGAGCGAATAAAGCGCCAAGCGTCCCCCATATGAAGGTCCGGCGAGAACAAGGGTAAACCCAATGTTGAGAGGATAGGCGCGTCATGAGGCGGTTCTCCTTCGTGGGATGAATTCGGTCCCATTATGCGGGAAAAGGAGACCGGGAGAAAGAGAAGGTGGCCTCGATCATTTCACGCTTTGAATGGTGATTTTCGACAGGAATAATCCGAGGATATCCTGCGTGAACGGGCGGGCGCCGTCGGTGCTGAAGGCCACGAAGACGCGTTCCGGATCGCGGCTGGGCCAGAGCGCCGTGTAGCCGCCCCCATACGACCGGTCCGGGGCAAGGTCAATCATGCCCGACCAGGTCCGGCCATAATCAGGCGAGACGCACAAAGCCGGTTTCCAGGTTTTCATATTCCGCCCCACGCAGATCATTGTTTCACCGACGTACCCCAACACCGGATGGCGCAGCGTCAGGTCCTCGAAGAAAATGACCGGGCCCCAGGTCAGTCCTTCATCGTAGCTGACCCGGCCGAAACAGCGGACCGCTTGGTTCAAATGGCCGATCATCAACAAACTGCCGTCCGGACGGGCCGCGAGGGTCGGATAGGTGGGCCGTTCGGGGACTTCGCCCGGCTTGACCATGACAATCCGGTCCGGCCAGGTTTCACCTTCATCCGAGCTGATATACAGCGCCAATCCCTGGGGATGATAAGCAGGCATCAGCAGTTTGCCGTGGTGGTAGACGAGGTGCGAACTGCATCCCTGGTGGCCCCGGCGGGTGTAGCGGTCGACGCTTCCCCGGTTTTCATAGGTATATCCGCAGTCCTGGCTGATCAGGAGCTTGCTGCCCATAATGTTCTCGCCGCGCACCACGCCCAGGCGGCGCAGCCCTACGCGCTGAATCACCATGAGGATCCGGCCGCTGGGTGTTTGGCCGAAGGCGGGATTGCGCGCGCCGAAGCCCTGGCGCGTTTCCTCGTAAATGATGCCCTCGTCGTACCAGGTCACCCCCCCGTCGGTGCTGCGGCGCTGGCGGATCACTGATTCCCGCCCCGGATCGTCCTGCGCGTCCTGGTAGGCCACGATCCAATGTCCCCGCCGGCATTGCGTCACACACGGCCCGTGCAGAAACCGCGAGCGGCCCACATCGATGGCGTACGGGCCTTCCACCAAGCCCCGGATCCGAAACCGTTGATCGGCAAAAGTCAGGGTTTTTCTTAGCGCGCGCGCCATCCGACTCTGCTCCTGTCCGTGCTACGCATCATCCCGCAAGTTTTGGAGGAATTAAAGACAAGCCGGGGAGGAAAATGGAATGCGAGCGCGGGAAACCACCACCCGTGCCACGTTGCTCACGGCTGCTTTTTCAATTCGGACCACAGAGGAATCTCGATGGTCATGATGTCGTAGTTGCCAAAACATTCTGAAACGAACAAAACCCGGCGGCCATCCGGGCTGAAGGATGGATGCATGTGGACGTTCTTCCGCGGCCGGTGGCCCTGCGTCAGCAGCCGGGTTTCGCCCCGCGCGGGGTCGATCAGGATCAGCTCGCCCCGGAACGTGTCCACCACGGCGTAACGCTGATCGGGCGAACCGCAGACATGCCAGTTGGGGCCGCGATAATGGAGGACCGCTTCCCGGTCCGGATATCTCACGGAAGCCACGCCAAACGGCTTATTGCCCATCTTGGCGGTCTCTTCGGAGATGTTGAACAACGCGCGGTCCATGCCCCACCACACCTCATGGGTTACCCATTCGTCCGGACTTTCTTGGTAGAAAGGCATGTTGCCGGAACCATCGGACCGGGTCACCCAGATGCGCTGGGGCGCGTCGCCGCCCGTCTCATGGCAATACATAATCAGGCCGGGGACCACGGGATTGGCCTGCACGTGGCCGGTCATGAACGGCGTCTTCAAAAACCGTGTCCATTCGCCGGATTCCAGGTTCAGTTTGATCAAGAACCACTCATCCGTTTTGGGATCGCGGCCGCTGGTATACAGCCATTTTCCATCGGCATCGATCGAGGGAACATCCCGGATTTCCATCTCTTCGGGAAACGCGGCCAGGACGGTTTCATACGCGGTTGCTGATTGGATTTCGCCCTGGGCGCAGTCACCGAGCACCGCCCCAACGTCGATCCGTTTGACCCGTTGATCTTGGAAGAGAAACAGATCATTGTCACGCCGGCCGGGATAGGCGTGGCTTACCGGCGGGCCTTGGGTGAGTTGGGTGATCACGCCGGTCTCTTCATTCACCGCGAACAACTGAGGGGATCCGGCCCGGTCCGATACGAAGACAATGTGTTTTCCGTCCGCGAGCCAACTGGGGTGTGTCTGGTAGAGTTTGTTGTCCATGCCCGGCGCGCGGGTCAAGACGGTGATCACCAAGCCGGTTTGGGCATCCGTGCAGGTCATCTTTTCGCTGGGGAATTGAGCCCCGATCCCGGCCGCCCGGGCGGCTTGACTGCTCATCAGGCCCGGCAGCAGGCCAAGAATCAAAAAACCGGCCAGTTCCCAGATCGTTGGGCGCCTTGGCAGAAAAAACCGCCCGGGAGTTCTGGAGTGCTTGGGATTTCCGGAGGTTATCATAGGGATTGACTCCTCTCGTCCTGTCTCATGGATTATGCAACAATCAGGGCCAGAGAAATAGGAGTCTATTGACACGCGCCCACTGACTCGCGTGCGGAGGCAAGGATGCGTATCCCTCTTTGTAACAGGTCACTCTTCTGAAGCAATAACCGGTGGGAATGGGAGCCGGTGCCCGGTGCGGACGTATTCCCGCAGGGCGGAAACGCGAGTCGCGATGGGATTGGAACCGCGCCGGTTCAAGATCCGGGGGAACCATGCCAGACGGGGTGGAGGGCGAGGGCGCGGAAGATTGCAAACGCCAGTAGATTTCCAGGAAAAGAAAAAGGGAAAGTAAGACGAGCGCTTCCCACGCCCTCAATCAGGATCCGTTGGGCGAAGAGACGGGCCTGCTCTTCTCCCTGCGCAGGGCCGGAGTGGAGAAAAGCAGCTAGAATTTGCTCGACGATCGCGGACCGGTTCTTTTCCATTTTTCATAAACCTTCTGATCCGGCCCAGACGTAATGCTTTGTGTAATTTATTTTTTGCGGGGCGGGATTTTTCAAGGAAAAGAGGTGAGGTGGAGAAGCGGTTTTCCTTCAGGTGGGTGACCTGTTACCTCCATTGAATCCCCGGTAAAATCTCAATTATATTCCGCCCCTATCCGCCCCTATCATGGATACGGTATTCTCCTGTACCATGCTCCAGCATTTCATCCGCACAAAGGAGATCGATCGTGACTCATCCGTCAATCACCCGCCGCAAATTCATCCGGAATGGGATGATCACCGGAGTTGCACTTTCCATGTCCAAGGGCACATCCTGGGCGGAGGGACACTCCAAACGCATCCGCGTTGGTGTTCTCGGGTGCGGCAGCGTTTCCCATTCCTACTTGCCGCATCTTTCGCAATGCCCTTACGCCGAACTGGTCAGCGCGTGCGACATCCGACCGGAACGGGCGGCGGCCCAGGCGGCGAAATTCCGGATCCCCCATCATTATCCGCACATCGATCAAATGCTGTCTGGAGCCGAGTTCGACCTGCTGGTGAACCTGACCGACATGCAGGAGCACGAACACCTCAACCGCCAGGCGCTGGAAGCGGGCAAACATGTCTGGAGCGAAAAGCCGCTGGCCAACTCGCTGGCGGCCGGCCAGGCCTTGCTCGAATTGGCGCGGAAAAAAGGCGTGCGGTTTTGGGGAGCGCCCTGCATGGTGGAGAGTCCGCAGTTCGCCTTCATGGCGAAGACGCTCGCCTCCGGGGCGCTGGGACGGCTGGCGGCGGCGCATGCCGAGTACGGGCACACCGGCCCGGACTGGTCGGCCTTCTTTTATGAGAAAGGCGGCGGCGATTTGCCCGACCTGGCCGTCTATAACCTGACCACCCTCACCGGACTTCTCGGCCCGGCGAAATCGGTCACCGCCATGACCAGCATCATCACGCCGGTCCGCAAGGTTCAGGACAAAGGCGAGATCCAAGTGGAAGCCGAAGACAACTCCATGCTGCTCATGGAACACGCAGACGGTCTGATTTCCCACGTCCAAAGCGGATTCAACTATTTTAATCCTCATGGCCATGACGGAAGCCAGGAAACCCGGCATACGGTATCGATCGTGGGCAACCGGGGCTGCATGGGCCTGGTGGGATACGACTGGGATCCACGGGGCGTGGACGTGGCGACCGAGGATCACCCGGCATACGAACGGCACGTGACCGACAAGGGCGATTTCGTCTGGCAGATGGGCGCGTCCCTGGCCGCGGAGAGCCTCGCGACTGGAAGGGAGCTGCTCATCACGCCCGAGCACGCCCTGCATGTGTTGGAGATCATTCAGGCCACGCGGGAATCGCAGGCCACCGGCCGCCGGATTCCACTGACATCCACGTTCCGGTGGCCTGTCGTGCGCTGACCGGATCCACCCGGCGCGTTTGAAACAAGACGGGGGGGTTAAACCGTTTCGAGGATCAAACCCCAATCGCCTTCGCCGGCCCCGTTCTTCGCGGGCGGGGTGAAATCGTGTTTTCCCTTTTGGGGGATGGACGACGCCTCGGCGGGCCGCGATTGTCCGCTGGTGGGATCGAACCAGCGGGCCGCCACCGGGCCTTGCAGCCGGTCCAGATCGACGGTGATCGTCCGCGGGCTGGGAAGGTAAACGAGCGCGAACACCCCGTCATCGCTCCGCGCGGCGGTGACGTAATCGGCCTGCTTCCAGGTTCCTAATCCGGCGGTGACCAATTGATGCTCCAGGTCCGGGATCAACCGCCACCACGGTCCCGATTCCATGAACTTAGCGAGCCACGGAGCCTGCCGGGTGGATTCCGCATTCAATACATCGCGCCAGTTGGATTCGAAACGCCACAAACGGGTTCCAGCGCAGTACCCGCAGGCTCCGGAAAGCGCTGCCCAATAGGCGTTGCGCCGGATGCGGTAGGGATTCCAGAGGTCGCCTTTCCGGGCATCTGGAAGCAATTCGATGGCATTGGGTTCGTCCTCGTAGCCGGTTTCACCCAGCAGAACCGGCCGGATGGGATCCGTCCGCCGGTATTCCGGAATCACATGGACATACGACGCCCCATAGGTATAGGCCATGTTCACGTCCAGCCAATCGTCCTGGGCGAAGCAAGCCGCGCTGGCATATTCATGGGACAAGTGCGCGGTCTGTAGATGGTGAGGGGCCGCTTCGCGGGCGGCCCGCGCGAGCCGCCGCGCGCATTCGGCCAGGCGTTCGTCCGGATTGCGGTCGCCGCAGTGCATCCACATGAGATTCGGGAACCGGGCATAGCGGGCGGCCAGGAAGCGGCCATAGACCGAAGCGCTTTCGGGAGTGACGTGATGCATCCACAACCCATTGCCGGCGCCATACCAGAGGTTGGACATAATGACGAAGAAACCGCGCCGGGCGGCCTCTTCCATCACCGTGTCGGCATACCGCCAATAGGCCTCGACGGGTTTCGTAATGTCCAGTTCGGGTTTGAAGGCGACATTCCCATACGCGTCGATTGAAGGAAGATGGCTGTCATCGAGGATTTCGAGGAACAGCGTGTTGAATCCCTTCGCCTGGCGGTCATCCATAATCAGGCGGACATCCTCCAGGGGAAGTTTCTGGAGAAACCAGGGCGTGTCGCCGATCACGAAAAAGGGCCGTTGCTTCGCGTCTACCAGATAGCGCCGGTTATCGCTCACTCTCAAGGGGAACCGGCTCCCTTCCCCGCTTTCGGCCGCGCCACCTGGGATAGAAATAGATGAACTCAGAAACGCCCCCATGGAGGCGATCAAAAATTCCCGCCGCTTCAATTTCATGTTCATGGCTTCGGCACCTTTCTCCGCGATGAAGGGACCATTCCCGCATCATTTTAATCATTCCAGGCTTCGGCGAAATGCCCATTCGCGCGTCTCGGGATCCCGGGCGGCCTTCGTGCACAGCAAATCCGGTCTCGGCCGGATACCAACCCTTCCCAAGTCCAGGCGGTCGGCGTCCCAGCAGGTAAGCAGGGTTATATCGCCTTCCATCAAGCCTTGGCTGTGGCAGCGGCAGGCCTCCACAAGCAGTTCGAGGTCCGGCGCGTCCAGTTCGAACGCGGTTCCCGCCAGCGACCGCGCGAACCGCGCGGCCCGAGGCCCATGCCCAGGATCCTCTCCATCGTTCAACCGCCGGGAATCATGCAACCACGCAAAGAGCTCGACCACCCGCGGCCGGGCTCCGGTCTGGGCTGCCAAACGCAGCCCGTTCTCCCGCACGCGGTTCCAATGCGGCCAGCCATGGATCCCGTACCAATCCAACGCGAACTGTTTCCGGATGATCTGGAGGAGTTGTGGATTTTTCATCTTGCGCGAAATAGGATCTTCCTGGTTTACGCCGTTCGTTGAACGTGCGTGATCAATTTCCTAGGAGACAACCCGTGATTTCTTGCCGGGTAGAAACCGGTCCAGTAAGGAGAACTTAATCATTTGCATTTTATAGAGATCATGTTGAGGAGAAATGAAGATATGGTGGACGATACGGCTGTTGCGTGACCAGACGGTGAAACTGCGGATCGTGAAAACCATCGGCCGCGAAACCGTGCACGCCACGCTAAAAAATGAAAATTTTTAAAACAGCTGTAAATTACTTGACATTCGTTAGAAAACCCTTTTTGGAGAATGCAAGCGCATGGAAAAAAAGGGACGGACGCAAACTGAACCGCCAGGCCCGCGAGGCACTCCGCCTCCTCGCCGTGCAACGGGTGGAAGCCGGCGAAAGCCCCGAAGCCGTCATCCAGCCGTTGGGCTTCCGCCGGTCCAGCATTTACGTCTGGCTGGCGATCTACCGCGAACACGGTCTGGACGGCCTGCGTTCCAAACCCATCTCCGCCGTCCGCCCAAACTGACCGGCCCGCAGCGGCCAAAACTCTACCGTCTCATCGTGGACCACGATCCCACGCAACTCGACTTCTCCTTCGCGCTCTGGACCTTACCCCTGATCCACGACTTGATCCAGCGGGAATTCCAGCTCCGCCTGAGCGAAGTCCCGCCCGGCGTGGTGTAGTTCATCTCTGCATCAACGATCCCGTTACTGCTTCATCCAATCCTTCACGGAAGCGCCGGGTTGAGCGTGGAAGACAAAGATGCTGTTCGGGGCGTTGTGTGTGCTGAAGAAGGCGTACTGGCCGTCGTCGGTCACTTCGAAACCGCGGCAATGGCTGCTGAACGCCCCGGACTGGGTCAATTCGTTGAGATCCTCCGGCGTGAATACCACCACCGGTTTGCCGTCATTCTCTAAGCTCCGGGCATCCGCCGCTAGTTTGTAAATTTTCAAACCGCCGATGCTCCCCATCACGTGAACATACATTTCGCCGGTACCGACGCCCGAGATCTTCACGTTGACGATGTCGGAATCGGTCACTTCCCCTGGTTCGAATACTTCATTCAGCAGTTGAGTTTCCGTGCCGGTCTCCGGATCGAAGACGTACAGGGAGGCGGGAAAATTCACCGTGTCGCCCTCACCGTAGAAAATCAGATCTTTGCCATTGATGTAACGGATGGCGAAATTGCGCAACCGTCCCACCGACGTATGGAAAGTGCCCTGGTCTTGCCAGGCGGTGTCCCGCGTAAAGGCTTGCCCGTCTTCGTCCAAGGAACCAGTGACACGGTACCGGTGCAGGTCGGTGCGGCTGCCGCTGCTGGTGAGATAATGGTTGGTGTAGAGTAAGGTTCCATCGTGGTTGAAATGCAGGGGATCGCAATCGGCGGGAACATCCGCGGTTAAGATCATTTCGAACCGTGATCCCAGCGTATAATCATCGGGATAGGCATAAAACGGCTGGACCTCCTGGGCCTGGCCGCCATTACCGATAACCACCCGCCGGCCGAACTGGCTGCATCCTTTGGGCAAGCCGATATGCTGCGCGGCCCAGCGGTGGGTAACCTGGTCCGCATTTTCGGCGGCGCGCAATTCCGCCACCACATATTGGCAGAAATTAGCGTTGGTGCCGGAATCCTGCGTGTACAAGTAGGTCTGATCGCCGGTGGAATCGGTGGTGCTGGGGCCGCCGAAGGTCCAATAATGGGGGGAAGAGCCATGGGCAATGTCTTCCATGATTTCCACGTATTTCAACTGTGGCGCGGTCCACCAGGCTTGCGCGCCGGCCGGATGGGCCCAAACCAGCAGGCCAGCCACCGTCCACCCTACGACCGTCCCTTTGTGAAAAAGTTTTGCCATTCTCATCGTGATCCTCCTTATGGAATCAATGTTGTTCGATCGGAGTTCAGATCGAAATGAACCGTCATCGTTATTGTAAGGAAAAATACCCGGGGGGTAACGGCACAGAACCAAATAGGCCGGTTTCAATCACGCGGCGGGAGAAGACTTGTTCCATTTTGTCCCTCCTCCCGCGCGCACCTGTGATTTTTCCGTATCCGGATTCATCCCCAAAACGGGAGCCGCATTGATACTTATCAGTTTTATCCCCTATAATGCCTTACGCTTTTCTATATCGAATGAATCTGGGAGGAAAAAAAATGATGAGTTCGACCCGACTCGGTTTTTTCCGCGCCTTCCGGTATCCCGGTGGATTCCTGGCCGGACTGCTGATGCTCAGTCCGCTTCTGGGATGGGGGCAAAACGTGGCCTTTTACGATGATTTCAGCGGGGATTTATCGAAATGGAAAGAATTAGGCAATCCCGGTGCCCCTCAAATCGTTAACGGCCAATTGCAGTTGGAATGGGGGCATGCGCCCAATTGGTTTGTCACGGCCATACCTTTTTCCTTCGGTTCCGAAGCCTATCGCGTAGATATGAACTTCATGGGCGGGGGTTGGCAAGCCAGTGCCAATTACAAAGAAGTCTACATGGAGCCCCTTTTGGGCGCCACCGATCCCAACGCGGCCAACGGCGCCGTCCGGGTCACGTTTTCCTATCAATCGTTCGCGATGCAACGCCGGACGTTGGACGCGAATGGGAATCCGGTATGGCAAAACATCGTTATGACAAAAAATCCCTTCCTGGCCCGGACAATCCATCCAGGATCCCGGATCAAAATCGAGATCGATCCCGACGGCGTGAATGGATCGTATTATATCGATGGAGAACTCATCAACCGGTTTAAATACCTGGGAGATCCATTGCAAGGGGGATTCGGCTTCCGTTTAGTGGTTCAACGGAATGTCAAGGTGGACGACGTGCGATTGTATCAGGTAGCATCCAACGGAAGCGTTACGGTCATCCTGGAAGATGATTTCAACCGGACGGATCTGGGAACCAATTGGGTGAATGAAACCCTGGCGGGCGACACCACCCCCGGCCCCTTGCAGGCCACCATTCATGATGGGATTTTGTTCCTGGAAAACGACGGATCAGGCGACACGTGGCTGCGGACGGCTCAGGAGGTGACATTCACCGGCTATACCACGGTGTTCGAGTTCACCTTTGTCGATTACCTGGGCACTGTGGTTTATAATCCAACAGTCGTGGCGGGGACTAAGCCCTACACCCCGGGGCAAACCAGCGGCGTGGTGCTGTTTGACAATGGCCCTGGATTTAACTACGCGATGGAAGGCGGCAGTTGGGCAGGCGGCCGGGTGCAAAGTTTGAGTGGAGTGCAGAGCGGCATGACATTCCAGGTGGTGGTGGACCAAGGCGGCCAAGCCGGGCGCACTTACCGCAACGGCGTCGAAGTAGCCCGCTTCGTGACGTTAGGCCCCCCCTTACAAGGCGCTTTTGCCTTCCGCAGCATTTACAACCGGGACGCCGCGATTGACGATCTCCGGATCTATACCCGGAATGACGATGGCACGGAGACCACCTTATTCGTGGACAATTTCAACCGGAACGAACTGGGCGAGGACTGGGTAGTGGAATCCATCACTCCCGGCGGCTTGGTGGAGGCACTGGTGGTCGACTTGTTTGATGAAGACAACGACGGGGACAACGAGCTCTATCTCGATCACGATGAAACCCTGGAAGACAACTGGTTGCGTCTGAAGAAAGACCTGCCCTTCACAGACGCCACGGTCGTCATTGAAGGGACGTACACGTACTTGGCTCCCAACTCCATGGCGTCGGTGGTCCTCGGCGCGCAACAATGGACCGAAAACCAACTCTGGGGGCCGTTGCTTCTGGACAACCTGGAAACCGCCTGGGGCATGGATACCCGGGGCGGCAATGTGTGGGTCCGGTATGGTCCCATCGGCGGGACCAAGGTCTCCATCCTCGTCAACGCGGACGCCCGCAGCGGAGCGTTTTTGACCAATGATATCCTGATCGCCGAATGGGAATTGGGGCCAGACGAGTTGCCCATTCCCCCGGGCGCGATTGGATTTAATGATCATTACACCAGTCCTCAAACGAATGTCGCGCCCGGCAGCGGCACCGCGGTCATGCTTTATGATGAGGTCCGCGTAACCCGCCTGGGCACCGCGGTTCCGAATTGGATGATTTTTTAGGGGTGCCGTTCTGAATCAAGATTTTCAGGGGAGAGGTTGTTTGGCGGCCTCTCCCCTCTGTTTATTCTGCTTCGCCGCAGAACTCTCCCAATGAGCCCGGCTCCTATGAGGGATAGGGAAAGAGCCGAGTTTTCGCTGGCGGGGAAGCAGCAAGAGGAAGGCAGCTGGCCCGCCATGCGGATCCCGGAATACCGGCTGGGCCGCTTAAGGATGGATAATCACCTTGTTCCGTTCGGGGGAGCCCATAATTTCCACCGCCTGATGGATCTCCGTCAGGGGAAAGCGGTGGGAGATGACTTGTTCGGGATCGATCAGCCCCCGTTCCATCAACCGGATGGCGTTTTGCATGGCCATGGGATTGGTTCCGAAGCTGGAATCCATGCGTGCCTCCATGAAGTGGGTGAGGCCGCCGTCGAGTTCGAAGGTCTCGTGGGTGGTGATGCCGAAGACGTTCCAGCGCGTTCCCCGGCGCAGGAGGCTGACCATCAATTTCACGGCTTCGATGGGTCCGGCTGCCTCGATGACGAAATCCGGGCCTTCGGGGATAATGTCATAGATCGCCTGTTTCGCGTCGCATTGCGTGGGATTGATCAGATGAGTCGCGCCCAGTTTACGGGCGGTTTCCAGGGCGTACTCGCTGACATCCACGGCGATCAGCCGGCCCGCCCCCGCGGCCTTGGCCACCATCAGGCAATACATGCCGATGCTGCCGGTGCCGATGATCACCGCGTCGTCGCCGACTTTCATTTCCGAAAAATAGATCACGCCCTTCCACGCTCCGCTGACCGGTTCGGTCTGGCAGGCGGCGTCGAAGCTGATCTGCGGAGGTTTCTTGTAGATCGACGTGGCCTGGGTGACGGTGTATTCGGCGAAGCTGCCCGGACGCGTGTCTTCCGGCCCGTCGCCGCCCGTGGTGTACGAATGCGCGCAGTAATGGGTGTTGCCCACGCGACAATGGGGGCAAAAACCGCAGAATCCGCTGGGTTGAATGATGACCTCGTCCCCCTCCTTCACGTGCTTCACGCCCGCGCCCACCGCCGCGACAATGCCTGCCGGCTCGTGTCCGGGGATCAAGGGGAACGTCACGTTGCGCCGGATGCCCTTGATCGCCTTGTAATCGGTGGCGCAGAAGCCGCACGACTTGATCCGCACCGTCACTTCGCCCGCCTTCGGTTCCGGCACCGGAACCTCTTCCAACTCGAGTCGATTGAAATCGTGTAATACCGCGGCCAGCATGGCTCGTCTCCCGGTTTATCAAGATGCGAATATCGTAGCACATCGGAGACGGGAAAGGCCATGGCTGGGGTAATGGGGTTTGGGGATTCATTCGTATGATCCCTCCCAGGGCTTAGGCCTGGGCTATACTCATCCCGCCCCGTAGTCGCTCAAATGCGTTACTGCAAACCAGCAAATAATTACGAATTCCTAACCATGCGACGCCGGCCGGTGGATTGGCGGCTGGATGGCTGGCGAGGATCAATAGAGTGTCCAATCTTCCACCGGAGTGGGGAGGGATTGGAACAAAAAGGCGCGGCGGTTGGTGACATACCATTTGAGGCGTTCCACCTCTTGGGGGTAATTCCAATTGGCTTGAGAGCCGTGAATCTGCTTGTCCCAGGGGACTTCATCGTGGATCAAGGCATCTTGTTCGTCGATCCGCGCGAACTGGCGTTCCTCGGTGAAGACGGTTTGGAGGAATTCGCGCATGCGGTTGTAGTACATGTTCAAAAACCGGTTTTCGCGCAGAAACCGGTTTTGCACATAATTCCACCAGTCCGAGCTGAGGGTGGGAGCGGGATAGCCCTTGATGCCCGTCAGGATGTGCTGGTTGTAGTAGATGTTCCAATCGGCGAATTCGCCCCAGGTGCGATCCAGGTCCCAGGGGAAAAATTCCCACTTGCCCGCGCCGGCCGTGTCCTGGAAGGCCAAATGGTTCTTGGTCAGATGATCCCAGTTGGAAATGCAGGCATTGACCACCAGGTAATCAACGTACGATTCGATGTTGAAATGCTGGATGAAATAATCGTACACCGCCTCATCCGGAATCCGGTTGATGTCCTCAATCATGCGGATCAGCGCGTCGTAGGGTTCGTCCCGGTTGGTCTCTTTTTCATACGTCTGGATGTACTGATTCACCGAACCGAGGATCTGGTATTTCCCTTCGCTTTTGTAAAGACTCCCTCCCTCGCGGTGGATCCGTTCCAGAAAGCGCTCGTCGGGTTGTTCCACTTCGGTATAGAGGCCGAAGGGGCCGCCATTCAGTTGCATCCACACGAACCGCGCCTGACAGGCGGGATTGGCGGAATCGGCGAAGAGATCGTAGGACAATTTCTCGCGCATGTAGGCCCGGTCGTGGTAGTTGGAATTGAGATTGATCGTGCGTTGGCCGTTGTAGTACCGTCCCTTGTTGAAACGGATCTTCCAGTTTTTCTTCGGCCAGGAGCGGGCCCAGGCTCCCCGGTAGCGCACGTGGATCCGGTCGTACACCTCGCCGTCCATGGCCACAATCCCTTCCACCATGACATCCGAGTTAGGATTGCGGTTCAGCTGCCGAATGAGTTCCGGGGCTACAAATAAGAAATAGATGGGCAGATCGGTATTTACTTCCCCATCGTACACAAAATACCCGTGGCGGGGGGTTGGTTCATTGGGCCGGGGGGTGATGGTGAGGCGTCCCAGTTCATCGGCAGCCCGGATCGTGAACAAAACCGGGGTCTGAGACGGCTGCGGCGGCAATAGCGCGGCAAAGAGGTTGTCGCCGGGCAGGCGGTCCGGGAAAGCTCCATCATCCCGCATGGGCAACGCCCGGGTGGATTGATTCACGGTGTATTCCAGAGTGACCGAGCGGAGCGGCGCGCCGCTGCTGATCCGCGCTTCGAGAATCACGGACTCCTGAGACGTGGGCTGTTGGGGATTCCACGTAATTTCTTCGAAGAACGGGGGCAGGATCTCTTGCCATACCGGATTGCGGAATCCGGGGGAGCCTTCGCCGCCGAGCAGGATTTCGGTCTGGGGACCGCCTTCCAATCCGGCCAGTAAGGTGGTGTTGCCCTGTCCCGCCCGCACCCAGAATTGAAGGTGACAGGTTTGCCCGGGAGCCATCCCGGGAATGACTTGATAAACCCCCTGCCCCAATCCGCCGGAGACCTCCCGGATCAGCCGCAAAGCCCGGCGTCCGGAAAAGGATTGCTCCGTGCTGGCGGAGCTGTTGACGTATTCGGCGCTGCTCTGCCAGTCCTGCAAAGTAGATTCAAAAGAACCATTCAACACCAGATTGGGCGAAGCGGAGGCGCTCGGCACGGCCACCGCCCAGTCGGTCACTTGGATGCCCACGGTCTCGGCCCCGTCGGCATAAATCAGGGTGATGGTATCGTAGAGGGTTTGCGCGTTCACGGCAGTGGCCAGCAAATGCACCAAGTTGTAATTCCCTGCCGGTATGTCGATTCTCTGCCCTTGGGACCGGATGGCGTTGTTTTTCCCATCGTCGTAAGGCCCGAGTTTCCACCAGGTGTGTGGATTTCCCATATCGGATGTCACGATCCCATCGGAGGGCAGCAGTTCCGCGGCATAGGTCGCGCCTCCTCCATCCAGGTTGCCATCGCGCCGGTTGTCCGGCCACGAAATGCCGTCGGTATCGAAATAGGGGGATAAATCCACCGAAACCAGATCCGTGCCCGCTTGCGCGGTGAGGCCGAAGACGAAAATCCGCGATTCCAAGGACAGTTTGACGGCCTGAAGTTCCCGCGCGGGATTGGCGTAAACCGGCACATGAGAAAAGTGCATATCCAGGCCCTGGTCGCCACCCGGCACATGCCGGTAATTCATGGGCCACACGGCTTGTTCCGCCTGCAAGCCGCCGATTTCCGTGAGTTGCACATCATCGATCCAGGCTTCGCCGGGTTCCTGCAAGGCGAAGAAAACCCGGGAGCCCCCGGCGGTCCCCTCCAGATCGACGCGGGTCCAATCCACGATGCCCTGGGTGGTGGCCCAATTGCGGGCGGCGTTGTTGTCCAGGAAAGGGTTGATACATTCCAGGGAAGGTCCCATTTCGTCCGCGGCCACCGGCCAAGGGAACGAATCGGCATAGGTGACTTCATCCACCAGAATTCCTCGCGCGTTGCTAAGCGCGATCCGTTCACCGCTGTTGCTCAGTTCGCCGAGGTAGTTGCCGGTCACGTTGTGGATACCGTATTTCCCGCGGATGCGAGCCTGGTCCGATGCGACCACGAGGTACGAATCCGGCTCCAAAATGGTGGCGGGAGGAAACGTAAACCGGATGCCATCCGAGAAATACCAGCCGCTTAGATCGACCGGAGAGGAACCCCGGTTGTACAGTTCGATATATTCTTCGGAGGGCCTGTCGCTGGCAGGATGATACATGATCTCATTGATCACGATGTCCGAATCATCCGCCAAGCCCTCGACAACCAGTAGCCCCATCAGCAAGAAGAGCCGGAAAAAAATCATGAGATTGAATTTTACTTTCCACAGGGATGTCACTTCAAAAAGAGTCACTATTTACTCGATTCCAGAAAACGGGTGAATGTCGCCCTTTTAAGGCAATCCTCACCCTTTCCCACTCCCGAGGGAGAGGGAATCGTTTCGCGTTTCCAGCCGTGGTCCTGCCACGAATCCCCCACGGAAATAGTGCTGCGTTTGGATAAATAGATACCTCAATGAATATAGTGAAAAATATCGAAAATGACAGATTGAATCCAGACCTCCAAGTCCTCATCCGCCATGGCTTAACCAGACAAATACCCCATCGGAAGATCCGGAAATCCCATTCGCTTCATTGAGAACCGCTGCCATCAATGGTAAGCTGGAGGAAAAATCGTATTGCCGAGTTTTGCCGATTTGCCGGGAGGAACAAACATGGATTTACGGCTGGCTTACGGAAAGAAAGGACTGGATATTCAGGTCCCGGACCGCAACCTGGCGGGCGTCATGCATATGCGCGCGGCCGATCCGCTTGCGGATCCCGGGAAAGCGATCGAAGAATCGCTGCGCCGGCCGATTCAAAGCCGGCCGTTGCCGGAAATCGCCCGGGGCCGCTCGTCCGCCGTGGTGGTGATCTCCGATATCACCCGGCCAGTGCCCAATCCCCTCCTGCTTCCCCCTATTTTGCGCACCATCGAGGAGGCCGGGGTGCCGCACGAGAAGATCACTATTCTCATCGCCACTGGCATTCACCGCCCCAACCTGGGGGATGAACTCACCGAGCTGGTAGGCGCCTCCATCGCGGAAAACTATACGGTGGTCAACCATTATTCCGAAGATCCCGAAACCAACGCCTACGTGGGTGAAATCGGGGGGGGCATTCCCGTTTATCTCGACAAAACGTTCCTCGAGGCCGATCTGAAAATCCTCACCGGCCTGGTCGAGCTGCACTTGATGGCCGGCTTCTCGGGCGGACGCAAGGCCGTGCTGCCGGGCATCGTAACGCTCGAGACGATGAAGCACATGCACGGCTACCGCATGCTACAGCAGGACAGCACCTACAACGGCCGGTTGAAGGGCAATCCCTTCCACGAGGCGGGAGTCGCGATCGCGCGGCAAGTGGGGGTGGATTTCATCGCCAATGTCACCCTGAATGAAAAACGCGAAATCACCGGCGTATTCAGCGGCGATCTCGAGGCCGCCCACGAGAAAGCCTGCGAACTCGTGGCGCAGTGCGCCATGATCCCCATCGAGGAGGAAGTGGACATCGTCATCACCACCGGCGGCGGCTACCCTCTCGACAAAACCCTCTATCAGTCCATCAAAGGCTTCGTGGCGGCCTTGGAAGCAGTCAAGCCGGGGGGAACCGTGATTCTAGCGGCGCGCAACGAGGAAGGCGGCGGCAGCCACGAGTTCGTCTCCCTGCTCCGCCAACTCGAAGATCCCATGCATTTCTACCGGCTTGTTCAGGAACCGAACTACATCGCCAAGGACCAGTGGATGATTCAAGAACTGGTCAACGGCCTGCACCACTGTGAATTGCTCTATTTCTCCGAGGGGATCAGCCCTAACGACATGCACGAATTCCTGCTCACGCCCATCACCTCGGTGGAAGAGGGCATCGAGCAGGCCCTGCGGCGTCACGGCCCGGACGCCAAGATCCTGGTCATGCCCGAAGGCCCTTATGTCATGCCCAAACTGCGGCATTTGAAGAAGAAGATGTACTCGTGGCAAACCGATGCCGCGGCGGTATGAAAGATTGGAAGTGGATTGGCATGGGCTTTAACTCCCTGGGAGGAAGGAGGTTTGCTATGATCGAAGCCAAAACCATCCGGAAGGCTGAATATCCCGTCGATGACCTATTCATCAACCGCTGGTCACCCCGGGCCATGTCCGGGGAAGCCATCTCCCGCGATGAGTTGATGTCCCTCTTCGAAGCCGCGCGCTGGGCTCCATCCAGCTTCAACAACCAGCCCTGGCGGTTCCTGTACGCATCGCGGGATACGCCGGAGTGGAATTTGTTTTTCGATCTTCTGGTCGAATTCAATCAAAGTTGGACAAAAAACGCGGCCGTCCTCGTCGTCATTGTCTCCAAAAAAAATTTCGATCACAACGGCCAGCCTTCCCTCACCCATTCGTTCGATGCCGGAGCGGCCTGGGCCAGCCTGGCGCTGCAAGGTTTCAAGAATGGCCTGGTGGTGCACGGCATGCAGGGATTCGATTACGACAAAGCCAAGACGGTTTTGAACATCCCCGATGACTATCAGGTGGAAGCCATGGCCGCTATCGGCAAACCCGGCCGGAAGGAAGACTTGCCGGATGCCCTGCGTGAACGCGAAACGCCGTCTTCCCGCAAGCCCCTGGCGGAAATTGTGCGGGAAGGAAAATTCCAAAAATAAATCCACCGTATCTGTTTTACGAATTGCAGAGGAAGGATTGTTTTCGCCCTTTCAGGGCTTCCCTTACCCGGATCGTCTCCCAGAGGGAGAGGGAAGAGGTACGCGTCACCGTCTCTCCCAACATACTGGGTCATCGCAGATAAGATGAAAAATCGATAAAATCCGCCTCAACGAAACCATGGTTCAATTCCCCCCGGGTTTGTCTGCCATGGCCTTGCTGATTTGCTGAATTAATCCACTCCCGTGCACATCGTCCCGGATGATTTTCCCCCGCGGATCAATCAGAAAACCCGCCGGAATTTCCTTCACGCCGAACGCTTGCGGCAGCGCGTGCTCCAAGCCATCCACCTGAGCCTGAATCCAGTCCATCTGGTTGGATTCTATGAATTTCCGCAAGGCCTCCCGGCCGGCGTCCTTATCAATATTGACACTGATTAAGACCAAATTCTTTTGGCCTTGGAACCTCCCCCAGGCTTGGCGGTAGTAGGGCAGTTCCTGCAAACTCGGGGCAGAAGCCATGGACCAGAAATGAATCACTACCACAGAACCCCGGAAACTTTCCAACCGCAACGCCGGGCCATCCAGAGTGGGAATTTCGAGGGACGAAACCGGGCTGCCGGAGGCGGAAACGGTGACATTGACCTCGATTTTTCCCAAGTCATGCGGCGGAGAGGAATCTCCCTCGGGAATGGTGATCTTGCGGATCGATTCTCCCAGCTTATTCACGGAACGGCGGCGCAGCGCGTCCGGCTCGAATAACGACACGACCAACGTGTATGTACCCGGCAGGATGCCCTCCACCTGAAACGATCCGTCCGGCCGGGTGTCGAAATAATACCGCCGGTCCGCGCGGAAATGAGCCTTGCCCCCGCCGGTGTGGATCCACTGGTCGAACCAGGCGTTCTGCGCGTCCCGGCCTTGGGCCGCCACCTCGGGCGGGTAAGGAATCTCGCCCTGATCCCGGAACAGCATCCCCATGCCGGTTATGGGATTGATGCCCGCGTCACCGGCCGGCGCGATCGTCCCCGTGATCGCGCGCCCCTCGGCTGGTATCTCCGCCCGCAAGGTTTGATTGGGGAACACAGCAAACGGATAAGCGTGGCTGTCGAATTCCATGAAATACACTTTTTTCTTGAAGCCGATGCGCACCTCGCCGGGAATCACGCGGGAGAACACAAACCGCCCTTGCGCGTCGGTGAGCGTAGTGTACCGGGCAGGGAAATTCGTTTGATAGGGAGGCTCGTAGTTCAATACTACGGTAGCCGACGGCATGATCTGCGTTCCTATCCGGAATACGCCTTCCACCCGGCCCCAGGGTTGCAACGCGATTGGATTATTCTTATTTAGATCGTCGTGTGAGAGGTCCGCGTACCCTTGTTCATGCAGCACAAACAAACGGAATTCCGTCTCCCGGAAATCCGGAAACACGAAACGCCCATCCATGCCGGTTTGGGCTGTGACCGCTCCGGGGCTGAATTTCTCTCCGTTGATCAACCAGGCGCGCTTGGATCGGGCCGATACCGCCACCCGCGCTCCCTCGATGGGCTTGCCGCCCAGCATAACGATTCCGGAAAGCCCCCCGCTCCCATCGCCGGCCGGGGCTATCAGCGCGGCGCCCAGGAACACAAGCATCCCCGCCGCGTGGAATACTACCTTACTGACGTCCCTGCTGGTTTTCATTCTTCCGTCTCCCGTCCCCGGCATGCAGGATGCTCCGGTCTACGGTTCCTCCCGGGACCGGACCGGATCGATCCATAATTATAAAGAGACTGGGAAGATGAGGAATGGTGGAGGGAGAGGGCAAAACCGCAGCGTACTCCGGACGATTCGGCAAATCACTATGGGGACACCGCCCTCCAATCCAATCCGGACATATGGCGGGAAGCGATTGCTGGCGCAGCAGCGGGACCCGGAAGTATTCCCACGGAAGTGGCGGTACGGCGAGGGAGAGATGAGTACGAAGAAAATAAAACCCCGGCAGCGGTACTCTCCACTTCCGGGGGAGTTGATAAGTGAGGAATGTAATAATCACCAGGCGGTTTATGCCCCGTACTCCTCTTCATACGTCCGTTGCAATTGGGCGACCACGCTGGCGTCCGCGAGGGTGGACGTGTCGCCCAAGGCCTTCCCCTCGGCGATGTCGCGCAGCAGCCGCCGCATGATTTTCCCGCTGCGGGTTTTGGGCAGTTCAGCGGAAAAAATGATCTTGTCCGGACGGGCGATCGCGCCGATCTTGTCCACCACGTGATCCTTCAACGCCTGTTCCATGCTGATATCCGGCGCATACCCTTCCTTGAGAGTGACGAACGCGGCGATGGCCTGGCCTTTGATGTCATGATGAATGCCGATCACCGCGGCTTCAGCGGTGGCTTCGTGGTCCACTACGGCGCTCTCCACTTCCATGGTGGAAATCCGGTGGCCGGACACGTTCATCACGTCATCCACCCGGCCCAATACCCAGAAATAGCCGTCTTCGTCGCGTTTGGCGCCATCCCCGGTGAAATAGATGTTCTTGTATTTACTCCAATATTGCTGTTCATACCGTTCGGCATCGCCATAGATCCCCCGCAGCATGGCCGGCCAAGGGGATTTCAGGACCAGGTAACCTCCACCGGACTCCACCCGTTGGCCGTCTTCCGAGAAGATGTCGGCTTCGATTCCCGGGAAAGGCACGGTGGCCGAACCGGGTTTGAGGTGGGTGACGCCCGGGAGGGGGGAGATCATGATCGCCCCCGTCTCGGTCTGCCACCACGTATCGACGATGGGGCACCGGCCGCCGCCGATATGTTCATGATACCACATCCACGCTTCCGGATTGATCGGTTCGCCCACGGTGCCTAGCAGGCGGAGGGTGCTCAGGTCATGTTTAGCCGGCCATTCGTCACCCCATTTCATGAAAGACCGGATGGCGGTGGGCGCGGTGTAGAAGATGGTGACCCCGTATTTTTCGATCAATTCCCAGAAGCGGTCGCGGTCGGGCCAGTCGGGGGCCCCTTCGTAAATCACTTGAGTGGCTCCGTTGATCATCGGGCCGTAGAGAACATACGAATGGCCGGTCACCCAGCCGATGTCGGCCGTGCACCAGAACACGTCGTGGGGTTTCATGTCGAATACATACTTTGTGGTCGCCGCCACGCCGGTCAGATAGCCGCCGGTGGTATGCACGATGCCCTTGGGTTTGCCCGTGGTTCCTGAAGTGTACAGGATATAGAGGATATCCTCCGAATCCATCGGCTCCGGTTCGCAGTACGAGGGTGCGTCCTGCATCAGGCGGTGATACCAATGGTCACGCCCTTCCTTGACATGCAAGGGAAAATCGCCCCGCTTGACAATGACCACATGCTTGATGCTCGGGGTCTCCCGCAGGGCCAGATCGGCATCGTGTTTCAAGGGCAACAGGTTGCCGCGGCGGTATCCCCCGTCGGCGGTGATCAAGATCTTGGCCTTGGCGTCGTTGATGCGGTCCCGGAGAGCGTCGGGGCTGAATCCACCGAACACCACTGAGTGAATCGCACCGATCCGCGCGCAGGCCAGGATGCCGATCACCAACTCCGGGATCATGGGCATGTAAAACGCCACCCGGTCGCCTTTTTGCACCCCCAATTTTTTCAGACAATTGGCGAATTTGTTGACATCCCGGTACATATCCCAGTAGGTCAGCGTCCGCCGGTCACCCGGTTCGCCTTCCCAAATGAAAGCAGCCTTGTTCCGCAATCCGTTTTGGACATGACGGTCCAGGCAATTGTAGCTGGCGTTCAACTTCCCCCCCACGAACCATTGGGCGTAGGGCGGGTCCCATTCCAGCACCGTATGCCATTTCTCGAACCATTCCAACTCTTCGGCCATTTGCGCCCAAAATCCCAGGCGGTCGCGGGCAGCCAGCTCATACAAAGATTGATCCTGAATATTCGCTTGCCCGGTAAATGATTTGGGTGGTTCAAACCGCCGGGCTTCTTGAAGTAACGCGTCGATTGTAATGGGTGTCTGTGTCGTTGAACTGATCATCGTCCCCATCATTCCTCCCACGTGGAATTGGATTTCTGAACCAGCCCGATGCCTCCAGATAGGTTAATAGTTTACTATGTTTATCTATTTAGTAAAATGGTCATATTAGAATTGTTCCTGCGCCGTTCTCCTTTCCCTGGGGGATACGTTTCACATACAATAGCGTTGGGCTATCACTGAAACCTTTGCGGAGGAACAGGAGATGAATTGTTTTGAGACACGTTGCAGATGGCAAGGATGGATTTTGCTGGCCCTGTGGATGACGTTTCCCGGGATGGGGGGAGCGCAGGAAGCCGGCCCCGTGAATCCCGCCACCCCGGCGGAGTTGATTCCGTTTGACACGCCGTTGGCGCGGTATGGAGATTTGGAAATCCCGCTTTCGTATTTCTACCAGTACGCGAGAGACAAGCTGTATCAAATCGAGCGGACCACCCCGGAAGAGCGGAAGGAGATGCTGGATCAAGCGCTCCAGCAGACGATTTTCGAGCACCTCATTGTCCGCTTATCCAAGGAGCAGGGGTATTGGACCGAACAGGAATTCACCGCCCACAACCGGGTGATGGAAAATGACTGGCTGGTCCGCTTTTACCAGTATCACCAGTATTACCAAAAAATGATCCCCACCGACGAAGATCTTAAAAAGCGGTACGAAGAGACCAAGAAAGAGTATTTCCAGCCGCCGCAGTTCTCGTTCCGGCATGTATTCTTTCAAACCGTCGATAAGCCCGAGGAAGAGCAAAAAATGGCGTTTGCCCGGGCCAAGGAAGCACTGGCGTTGATTCGATCCGGGTCGGATTTTGTGGAAGTGGCCAAACTATACAGTGATTCAGGCCGGAAGGGAGACCTGATCGGACCGTTCAAAACCCGCGCCTACGATCCGGACCGGGCAATCAATCCCGTGATCGAGGAAACCCTGCTGGCCATGAAGCCCGGCGACATCAGCGACATACTGCCCACCAAGTACGGCTATGAAATCCTCAAATTGGAAACATACGAACCGGAGCGCTACACGCCGTTCGAAGCGGTTAAACTCACCATTCAAAACCGGTTGATGAGCGAACGGCTGCAGGAATGGATCAAGGATTTGCTGGACCAGCATTACTCCGAAGCCGTCACTTGCTTCCAACCGTATGTGGTCTTTGACGAAAACGCCGCGCCGGATGCCGTGGTAGCCGTGGTCTATGGCCAGCCCATCACCCGCTACGACTACAACATCACCAAGACCAACCGGCAGAACCGCAATCCGGACGAAGGAATCGAGGCCTACCGCGACCGGATCATAGACTATCTCAAAACGGGCTTGATCTACCAGTACATCGTGGCTCACCTGGCCCGCGGCCTCGGGTACGACCAGATCCCCGCGTACCGGCAACTCACCGACTTGGGCCGTCATCAAAAATTGTACCGTGTCTGGTGGAGCCGGATGGTGGACCAATACCTGAACGACCATCCCATCACGGAATCTGAAAAGCAGGCTTATTACCGGGAGAATGAAGCCCGTTTCAAAGCCCAGCAAACCTCCCACATCGGGGTGATCCGGGTCGATTATCCCCCTCATAACAAAGAAGTCATGTACGAGATTTACAAGGCCCAGCAGACGGCCTTGAGCAAGGCCAAGGAAGCCATCGAGCGGATCAAGAAGGGGGAGGATTTCGCCCAGCTGGCCAAAGAGGTATCGTCCGATCCCAGCGCGGCCGAAGGCGGAGACCTGGGTTATATCTCGAGTGATACCGATAAGCTCCCGCGCATGGCGGCCACCGACGCGATGCGTCTGGAAGCAGGCCAAGTTTCGGATGAACCGTTCAATGCCGAGGATTGTTATTACGTCTTCAAATGCTTCGATAAACCGCCCCGTGGGAAACTGGAATACGATGATCCCACGGTTCAGAAACGCATCGAACAAGGATTGCTCTCACAAAAACGTTCCCAATTCCTGGAGGACATGATGAAAAAAATGGTGGACAAAGACCGGATCGAGTTGCTCTATCCGGAATTCTACACGCTCGATCCCGGCAAGGTTGCCCGGCCCAGCATTGATCCGCCGTCCCAGTAAATTTCACGGGGCGAACAGAATGCGGACCGGCTGAAAAAACCTCGCGGCCGCCCGGCGGCTCCTCCGCGCTGATCCCATCCGCACTTAGTGTTTCACGATGCGGTCGTTCCGCCAGAAATCCGCGTGATAGACGGGGGTGTCCGCGTTCCAGACCTTGCTGACGATGTCGATATCGCCGTCGCCGTCCACGTCGCCGAGCTGCGCGTCGTGCCAGCCGGGATTGTCAATCTGAATGACAACGGGAACAAAGACGGGACGCTTGGCATCGCCCGTGTTTTCCCAAATCACGCCCCGTTCTTTGAGGCCTTTGGGTTTCATGGCCAGTTTGCCATCCGCCGTCATGTAGTCGTCGGGATCTTCTTGTTCACCGGCGAAGATATCCAAATCCCCGTCCAGATCGAAATCGGCTACGCCCAGGGAATGGAAAGAACCCGTCCCTTCCACGTCTCCTTCGGCGGTGGGCGGATCGGGGAGCGCGTGCCGTTCCCATTTCACGCCCTGGCCCAGGTTCTCCACCCAATACACATGCGACCCGCCGGTGTCGCAATCGCAATACACGATATCGTTTTGGCCGTCTCCATTCAGGTCGGCAATCCAAGTCCGGGCGCTGGTTCCATACGAGGCCTTGGGAATCAACAAATGCGGCCATTCATGGCGTTTCCATTCGCCGATTCCCTTCCCGGGATTTTGGAACCACCAACCGGGCAGGACCAGATCCGGGAGGCCGTCTCCGTTCAGGTCGCCGATGCCGTTCGGGGCCACCCCGCCGTGGAAATCATGGTCTTCACAAATCCGGTATTTTTTCAGGCCGGCCGCCACATCGAACCAGAAGACGCCGACGTTCGTGATAAGGTCCTGAACGCCATCCCCGTTGAGATCCGCCGCCACGATATCATGGCCAAACCCGTCATACGGATGCGCCGGCCAGGGCGTGTCCGGTTTTTCTTTCAGATTTCCCGGATTCTCGAACCAGACCTGGTACATGGCCACATCCAGCCAGCCGTCCCGGTTGATGTCCAGCGCCGCCGCGCCGAGGCACATTTCCAGGGTTTTTGAACGGCCCATGGGATGCTGAATCCAGCGGGAATCGTTCACCCGTTCGTACCAGTACGCGGTTTCCACGGACCGGCGGGAGAGGGCGATGTCCAAATCCCCGTCGCCGTCGAAATCGGCCAGCACGGGACCCGATGTGCCCCACTTCTCTCCAGGCAGAGGGCTGGCGATGGTGAAATGCGTCCATTGGGAGACGTCCGCGTGGAGTGGAACGCCTGAAATGCTCCCCCAGACGCAAACCACCGGGATCAGAACTTTCCATGTGGATCGGATCATGATGGACTCCTCAAGCGGAAGCTTATCAATGATTCTGAGCTGATAGTGTCTCAAAAAAAGAGGGGAAAGGGAATTGAACCGTTCTCAGGCATGGGTAGGTTCACGGCGCAAGGCGGGAAAAATGTCTTCCGGCTTCTGGTTCTTGATAAAACCAGAAATCCACAAGAAACTCCTTATTCCTCTTTTCCCATCCCTTCCCCCAGCAGTTCGCCATACAGTTTCTCTATATCGCCCACCAATCGCTGGATGGAATACTTGCGGAGGATCTCCTCCCGCGCGGCCTGGCCCATCGCGCGGGTTTGGGCTGGATCGGCGGCGGCTTTTTTGATGCCCGCGGCGATGGATTCGATGTTTCCCGGCTCCACGATGTACCCTGTTTTCCCCTCCTCGATCAGTTCTGGCACGCCTCCCACGCGGGTAGCTACCGCCGGGGTGCCAGAGGCCAGGGCTTCGATGAGTACCACCGGCAGACCCTCGTTGGCCGAGGTCAAGACCACCAGGTCGAGATCCCGGTACACACGTCCCTGATCCCGGCGGAATCCGGCGAAACGGCAGCGATGATTGATGCCCAGCCGGGCGGCCAGGTTCTCCAGTTCGTTGCGCCTTTCGCCGTCGCCAACGATCACAAACCAAGTATCGGGATAGTCACGCAACACCAGGGGGATTGCGTGGAACAAATCCTCATGCCGCTTGATGGGCACCAGCCGGGCCACCATGCCCACCATGAATGCTTCCGGGGGAATGCCCAGTTCCTCACGCAAGCCCAGGCCGGCATCCGGCGCGGGATGGGCTAGAGGCTCCAGGTCCAGCCCCAGGGGAATGGTGCAAATCGCTTCCGGTTTCGCGATTCCATATTTGAGCAGATCCTGACGGCATTGTTCACTGACGGCGATGATCCGGGTGGTCGCGCGAGACAATATTCGTTCGATGGTTCGAAACATGGCAGTCTTCCACGGACTGAAATATCCATGCAACACATGCCCGTGGAAGGTATGGACGATGACCGGCACCCCCGCGAGCAACGCCGCAAGCCGCCCTACCGTGCCAGCCTTGGCGGTGTGGGTGTGCACAATATCCGGTTGCTCGCGGCGGAAGAATTGATATAACGTCCAGAGGGTTTTCAAATCCCGGAAAAAATGGAGTTCGCGCCCCAAGTTGGAGACCAGGATGGGACAAACGCCCTTTTCTTCCGCCAGGTGCAGCATGTTGCCTTCTTCCGGCGCTTCCTGACCGTAAAGCAGAATGGATTCATACCGCTCCGGATCAAGATGCGCGGTGAGGAGGATGACATGGATGGCAGGCCCCCCAATGTTCAACCGGGCAATGACGCGAACGACTTTTTTCTTCATGGCGGCATGGGGACGGTTTGGGGAATCCGGCATTCGTTTTGGTGTACGATGGCATCCGCATGTGATTTCAAGGATTTATTCGGTGATTCCATTGGGAGCTGAATCCCAAACGCTGCAAGTCGTAATATCCCTCTCGCAGATGGAGAGGGACTTGGGGATGGATCTCTAGTGCGAATCCATTGGATACCAATCCTTCAATTCACGAATCCAGGCCCTTTTCCCGGGAGATCCATATAAATACGGCCCGGCGGGAAAATCAACCGGGCCGCAATTTGGATTTTTCAGGGACGATCCGCTCAAGGCTGCTGGGCGGGCTGAGCCGGAGACTGGGCGTTGGGTAGAGCCGAATCCGCCGGAGCGGGATTCGCCGGAGCTTGTCCGGCGGGAGCGGCGCCAGGCTGGGCGGCCGCGCCGGCCTCACCGGCCGAGGGAAGATCCACGCTCGCGCCGCCGGCCTTGCCTTGATCGATCATCTCACTCACCGGCTGGGGGCGCTCGAGAGTTTCTTGTTCAATGATCCCCCCGGTCCGCGCGGGCGGAGGAACCACGCTCAGCGTAAGAGTAGTTATGGTATAAACCACAACTAACCCGATGGTGATTTTCATGACGACATTGATTCCGCCGGACGAGCCGAACACGCTATCGCTGGCGCCCATAGCCCCAAATGCTCCGGAAAGGCCCATGCCCTTGTTGGATTGGATCAGGATAAAGAAAATCAATCCAACACAAACCACGATGTAAAACAATATCAGCAAGTAATACAGGAACATGCCTGGCTCCTTTATTTATGGCCGGTTAAGAGTTTTTGTCGGTCAAGGCTGCCAACCCGGGCAGTAATTTGCCTTCCAAGAGTTCTAAAGACGCGCCGCCGCCGGTGCTGATATGCGTTATTTTATCGTCCACGCCGGCTTTGTGAACCGCCGACACCGAGTCCCCCCCGCCCACGATGGATACGGCGCTGGAATCGGCCACCGCGTGGGCGATCGCCATGGTGCCTTCGGCGAAGGCGGGAATCTCGAACACACCCATCGGCCCGTTCCAGACGATGGTCTTCGCTTCCTGGATTTTCTGTTTGTACGCGCCGATGGTTTTCGGACCGATGTCGATTCCCTTGAGCCCCTTGGGAATGTTCACGTCCGGAATGACCTGAGGCGTCACGCCTTCTTTGACCTCGGCTGCGGCCTTGTGATCCTGGGGGAGAAGGAACAGGACCCCCTTCTTTTTCACCGCGTCCATCACGTCCCGGGCGACGTCCAGTTTTTCTTCCTCGACGATGGAATCCCCCACTTCCACGCCCTGCACTTTCAAAAGCGTATAGGCCATGGCCCCGCCGATGAGAATCCCGTCCACCTTGTCCAGCAGGTTTTGGATGACGTCAATTTTGCCAGAGATTTTGAGTCCGCCCAGGATGGCGTAAAAAGGCCGCGCGGGATTTTCGATCGCGCCGACCAAGTATTCGATTTCCTTTTTCATCAAGTAGCCGGCCACGTTGGTGTCAAAAAACCGGGTGACACCCTCGGTGGAGGCATGGGCGCGGTGGGCGGTGCCAAAGGCGTCGTTGACGTACATGTCGCCCAGTTCGGCCAGTTGCTGGCAAAACGCGGGATCGTTGGCCTCCTCTTCCGGGTGGAAACGGAGGTTTTCCAGCATGACCACATCGCCGTCCTTCATTTGAGAGACCGCGGCCTTGACTTCATCGCCGATACAGTCCGGCAGGGCGGCCACCGGCTTGCCTAAGAGTTCCGAAAGGCGTTTGGCGGCCGGCGCCAGGCGGAATTCCTCGTTGACTTTCCCTTTGGGCCGCCCCAGGTGGGACATCAGGATGACCCGGCCGCCCCGGTCCATCAGAGATTGGATCGTGGGCAATGCCGCCCGGATGCGGGTGTCGTCGGTCACATTCCGCGCGCTGTCCAGCGGGACATTGAAATCCACCCGGACCAAAATCCGTTTCCCCTGGGGATTGATGTCATCGATGGTCTTTTTATTCATGGCCTTCCCTCTCTTTGGCTGATGGAATGAAACAAGCGGCAATCGCCCTCCGCGAGGTCCTCTCCCGGGAATCACAGGACAAGTCTGTGCTTTTTGCCTATGCGGTTCGCCTCCGGATCATTTTTTCTTGTTTGGATTCGGGACAAGACGGGACCGCGCGCGGCGGCCCCGTCTTGGAACATACAGCGGGAGATCCGATCGAATCAAACGATCTGTTTGATCAAGTCAATCACCCGGTTGGAGAAACCCCACTCATTGTCATACCAAGACAGGATCTTGATCAAGGTATTGTCGATGACCCGGGTGTACTGGGCATCAAAAATGGACGAATGCGGATTGTGGTTGAAATCGCTCGAAACCAACGGTTCGTCGCAGTATTGCAAAATCCCTTTGAGCGGGCCTTCGGCGGCCGCCTTGACCGCCGCGTTGATCTCTTCCGCCGTTACGGCTTTGCCGAGTTCCGCGGTCAGGTCCACAACAGAAACATTGGGGGTGGGAACGCGGATGGCGAATCCGTCCAGTTTGCCGTTCAGTTCGGGAATCACCAGTCCGATGGCGGCGGCGGCACCGGTTTTGGTGGGAATCATGTTCAGGGCGGCGGCGCGGGCGCGGCGCAGATCTTTATGCGGGAAGTCGAGAATCCGCTGATCGTTCGTGTACGAGTGTATCGTGGTCATCAAGCCGCGTTTCACCTGGAAATGGTCGTGCAGCACTTTCACCACCGGGGCGAGGCAGTTGGTAGTGCAGGAGGCGTTGGAAAGGACATGATGCTTGGATTTGTCGTATTGCGCGTCGTTCACGCCCACCACCACAGTCAGATCCGCGCCCTTAGCCGGCGCGCTGATAATGACTTTTTTCACGCTGCCCCTCAGGTGCAGGGCGGCTTTCTCCCGGTCGGTGAAGAGTCCGGTCGATTCCACCACCACTTCCGCGCCCAGGCTGGTCCAGTCCAACTTGGCGGGATCTTTTTCCGCGCTGACGGGGATACTTTTGCCATCGACCACCAAATTGTTGCCGTCGGCCTTGACTTCCCCCGGATAAATCCCGTGGATGGAGTCGTATTTGAACAGATGGGCGCTGGTTTTCGCGTCCGTCAAATCGTTGATCCCGACGATATCCACTCCACTGGACTCGAAGGCAGCACGGGCCACCAACCTTCCAATCCGGCCAAATCCGTTGATTCCTACTTTGACAGCCATCAGAAACCTCCTAGATATATGTTTCAGGTGGAACGAGCAAACGACGTCATAAACGGCACAGCAGAACGGATCGGGTTTCCGGGAACCGCATGCCTCTATGGGACGATCACGTGGTTTTTTTATCCATCCGGTTCCTGCGGCGCGGACCTATCAGCGTTATATTACTTGTTTCCGCCTGCTTTCGAAAGGTTCATAACTGGGACGTGCTAACGATTTTCTATCGGATCTTTCCTCGCTTTCCGCCAACCGATTACCTCGTTTTCAAAGTGCTTTTCATTCCACTTTTTATTTTACAAATTCATCTTGGTTACTAATTTCTTGATACTCACTACTCTGCCTGAGTAGAGAGTAAGAATAAATATCCACAAACGAAAAGGTGAGGTAAAAATCGGCCTGGGTGGAGAAGAAAACAGGTTCGGCAGACGAGGCGGCCGGCGGGACGAATGTCGGGTACCAGATCCGGGAGGGGGAGCCGCGGACGCCGGAGGCGATCCGGGCGGTGGTGTCCACGTTTCCCGGATTGGAGAGCGGATTCCGGACGCCGCTGGGGGTGACGTTCCGGGAGGCGTTGCGATTTCAGGCGGACGTGATGCGGCGGATCATGGACCGGGCGGGGAAGATCCGGCTGCTAAAGGAACTGGGGATCGACCACCGGGTGCGGGTGTCGGCGGGCACGTGGGATGTGATCGAGCCGAACTTGTTGATCGAGATACCCGGGGATGACATGCAGAAGGCCACGCTGGCGGGAGCCTTGCTGGCGGACGGGCTGGGACAGGATGCGTTTGTGACGGCAAAGATACACCCGGAAGGGGAGATGTTGGGTTATGCTTTTGAACTGGAAAGGAGGGTGTCGGCAAAAGATTTGGAAGATATTCGAAATGCCGTGAATCCCACGGGAAACCGTGAGGGATATCAGTTTTCAAAAACGCCTGATGGGAAGGGTGTCCAATTTTTGTACTTTGGTTCCAAGGAAGAGGAAGAAAATTGGATAAAAAATCTAGCTGGACTATTGGAAAAAAGTGGATTAAAATTTACGATGTACACTTTCTCGCAAGATGGGGGTTTGTATGCCGCCGAATCGTATCGAGGAATTATCGAAGAAATTGGGGATACCCTTCGCGGGGCCGGACGATCCGATCTACAAGGAAGGGTGTCTGATCTGGTTCGTACACCCTACATCCAAGAAGTCCAACGGCGGGGATGGGAGTTCGATCCCCTCCAATACGCCCGCTCCCGAGGCTGGAGCGACGCCGAAGCCCGAGAAATCCTAGGGGATTTCTTCCCGCCGGAAACCCATTCCTACCAGATTAAAGAAGTCCTGGAGCGCCTGGATCCCACACTGGACGCGGGATCCCGCATGGCGCCGATCCGTGGGCTTTCCCAAAAAACCTCCGAAAGCATTCTGCGATTCATCGAACATGTGCATCCGGGCGCGCGGCCGTTTTTTACCGCGGCTGGGCCGGAGAGCGGGGTGAATCCTGACCCTCAATCATTAGTTCGTTCGTGTCGGAAGGTTCGATTTCTTTTGGTTGGACGGGAGCCGTCACCGGTTCGCCCGCGGGAGCCAGATCTCCAGGAAATGGAACTTGCCCCGGCGACTCGGAACGAACCCCCGGCTGCCTTACTCCACGGGCCGCCTCCTTGACCGATGCCGGCGTGGCCGCAGGCAAGGCGGCCGGCGTAGCCGCCGCGGGCTCGAGCAACGAGGGGGGCTGTGTGGATTTGTAGGCTTGATCCGTAGGCATAAAAACAATGATGCCCATTACCAGGGCCACGACCACCACTAATGCCACAATTAGATAAGTCTGGGTTTGCATACGTGATTCTCCCGATTTTAAACAGTACCCGTCCGGATAGTCAATTCGGCCTGCCGGGGACAGTAAAATACTACATGGAAAGCCGATTCATGAAAGCCCCCGGGAAATTCCACTCCATCCAACATCGATTTTTTATCCCTTCACTCTCTGCGAAGAGAGCCACTGAGAGGAAAATAACCTCTTACGTCACAACCGCCTGGTTGCCCGCAACAACCCTGCTCCCGCCCAATCCAAGGACAAGCCGCCATGTGTTCTTGCTGTCCCCAGGGCAGAAATCGAAGGATAGCCCCATCGGTCTTCTCATTCCCGGGTTCTTTGGTATGCTAGCCTCGGGCACCGGACAACATCCTTAGGGAACGTTGCCGAATCGAGCGACAGAGGATTCAAGCGGCCAGAGACCATGCTCTTTTCCGGAAACCGATATTCTCTGCGAAAGTTGCGCCTGAAACGATCCACTGTTTTTGTCCTGCCCGGGTTTCATGCCGACCCGGTCTCCCGCCGGACGCAGGCGGAATTCATCGAACAGAGCCTCTCCCTGGTCCACCAATACCTGCTGGCGTGCCGGGCCGACCCCTATTTCGGCGTGTATTTCGCCGAAGCCGATTATCTCAAGGCCTACCTGGATCTATTCCCGGAAGAAAAAGCCTGGATCCACCGGCTGGTGAATCAAGAACGCTGCGCCACCAGTGGAACCTACAACCACCCCGACGCCACTCTCATCGGCGGAGAAGCCTTAATCCGTAATTTGTTGATCGGTTCCCGCTACCATCAAGCGGTCACCGGCTCGCGTTCGCCTGTATACTTCGGCTGGGATGTGCCAGGTCACATCGCGCAACTGCCTCAGATCCTCAATCTCTGCGGGATTGAAGCCGCCGTTATCAATCCAACCTCCTCCTCCGCGCCCAGCCAGAAAATCCCCCATGTGCCGGAGTTGTTTCTTTGGCACGCGCCCAATGGATCGGCCATCTTTACACAAAGCGCCTCCTTTGAATCCAATGCTGGACAAGAATTGGAAGCACTGGCCCGGCAGCAGTGGGAGCATTCGCGTGCCGATTTCCCTACCCTTCCCGCGGCGCTTTTCATCGATTGCGGAACGATGCGCCCCCCCCGCACCGCCATCCTTGGCCGGTGCCGGGATCTCGCGCAAGCGGATCCCGCGGTGGTCGTGACCGGGGACGCCGCCACGAAATATTTCTCCTGTGTTCAAACGCTGGTGAAGGCCGGCAAGTTGGAACTGCTGCCCGTGACGCGCGCCCTGACGCCCTGTAACGCGGCGGCCGGATTGACCCGTATGGACCTCAAAATCGCGAACCGGCTGCTGGAAAACGCCTTGTTCGAAACCGAGGTCTGGGGAGCCGCCGCCTCCTTGCATGGAATCCCCTATCCCTCCCAGGCGTTGGATCACGCATGGCGGCAACTGCTTTTCTGCCAACATCACGCCGGCGTTTCCGGCCAATGTACCGACATCGTCTTTGCCGATTTGTTGGACACCCTCCGGGAAGCCCTGGAGTCGACCATTCAGGTACGGCAAGCCCTTCTGGCTCAAATGGCCCAACTCGCCGCCAGCCGGCCCGAGCCCGGCGAGTCGCACCTACTGCTGTTCAATCCTCTCCCTTGGCTGCGGGAAGGGATTGTCCGCCATTGGATGGAAATCAACGGCCCTGTGGAACAGTGGGTCCTGACCGACGACTTCAGCGGCCCGATTCCCTTCGAAATCGAAGAGGTGACGGAACCTTCCAGCGGCGCGCCCGCCAAGGCCTTGCTTGTCTGGGTGGAATCCGATCTGCCCGCCACGGGATATATCAAGAAGAAATTCACGCGCCGCGAGGAAATCAACGCTCCCTATCTCAAGGAAGCCCAAAGCCGGACCTGGCTCGAAAACGAACTCATCCGCCTCGAGATCGATCCCGACCGCGGGGGCGGCATCATCAGCCTGATCGACAAGGAATCCGGGAAAGAGTTCATAAACTCCCGCCATGCCTATCCCGCTAACCAAGTTCTGCTTTTGGATCAATCCGACGATGGCGATTCCTCCCTTCTGCGCCCCAGGATTCCGGAAACGCGGCGGAACCCACTCCGCGTGCCCGCCTCGATCCAATATCTGGAAGGCCCGGTCACCCAGCGGTTGTTGATCCGCCGCGAAGGTCCTGGCCCCTGCGGTGTGACACAGGAACTGAGAATTTATCGCGAATTGCCTTATATCGACTGTTGTACGATTCTGGAAGACTACCGGGGGCATGGCCCGGCCGGCCCGCCACCTTCATCCAGTGAATTCGTAAACGAGGAGAACGAGGAGTCATTAAATGCGGCGGGAAAAATTCCGGGGCCCCGCGATCTCTACCTGGTGGCCTTTCCATTGAATCTGCCAGGCTCCCTCCCGGTTCTGGAAGACCGTTTTTACGCGCATGTCAGCCGGCGCGGCCAGAGCCCTTTGGATCCGCGCCCGGCATCGCCCGCCTCCGCCTATCACCCCGCCTGGAGTTCATGCTATCGCTGGGTGGATGTTTCCTGGGCCCTTCTCATCCGCTTCATGAATGGCAAGGAAGAAGTCTCCAGCCTGGCGGCCGGCCCCGCGGAAATCGTCATCAACCGGGGCCACCATGCCGCCTTGCATCACCGGTTGATGATGTATCTGGCCCGCCATGGCGTTCCTTGCACCCCCCGCTTCGACACGGATGACGCGGACCCGGATGATTCCCACCGCACCGTCTCGTTCAGCCTGGGAACGGCGGAAGAAAACGCCTTCACCAACCGGGTGCTCGAACGGAATCCAGAAGCGAAGGAATATTATGAACGGAATTTGAAGGAATTCGGGTACGTCACTCTGGCCGCGCTCGAGAATCCCAAGGATCCCAAGAATCCCCGGCCGGTTTTCGTGTTCGCTGGCAAAACCGAGGCCCTGCTCGCCCAAGCCGTGGATGAAGTAATCCAGAGCACCATCGCCCATCGCTGGGAATGCCCCGTTACGGCTTGTTTTTGGAGTGACCGGCCGCGCGTGGAAGATTTTGGCTTCGCCTTGCTGAACGGCGGGACTACGCTATGCGGCTTGGAAGCCGACGGCGCGCTGGTCATGGCCTTGATGCATACCCGGCCTTTCCTCTCGCCGCAAACACCCTGGCCGTTCGATTTCGCAGAACAAAAAACCCACGTGTTCCACTACCGCCTTCTTCCCCATGCGGGGGAGTGGCGTCATGCCGACATCCCCCGCCGGGCGATGGAATACAACCATGAACCCCTCGCGGTCCCGGCCCCGCCGGGCGAGGGCCCCTTGCGCGCCAAAGCCTCATATTTCTCCATCGAGCCGAACAACATCCTGGTTTCGTGTATCAAGCCGGCCGGATATCCCGAAGCCGGTTATGAAACATTTCAAAATAAAAAACCGTCCGTGATAATTCGCCTCCATGAGATGCACGGCGAGGAATCAAACATTTGGCTCGAAGTTTCGAAACCCGTTAAATCGGTGAAAGGCGTGCAAATCAATGAGGAATCCCTGACTAAAAAACGGGAAGTGTTCCGGGAAGACCAATTTATCCGCGCGGCCGCTCACGCCAATGAAATCCTAACCTTGCAGATGGACATGCAGGTGGAGAAAGAATTCCTTCCGGGCCCGCTGTCTCCTTCCACCGCAACCGCCCCGCGTTGGGTCTCCGCCCGCTATTGGAGGCAGAACGCGGGTTCCGCCCCTCCTGGTTTTCTGCCCGTTTCCCTTTCCCTCCGGGGAAAAATCAACCTGGCCTCCTTCCATCACGAGACCGCCGTCCACCATCTGGACCTGGTATTAGCCAATCACTCGCTTCAGGAAAGCCACAAGGGAGAAGTGGAGATTATGACTCCCCCCTACTGGCGCGTTATTCCGCCCCGGGTATCCTATACTCTAGAGGCTGATTCGTTTCAGATCATTCCCCTGCATGTCCTGTTCGACGGACCGGAACGGGAAGGGTACATCAAAGCCCGGATGATCCAGGGAGATGTGATCGTGGAGGATCTCACGCCGGTCGGCGGCAGCGCGGACTTCACACTAACGATGACATTGCGAAGCGATTCGTTGAATATTAAACTGCGCCATGACCGGCCGTATGAAGTGACCGGCACGATTCGTCTGATCACCCCGGTGGAAACCTGGCCGGAACCAATCGCGGGGGACTATTCCTTGAGCGCGTTCTCGCCGCGGCAACAGGATTTTCTTGTGGAACCGGGGAGTGAAACGGTGCTCTCGTTCGCCTTGTCCGAACCGCCGAACCGGTTCGGCGTATCGACCGACCATCATTGGATGATTGTCAAAATGGATTCGCACCACACATTACGCTATTTCCATTTGCGGATCGATGGCCGGAAATCGGAAGGCCTGGGCCGGCTCCTCATGCCGCCATATCCCCCCTTCCCCGAAACGGCCGGCGAGGACGAAGACAAGCCGGAGGAATGAGACTCAACGCATTGTTCGGATTCTCGATCATGTTCTCACGACGTTTATTCGCTTCGGCCGGACGGAGAGGCGCCTGGACCGGATGGCTGGGCATGGGTCTGGTCTGGCTGGGGGTGGCCGGAGTTCCGGGCGTTGGACACTCCCGGGAACTGACTGGTCTGTTTCAGAATCAAACCATCCAGCTCAGGACCGAATTGCTGGATGGTGTTGAATACGTGCGGGATACGGCGGTGGTTGTTTATTTCAAGGGCCGGTGGCAATACGATGCCCTCTCCGGCACACTAACGGTTGTCCGGCCGGACGGTGTGCGCGTCGGACTAAAAGCCGGCGATCCCCGGGTGCTTGCCGGGGAACAAGTGATGCACACCGGGGCGCCCCCCATCCTCCAGAACCAGCACCTGTTCATCCCCTTCCAGGTGGTAGTGCCGGCCCTCTTTCCCCAAGTCAAATTCGTGGAACGGAGCGGGGAAGAAATGACTGTGGCATTAGGGGAAGGAGACCCTACCCCCACACCGGTTTTCAATTACTCACCGGATAACCAGGCAACCCCCGTGGTCATCCCCCCTACGCCGCTTGGTTATCAGCAAACCGTATTACCCACGCCCACTCCCCAACCGGAAGCGGCGGTTTCCGCCAAGAAAACTGTTCCCCAAACGGTCATTGTCATCGATCCGGGTGGAGGGCATTCCGAGGGAATCCTTCCCACGCAAATCCGGGAATCGGACATCACCTTGGCGATTGCCCAAAAACTGGCCGCCATTTTGAAAAAATCGGGGCGCTACGAAGTAGTCCTCACCCGCGACTCCCAATCTCAATCCCTGCCGCCGGATCAGCGGGCAGCGATCGCCAACCAAAAGAACGCCCGGCTTTTTATCAACCTCCAATGCGGAAAATTGCTGACTTCCACGGTCTCGCGGTCCGTGATCTATTTCATGAATCCCGCCCTGGATTATTCCCCTACTCCCTCTGTGCAATCCGTGTCCACCGCCGTTCCCCGCTGGGACATGGCCTACCGGGGCCAAGTTCCGCAGAGCCTCAAACTCGCCCGGGAAATCCATCAACAACTGGACGCATTCTATCAAAACGCCAACATCATTAAAATGGATTCCAGTCCCCGTCCCGGACGGTTGGCCGTTCTCCGGGGATTGACCATGCCTGGGGTGGTCATTGAACTGGGAAATTTGGCGCATGAGCTGACCGCCCAGTATCTGGCCCGGGACCGCGTGCAGGAGGAGATCGCCGACGCCTTGTCGATGGCGGTCACGAGATTCATTTACGAACAGGCCGGTTGAAACGCCGCGCCGCCGGTTATCTCATGGATGTGCGAACGAACATGATCATCGGCCTTTCCGTGCTGCTCTGCTTCACCGCGGGCCTTGCGGGATTTCTGTTCTGGCAACTGGAATCCAAAAGCGATCCCATTCCTATTCCAGCCGACGTTTTACAAACCCAAACCACCACCCCCGCCTTTACCAACAGCATCACGATCAACCTCTATTTCCTGACCATGGACCAAAGCCAGTTCGCCATCGAAAAACGGCTGATCCTGGAACCCGCCTCGATCACCGACCGGATCCGCAAAGCCATGGAGGAGTTATTACGGGGCACGCACTCCAAAAACCTGATTTCCCCCATTCCGGAACAAACCCAGCTGCAAAGCGTCTTCTTCAACGAAACTGAGGGCCGGGCCTATATCAGCTTTTCCAAGGAACTGATCGCCAACAATCCCGGCCACGCCCTGAGCGAATGGGCGGCGATCTACAGCATCGTTAATACCGCCGCGGCGCAATCCGCCGCCGTGAAGGAAGTGCAGATCCTCGTGGACGGCGAGATCATTGACTCTACCCATACGATCTGGGACTGGTCCCTCCCCTTCCAACCCGATCCAACCTTCGTCCGGTATTCGGAGGACTGACGCCGGTTCATTCGGGAAACAACCCAAGCCAAGGAATGATTTGATATACACGGATACAGAATTATATCCGTGCGTGATTCGTGGCAGGCGCGAGGAGGGGGGACGCGAAGCGATTTCCGCTTTTTCTGAGAGAGGGAGCGGCGGAGGGATTACGCCGTACACTCTTGCCGGATGGATAGGATCATTCGAACACCTCCCCCGCCTGCTGGGGAAGGATATCCGGAAGGATGGGAGGTTCTGGCGCGCTGCCGGACCGGCTCAGCACGCCGTTTTTCGAGATGACATCCAACAGCGGAACCAGGCGTTGGGCGGAGCGGTCTTCTTTCGCTTCGTTGAACAAGTTCAACCGCTTCATCAAGAGGGGATCGGCCTTGTAAGGGATCCGCATGCGGACAGTCCCATTGTAACTGAACACCTTGGTCATGTATCCCTTTTCCACGATGGTGGACGCCATTTGGTCTTTTCCTAATTTCTCGACGGAAACTTGGCCGGTCCGGACCACCACCGTGGTTTCTTTCATGGGGCCGGAATTGATGCGAATATAAAATTGCGTTCCAAACACCATGGTCCGGGAGTTGGGACAAATCACGCTGAAACCTTCCTTGGCCGGCCGGACATCCAGGTACAATTCGCCCGATTTCAATGACAACCGCCGGTCGGTGCCCACGTTGGACGTCCCGCCTTCATCCTGGTAGGCGTTCACAGAAAACCACGTGTCGTAGGTCGCGTAGGCCAACGAACCATCAGGGAACTCGATGAATTCTCCCTCCGGCCGGGAGATGTAGATCGGCTCGAAGAGCGTCACCCGCATCAGCGTCCCATTCCGTTTGATGTGAACAAAATGCTCTTCTTCCACATTCCCAATCCGCATAGTCAGCAGCACGCCGATCACGCAAATCAGCATGGAGGCCGCCAGCGCGTAATGCCGCCGGTTTTGATCCAGGCAATAGGAAGCCGCCGCCCAGACCGGTTTGGTGATCCGTTGCCCCCACGTGATGGGCTGCAACGAGGGAATCACATCCATGACCTGATCGGCAATTAGGCTGGGCACAGCGCTCATAGCCACTTTTTGACGCAGGCGTCCGCTCAACAGTTGCTCTTCACGCTCAACCACCCGGTAAAAACACGCGCAATCCTCGCATTTGGCCAAATGCCGCCGCACGCGTTCACATCCCGCGGGGGACAATTCTCCATCGATGTACAAGTGGATCTCTTGTTCCCACTCCGTGCAACAACCGGTATAGCAATAACGCCGTTCACTGGCCATTTTCGACTCTCCGAATCCGGTCCATACCCTCGCGCAGCAGCCGGCGGCCTTCAAACAAGCGGGACCGGACCAAATCCACGGGCAAATCCAACATTTCCGCGATTTCCTGATAGGAGTAATCTTCCAGGTATTTCAACCGTAGTAACACTTGGTACTTTTCCGGGAGTTGATCCAGTTTGGCTAACAAGGTCTCCACGATATCCAATCCATCCTCCCCGGGAGGACGCATTACCACGACGTTGGAGATTTCTTGGGACGGCAACGTTTCGATGGATTCCGGCTGTACTTTCATCTGGCGCAAGGCCGTGAAACACAAATTGCGTGTGATGCCATACAACCAGGGGCCGAACTTCTCCCGGTCTTTGAGGGTGTGGAGGTTTTTGTAGGCTTGCAGAAACGCCTCTTGGGCCACATCCTGAGCCTCCGCCGCGTTGCGCACCAGGCTGCAGGCCAGTAGAAAGACTTTCTGCTGGTATTTTTCGACCAACGGCCGGTAACACTCCTTCCGCCCGTTCAAGACTTGGTTGATCAACGTCACTTCGGCTTTATGCACCATGATGTCATCTTTCCGCTAATGGTCCCTAAGGATGTATATCACAAAACGGCGGCACTGTCCGACTCCCTGCCACATTTCCTACCCGATGTGAGGCTTTTTCGTTTTCAACCAGCTCCCTCACCGTGTGTACCCCGATCCAGATATGTGTCTTTACCTTATAATTCGTATATCTTCCATCTATCATTCATCCGGGAAGAGTCTCATAATTTCTGTTCATCCGTTACGGGCGCGCCAAGTCCCAATACGGTACAACCGGTTATTCAATCCAGATTGAAGTGGGGAGAATAATCCCTTAACACCTATTATTCTAGTATAAATCAATTTTACTAAATTATATTAAAAAAGCACAGAGGATCCGTATGACTTCCTGGAGTCCTCTTTTTGTGAAAACCTGGTCTATTCCTGCCCGGGCTTCCTCCCGAGTCGAGACCTTTTCCGTTGATATACCTGAAGATATAACCACTCTTCGTTTTCATTGCCGCCACGATCCCCCCACCCTGACTCTTGACGCGGCCTGGGCAGAAGATCACTTTTCATTTTATACGCAGCATCCCGATATCACCCTCGAACAACGAACTTTCCTTCACGATACCTTTTGGCATATTCTCCACCAAAAAATGAACCGTTTCCCCACTTTTTGGATTTATGATTCTCGAAACGGTTTCCGGGGGCGTTGGGATCCCTCCTTCACCGGATGGAAAATCGTTGGCCCCTTACAAGCCTCTGATGGATTTACCCCTGGTTTTCTTCCCGCCGGCCCCCTTCTTGTGGAGCTTCACCTGCCGGGCGGCCTTCCGGAACCGGTATCCATCCACCTGGAGATCGAAGGTGCTCAAGACCCGGCAGAAACCAAACGGATCGATTCGTTGTTCTCTTCCCCGGAGGGGAGCATCCATCCGGTTCAAATCCAGTGGTATATCGGAGAACTGCGGGAACACACGACCCGCAGCAATGGTCTTCGTTCACCGGAGGAGACGATACAAGCCTATGAGGCCGCGGGATATCATTTTCTGGCTCTCGCCGATCACGGTGTGCCTCCCCTGGAAACACCGCCCGTGAAATCCGGCTTTACTTCGATCCACGCTCAGGAACTGGAAATCCCGTACGGCCATGCCCTGCTTTTAGGGGTCCACGAGTATACCCGGATCTATCCGGGCGAGGGATCGGATGACTTGTCTGGAATCATCTACACCACGCATCTGCAGGGCGGCCTGTTTGGGGTAGCGCACCCGTTTAGTTTAAGACTCTCCTCCGGTCCTTCGTGGAACCCCGATGCTTTCGATTGGAAAGGCGTGGATTTACTCGAAGTGTGGCCCGGCCGCTGGTCCGAACGTTTTCCGGAAATCCTGAAATCCTTTGATTTATGGGACACTCTGTTGAATCAGGGACACCGGATTTTTGGCTTCAGCGGAAAAGGATCCGGCATTCTTCTGGACCCATCGACCGTGGAGCACATCCCCAAAACGTTGGTGTTGAGCGAGGGATTATCCGAAACACAAATCCTGGCGGCGTTGAAACAGGGGCACTTTTACGCGACCATCGAACCGGCCCTCGCGCTGCGGCTGGAATCGGAATACGGGGAGGTGCTCATGGGGGATGAAATGAAGATCCCGGTGGATGAGCCGTTTTTGCTGCAAGTGGATGTCTCCCGGATTGAACGGGGATATCTCAAGATCAAAACCAACGAGGGGATTTACTGCCAGATGCCGGTCTCCTCCACACACGAAACCCATCTGAAACTTTACGAGCGCGCCCGTCCCGGCGTTCAATGGTTCCGGTTGGAGTTATACCGCTTCGGGCAGCCTCTCGACGAGTTGTTGGCCTTCGGGAATCCCGTGTTCGTCCGGGGTTTTCATCCCGTGTGACCCCCGCATGGTCAGGCGGGCAGCGGACAGGATTTCCCGGCAAGGCATGCGACCCAACCTGACCGCCAAGGGCCGGTTCCGTATCTCCCGTAAAATCCACAAAAACACAAGACCCCCTTCGGATTTGATTCTTTCCTGCGCTGAGCCAAAACGTCTTGTCCTCTCCCGCTGGGCTGCTACCATCCCCTCCATATGTTCATACAGAGGGAGTTACCGCATGTATCCGGTTCCCGGACACGTGGCGCTGGCGATTTTAGGTAATCGTTACTTGAAAGCGGATTGGCTGCCGGTCCTGATCGGCGGACTGTTGCCGGATCTCATCGATAAGCCTTTGAACGACATCTTCCATTGGACTCCCCACGGCCGTTACGCCATGCACAGCCTGACCGCCGTGGTGGTGCTCACGCTGGTGGTTCAATATTTCTTTCAATGGGCAGCGGCGTATTCGTACATGATCGGCCATCTTTCGCATTTGTTAGGTGACGCTGATTTCAATCCCTGGTTCTGGCCGTTCGTCTCGTACCGGTTTCCGCAAGGCATCGATGTGTTGGACATTTTCTCCGCGCCGGGAACCATTTTCTTCCCTGGGTGGATTCTCCTCGAAACGGTCATTCTGGGGCTGGTGATATTCCTCTACAGCCGGTACGCGGAGAAATGTTCCGTGCAGGCGGCGGTCCTGACAGCCATCGCCGCGCTGACCGTGTACCGGGTCACCCGCTCCCACCCGACTGGATATACGGGCTTGTGAAGGCCGTGGCGGCTATCGGCAGGGCGGATGATGAAATCCGTGTTGCTCTTCCGAAGGGCAGCGCCATAAAAAAGCCCTCTCCGGTATGCGGGAGGGCTTAGGAGCCGGTACGGGCTGATTCCTCATTCAAGGGATTCAGTATCATTCCGGCGGAAGGGAAACACCGGGTCAGTATAACTCCCACCGCGAAACCGGCGTCTGGACCAGCGAGGGGATGGGAAAGGCCACGGAAATCAGTTCGCCGATTCCGCTGTCTCCTCCGCTATCCGCCGCGAAGTTGCCATCCACATACCCATAGCGGCTTCCCATGATCCGGTTGGTGGTCGGCGGATTGGGCCCATTGACAATCTCATCCGTGGCGGCCAGCCAATCATCGAATCCACTGATGACGATATCCGTCCAATCGGGAATCGATCCATCCGCGGCGCGCCCCATTTCAAAGTCGGAGTTCGGGAACGGTTTGACCGCTTCGCTGCCGTTCCAGAAATAGAAATCGTCCACCGCCAGCCAGGCGTAATTGCTGGGCAGGTAATCCGCGATGTAGATGCGGGCGGTTTTCCCATAATGCTCTGGCTTGATGTAGTGGCGGTACTCCGGATAGTGCCACAGGTCCAGGTTGGAGGTATTGAGATTCCATCCCATGCCCTGGGACATCTCCCGGTAGATGTAATCCTCGGGACCGTCGAACACACCATCGCCATTCATATCAACCTGGAGTTCGATGGTGCTGTAGGCATCGGGCCCCCGCTTGCGGTTGGTACCCTGGCAGCCATTGTATTGGAAGAAAACGTTTTGCCGGGGATCGGGAATGGCCTGAATGACAAAGGGATCGGAGCGGATTTCCACACCGCGCAACACATCGTCGGCGTCGATCGATTTCGTGCCAATGTACGCTTGGTCGGCCCAGTTGGCATTCATGGGACCGTAGAGCCATACGCTGATGTCCGCGTCCGGAGGAGATCCATCCGGCAGGTTGTGTTTGGTCACCGTCCAGCCGGGAATCACCCCGCCGGGAAGGGTGGTGTAATCGACAGCGGCCTGGCTGTTGACTTTCAACTCCTCGGGAATGTCTTCGAAGCCGCCGTTGGTGATATAGTAGGGGTCCCAATTCATGCGCCAGCCATCCAACTGAATATACCAAACTTCGGAATCATCCACGGCCACGACCTGCGCCAGGCGCCCCTCCAGGCCGGAGGTGTTTAAGAAAACAGGGTGCATGTTGTTATCGGTGGCGCTGCCGCCGCGGGAAATCGGCGAGAAACCCAGCACCGGAACGTCCACGCCTTCATCGTACCGGCCGTTGGGGGGATCGGTTGCGGTCCCAATGTCGAGGTACACATAGGATTGATTATCGGGGGGATAGATCAATCCGCTGGCATTGGGCGTGGTGGCGTAGTCGGGCCGGTTCCATTTTTCCGACGCCCCGCCGCCTACCATGCCGTACACAAAACTGGTCGGCGCGACGAGGGTGAATGCTTCCGATTCGACTACGGCCGTGTCTTGGTTCCCGTTGACGAGGGTGGTGAAGAACTGATTGCCATAAAAAAGTTTGGAGCCGTCCGTGTCGATCCCCAGCAACTGCGTTTTATCGGTGACGCTTCCCTCCAACAAGGTCCAATGATTGAGGGGAACCGGGTCCTCGAACAGGCCGTTTTGCAGTTGATTGCTCACGACGACGCCGTCCGCGTAATTGAGGCGGATGGCCTTCACGGCGATGTAGTAATTGGGGCTTTTGTCCACGATCCGGACTTTCGCCGTTTTGCCCGCATGGGCGTCCAACCGGATCAAATACCGCCGCCAGCCGTTCCAGTTGACGGTGCTTTGCGCGTCGCGGCGCAGCCATTCCGTCAATTCACCTGACAACCAATGATCCACGGTGCCATCGGCGCCCAAATCCACCCCTACATCGATGGCCTCCGGGCCCATGACCGGGGGATCGGCCAAGGCGTTCGTGCAAATATCGAGGCAGAGAAAAACCGGTGGATTGCCCGTGTTGTTCGTAAACGCCCAACTGCCCACAGCCCCCAGGAGTCCACCCAGAATGAATATCATGACGAAGAGAAGTTTCTTCATATCCTTGCTCCTTTTCTGTCCGAATTTTCTCAGCAGTGTGTGATTGGCATAGATGGTTGGTTTTGGGTCCCAGCGTTGTGGATCGTGATCCTATCGCGTGGACTATCTCCTTTCCCGGCATCCGCGTTGGACCATTATAAAGGCAGATTGGGGCTTGATACTATGTCACGTGACCAAAATCTATCGTATGATGTTTGAATCCATGGTCATCCACTCCAGGATAGATTCTCCCCGTCTCTCCTGAATACAGACCCTCATTCCCGGCGTCGCGGCGGTGATCGCCAATCCTAGAATGATTCCATGCGCTTCTTACCAGCGGTCTTTCCCCAATTCCTGATTCCCCGCCAACCAAGCCGTCCCTTCCGGAATATGCAGACTGCCGGCGGGAACCAGGTTGTTGGTGATTACATTATCCCGGCTTGCGCCCCGGATTTGGATCGAGGCGGCCAGGCGGGATTCCTCCCGCCGGTCGAGGATCGTGCAGCCATCCACCCGGCAGCGGACGGCATCGGTCAACACGATTCCCCGGTGCCGGGGATCCAGAATCTGGCAATGGGTGATCGAGACATCCCGGCTGTTTTCGATCTCAATCGCGCCTCCCGCCTCGGGGGATCCCTGGAAGCAATTTTCCAGGATAATCGCCCCCAGACTGACCCCTTCACAATCACGGAGGACGATGCCGTCGGATAACACTTTGCCTTGGTGGTCGGGATTCCAGTCGATGGGATTTCCACAGAAGACCAGGTTGGCGCAACGTTCGGCGAACAGCGTGCGTCCGGCGGCGCTGTAGAGCGAGTTGCCGCTGATAACCACGCCCCGGCAATAGGATAAGTGAATATTATCGGTCTGGCTGCCCAACAGATTGCCGGTGAGGGTCAGCAGGCCGCCAGAGCGCAACTCCTCCGCGCCGAGCACCCGGACATTAGCGCCGCCCGGACTGGGCCGCGCCTGAATGGTATTGCCCACGATGGTCCCCTCGCGGAAGGTGGAGCCATTCCCGCGCATGTCGATGAGCACATCCGCGCAACCCTCGCGGTGGTCGTCGTAGTTGTATTCGATGTCATTGCCCACGATCTGGAAATTGCGCATCTCCCCGCCCTGGAGGCAAATCCCCGCGATGGAATTGTAGCTGATGTGGCTGTTCGCGATGATGGCTTGATGGAGGTTCACCTCGTGAAAGAGAATGCCATATTCCAGGTTGTGGTAGATATGGCAATCCGAGATGATGGGATTGCGGTTGCGCTCCCGGAAGAGGATTCCGGTCCGGCACCGCCGGATCTGCATCCGGCTGATGGTGGCCTCCATGGTTTTCACGAAACTCAGGCCCACCGCTTCTGGATGCCCGCCCCGGATTTCAAAACCCGACACCAACGGCATGCGTTCCCGGTTCCAGACCTGTTCGCTGATGGTATCAGGCCCCGCCGATCCACCGTGGGTGCCGATAAACTCAAACGCCGGGCCGGGGCCTTCCATGAGAATCCGGGCCGAGCCGTCGCTCATCAGCGCGGTGTTGCCGGTTTGCGCCAATTCAATGCGCACCGACCGGGTCAGGCGGTAGGATCCCTTCGGGAAGAAGACCAAGCCTTCCCCCCGGTTGACAGCTTCTTGGATAGCCTGGGTGTCATCCGCTTGGGCATTCCCACGCGCGCCCTGATTTTTCACGCTGAATGATTCCATCAGTCCGGTCAGCGCGATGCCTGCCCCGCCGGCCAGGGCGTTAACGAACGAACGGCGGTTCATGATTCAGTCTCCTTCACGGGGATTGCGGCTGCGGTACGGATGTCCCGAAATCGACTTTGGGAACCTGTTGAGCTTGCTCCGCGGCATCGAAGGTTTCCTTCGGGAAAAATCCCGCCAGCCCGGCGATGATGTTTGTGGGGAAGCGCCGCACCTGAATGTTGTAATTCTTCACCGCCTGGATATACCGCTGGCGCTCGGTGGCGATACGGTTCTCCGTACCCTCCAATTGCGCCTGCAAATCCCGGAAATTTTCGTTGGCTTTCAGTTGCGGGTAGTTTTCGGTGATCATCAGCAGGCGGGAAAGAAAGCCGCCGAGTTCGGTCTCGGCCTGCATCCGTTCCGTCCGGGTTTGCGCCGTGCCGATCTTCGCGCGCGCTTCGGCGATGCTGGTGAAAATGGTCTGTTCCTTTTCCGCGTACCCTTTGACGGTTTCCACCAGGTTGGGAATCAGGTCGGCCCGCCGTTGATACTGGTTTTCCACTTGCGCCCAAGATGCCTCGATTTCCTGATCCAGTGTCACCAGCCGGTTGTATCCTCTGATGGCGAATAGACCGGCGGCTATAATCACCGCCACGATGATCCCTAGAAAAATCAAAATGAATCGGCCCATGGTCATTCCTTTCCATTTGGATAGATGAACACGCCGGTATTATAGAGGAAGATTCCGGCACTTGTCGTGGCATACGCATGAAAGTCCACTCGAATTATTTTTCATAAAAAAAAATGACCAATCCGAACTCTACGAGAAGCGATTCCCGGGAAACTACCCAGTCCAAGAATCAAAGAAGACATAATTTCTCCCATGATGTGTATCAATCTAATGCAAGAAGATGGATAGAACCGCGGGAGTCGCGTATTCGGTAACCGGCAATTCATGCCGCAACCGGCGGAAAAGTGGTCTTTTTTTTCCGCAAGTGACCCACATGTTCCACCCTCTGGATTAACCACCTGCAAGAAATAAACTTGAAAAACGGTCCGAAACGCCCAGGAGATTAACGAAAAATAAAGCCTGCGCTCTTTGTTCCGTATATAAGATTAAATAAAACAATAGGATATCTCATAGAGGGCGCAAAGGTTCCATCTCTCTGGAAGGAACAGGACCATCGGGCGGGAGGCGGAAATGCCCACTTCTGCGTAACCTATTGAAAAGAAAACTGTTGACACGTGTTAATTCCTTTATTACAGTAAGGTAATTCCATAAATGAATTGAATCTGGGTTGAGGGGATTTCTCCGCTCCTGGGCCAAATGAAATCCCCCCATGATTAGTCTGTAAGCCATATTCTTCTACAAAAATTAGCGGTGTGTATCGAATCCTGGTATTGTGCGAGAATATAATAAAATTTTTTCTTTGATGAGTTTTCGCTCTTGACAAACCCAAGCATTCGATAAAGGAATTTATTTTGATAATAAGCAAGGGTTGATCTGTAAATTGCTTGAAGGGATGAGGAGAGGAGGCCTTATGGTTTCACACCTGCCTAGACCAGAGCGTTTGGAGCGTACCAGCCCGGGCCCAACCGGCGATTTGAGTTCCCTGCCATTGCATCTGGCCCAGATGGAGAAACTGGCTGCCATCGGCCAACTTTCTTCCAGTGTGGCGCATGAAATGCGCAATTTGCTGGGCATGATCCGCACGGCGGCATTTAACATCGACCGGGCGGTGGGCCAATTGGACCTCACGGTGGGAAACAACCTCGAGATCATCAACCGCAGCGTGGGACGGGCCAAAGAATATATCGACAACCTCCTCAATCTGTCCCGCATGCCCCACGGGAAAGAGGAAATCGCCGATCTCCGGCAAGTCATAGACAACTTGCTGACATTATTCTCCAAAGATCTGGAATGGCGCCATATTCAATTGGTGCGGCGGTATCACCCTCTCCCCCTCTTCCGGCTGGATTGTCACGCGTTTCAGGAATGTTTGCTAAACATTATTCTCAATGCCATACAAAGCATGGAAGAAGGGGGAATCCTGACGGTGGAGGCCGCTCCCTTTCAGCAGGGAGCGCGGGTGACGGTGGAAGACACCGGCTGCGGCATCCCCCCTGAAAACCTCGAGGCCATTTTCACGCAATTTTATACCACCAAAAAAAATGGCCAGGGCACGGGATTGGGTTTGACCATCGCCCTCCGCCTGGCGAATTACCTCGGTGGGGACATCACCGTGGAAAGCCGGTTGCGTGAAGGGAGCTGTTTCTCGATCCGCTTGCCTTACCTCGAGAATTGTTCGGAAGGGGGCAAGGCCGATACAGGAACCCCGGAACGCATGGCAGTCTGATCGACCTCGTCCCCGGATGAGGACAGAAATTGCCGATGGAAATAGTTAAAGATACACAAGAAGAAGTGGGCCTGCGGGTGTTGGTCGTGGACGACGAACCGGATATGGTGGCCACCCTGCGGGACCTGTTGGGAGGGGAGGGCAACACGGTAGCCGTGGCCTACAGCGGGATGGAAGCCGTGGCCACCCTGGAACGGCGGGTTTTTGATGTCATTCTCACCGACCTGTCCATGCCCGGCATGGACGGGGTGCAATTGCTGAAAGAAGCCAAAATCCGCCAGCCGGGGGTGGAAGTGATCATCATCACCGGCTACGGGAGCATCGGCAGCGCGGTGGAAGCCATGCGCCTGGGCGCGTTCAATTACATGATCAAACCGGTGGAGCCGCAGGAAATCCTCTTCAACCTCGATCATGTGCACCGCCGGGTCACGGCCCGGTTGGGCGATCAAGCCCAACACCGGTTCCATGGCCTCATCGGCAAGTCCCCCGCCATCCGGCGGATCTTTCAGATCATTCCCCGCGTAGCGCGCATGAACGGTTCCGTACTCATCCAAGGCGAAAGCGGCGTGGGCAAAGAATTGGTGGCCCAGGCCATTCACCGTTGCAGCGCGCGCGCGAACAAGCGTTTTGTTCCCATCGATTGCGGCTCGCTGTCCGACACCTTGTTGGAAAGCGAACTTTTCGGGCACAAGCAAGGGGCGTTCACGGGTTCCTCCTCCGACCGGACCGGCATGATCGAATCCGCCCATGGGGGGACCCTGCTGCTGGACGAAGTGGGCAACTCGTCGTCATACCTGCAATCGCGTCTGTTGCGCGTGATCGAGGAGAAAAAAATCCGGCGCTTGGGGGAAAACCATCTCATCCCGGTGGATGTGCGGATTCTGGCGGCCTCCAACGCCAATTTGGGACAGTTGGTCGAGGCGGGCAAATTCCGTGAGGATCTCTATTACCGGCTGAGTGGATTCGTGATTGAAATCCCCCCCCTGCGCGAACGGAAAGAGGATATCCCCTTGCTGGTGAGGCATTTTCTTGAAGAAAACCGGCAATTGTACCCGGGAGCACCCGCCTCGTTCTCTCCAGAGGCGCTTGACGCCCTCATGGACTATCCCTGGCCGGGAAATATCCGTGAATTGCGCACCGTGGTGGACCGCGCCGTGGCTTTCGCCGAAGGAGAAGTGATCCGCGCCAAAGATCTCATGTTCAGCCAGCCCTTTCTGGTCCCGTCCGCGCCGGCCGGAGGCCACGGGAATACCTCCCCGTTCGATATGCCCTTCTACGCGGCGGTCGAATCGTTCGAGCAACGCTACTTGTCGGAATTGTTGGCGAAGGTGGGAGGCAATATTTCCAAGGCGTCTCAGGTTTCGGGAGCCAGCCGCAAGACCATACGGGAAAAAGGGAAAAAATACGGTTTACTCTGAGAGGCCCGCTTCGGATACCCCGGCCGCACCGGTTTTGGCTTCACCCTCGCGCAGCGAATAGCGCAAATAGGCGGTGATGTAATCATCCAAGTCGCCGTCCATCACGTTCATCACGTCGCCCCGTTCGTAGCCTGTGCGGTGGTCTTTGATTAAGTTGTAGGGATGAAACACGTAGGAGCGGATCTGGTTGCCCCACGCAATATCCCGCTTCTCGCCCGATAATTGTTCCACCTTTTCGGCTTGTTCCTGCTCCATTAACTCATAGAGGCGGGCAGCCAGGATTTTCATGGCCGTTTCCCGGTTCTGCCGTTGGGAGCGTTCGTTTTGGCAGGAGACCACGATACGGGTGGGCAGGTGGGTGATGCGGATAGCCGAGTCGGTGGTGTTGACGTGTTGCCCTCCTTTCCCGGACGACCGGAACGTGTCGATGCGCAGGTCTTTTTCGTCAATGGCCACATCGATCGAGTCATCCAGTTCGGGCATGACGTGCACCGCCGCGAACGAGGTATGCCGGCGCTTGTTCGCGTCAAAGGGAGATATGCGGACCAAGCGGTGAATGCCTTTCTCCGCGCGCAGGTACCCGAACGCGTACTCGCCTTTGACGTGGATCGTGGCGTTTTTCAGCCCGGCCTCCTCGCCTTCCTGATAATCGACCACCTCCGCGCTCCACCCCCGCCGTTCGATGTAGCGCAGGTACATACGGAAGAGCATAGAGGCCCAATCACAGGATTCGGTGCCGCCGGCCCCGGGGTGAATGTTCAAAAAGCAATTCCCCGCGTCGTGCTCGCCACTGAGGGTGCATTGCACTTCGAATTCCTCGAGCTCGTGCCGCAACGAAGCCAGTTCTTGCTGGAAATCCGCCTCATGCTGGGCATCCCGCTCCTCGCACGCCATTTCCACCAGCATGTGCAGATCCGTGAGACGGGCGTTCAGTTTCTCATAGGGATCGATCAGGTTTTTCAGGAGTTTGATTTGTTTGCCATGTTCTTGGGCAATTTTAGGCTGATCCCAAAATCCGGGAGCGTTCATTTCCTCTTCCAGCCGGGCCACGGTCTTTTTTTTGGCCTCGAGGTCAAAGATACCTCCCAAGCTCTTCGAGGTGTGAATGCAGGGATTCCCATTGGGAAATAATTTCCTCGTACATAGACAAGAACCTTTCGCCGTGCATAATGATGATCCCAGGAAGTAGTAATACCAAACCGCGGGCTTTACAAGGGGCTTTCAGGCCAGAACCAGGGATTCGGGGATCTCCCTTTCAGAATGCCTCCCGCGGCCTTGAACCATGGGGGGCGTTCGGCGCGATAAAACCGGCATGGGCTTCCATCTCTATCCCGTCATTATCCGTGGTGTCACTCCTCCCATTCCCGGTCTCTTGTCCCGGCCCACGGAAGAATTCCAGTGCCTCCCCACCGTGATTTTCTATCATGGTCTCAATGGTTCCCGCAATCAGGTTTTCCAAGGAAGATACCAAGAACTCGCCCTTGCCTTGCAACAACTCGAATGCAACCTGCTTTCCATTGAATTGCGCGGCCATGGGGAACGCCGCGAAAACAAAGTGCAACCTGCCGTGCAGAACCTCCTCCGGGAGATCGCCCATCGCGCCCGGAATCCCTTTGCCGGGGCGATGGAAGATATCGCGAAGACGGTCGAGTTTGTGATCGAGAAAAAAATCGCCCACCCCGGCGAGATTGCCGTGGCCGGGATCTCATGGGGAGCGTTGAGCGTCTTTTACGCCCTCCATCAGGAATCCCGCGTTTCGTGTGGAGCCGTTTTGCTGCCGGTCTGCCGCATCACCGGCCTGATGGAATTCCGCCGTCTGCAGGGCAAAGCGGTGGTGGAGCCATACGAACCCATTCATTTCCTCGAAAATATTCCGCCAAAGCCTTTGTTAATCATCACCGCCGAAAAAGACACCCGCGCGGATCCCCGCTACGCCAGCGAATTATACGAATGCCTCGCTCCCAGGTACGAAGCCGAAAGCGCCCAGGACCGTCTGGCCTACATGATGCTCCCAGGCGCCGGGCACGCCTATACTCCGGCCATGACGGAGATTGTCGTGGATTGGTTGAAAAAATATTTCCTCGAGAGAAATTAATGAGAATAGGGATAACACGCGGCAGGCGGCCGGGCCTTGGGATTCTAATCCGGATGGCAAAATTTTTTTCCGGAAAGTCGAACAATTCCCTTCATCTGACAGACTAATTTATATGATGACATGTATTTCCGGTTTGGTTTTTGATTTTTCATCGCTGATACTGATCTAATATCTCTCTACAACCTGGGGAGTGACATCATGAAACGCATGCTGATTGGGATAGTGTTGGTTACGGGGATGGGCATGGTTCCGGGACTCGATGCCGCGGCCACAGATTGGGCCGTGGGCGAGACTTGGGTATATCGGCATGAAGGTTTCCGCCCCTTTGCTCCACCCGGCCAAACCGCGGAGATTCCCCGAACCCGGAAGATTCTATCCATCCAGGGCGAAGGCGCGGAGAAGCGTTGGCTGCTCGAGGAACGGTGGGGAGAGGGGGAGGGTCCCGCCGCGGTTTCGTTCATCGATGCCGCCAAAGGCATGGACAAAGTAGAGATGGGCGAGAATTTCTCCATCCTCTTCCGGCCGGCGATCCCCGTGGATTGGAGCGGTTTGAAGCCCGGCGAAGAAAAAAAAGTGGAATCAGAAAGCCGCTTCAACGGGAACACATCCAAAATCCAGTATGAGGCGAAACGGCTCGAGGATGAAAATGTCACGGTTCCCGCGGGCGAGTTCAAAAACACCACCCGCGTTCAGGTGGAAATGACCATGACCTTCAACACGGATCAAGGCAGCCGTACATTTAAAATGCTCGAAACCTACTGGTATCACCCGGACGCGAATGGATTCGTGAAGGAACAGATCGAAATGGTTCCCCTGGAAGGCCAAGACGCCCCGGATCAACCCATGAAGGGAACCAGCGTCTTGCTATCCCACACGCAGGAGAAAAAGGAATAAACGGCGGGCCTTCCGTTTGAACCGGTTTAGCTATTTCCCTATCGGCTTACCTATCGGCGGTTCACGAACAAACCTTCCACATTACCGCCTACGTATCAAATCCCCCTGTTCGTGAACCGCCTTTTTTCTATCTCCAGGTATATTTGCCCTTCTTTGGAGAGGATGTATAAAAACCAGAGGTGTTGGGCTAACGGGACATCCGCTATACCACTATAAATTAAATTATAACGGAGTGGAGGGGAATAGTGATGTATATGACGTCCCTCAAATTGATCGGCCTGCGTTTGGTGATGATTACTTTCGGCCGCTGGCCGTGGTTCGCGGAACGGTTCAAGGAGTTCATGGTCCGCCGGGTGGTGGTGAATTCCACGGAAGAACGCTACGTTGCCAGTTCGCGCTATTTCACTTTGGACCAGTTGGAACCGGAGAGGCCGGATTCTCCGCCGCAGGATATGACCCCGGACAGTTAAAAATACGCGTAAATAATCATTTGCAGGATAATAGCCGCCGCCGCGTAAGGCCGCAGGTTCAGAGGTTTGTCCCGGCCTTCAAGGTTCCCCACGATTTCCGATCGTTTCATGGTCAAAATCCAAACCAGCAAAATCGCAAAATAGAGCAGAAAAAAACCCCGGGCCATCCAAAGTGGGATGGCCATCGTCAATTCGCGCAACGCCTCGCCGGGAATCCGCAATATGGAAGCGATCACGTCAGCCAGATATTGCATTTTCATTCCTCCCTTGGTAGCGGTACACCAAGCCTTTGAGTTTTTCTTCCGGTTCCGGTTTGGTCAACAAGCTGACCGCCACGGTCACCACCAACGAGACGACAAAAGACCAGAGCGCGATGAATAAAAACGGCTCTTGGATTTTGAACAATGGTTCCGAGGCGTACACATGCGTTAAAAACAATCCGGTGGAACAGCACAATCCGCAGATCAGCCCTACAAACGCGCCGGTACCCGTCGTCCGCCACCACAAGACGCCGGTGAGGATCAGGACCAGGCTGGGGCCCTGAAAGAGCGAGAGCATGGTTTGAATGACATTGTAAATACTTTCGGATTTGCCCAGAATCCAGATGGCGTACAGAGAGCCCCACACCGTGCAGACCACGGTCAGAATCCGTCCCACGTTCAAATAATGGCGTTCGCTTCGGTTGGGGCAGAAGAAGCGTTCGTAAATATCCTTGGTCCAGAGGGTGGCCGCCGAGTTGAGGCAGGAATCGACGCTGGACATCAAGCCCGCCAAAAAAGCCGCGAAAAAGATGCCCAATAGCCCGGGGGGCAGGATATCGCGGATCAGGGAGGGCACGGCGCTGTCGGCGTGGTTGGCGTCCAAGTGTTCCGGATTATGCGCCAAGGCGATGAGTCCCGGGACCACCATGATGAAGGGGATGAGGATCTTGAGAAGCGCCCCCCAGATGAAGGCGGCCTTGGCTTCAAACTCGCTGCGGGAACCCAGGCACCGTTGCAGGATGGATTGATTACCAAACCAGTAGGCCGGAGCAAGCACCAAGCCCAAGCCCAATAAAATCCCCGGCCAGGGGTGTGGGGTGGGCGTGTCCACCGGCAGGACCAAGGAGAAATGATTCTGATACTCCGGCCCCATGGCAACCACCTTCTCCATCAGGCCCGTGAGACCGCCTGTGTGGATCAAGCCGATCACCAGGACGAGGGCGCAGCCGCCCATCATGATGATGCATTGCAACACATCCGTGTACACCACAGCCGCCAAGCCACCCGCCAGCGTGTAAAATCCCACCACCACCGCGGTGAAAACAATGGAGTAGATTTCCGGCCATCCCAGCATGGCGTTGAGCATCACCGCCGTGGCGTACAGCATGATCCCCAGGTTGCACGCCAAGAAAATTCCCCAAATCAACGCGGTCAGCGTGCGCACCCCGTCATTGAAACGGCGGCCCAAAAACTCGGGGATGGTGTATACCTGCGAACGCCAGAAGAAGGGGATGAACACGAAACCGCAGATCACCATCACCGGCACGCTGCCCAACCAGTCGTAATTCCCCAGCACGATTCCGTACAGGTAAGCCGATCCCGCGATACCGACGATGTCAATGGCCCCGATATCCGTCACCACCATGGACATCCCCACCGCCCACCAGGGCAAATTGCGCCCCGCCAGAAAATAATCCTTGCCCGACCGGATGTTTCTCCCTAGATACACGCCAAAACAAACGGTGGCGAACAAATACGCCGCCATGGTCAAGTAATCAATCCAGTTTAGACCCGAAACGATCATGAATTTCTCCACGTTTCACTTCGTGAGAAGGGGGAATTGTGCCCCGTGGTTCGGTATGATGGATCAGGGTACGTTTTTCAGGCCGGGAAGAAAAGGTCACACGCTTCTTTTTTTATTGGAGGGGCGGCTACCCGCTTGGTAATTACCAATTTTTATTTCGAAATTGACTCTGGTTGCTTTTATATGCTAATTTTCACTTTATGCTAATAGAAAACTTAGAACCTCTGTCCCAGGATTCTCCGACATGTACGTGAAGATTTTTTCCAGCGCCACCATCGGGATCGAGGCGTATATCATGGAAGTCGAGCTAGACATGATTCCCGGCCAGCCGGGTCTGACCATCGTCGGCCTTCCTGACGCCGCCATCAAGGAAAGCAAGGAACGGGTCCGGTCGGCCCTGGTGAATTGCGGCTTCCCGTTTCCCCCCAAGCGCATGACCATCAACCTGGCGCCGGCCGACATCCCCAAAGAAGGTTCCTCGCTGGATTTACCCATCTCCATCGCCTTTATCGCCGCCATGGGCCTGGTACCCCTCGAAAACCTGAACAAAGTGATTTTATTGGGTGAACTGGCATTGGACGGGACCTTGCGCCCCATCCGCGGGGCCTTGCCGGTGGCCATGGCGGCGCGGGAACACGGCATGGAGCAATTTTTGCTGCCCGCGCCCAACGCCCGCGAAGCCGCGGTGGTGGAGGGATTGCGGGTATACCCCGTCGAGACATTGAACCAAGCGGTGGAGATCCTGAACGGGACGGATCACCATGCCCCGTTGCGGATCGATGTCGAGGCTCTTTTCGAGGAAGCGGGTGAATACGATGCCGATTTCGCCGACGTGAAAGGCCAAGAGCACGTCAAACGGGCCATCGAGGTCGCCGCGGCCGGCGGACATAACGTCATTATGATCGGGCCTCCCGGATCCGGCAAAACCATGCTGG
>ERZ795060.324-NODE-324-length-68176-cov-17.858737_pt1 | contig 68176 bp, 58 predicted proteins | sample MGYA00375144_ERZ795060 | MGnify/ENA primary metagenome ERZ795060 (study PRJEB30189, sample SAMN05720157) | activated sludge metagenome | isolation source: anaerobic digester from wastewater treatment plant | place: Japan | collected 2015-05-15 ... | reverse complement strand
GACTATGGAAATTTCACAAGGAGTAGTATACAAACTAACGTATCGTTAGCTTACACCTTTAATGGTCCAAGTTTGTAATTCAAAATTTTTCCTGATTCAGGATATGCATAATACTTGAACCTGTTCGCATCAGAATTACCACTCATTCCCCAGTTAATACCACACACATGAGTACCTTGCCCAAGATAAACAAACCTTGAATCAACAGCGAGGAAAGGATAATTTTTTCTCAGTTCAAGAAAAATTACATGTTCGTAGTCATCATCAATGACATTGTTCTGATTTTCTATCGAAAAAATTGCTTTTACAACTTTTCTGTCTGGCTTATCCACAACGATTTTTGCTTCTTTAAGTTTTTTCACAGTAAGATCTTTATTTGCAGTAAAGTCCTTAGCGCCAAAATACATCATGTAACCGGCTGAATAGATACCATCTGCAGAAACATTGTACAAAGCTCCCTCTGTTGCAAGTAGAATATCTTCTTTTTGAACTTCAACATAAAGCTTATCTCTTGTCTGACCAGAGCAAACGAAAACCAATACAGGCAAAATCAACCACAAAATTCTTTTCATTGCTGCCTCCTTTTTGGGATTCTCCCGAATGATATTTTACTCCTGCTGAACATAAAACATTACAGGAGCAGTAATCCCACCTGTTCCAAGTTCGTTCAATCTTTTATTTGTAATTTTTACTGCAAGAAAATTTTCCCTGCCCCAGTTCACAAAATTCGTCACATCAAACTCAAACGGAACAAATGCCCTACCAGGACTTGTTCCAAGTTCATTTCCATTTAGCCACACCTTTGCGAGTTCGTCAACACCGCCAAACCATAAAAAGATTTTCTTGCCTTTGAAATTTTCTGGAATAATAACCGAACTTCTGTACCAGGCATCTCCCTTATAATATCTTAATCCCTGATCACTCCAGGAAAGTGTTTTTGTTTTAATTTTTGTCCAGTTACCACCAATTTTGCCACTTCTGAAATAACCCAGTTGTTCTCCAAGGGATTCAGGGTCAATCAAAAAATCCCATTCATCCGGAAGTCCTGCAACAAACATATTTTTTCCTGTCACCCTGTCATAGCCCTGTTCAATGCATGGCGAAAAGAATCTTTTCATATAAGATGTAGCTGGCTTTTCAGCAAACATCTGTGGATTATACTTGAATGCAACCTGCTGAATTTCCTGGATTTTTTCAAGGTCTCTCTTTGCACTGATGAAATCAAATTTATTTCTGTTTTCAAGCATGGATAGAAATGCAGAAAGATAGTCATAGGAGAGTCGGAAAATTGCAACCTTCTCTTGGTATTTTGTGTTCTTCACCTTTGCTTCAGCATTTTTAAGGTATTGGCCTGCTGTTTTCATGATTTGAGGATTGTAAATAAAAGGAAGGTCGTGAGAACAACCAGTGTGATAATCTGCATCCCTTAAAGCAGCATCCATCAAAACAATGTATTTTTCCATTTCATCTGCTGCTGGTCCGAAAAAGTTTACTGCGAAATCGTGTATTAAGGCATCCACATCTGCGGTGTGGTTCCAGAATAGTTTTGTTGCGATATAAATTGTTGGCGTCATACTTGCCCAGTGCGGAATTGTTTCAACCCTCCATCCTTTTATCCCTAACTGATAAGCAACAGGAATTTCATCCCTGATTGCATGGACTTTGCTGAACGGAAAACCAGGGTCAGCCAGGTTAAAAAAGTAACCCCTTTCATATGTTTCAGGAAGCAATTGACCCCAGGATTCCATAATTTTCCTGTAATAACTTCTCTCCGGACAAACAGGATTTGACATACCGTGAATCCTGCACAAACTAATCGGTGCAAACGCAGGAACAATTCGCGGATCTGGTTTTACCTTTACTGGTGGTTTCATATAACAGGAATAACAGTAAAATCCGATTTTCTTATCGGGAAATTCGTCTGAAATACCTTCAAGAACCTTGTTGAAAAACCAGATGTATCTATCAGTCATTGAAATGGTGTGTTCGAAATTATCAAAATCGCCTCCGTCAAGAGCGCGGCACTTGTCGCATTCGCAAAACCCACCGCCATCATTGGGTCCCATCCCAATCCACTCAGCAGAAGGATTTTTTCTGAAATAATTTTTTGTCTCTGTAATTGCTCTTGCAAGTACATCAGGGTTTGATATACACAACTGACTCGCCTGTCTTTTACCATTGACAAGCGCAAACAATTCTGGTTCTTTATTTATATCTGGCTTTCCAATATTGATCCCATGAGCAGATGGAAAATATGGTCCACCAAGTCGCATCCTTCTGTACCAGGTTTTATCTACCGCCATTTGGAGGTGTCTTGCATGAAAAGAAGGAACTTGAATGTTATTTTGCTCCTGTATGGTGATGGTCTTTTTTTCTGGAATCACTGTACCTATGTCTCCTGGCATATACCATCTAACACCCATCTGTTCAAGAAGTTCATAAACTCCAAAAAGTGTTCCTTCACTGGATAGGCCAGCAACTCTGATGCTACTAATACCAGAAGGGTTGGATTGAACCTGAATCATAAATGATGCAGGGTCTATGCCCTTAAAACGAATTGCTTTTTCCATTTCTGCTGTCATAGCAACACTTCCAAGAAAAATATAGCATATCCCTTTATTGCCAAGCGCTGGATTAATTTGCCAGGTCTTATCAGCACTCTGTCGTACAATGTCAATTCTGCAACCACTGATTTTCTCGATGTGTTCAGCAAGTTCTTTTGCAGCAAGATTTTCGTCAGAATCTGGCTGAGAAGAAATCAGAATCACTGCTTTTGGATTTCCATTGTCCACAATGGTTACTGGCTTCGCATAAGACATACCTGCGCACAGAACAACAGAAAGTATTCCTAATGTTACCTTCATAATTTCTTCTCCTTTTTAAGCTCACTCATAATTTCAGAAATAAGCTTTTCAATCCTTCTTCCATACTCAATGTAATTTCTGTATCTTGCTTCTGCTTCTGACGTTACGCTCGGGTCGTGGTAAACCACAGCCATGTGCGGTTCAATTGATATTCCGCCGTCATAACCACTGGCGAAAAGGTCAGTGAGAATCTCCCTTACCATACCCTTTCCTTCTCCAGGAAATGTACAAACATGTTTTCCATCTTCCTTTACATAACCGTCCTTGATATGAACATAAACAACATGCTGTTTCACGTGGGTATAAAACTCCCATGGATCCTGCATTTTATAGGGCTTAGGACCCCTGACATCCGGATGGAATAAAGGATTTCCAGTGTCATACACAAGTTTCAGTGCCGGTGAATTTACTCCTTCGAGAAGCCGAAGAGTGTGTTCCCAGGATAAAGAACCCCATCCTGAACAGTTCTCATGCACGCAGAGAACTCCCCCATCTTCAGCCATTTTTACAATGGTCTTTACTCTTTTTATGGCTTCTTTTGACCAGTCCTTATCAAGCTGCTCATCTGGTATTGCAAAACTCATAATACGAATCATCTTTGTACCAAGTCGGTGCATCCTGGGGATCGCTCTTTTCATCTCCTCATAACTTTTGTCAGGCGGGTCTGTGATCTTTTGAGCCCAGTTTGCAACACCGCTTCCAAAGCAATTGATTTTTATCCCTGCCTGTTGTAATTTTTCAACCACTTCATCAAATTTTCTATCGTCAACCATTGTCAGATTGACTCCATCAATACTTCTTGATTCAATGTACTTCCAGCCGAGTTCCTTTGTCGCGCGAATCTGGCCATCAATATCAGGTGCTGCCTCATCCGCAAATCCAGTAAAATACATGCTTCCTCCCTGTTAAGTGTTATCTTTTGTGTCAATTTCCGGTAAGTGCAAGGAATGTTCTATTCGTCCGACTGGCTCAATCTCCTTTGAAGATGCACCAATTTCATGAAGTTTTTTCATTGATGGCATGAGCCTGGTTTCAAAAGAACCGATTGTTGCATTATAATTTTTGACAGCTGTATCAAGGGCTTTGCCTGTATTTTTGAGATGTTCTACAAATACCAGCATTCTTTCGTATAATTGACTCCCGATTTCAGCAATAGAACGAGCATTTTCTGCAATTGAATACTGTTGCCATCCAAAAGCCACTGCCTTTAACAATCCCAGTAATGTCACAGGTGTTGTAATCAGTACATGATTTTCTGCAGCATATTCCAGCAATCCAGGGTCATTTTCATATGCGGCAGAGATTGATGCTTCGTTTGGCACAAACATAATCACCACTTCTGGAGCTGGATTAAACTGAGCCCAGTATTTTTTACTCGAAAGAATTTGAATTGTCTCACGAACCTTCTTTGCAAAAAAGCGCAATTTTTCCTGTTTTTGAGCTGGCTCTGAGTTTATTGCATCAAGATATGCTACCATTGGACTTTTAGCATCAACAGGCAGTATTCCCCCATTTGGAAGATGAATGATCATATCAGGTCTACCTTCCTGAGTACTAATTTGCTCTTGGTAATCAACGTGTCTTGTCATACCAGCAAGCTCCACAACTCTTCTCAATTGAATCTGCCCCCACTGACCGCGCACCTCTGTGGTTCTTAATGCCTGGTTTAATTGCACTGTAAGCATTTTCAACTGGTCCTGCGTGGTAAACAACTGTTGCAATTGTTCCTGTAATCCTCTGTAAGCACCTTCCCTTTTTTTCTCAAGTTCCCTTATTTCCTCATCCATTTTCTTCAGTGCTTCTGACAGTGGTTCAACAAGTTTCTGCAATTCTACCTTGTGAGTGCTCCAGTCGCCTCTGACCTGATGAAGAATGGATTCAAGAGATTGTCTGGCTGTTTTTAAAAAATCTTCTGCATTACCTCTCAACGCCTGTGTTGCGATGGAATTGAATGCGTCTTTCAGTTGTTCCTGGGCTTTTTCTATCCATGAGATTTTTTCAGCATATGCCTCTTTCTCTTTTTTCAATTCTGCCATTTCAATCATAATCTTTGCATTCTCTTCTGATAGCGCCTGTATATTTGCTTCCAGTTCAGAAATCCTGGTATCCTTTTGTCTGATTGTCTTTGAACTTTCACGAACATGCAGCAAGTATATCGCGAAGACCACAATCAAGGAAAAAATAAATACTATCGTGTTCATATGTTACTCCTGAATTTATTATACAACTTTTTACTTTTACTTCCACAACCTGGTCAGCTAACAATTATATGCATTTCTTCTTCAAGTATTTTCATAAGTACATTGACAATATCAGGATTGAACTGTGTTCCGCCATTTTCCTTTAATTCTTTGATTGCTTCTGGTATTGATAGCGGCTTTCTATAAGACCTGGCTGAGGTCATCGCATCAAAAGCATCTGCAACAGCCAATATCTGAGCAAGCAGGTTAATATTGTTTCTATTTAAGCCATCAGGATATCCTGTGCCATCAAATCTTTCGTGATGTTGTCTTACAATTTCAAGTGCATCTTTTTCTAATAATAGCGGCCTTAAAATTTCTTCACCCACAACTGGATGTGCTTTAATAATATTCCATTCATCTTCTGTAAGGGGTTCTGTCTTCTGTAAAATGCTTTCCCCGATGCCAAATTTTCCAATATCATGCAGCAAAGCAGTTTCCCGCAGTATTTTTATCTTCTTTTCAGGAAGCCCCATTCTCGTGGCTATCTTTTCAGAAAAAAAGGCAACCCTTTCTGAATGCCCTTTCGTATAGGAATCCCTGGCTTCAAGAATTGTAACAAAAGAACGAATTGTCCTGTAAAGGTAACTCTGAAGCATTTTCTGTGATGCTACAAGACCTGTAGTCATCTGATTGAATGTTCGGGCAAGTTGACCAAACTCATCATTGTTTCGCAATGGAATGCGATATTCAAAATTTCCTCTTTGAATATTTTTTATTCCCTCCACAAGGTCATTCACAGGCACAGAAATCTGGTGTGAAATAAAAAAGCCAAACAGTACTACAAGAATGATTAATACTATTGATGTTCCTATAATCTGCAAGTAAATCGTATGCCTCATACCTGTCGTGTTTCTAATGTCATAATCTATTTTCAACACAGCAACAGGTGTTCCATTGGCATCCCTCACAGGTGCATAACCCGTTAAAAAGCCGGGCTTATTACCTTTTTCTGAAACAAAAGGAACAGCAAAACCCATCAGAATACCAGGAAATTTATCAGCGGAATTAGAAGTCTCTCTTGACAATTCAGTACCTGTCTCTGAATTTGCACCTGCTACGACAAGAAAATGTTCTGCACCCTGTCTTGTGAGAATGTAAATAGAAGAAACTGAAGGAATATCATTGATAATTTTTTTCAAAGTTCTCTCAAGAGAAGTAGAAAGGTCGGGATGATCAAATATTAGAGTTAACTGTTCGGCATCAATTGTTGCAGAACAGGTCATAGCGATACTTAAAAGTTCTGCTTTCAGTAGTTCCTTTTGATGCTTCAACATATACCAGCACAGGAAAGCATTTCCTGTTATGATCACAACTAAAACAGGCAGGGCAAATGTGCAAAAAATCCTTGATCTGAAACTTTTTAAAGATATCATTTTGCGAAATAGATATTAAAAATTCTGAATGTTATGGCTTTGACGCGATATTAAGATATTTTTCAAGCAATGCCGCATCAGATGGCGAAATATTAACAACCTGACATCCATAATAATACATTGAACCAATTTTGGTTTCATTGGTGACAACATATTCAGCCCTGATAATTTCAGAAAAATGCTTGATCACAAGTTTCATTTCCATCAAATACGTTTTTCCTATCTTCATCGGGTGACTGGTTTCAATACGAGTGCCTGTTCTGCTGATATTGAGGATGTTAAAATCAATGGCGGCATGCATCAGGCCTTTTTCAACTGCTCTTCCTTTTAAAAGCCCTGTTTCATAACGTCTTTCTCTGCGACTGTCAATTGCAATTGGAGAGGTTCTTACGATTGCCATTCTGCGAAGTGTTGGACAGAAAATTTTACAGGTGAAATAATGCCATTTTCCTTCCCATAAGAAAAATGCGGTGCCATTCTTGCCCATGCCGCTTTCACCGGTGGACTGGTCGGTCAGTTCAACAAAAATTTCACCCTGTTTTCCAGTTCCAATCAGTTTTGCCGTGTGTTCCCGGTTTTCTACCCTTATGATAAAATCCCGCACGCTTCTCAGGTCAAGTGCTGACATTGTCCCCATTATTACTTTACCCTTTTAATGAGGTTTCGTCAACACCACCGAGAGGAGAAAATATAATTTGTGGTATAATTCATCGGTCACCAGGAGATACTTTATGTTTTTCCAGCTTTTTATCAGAGTATTATCGATTTTCTTCATCATATTTGTTGGTGCTTTTGCAAGAAAAAAGAAGTTTCTAAATGATGAAACAACCAGCACACTTGCAACGTGTATTACGAACTTTTTTTATCCAGCTCTTATTGTATCTTCAATCACATCCGGCTTTACAATAAAATCTCTCATTTCAAACTGGTTGCTGCCTGCTGGAACCATTTTGATTATGGGAATTGGTTATCTTACAGGCATGACGTTTATAAAATTTTTGTCTTTTGATAGCAAAAAACAGGAAAATACATTTCTATTTCAATGTACGATAAACAATTATGTTTTCTTACCGCTCCCAATTGTGGCGATGCTTCTCGGAAACACAGGGGTTGCATATCTTGTTTTTTCCAGTTTGGGTTCTGAAATATCTGTCTGGACAATAGGCATACTCGGACTCACAGGAAATCATTTTGAAAAAAAGGCGATGAAAAATTTATTAAGTTCTCCTATGGTTGCTCTTGTTCTATCAATTCTTATCATTTTTATCAGAGACCATTTTGTATACAGTGGAATCATTGTAAATAATTTTCTGAAAATGATTTTACAGATGATTGGTAATTCCATTGATATGTTTGGCAAAGCAACTGTTCCCCTTGCTCTTTTTACTGCAGGCAGCAGAATGGCACACATTAAAATACATCATATAAAGACAGATAAGCAGCTATGGCTGGTGTTTCTCAGACTTGTTTTTATTCCTGCTTTTGCCTGTGCTGTGATTTCTCTCTTACCTGTCTCGCGCGAAATTTTTCTTGTACTTATTACTGTCGCGATTATGCCCGCTGCTATTGCAAGTATTATTTTGAGCGATACATATCACGCGGATACTGAATTTGCCTCATCAAGCGTTCTATTGACCAATATCGTCTCGCTTCTCACAATTCCCCTGTGGCTTACTTTACTGAACAGATAAGTAAAAATGATATAATACATTGAGTGACTGGCACACCTCACAGGAGGGAGTAATGATTCAACTAACCGGAAAAATGGTAAAAATAAGATTCAAAAAATACTTTGAGGAACAGCGGCTTTGGGTATTTGTGGGAAAAGTGCTGGATTTTACAGAAAACTGGATTATGGTTGAAGGTAAAGGACTGATTGTGTCAAAAGGAAAAATCACGCCTGTGGATATGGATGAACAGGTGAGAACATTGATAATCCCGAGAGATAATATCTCGCATATCAGACTTTTACCTGATGATTTTGATTTATCAAATATTGAGATCGAAGAAATTGGTATCCGTTATTTTATCAGAGTGAAAAATGCTCCACACACAAGTATAGGTGAGATTTAACTGTTATGCTATATCTTTGCCTTGATGAAAATGGTTATGGTCCTGTCATGGGCCCGCTTGTTGTGACAGGAGTCAGCGGAACTGCTGACAGTGAAAAATTCCCTGAACAGATTTTTGATAGTAAAAGATTGTTTTCTTCGAGAAACAGTTTTCCAAAAATTGAAAGAATCGCTCTCTCTATTTTCAAAATTGCATATAATAGATTTCCTTTCACCTATAATGAACTTTTTGAACGATCGTTTGAATGTGTCAATGGTAATTCTGGAATCTGTTGGAAAAATTTTCCAGAAATTCCATTTTCATCTGATAAAGTAGAGATCGAAAACTATGCTAGCAATCTTCAAGAATATCTTAAGAAAAATCACATATGTCTTCTTTCTATTCATTCTCAGGTCTTATGTGTGCAGGCATTTAACAATCTTTCCAGAAAACACCTGAAAAAAGATTTTATCAACTATCTGATGTTTGAGAAAATCATCCTGAAACATCAAAAAGATTACGACCATATCGTTGTAAAAGCAGGAAAAATTGGAGGAAGAAATTATTACAAGAAATTTTTGACCAGTAGCTTTCGCCACTGGGAAATTCATTGTCAAAAAGAAAATACAGCAGCATCTGAATACCTGATAAAAAAAGATAGGAAACAAATCCTGTTGACCTTTTTGAAAAACATTGAATCTATTTCATTTCTCGGGATACTGGCAGGCATCTATGGCAAGTATATCAGAGAACTCTTCATGATTGCAATTAACAAATTTTTTGATACTGAAAAGTTTATTTCTGGATATAGAGATGCTTATACCAGGCAACTTGTGGCGCAATTAAAAATGAAAGATACAGAATTTCAAAATTGTATTTGTAGAATGAAATAAAATCTATCCCACACCTGCCATATTTTTGAGAATCATAATCCTCTTTTCAATTGGCGGGTGTGTACTGAACATTTCTGCAAAAAAAGATTCACTGTTGTTTATTTTTGAATTCCTCGGGTCTGCGATAAAAAGATGTGCTGTACCAACGCTTGCTCTGTCAACAACTCTGTCGTAATGTTTTGATATTTTTTCAAGGGCTGAAGCCAGTGCAAGGGGGTTCCTGGTAAATTCAGCTGAAGCCGCGTCAGCCATGTACTCTCTTGCTCGTGAAACAGCCAGTGCCATTAACCTCGCTATCAGTGGTGCAATAAGTGTGATAATAATAATTACCAGCAGCAAAAGTCCTGAAGATGACGATGACTTACCTGACCTCCTTGTCCTTCCAGAATAGGAGCCAGAATAAAACATATTTCTTCTTGCCCATTCAGACAGAAACACAATAGCCCCTGTGATAGCAGCAATAACTGTCATTGTCAATATATCGCGATTTCTGATATGGCCTAATTCGTGAGCAATCACACCCTGTAATTCTTCCCGATTCATTGAATTAAGAAGTCCAGTGGTAACACACACAGAAGCGTAATTGGCATCCCTTCCTGTCGCAAAAGCATTGGGTGATGCTTCTTCCATTACATAAACTTCTGGCACCTTTATTCCAGCAGCAATAGACATTTCCTGAACTACATTTACCAGTTGTTGCTCCTTAAAATTAGACACATCAGGCGACCGGGCATTAACACTTGCCAGAACAAGTTTATCTCCATAAAAGTACGAAATAACACTATTGATGATTGCAATGGAAACAGCAATGATTGTCATAACAGGAAACTGGTTGTGAAAAGCCATCCTGTCAATTCCATAGCCAATAATTCCAAGAAGAATAATGGATTGTATTATCACAAGAAAGGTTTTCCATCTGTTGATTCGTTGCTGCTGGAAAAAGTCAATCATATGTCAAGGTTTACCTGTGGGACAGATTTTTCTGCCTCTGGTATTTCAAAAAATTCCTTTTTCTCAAACGAAAACATGGATGCAATAATATTACCGGGGAATTGCTGGATTTTTGTATTGTACTGCATCACTGAATCGTTATAATGCTGCCTGGCAAAAGCAATCTGATTTTCAGTTGTCGTCAACTGCTCCTGAAGATTTAACACATTCTGGCTTGCCTTCAATTCCGGATAATTTTCAAAAAGCGCGAATAAGTTTGTCAAAAGTCCTGACAGTTCGCCTTCTGCCCGGGATATATCTCCAACTCCTTTTGCAGAAATAGCTTTATTTCTCGCCTCAACAATTTTTGAAAGGGTCTCCTGTTCGTATTTCATATATCCCTTCACTGCGTTAATAAGGTTAGGAATCAAGTCATGCCTTCTTTTCAATTGTGTATCAATCTGCGCCCAGGCATTGTCAACCTGTATCCTTGCACGAATAAGTGAATTATAAAGCCCTATCACAAACAAAACAAGCAATCCAAGAATTATAAAAAAAATTGTCAAACCAGCCATTTTTACCTCCGAATTTTATAAAATTCTGACTTTATTGCCAGAAATCACGACATACCAGTTGTTTTAAATCTTTCCGTTTTTTTGTTCCTGGTGTATCTGCTGGATATCCAACAGGTGTAAGGGCAATTACCTCAACTCCATCAGGAATTCGAAGCAGTTTTTTTGCTTCTGACGGACTAAACGCACATATCCAGCAGGTTCCAAGACCAAGGTCTGTTGCGGCGAGAATCATGTGGTCCATGGCAATTGCACAATCAATATCAAGATGATTTTTCCCGTCTCTACGAGTCCATGCTTCCTTTTTAATCCCGCATATGGCAATCACCACTGGCGCCTGAACAAACCAGTCAGCATCATAAACCTTTCTTAGTTCACTTTCTTTGCCCTTTGTATCAATTACAATAATTTTGTAAGGTTGCCTGTTGGCAGCAGAAGGTGCAAGTCTTGCGGCCTGAAGAATTTTCTCAATTTTCCACTCTTCTACAGAAGTATTTTTATATGCCCTGACACTGTATCTTTCTGAAATCAATCTTTCAAAATCCATAGTGTGTCCTTTTTAATCATTAGAATTAAGGTATCCCTTTCATAATATCATGAAAATCTATAAATGGAAAAAGGCAAACCTGCAATTCTCCCGGGATAATTTTAAGTTATTATATAGAACAGTTGCCGATTTTACAAGTCCATAATAAGTTTTTTGGCCAAAAAAAACAGAAAGGTTGTATAATTTGAATTATGACAAACAAAGATGAAGTGAAGAGAAAAATGGTTGAAAAAGGAATAGAAGTTACCCAACAGTTCAATCAAGCAATAGACCTGATAGAATTCAGAAACAGAAATGTCTTTGTTACTGGTAGAGCAGGAACTGGGAAATCTACGCTTTTGAGGTACCTGCGAACAATTACATCAAAAAAGGTCGTTGTCCTTTCTCCAACAGGTGTCTCTGCACTGAATGTGCAGGGTCAGACAATCCACTCTTTTTTTCGCTTCAAGCCGGATATCACTATCAGTAAAATAAAAAAGATAGTCAAAAAAGCAAGCAACAATATCTACCAGAAACTGGATACTATTATCATAGATGAAGTATCAATGGTTCGGGCAGATATTATGGATTGCATGGATAGGTTTATGAGGATTAACTGTAACAATAAACTTCCATTCGCTGGTAAACAGATTGTTTTATTTGGCGATCTTTATCAGTTGCCTCCTGTGATCACTTCCGGTGAAAAGAAACTGTTTACAGAAAGATATTCCACAGGTTACTTTTTTTCTTCAGACGTAATGAAACAGATGCGGTTTGACATTATAGAACTTGACAGAATATTCAGACAGCATGACAGTAATTTTATTGAAATACTTAACCATATACGAAATAACACAATCACAGAAGAAATGTTAGATGTCCTCAATAGTAGATATTTTCCTGATTTTGAACCTGATGATAACAGTTTTTTTATCTTTCTTACCACAAGAAACGACCATGCGCTGAAGATTAATGAGCATCGATTAAAGAAATTGCCAGGGAAAGAATATGTTTTCAAGGCAACAGTGAAAGGTGATTTTGAGCATTCCTCATATCCAACAGACGAAATGCTTCGGGTAAAAAAAGATGCCCAGGTAATGCTGCTTAATAATGATTCAAATGGAAGGTGGGTAAATGGAAGCATAGGTAGAATTATCCACGTCTTGCCTGAATCTGATGTGATTGTTGTTAAATTATCCAACGGCGAAGACGTGGAAGTAACTCCATATGAGTGGGATATCTTTCGTTATATCTACAACGAAAACATAGACCAGATAGAAACCGAAAAGATAGGTGTCTTTATTCAATTTCCTCTGCGGCTATCCTGGGCAGTAACAATACACAAAGCTCAGGGCAAGACATTTGATAAAGTCATTCTTGACATTGGACCAGGGGCATTCTCCCCTGGGCAGGTATATGTAGGAATAAGTAGATGCGCGTCGCTTGATGGGCTTGTGCTGAAAAGGAAGATCAAAAAAAAGGATATTTTTATTGACTGGAATGTAGTGGATTTTATGACTTCCTATAGATACGCACTTTCTGAATCTGCAATGCCTCTGAAAGAAAAGATGAGACTGATAACAGAAGCAATTGCTAAAGGTAGAGAATTAGAGATTGTGTATCTTAAAAACAATGATGAAAAATCTATAAGAACAATATTACCGGAATATGCAGGAGAAATGGAGTATATGGGAATAAAATTTATGGGTGTGCGGGCATTCTGTTATAAAAAAAACGAGTTGAGAAATTTCAGAATAGACAGAATTCTTTCTCTACGACTGCTATGATGAAAGGATATTTTTATAATAGCATTGAATATTTTGTCATTTTTGACTAATGCATCAGATTCCATACCTTTTATGAGACCTTCTATTGCATCCATTGCTTCAAGTGTATATTGCAAGAATAACTTTCATACAAGAAACAATGCTATTATTCTCTCTCTCTGGCAATGCCTCTTTCTGAAGAAATAAGAAACCTTATAATTTCTTCAATCTCTGGCACAGATGCAAATTCTGACTTTAATTTTTCTATAACCTGTTGAATAGTAAGATTACTGCGAAAAATGATTTTGTATGCGTCTTCAAGAATAGAAATCACCTCAATAGAAAAGTTTCTTCTTTTTAATCCAATGGTATTGATGCCGTGTGGTCTAGCAGGATGTCCATCCGCAGTAATAAACGGAATAATATCCTTTGTGATTTTGGAACAACCACCAATAATTGCGTGTTTTCCAATTCTTGAAAACTGATGTATTCCAACCAGTCCACCAATAATTGCATAGTCATCTATGAAAACATGTCCTGCTATTGTCGCAGCATTTGCTATGATACAATTGTTTCCAATCACACAATTATGAGCTACATGAACATAAGCCATCAATAAATTGTTGTCACCCACAATGGTGAACTGGTTTTCACCTGTGGCAGTGTTGATGGTGACAAACTCCCGAATTGTATTGTTGTTACCAATTTTCACAAAAGACCTCTCGCCCCTGTACTTCAAATCCTGCGGTGGATTTCCTATTGCTGCTGATGTGTAAATTTTGCAGTTGTTGCCGATTTCAACATTACTACCTATATGAACCATAGGGCTTATGAAACAACCTGAACCAATCTTTGCCTTGCCCTCTATTACTGCATATGGACCTATGAAGGTATGTTCTCCAATCTCTGCATCACTGGAAACAACTGCTGATGGATGTATGACTGGCATTTTGATCATTAACCATCTACAAGTGCAAACATCAGAACCGCTTCACATACCACCTTATCATCCACATATGCTTTACCCTGAACCTGGCCAAATCTGCTTTTCAGTTTGCTCACTTCCACCTTCAGTACCAATTGGTCTCCAGGCCTGACGGCGCGTCGGAATTTTGCCTGTTCGATGCTAGTGAAAAAAGCAAGTTTTCCCTGATTTTCTTTTTTGCTGAGCATCAAAACACCAGCAGCTTGGGCAATGGCTTCAACAATCAAAACACCTGGCATGACAGGTCTTCCTGGAAAATGGCCCTGGAAAAACCATTCATTCATTGAGACATTTTTTATTCCTATAATTCTTCTGTCTTCTTCAAGTTCAATAATTCTGTCCACAAGAAGAAAAGGAAATCTGTGTGGAATAATTTTCTCAATATCATCTATCTCAAGAACCGGTTTTGTTTTTTCAATCCCTGTAGATGAACTCACATAAACTGCACTTACTTTTTCCTTCTGCAAAAGATTTCTCAAATTCTTCACAAGTTTCGTATTTAAAGCATGTCCGCTTCTTATCCCGATAATATGGGCTTTAAGCGGCATTCCGAGCAGCGCAAGGTCTCCAATTAAATCGCATATTTTATGCCTTACTGGCTCATTGGAAAATCTGAATGTATTATGAATAACGCCTCTTTCACCGATCACGACAGTATTGTTGAAATCAGAACCCTTACCAAGACCAATACTTTTAAGTTTTTCTACCTCTTCTTCGAGACAAAACGTTCTTGCAGGCGCTATTTCTTTTGCATATGAATCAGGAGTAATTTCAAAAGATGCATACTGGGACTTAATCAGTGAATTTGGGTAATCAAGTGTGTACGAAATTTTCAATGTATCAGAAGGAAGTGCCACTATATGAGAAGAATTTTCAGAAATATAAATTGGTTCTTTTACCCTGTAAAAGTTCTTTGCCTCATTTTGTTCAACGATACCGGACTCAAAAAATTTTTGGACAAAAACTAAGGCACTTCCATCTAGTCCGGGACATTCACCGCCATTTATTTCAACAATAAGATTATCAAGTCCCAATCCATATATTGCTGACATTAGATGTTCAATTGTGTGAACGTGAACAGTCCCATTTGAAATTGAGGAGCGTCTTGGATATTTTTCAACATCAAGCAATGAATTGATGTCAGCCTTTATTGCTGTTGTATTGGGTATATCTTTTCGCAGAAAAATAATTCCGGTGTTTACTGGAGCTGGCTGGACGGTAATGGATACTCTTTCCCCGGTATGCAGTCCAATCCCCTCAATCGAAAACGGATGCTCAATTGTCTTCTGATTCATTTTTCTGTTTTTGTAGTTTTCTTTCTAATTGTGCAATCCGTTTTTCCAACTCAGTGATTCGCTTGAAAATCTCAGGGGACCTGCGAAGATAAGCAGCACACTTCATATCTTCCCATTTTTCTCTGGCAGGAAATCCAGAAACATTTGCATTGGGCGGCACATTTTTTGTAACACCAGCTTTGCCACCTATAATTGCGTTATCTCCCACCTCTATGTGCCCGATGAGTCCTGCCTGCCCTGCAATAATCACATTTTTACCAATTCTGGTACTCCCAGAAATTCCAACCTGTGCCACTATAATGGTATTATCACCAATAACAACATTATGGGCTATTTGGACGAGATTATCTATTTTTACGCCATTGCCAATGTATGTTTTTTCAAACCTTGCCCGATCAATGGTAACATTTGAACCTATCTCAACATCATCCCCTATCTCAACAGTACCTATCTGAGGAATTTTGTGGTGAACTCCCTTTACAGTGGCAAAACCAAATCCGTCTCCACCAATTACTGTTCCTGAATGAATGTTGACTCGGTTGCCTATGGTAATTCTTTCCCTGATAATTACATGCGGATATATAAAACAGTCATCACCTATTTTTGTATAATGCCCAATGTATCCGCAGGCGCCGATTACCGTCCTATCACCAATAACTACATTATCTTCAATTACAGTATAGGGCTGAATGGAAACATCTTTCCCAATTTTAACATTTTTCCCAATTACTGCTGTTGGGTGTATACCTGGCTTAAATTTAATAGGTTCAGGACCTATTAAACCAATGATTCTTGAAAATGCAAGGGAAGGATTTTCCACCTTGATAAGAGTAATGTCTGAATTCACTGAATAGTGATTATTTTTTGAAACAATTACAGCACTTGCCTGAGTTGATTTCAAAAGCACAAGATACTTTGGATTAGCAACAAATGTTACTGACCCTTTCTTCGCTTCCTTAATCCCTGATACATCAGTGATTACAGTATCAGGATCTCCCACGATTTCTCCGCCCACAAGCTGGGCGATTTCCTTAACTGTCATTTTAAACATTTCCTTTACTTTGCGTCTTTGTTCAAAAATTTCACAATCTGTTCTGTAATATCTGTTCCTTCAGGACCATAAAGTATCGCTTGAGCGTTCAATATAAAATCATATTTTTCTTTAATTGCAAATTCCTTTATGGCATCCTGAATTTCTTTTAATCTTGCTTCAATCAGCTGGTTCTTTTTCTCATCAAGTTTTTGATTGGCAGCACCAACAAAATTATAAAATTCTTGCTGCAATCTCTGAATTTCCTCTTCAGTTTTCTTTTTTTCTTCTGGCTTCAGAACATCCTTCTGTTTTTCATAAGATTCCTGAGCTTTTCTGAGTTCCTCCTGCTTCTTTGCGATTTCCTTCTGCTGGGAATCTCTTTCTTTTTCGAACTCAGTCCTGCTTTCAGCAGTCTTTTTATACTGGTCAAATACCATTTCAAGATTTACATATCCTATTTTAACCGGTCGCATTTCCTTTGACGCTGTGGCTGAAAAAGCATAGCCAGCAACACACAACATTGCCATTGCTACAAAAACCGACTTCAATAATATTTTCATGTTTTCTCCTCTCTTGTTTTTAAAATCCCATTGTAAAACCTATGTGAAGCTGCCCTTTCCCCTGGTATGGTTCAGGATTAACTGCCCAGCCATAGTCTAATTGTATTGGCACTGGGAGTATGGGAACCTTTACCCTTAACCCAACTCCTGCGCCATATTTCAGATCGCCAAAGTCAAAATCCTTTTCCCATACATTGCCCGCGTCATAAAACACAACCAACCAAAGAATTTCATTTTCACCTGATAAAGGATACAACAATTCAAAATTTTGTGCAAATATAGACTTACCACCAAGGTAATGTCTACCATCAACACTTCTTGGACCAAGCTCTCTTTCCTTGTATCCTCTTACAGTGCCTATGCCTCCTCCAAAAAATCTTTCATATAGGGGAACTTCTTTTGTAGAGCCCAGATGACTTACTGAACCCGCATAGGTTTTGCTGTGAAAAACAAATTTGCCGAAGCTTTTATAATAGTCGTTTTCAACCGTTGACTTTAGGTATTCAAGGTCACTTCCGAGAAAAGAAGGAGCATATTCAAAGGAAAGTTGTAACTGGTCTCCATCTTTCGGCATAATCCTTCTGTCAAGATTTTGAAAACCGAAAGTCGTTGTTAAACTATTGACCCTGTTGGTTCCTGCCTGTGACTGAAATTCAGGTATGTGAATATCGCTCAATTTAATTTCATCAGTCATTATCTTACACCCTATTGAAAAATTTTCCCACCGTCTACCAATTCTTATGTCAAAACCATTATGTTTTTCAGCATATTCATCCCAAGATCTATCAGTAATAAAAATATCAGGGCCAAATGAAATAGGTTTATCAAAAAGATACGGTTCAGTAAAACTTAATATAAAATGTTTTGTAACACCACCAATCATTGCTTCCAGGTTCATGTTCTGTCCAGCACCCCTGAAAAGCGGTGGGTCTGAAATATCAAAATTTCTCTGTTGAATGCCTATAAATCCAACACCCTTTTCAAGGGAACTGTAGCCAGCACCTATTGTGAACATTCCTGTTCTTTCTCTATCTTTTACTCTTACATCAATGTTCACCAGTTTTTCATCCTCTGTTGGTTCTGGGTTAATTTCAATTTCATCAAAAAATTGAAGATCTGACAGATTGTTAAAACTTTTTCTCAATTTTTCTCCAGAAAATTCATCTCCTGGATAAATTGCCATTTCACGTCTTATTACCTTGTCCTTTGTCACCGTATTGCCCCTAATATTGATTTCATTAACATATACCTTTGGCCCAGGATTAATCGTAAATGAAAAATTTATCTTTGAATCGCTTATTTCAGGAACTGGTATAACTTCTGGCCTTATATAACCTGAATCGGAATACATCCGGCGAATATTTAACAGCGTTTTTTCAAATTTCATTTGAGAATAAACATCTCCTTCGCGATATTCAACAAGCTTTTTTATCTTGTTGACATCAAAAATCAAATTGCCAGAAAATTCTGTTTTCCCAAAATAAAACTTTTCTCCTTCCTTTACAACAATATCAATCACAATCATTTTATTTTCAATGGAAATTCTTCTGTCTATGGAACAATCAGGATAGCCATTGTTATGATAAAAATCTTCAAGCCGTTTTATATCCTGGTCAAGAATTTCAGGTTTAAAGGTCCCCCTTATAAAGGGCATTTTTCTCTGTTTGATTTTCATTTTTTTTCTCAACATTGAAGAATTGAATGCATGATTCCCTGAGAAATTAATTATACCAACATATAATTTTCCTGTACCTTCATGAATGGTAAATGTTACAATCACTCTATTATTGGTAACTGGCTGGGTTTTCGCAGAAATTTCAGTAAAATATATTCCTTTTTCTTCGTATTTCTGTTTCAGCCGTGCTATTGCCTTTTCAATGAGCGCATCATTACAATAATCTCCTTTTTTTATTTCCACAATTTTTTCAAGTTCTGCTTTATTAAAAACTTTTGCACCGGTGAATTTTATTCCTTCGACCTGGGGATTTTCTTCAACAAAAAGAGTGATATCAAGTCCCTTTTCAGTTTCTTTTATTTCATATTTCACAGAAGAAAAATATCCTGTCTCCATCAAGGACTGAATATCTCTTTTCCAGAGTTGTTCGTCAAAAAGACCCTGTGGCTTTGTCCTCAACATCAAACTTATTCTCGTGGAAGAAACTGTTATATTTCCCTTGATGGAAATACTAGCAACAATGTTGCTATCTGAATAAAGAAAAACCGGTAAAAGAAGGCTAATCAGGGCTGACAGGACTTTTGTCAAATGTCGTGGTGACATGTTCTTTCCCTTCGGTCACAGTGAAAATTAACCTGTTTTTATCACACTTCACAAGAATATGCGAATTCTGCGGAAAATTCTCTTTCAAAATTTCTTCAGATAGTGGGTCTTCAAGATACCTGGAGATTGCCCTTCTGAGGGGTCTTGCTCCGAATTGAGGGTCAGTGCCCATATTTTTCAAAAACTCTCTTGCTTCAGGAGTAAGAGAAATTGTAAACCCCTGTTCCTTCAACCTCTCAGCAACTTTCTCCACTTCAAGGTCAACAATTTTCAGTAAATGTTCCTGTTCAAGAGGATGAAAGACAATAATTTCATCAAGTCGGTTAAGAAATTCTGGTCTAAATGTCTTTTTCACTTCGTCCAGAATCCTTTCTTTCACAACATTGTATGGCATCTCCTCCTTATTATCTTGAAAACCAATTGTTGAACGGTTTTTCAAATGCTGCGTGCCAATGTTTGAAGTCAGTATCAATATGCCATTCTGGAAACTTACACTCCTGCCAAAACTATCAGTAAGCCTGCCCTCTTCAAGAACTTGCAAAAGTAAATTAAAAACATCAGGATGTGCCTTTTCAATCTCATCAAGAAGTACAACTGAATAGGGTCTGCGACGAACCTTTTCAGTAAGTTGTCCACCCTCTTCATATCCTACATAACCCGGAGGCGCGCCAATCAACCTGCTAATGGCAAATTTCTCCATGTATTCAGACATATCAATCTGAATCAATGCCTGGTCATCACCAAACAAAAACTCAGCCAGAGCGCGGGCAAGCAGGGTTTTTCCAACACCTGTTGGCCCCAGAAACAAGAATGAACCAATCGGTCTTTTCTGATCCTTGATACCAGCTCTCGAACGTCTGATGGCTCTGCTGACTGCTGAAATCGCCTCATCCTGACCGACCACTACCTTGTGAAGGTGTTCCTCCATTTCAAGAAGTTTTTCTCTTTCTTCCTTACACAGTTGCGATAATGGAATCCCTGTCCACCTTGAAACAATTTCTGCAATTTCTCTTCCTGTCACAGTCCTTTGCGAATCAGGTTGTGATTTCTCCCATGAAAGCTTTACCTCATTGATACGGCTTCGGATTTCTCTTAATCTATCCCTTATCCTGGCTGCCTTTTCAAAATCCTGCTGAATGGTTGCCTGCTCCTGTAAACTTGCAAGTTGCGCTGCTCTTTTTTCCAGTTCTTCAAGTTCTGCTGGAACATTGGATAATAACAACCTCTGTTTGCTTGCCGCCTCGTCAACAAGGTCAATGGCTTTATCAGGTAAGTATCTACCGGTGATATATCTATCTGCAAGTTTTGCTGCAAGTACCAGAGCTTCATCTGTAATTTTCAATTTATGATGTTCTTCATATTTTGGTCGTAATCCCCTCAAAATTTCGATGGTCTCCTGAACTGACGGTGGATTCACAACAACCGGCTGAAATCTTCTTTCCAGGGCAGCATCCTTTTCAATATATTTTCTGTACTCATCAAACGTGGTTGCTCCAATACACTGTATTTCACCACGAGAAAGAGCTGGCTTCAATATGTTTGACGCATCTATTGCTCCCTCAGCACCTCCTGCCCCAACAAGTGTGTGCAGTTCGTCAATAAAAATAATGATATTCTTGCTCTGTTTGATTTCATCAAGCAAAAGTTTCACCCTTTGCTCAAACTCTCCGCGATATTTTGTTCCTGCCACCAAACTGGCGAGGTCAATCATAATAATTCTTTTGTTCCTCAGAATCTCAGGAATATTGCCAGATGCTATTCTTTGTGCAAAACCTTCAACAATGGCGGTCTTTCCCACACCTGCTTCTCCCAGTAATACAGGATTATTTTTCTTTCTCCTGCACAATATCTGGGTCACCCTTTCAATTTCCTTTTCTCTGCCTATCACCGGATCAAGTTTCTTTTCTTCAGCCAGCTGCGTTAAGTCCCTTCCATACGAATCAATCGTCGGGGTCCTTGATTTTGTTTGAGGTTGAGAGATGTGCTGGGTTGACTGCTGTTTGCCTTTTGAAATATTTTCAGGTTCTCCCCAGAGCAAATTTTCTATAGCTTTTCTAATATTATCCACTGTCAATCCAAACCGTGTGAGAATCTTTGAAGCATAACCTTCTTCTTCTGCCACAAGCCCGATAAGAAGATGTTCTGTTCCAACATAGGAGTGCCCGAAATACTGTGCCTGACGATAAGAAAGAGCAAGCACTCTTTTCACTCCAGGACTCAAAGGAATCTCCCCAGCCGAAAGCAACGGAATTCCAACCCTGATACTCTTTTCAAGTTCAAATCTTATATGTTCGGGATCCACTTTCAAAAAATGTAGCACTGCCACACCCATTCCCTGACCTTCGTCTAAGAGTCCAAGAAGAACATCCTCTGTTTCTATCTGAGCATGACCATATCGTATTGCATTCTGACGCGCAAGTTCCAGTACTGTCTTTACCCTTTTAGTGAATCTTTCAAAGTATTGCTCAAACATATACGTTCCTCAATTCGTTTCTCAATATATTCAATCTTAAACTGTCTCTTTGTACTGCATCCATCTCTGTTGCTGATTCTAACTGTAAGGAAGCAGGTAAAATTCTATAAAATAATCTTTTCAGCGCCATGGCATCTACATTTATAATACCCAAATTTTTTCCAAAAAGCAAAAGAGAAAGACCTTTTATTGAATTAGATGAACTAATTCCTTTCTCATTTTCAAAGATTCTATCAAGAAAGCAAACAATTTTTCTTTTAATCGCCACACGGTCAATGGTACCCATTGACATCAATTCATATTTTCTAATTGTACGGCATACCGACTCAAAATCCTGGCATAATTCAATTTCCTGTTTTCCCAGAGCAGGACCTGTAGCAATCTGATACACATCTGCAATACTTTTTGAACCCTCCCCATAAAACCCTCTGATGATGCAGCCAATCTGTGAAATGACTCCAAAGACCAGTTTGATTTTTCCGGTCATTTTCAATGCTGGCAAATAAATTAATGAGGATACTCTCAACGCAGGTCCCACATTTGTTGGGCAACACGTAAGATATCCAAATTCTCTATCAAATGCGTAATCAAAATGCCTTGATAGAATATCGTCAACATGGTTCAACCTGTCCCATAAATTGTAGAAATTTTCTTTTCCACCATAGACGGCTATTCTGAGATGGTCCTCTTCATTCACAAAAATTCGCAATCTCATTTGAGGGAACCATATCAGAATTTTTCCGAAACCATGCTCCGCCATTTCTGGACTTATAATATGCCGCTCGATGAGAACATTTCTGGTCACATGGTCTATATCTGTCATGGAAACAATCACAGGCGTTTCGTCAGCAATACAGGTAGAAACATCAATCACTTCTTTTACCAGTTGCTCTGCCTGTTTTTCATTCATCTGGTGCGGAAATGGGTATTTTTTAATATTCCGAGCAAGTCGCAATCTTACTGTGAAAAATGTTGGTTCTTCACTTAAAACAGGTTCTTTTAACACCAGATTTTTCAAATGTTTATCCATTTTTTATAAATAATTCAATTTCCTTTTTAATTTTTTTTACATGTTCAATATCCTGCTGTGCAACCGCGCGCCTCATTTCATTTTCAAAATACAATACAAAATCCCTGTTAATATTTTCGCTGTAAGGAATCTTCCCTCTGTGGAACGAACCATAATGATATTTCTTAATTTCTCTTTTTATATGAGACCTGAAAATCTGATAACATCTTGCACATCCTGCAACGTGTGATTGTTTCCAATCTTCCAATGTCATGCCACAGAATGGGCAACTTTTCTGTGGAAAAGAAACTCTATTTTGCTGGAAAGTTTCAAGAATTACCTTTATTTCAGGGTTGTTCCTTACGCAATCAGGGCAATAACAACCGCTGATCGTTTTCCCACCCGCAGAAATTTCCATATAAAAAAATCGCGCGGTATTTTTACCGCAGGATGTGCAAATCATCTTTTAAATAGGTGTCCCGTCCTTCTGTACCAACCGGTGAAATTCTTCTCTGATTTTTCTGGTCAGGGATCCCAATTTTCCCGAACCAATTTTTCTTCCGTCAATCAAGGTGACTGGAATAATTTCCGCTGCTGTACCAGTAAGGAAACATTCGTCAGAATTATAAAGATCATATCTTGTCAACAATTTCTCCTCAACATCAAGTCCTATTTCTTTACCAATCTGGATCACAGCATCTCTTGTAATTCCATCAAGAGCTCCAGCAAAAATTGGTGGCGTTAAAAGTTTATTTTCAACCACAATGAAAATATTTTCCCCTGTACATTCTGCGATATATCCGTCATTGTTAAGAAAAAGTCCTTCCATTGCGCCTGCGTTTGTTGCTTCAATCTTGGCAAGAATATTGTTTAAGTAATTCAACGACTTTATAGCAGGGTTCAAACTTTCTGTCAGATTTCTTCTTGTAGGAATGGTCACAACAGAGAGCCCTTTTTCATAATATTCTTCGGGATAAAGATTGATTCTGCTTGCGATAACAAAAATTGTTGGTTCTGGACACTTTCTCGGGTCAAGTCCAAGATCTCCCACCCCTCGGGTTACAACAACCCGAATGTAAGAGTCCCGTAGTTTGTTTTTCTTTACTGTCTTTTTAATAATTTCTGCCATTTCTTCCATTGAAACAGGAATTTCGAGAAGTATGGCTTTTGCTGATTTATACAACCTTTGAATGTGCTGGTACAAACGGAAAATTTTCCCGTCATACGAACGCAATCCTTCAAAAACACCATCGCCATAAAGTAATCCATGATCAAATACAGAAATTTTTGCATGTTTTTCGTCAACAAATTTACCGTCCAAGTATATCCATAGTCCCATTTTTACTCCCTGTTTATAATTTTTCCATTAGATAAGTATATGACATTTGTCGCAATTTTCAAAAAATTTTCGTTGTGAGTGGCTATTACAAAAGTTTTTCCTTTTTCCGTATTCAAAGATTGTATCAGAGAAATCAGTTCAAGAGAAGAGTCCCTGTCAAGATTCCCTGTGGGTTCATCAGCAAAGACAACTTCTGGGTCGCATATAAGACTACGGCATATGCCAATCCTTTGTTTTTCTCCACCAGAAAGATTGTTAGGATACGAGTGAAGTTTGTGTTCGAGGTGAAATTCTTTAAGAATTCTTTGAACTTTTTCTCTGTGTTCACTTATTGGTCTATTAGGATGTTTAATCATCAAAGGTATCATAATATTTTCTTCAACACTTAATTCTGGAATTAAGTAAAAAAACTGAAAAACAAAACCAAACATTTTATTACGTATCATGGCAGCTTCTCTTTCTTCAAGGGATGAGACATCTCTACCGTCGAGAATCACTTTTCCTGAATTCGGTTTATCCAGTAAAGCGAGAATATTCAGTAGTGTGGTCTTTCCAGAACCAGATGGTCCAAGAATCACAGTCACGTTGCCCTTCAGAATAGAAAGCGTAATGTCGTCGAGGGCTTTCACACCGGTCTCATAACTTTTGACAATATTTTCTGCATAAATGATTGCGTGGTTTTCAACCATATTCATTCATACCTCAATGCTGTTGCAGGTTCGAGATTTCCTGCCCTGTAAGCAGGAAATATTGAAGCAACAAGCGTTGTGATGAAAACTGCCGCACATATTGAGAAAATTTCTATGGATGAAATTTCAATGGGTAAATACGAAATGCTGTATATATATTCAGGTAGATGGACAATGTTGTATCTTTTCAACACCCACACAATAATTCCTCCGAGCACCAGTCCGCATACCAATCCTCTTATGCCAAGCAAAAATCCCTGAATCAAAAACACTGCTCGAATTTGGGATTTCGTCATCCCAAGCGCTTTCAGTACCCCAATTTCTCTGATTTTTCTGTACACAGTCATCATCAAACTGCTTGCGATATTAAAAGAAGCCACAATAATAATGATGGCTAAAATCAATAGCATCGCCTTTTTTTCAAGGGCAAGCGCTGCAAAAAGAATCTTATTTTTCTTGATCCATGTGGTTACCTGCGCATCAGCAGGTAGCATTCCTTTTACAATTTCTGCTATCTTTTCACAATGATAAATGTCATTGACTGTAATACCAATATTTGCAATTTGCCTTCCTGAAAGAAAGTTGTTCTGGAAATTCTCAAGAGATATAATTCCTATTGATACATCTACATTATACACTCCGTATTCCACAATTCCTGTCACTTGTAAAACATATTCACGTGGTGGAATTCCTCCGATAATAACAACAGTATCACCAACATTGATATCAAGTTCCTTTGCAAGTTCACTTCCAAGTATAATTCCGCCAGAATAAATTCCTTCGAGATTGCCCTGTTTGATAAATTTCTTCATGCAAACAATTTCACTATCTCCTTCAATACCCCTGAGGTAACCTCCGATCAAATACTGAGACGATTTATAAATAATCTGTGTCTGGGCAAAATATCCAGTACCTGTGATTCCTGGTATTTGTCTTAAACGTTCTGCAATATTTTTGTAGTCATTTAGGTATGGATTGCCTTCTGCAACAATGTGAGGTTGTGCTCCAATAATTTTTCTTTTCAGGTCATTACTGAAACCATTCATTACCCCAAGCACAATCATTAAACTCGCTACTCCCAGAGCAATGCCCGTGACACTAACAAAGCTTGTAAAATAGATAAAGCTTTCCTTGTGTCTTCTTCCGATAAACCTGCGAGCAAGAAAAAATAGACATCTATTCATATATTTTTGGTATTTGACAAATCTTTGTATAGCAATAAATTATTATGCAGGGTATAATATTGTATCATATAAACAAGGAGGGTTTATGAAATTGGGGGTTTTTCTGGTGCTGTTTGGTGGTAAAAGGTTTGAAGAGGCCCTGGACATTGTAAAGGAGCTGGGCCTTGAAACAGTGGAGATAGGAACAGGCAATTATCCGGGTAATACCCATTGTAACCCGGATGAACTGCTTGCAGATGAAAGTAAGTTAAAGTCGTTCAGTAAAGCAGTTGAAAAAAGAGGGCTTGAAATTTCTGCTTTATCCTGTCATGGAAATCCTCTACATCCAGATAAAAAAATTGCTGAAGCTCACAGACATGTCCAGAGACAGACAATCCTTCTTGCAGAAAAACTTGGCATCAAAAGAATTATTGGATTTTCTGGTTGTCCTGGAGATAGTGAAAATGCAAAGGCACCAAACTGGGTGACCTGTCCTTGGCCAGAAGATTTTTCAAAAACACTTGCCTGGCAATGGGAAAATTGCGTGATACCGTACTGGAAAGAAGAAGTGGAATTTGCAAAGAAACACAATGTTACTCAAATATGTCTTGAAATGCATCCGGGATTTGTTGTTTACAATCCTGAAACTTTATTAAAACTGCGACATGCAGTTGGTGAAGTCATTGGCGCAAACTTTGACCCCAGTCATCTATTCTGGCAGGGAATAGACCCGATTGCTGCTGTAAGAAAACTTACTGACGCCATATATCATGTTCATGCCAAAGACACAAAAATTGATAGCATCAACTGTTCAATCAATGGAGTCCTTGATACAAAAACATATCTTGACGAGATCAATCGTTCCTGGATTTTCAGGACCGTTGGCTACGGTCACAACGAAGAATTCTGGAGAAATTTTGTAAGCAACCTGAGATTGGCAGGATATGACGGCACATTGAGCATTGAACATGAGGACAGTTTGATGAGCATTGATGAAGGACTGAAAAAAGCCATTTCTTTCCTTAAAAACATCTTGATTAGTGAACCAAAACCTAAGGCATGGTGGACTTGAAAAATCAAAACGGCCGCTGCTGGAAAATTATTCTTGGTGGCTCTGGTGGTCAGGGTATTGTTACTATGAGCAGGGTTCTGGCATACGCGGGAGTAATAAAAAAACTCAATGTGAGTTTTCTGCCAGCATATGGAGCTGAAATGCGCGGTGGATATGTTTATAGCATGCTTTCATTATCAACAAGAGAACTTGTTTCTCCTGTGATTTCACAAGCTGATTATGGTATCTTTCTCAATGAAAATTCCATGCGATTACTCAGTCAATACCTGAAGGAAAACGCATGGATTCTATGGAACAGTTCCCTCATTAAACCAGCAAAATACAACAAGAACCGCGACATAGGAATCCCTGCGTCTGAAATTGCCGAAAAACTTGGCAGTGTCAAAATTGCAAATATGGTCATGCTTGGTGGACTGCTCAAACTCCTTGAAAAATCGTCATTTCCTGTCATTGAAAAAGAAGTTAAAACGAGTATCAAACATGTTATGGGTGAAAACAAAAAAAACTTAGATTTGAATCTTAAGGCAGTATCAGAGGGGATAAAACTGGTTGAAGAGGTGATGAAAAATGTCTAACTGGAAATCAGAAATCACTCAAATTGGTCCCTGCAAATGGATGATACCTCGAAAAAACCAGATGCTGGTACCAGGCATCATTTATATTTCTGAAACAATGCTTCATCGCACCTTTGAAGACAATGTGCTTCAACAGGTTGCAAATGTTGGGTGTCTTCCGGGGATTATTTCTTATAGTCTTGCAATGCCGGATGTCCACTGGGGATATGGAGCGCCTATCGGAGGAGTTGCAGCATTTAGAAAGGATAGTGGCGTCATTGTTCCTGGATTTGTTGGATATGATATTAATTGCGGAGTAAGGCTGATTCGTTCCGACATTACTGCATCAGAAATTGCAGACAAACTCGAAAAACTTGTGAGTTGTTTATACTCAAACATTCCTTCTGGAGTTGGTTCGACAGGAAAAATTATTTTAAAGATAAGCCAAGTAGACCAGGTACTATCACAGGGAGCAGGTTATGCTCTAAAACAGGGCTATGGATGGAATTCTGATATTGAAAGAACAGAAGAAACAGGTTGCATGAAAACAGCAGACCCTGACAGTGTAAGTCCGAGAGCAAAGGAAAGAGGTTCTGACCAACTGGGAACTCTTGGGTCTGGCAATCACTTCCTTGAAATTCAACAGGTTGTAGAAATTTATAATAAAGAAGCAGCAAAGGTATTTGGCTTATTTGAAAATCAAATCACAGTGATGGTGCATACTGGAAGCAGGGGACTTGGATATCAGGTTTGCGATGATTACCTTGCTACATTTGGTAAAGTATTAACAAAATACGGGATTAATCTTCCTGACAGGCAGCTTGCGTGTGCACCTATTGACTCACAGGAAGGAAAGAATTATTTTGCTGCAATGAGCGCTGCTGCAAATTTTGCCTGGGCAAACCGACAAATTATTACCCACTGGATTAGAGAATGTTTTGAAAAGGTATTTTCTGTACCTGCTGAAAGGTTAGGACTTTTTGTGGTTTATGATGTCGCCCACAATATTGCAAAATATGAAAAACATTCCTTTGAAGGCAAAAACGACTATGTATATGTTCATCGCAAAGGCGCAACAAGGGCATTCCCAAAGGGACACGAGGCAGTATGTGATATTTATAAAAACATCGGACAACCTGTCATCATTCCAGGAACCATGGGAACAAGTTCCTATGTTCTTGTTGGTACACAACAGGCATTGAATGAAACTTGGGGCTCGACATGCCATGGAGCAGGTCGGTTGATGTCAAGGGCGCAGGCAATCAAGAAAAGCAAAGGAAGAAAAATAGAAGAAGAACTTCTGGCTCTTGGTGTAATGGCAAAAGCAAAAAGCAGGGGTGGACTTGCTGAAGAAATTCCTGAAGCTTACAAAGATGTGGATGAAATAGTGAAAGTCGTTGAACAAGCAGGACTGTCAACAAAAGTTGCAAAAATGAAACCCCTTGCAGTGATCAAGGGATAAACACAGCAGATGCAAATAGTCCTTTGACGACTTGAAGAAGATTTATTTTAATAAATTGATTAAAGAAGGTGGGGTTGACAACCTCATACAGAGATGAAAAAATAAAACCACTGATTTTTTGAACGCAACGTTAACCAGGAGGCAATATGGTAAGAAAGGTTCTTATAGGTTGCATGATTTCGATAATGTGCTGGGTTTTTTCTGCAATCTGCCAGGTTATTTGTACACCAGACAAAACTGCAGTATCAGTGAAATCAGGAGATATTTTTGTTTTTACAGTTTCTAATCCAAACCCGCCGCAGGATATTTCCATCAAAGTATATGATGCAAACGGTAAATATGTAAGAACACTTTTTGAAAAATGCACAACTGAAACACAGTTCAAAATTCCGTGGAACCTGAAAGATGCTGATGGAAAAACAGTCAATCCTGGAAAATATACTGTAAAGGTTCAAACTGGCTTAAATCTTGTACTTGACGCAACTTTCGGTAAAAATGGCATCATTGGTGGTGATGATACATTCATCAGTCCAAGGAATGTCAGGGTTGATAAAAAAGGTTGTGTTTATGTGCTGGATTATGGAGCTGGAATAATATTCAAATTCAATCCAGATGGTACCCCAGCGAATGATATTGCAGGTAAAAATAAAATTATGGGACCATCATCACCTTACTGGGTCAATATCGCTGTTGATGAAGATGGAAGAATTTACGGAACTGTTGGTCATAGTGTACTGGTTTACGATGGTAAAACAGGGGAACAAATTTATTACGTTGGAGAATTCTTTGGAAACGATGTGGGCTGGGAAACAACAAAAGGCGGACTTGGTTGGCCAAGCTGGGTGGGTCTCAATAGCGACTATCGTCTTTATGCCTCTTGCCCTGGATACTCATACTGGGCTGGTTTTGATAGAAGAAAGAAAGGAAAAGAAGGAGGGCTCTGGCGTTCAAAAGGAGGTATACCAGGAGAATCAGGAGATACAGATGGAAAGAAAGCCATTTATCTTGCGCATGCCTATTACACAAACCGCAATGGCATCACAAAGTGGATTGATAAAGATACGTCTGTTGAAATTGCTTATAGCATCACTTCTTTCACAGACCCGGTAAAGAAAACCACAGAACAGATGGCAAATGTTTATGGCGTCGCATTTGACAAAGAATCAGGAATTTTCCTTGTTCAGAGAGACCCAGTCAGAATTATCAAAATTTCAGATAATGGCTTTGGGTTTGACTTTGTGAAACAATTTGCTTCTCCAGGAAATGATGCGTCTAAACTTGAATTTATGGCACCAAAAGATGCAGCAGTTTCTCCTGACGGAAAATATCTTTATGTGATAGAAGATGGAGAACCCATCAGCAAAACAAATACTGCACCAGGTCTTGCACGGCTTATGAAATACAAAATTACCTATCAGGACGAAAAGCAAATTACGATACTCGTTCAGTAAAATGCTGCGTTTAATTTTCCAAAAAGGGACTATTATGAAAAAGTTGTTGTTTTCGATAATGGTGTTTTTATGCATTTTTTCATTAACTTCGCAAGCCCAGCAGAAGAAAAATCCTGAAAAAATCTATGTGAGATTCAAAATGCTTTCAGCAGACCAGGTATATGCATATTTAAAAACTGTTATCCATCATTCTCCCTGGTCAAAAAATTATCCAACAATTCCCCGTGGTGGAGAAAATTACGCAAGATTGCGGATTAAACAAAATAATTTCTCTCCATGGGTAGAAATTGATGGTGACTGGGGAACCATTGTCTTTGATTTCAAAAGTTCTCAGATATTGGAAAATGTTGAAGTTGAAATCCAGTTATCCACTAAAGACGATGAGTCAGGAATATTTAAAACAATGAAGATTCAGGAAAAAGGAAGTATTGTCGCAATCAGTTTGCCTTCTGACTACTATAACAATCCAGATGGAATACTCACTGTCAGGCAGGAATCAGAAAAACATTTGAAAATGGCTCAATCTCTTAATCTTTCCCGAGAAAATCTTCCAAAAAAATTTTCCTTTTACACAGGCGCGGGTGGCTATGGAAGTTTATATACGGATGTTGAAATCTGGAAGAATGAACTTAAAACATTAAGAACCCTTGGCATCAATGGAACAAGTTATCCATGGAATGCTGAACAAAACAATATTTATAAAGAACTCGGTTTCGATAGATTTGTAACGTACAATCCAGGAAACCCTGACCAGGCAAAAAAAGAAAAAGAACTTTCAGAGGAAACATTTTCAAAAATTCAGGCAGTTGTTATTGCTGATGAACCAGGAAATTACGGTCTTTACCAGATAAAAAATGAACCAGTAGAGAACTTTCACAGGTTTCTTGAAAGCAAGGGATTAAAACCAAAAGATTTTAATGCAAAGGACTGGTCTGATATTAAGCCCCTCACAGACAAAAAAGAAATTGAAAAAATTGAGTATAACTGGGGACCAAAATATGGCGAGGCAGCAAGAAAGACATATTACTGGACAATAAGATACACTGAACACATGACGAACCAGTATTTTAAAAATATCACAAATTCCCATGAAAAACAGTATCAGCCAGGAGTACTGACATTTGTTAACTATACAGACCATCCCATGATTCTCGGCGGTATGATGCTTCCAGGAAGCCCTGACTGGTTTGAGATGGGTTTACAAAGGGCAACCACATTGATGTGGACAGAGGACTGGATGTATGGTGGAATCAGGTCATGGGGAAATGGGCTTTACCAGCGACTGGGATTTCTGTGTGACATTCTGCGAAACGCAGCAAGCAAACATAATCAGCCCCTTGGTTTTTACAATACAATGGACGGAGAAGATGGTATCAGAATGAAAGGATTTATAGTAATCGGACATGGAGTAAAAATTATTGATTACTTTTACTATGGACCAACATATTCTGCTACAGAAAACTACTGGTCAGATAGTATCTCACAATATCAGGGGGTTGCAAAAGTTATCAGGGACATAGGAAAGGCAGAAGAACTTGTATATCCTGGACAGGTACCAAAACGAGATGTGGCGATTATTTACAGTACCACAGAAGAAATCTGGGACCAAAATGGTGCCAAGGGACATGAAAAGCAATATCTTCATATCGCGCTTGCCCAGCAAATGTACCATGCAGATGTACTGAACGAGGACTTAATTCTGGAAAGAGACCTGTCACAATACAGGGTCATTTATTTCACGGATACACGCTTTCCTATTGCTGGACTAAAAAAACTGAAGACCTATGTGGAAAATGGTGGAACACTGGTAATGATGCCGGGTGCAGGTGAAAAGGATGAATATGATAATAATGTAAATGTAATTACATCACTTCTCGGAACAGATATCAAAACAATTTCCATTGAAAAACCAGAGAAAACCAGTATCATCTTGAACACAAGCACTGGAATTCAAAGTGATATTCCTGTCATCGTTTCATTCAAAAAGGCAGAAGTGTTAGGCGCTGTCAAAGACCAGATTTTGGGCAAATTTTTAGACGGTTCCCCCGCAATTCTCAGTAGTAAAGTAAAAAAAGGCAGAATCATTTATTATATGTTTATGCCAGGACATAACTTTTTTTCCCAGGTACAGGAAGCAAATCCTGAAGGATATGTAAAAAATTTTCCGGAACATGCAAAAAAAATTATCAGTTTTCCTTGTGAAATGTCAGGCATTAAAAAACAAATCGAAATATCAGAAGGTACATTTGATGCAAATTTACTTATTTCAGAAAAAGGCGTGGCACTGGTACTGGTCAATCTTGGAAGAGACCCTATAGCAAGTGCCAATTTCAAAGTTCAGGCACAGGGAATTAAATCAGTGACATCTATTGAAAACGGTAATCTTCAATTCAAAGAAGAAAATGGATATGTATATTTTTCAATGCCTGTCAATGGATTGACAGACATTGTCATGCTAAAAAAATGACCGGAGGCGAAAATGAAGTTCAGTATTCAAACAATCATTCTTCCCTACAATAACCTTGAAGAAATCGGAGAAATTGCGCACAAGTATGGCTATGACGGAGTTGAATGGAGGGTATTACCTGACTCATGTCTTAAGGATTTTGGTCCAGAGGTAAAAAACAATCTCGCAGTTTGCACATTGAAACAAAGTGTACCACTCATCAAAAAAATCAATGCAGAATTCAATTTGTCTGTTGCTGGTTTTTCGTCCTATGTAGAAATGGATCAACTGGATGATATAAAAATCATCAGGGATGCAGGATGCGAACTTGGTTGCCCATTTTTTAGAATTAGAGAACTTTATTACAGAAGAGACCGCAATTACCACGAAATTGTTGAAGACGGGTGGAGAAAATTTGAAAAGGTGGAAAAGATTCTTGAATCTTATCCCATAAAGGCAGCGATTGAAATACACAATGGTTTTGTCGTGAGTTCCTGCGCAGCAGCATATCATTTCTGTTCAAAATTCAGTCCAGAACATCTCGGTGTGATTCATGACCCTGGCAATCAGGTTGTCGAAGGAAGAGAAGACGCAAAAATGGGAATTGAAATCCTTGGTCCTTATCTGATACATGTTCATTTCAAGAATATGATATGGGAGAAAAAAGGTGTAAGAGAAGATGGAACTGTTGAGTGGAAACCAAAAAGCGTGCCACTAAATGAAGGAATCATTGACTGGAAGGACTATATTGAGCAGTTGAAAAATTGCGGTTATAAAGGTTTTCTTTCGAACGAAGATATGGATACAGCATCAGGTTCCATTGAACAGCGGCTATCACAAATCAACTATCTCAAACAGTTTGTATAAAAACAGAACTATTGTTCATCTACTGTTTTTATCGCCTCAAGGGCATCCTCATAGGAATCTGTTGGCATATATTCGTACCCACGTTTATCGATTTCAAGCAAGTCCTGAAAGGTTAGGGATAGATTTGCTTTGCTTCTAACATTTACTACTGCGGAAAAAATTTTCCCTTGACAACTTCTTGCTGTGCATTAACATAGTTTTTGAAGCACAAACAACTGAATTTGTACAAATGGAAACTTTTCAAAAAAACGAGGTGGGAAATGAAATATAGAATTTTTGTTTTTATGTTTTTGTGTTTAACTCTAAATCTTTTTGGAACGGTTACTACATTGATTGAGGTTTATATTCCTGTTTTAGGACCACAGAGGGAAACAGATATTAAAAAAGTATTATTTGTGACATATTATTCTCTTCCGGAATCCGAAATAAATTTTACCTGTCAGCCATACTTTGTAAATAAGGTACCTGAAAGGATAGAAGAATTTAAAGAGGAGAATATTAATCTTGCATCTCTGGCAGGCATAAAAATTGCTGATTGTACCATATATGGACCAGAAGGACCCAAAATTACTATTGATGTAAAAAATTTGAAAAGTGTCAATGGCATCCCCAAAGAAAAAATACTTAAACTCACGATTAAAGCACTTATTTTAAATTTGAAAAAGAAGGGCATAAACCATTGCATAATTTCTATCTTGGGCAAACAACAGCACCCAGAATTAAAATGGGCTGAGTATGAAATAACGGATCTTACAGAAACACTTCCTGTTTTTTATGATTTACAAAAATTTTCGCATCCTCAAACAAAGTACTTTTTTGTCAAAAACATTGAATATGAAGAAATAAAAAAGGATACGTACAGACCCAAAGAAACCAAAATTACTTTTGAAGAAGACATTGATGGCGATGAAAAAAAAGAAAAGGTTTTAATCTGTATAGGAAATGACGCTGAAAAAGATTATACCTTCACGATATACATCAATAATAAGAAAATGCTTTCAGACTATATTGAACGTGTGGATCGTATCGGTGTGGTCGACATTGATTCGAAGGACGAATTTAAAGAAATAGAAATTTATAGTGTCGGTCCGAGTGATGATTTTATCAGCAGATTCTATAGATTTGAAAAGAATAAAGTGAAATTTATGGGAGAACTATCACGTTTAGCGTGGATTGAAGACGGACTTTTATATGTCCATGACTGGACAGGACACTGGAGTATCTCAAGAAAGTATTACATTGATAGGGATGGAAAATTCCAGGAGGTGAACCAACCATTTTACTGGGTGGGGCTAAAACTCAAGATTGAAAAAGAAATTCCAGTATATTTTTCCCCTGAGAAGAAATCAATAGTGGATGTAGCAAAGAAAGGCGAGGAGATATCAATAATTTTTGAAAAAGAAGGAAATCTTCTGGTGAAGACTCAAAAAGACCTGGTTGGATGGGTGAAGTTGTCAGATATTGCAATTGCTTGCGAAAGTACCTTACCGACCGCAGATTAAGATAAATATAAAAAACATACACCATATGCTGAACAAAAAGATATTGTTCACCTATATATCATTCGTACTAATAGAGGTAAAGGTTGAATTGGGGTGAATTTTGTTGTAGCATAACTGGAAACAGGAGGAAGCATGAAAGCACATATTATCATTGATTTCACAAAGGCAATTGGAAAGAAAAATCCATATTTCTTTGGGTCTTTTATTGAACATGTTCATCGTTGCGTTTATCCAGGAATTTTTGACCCAACATCAGAACTGGCTGATGAAGATGGCATGAGAAAAGATGTTCTTGAAGAAATAAAAAAATTGAAACCGGGCACCATTAGATGGCCTGGTGGAAATTTCTCTTCATGGTATCACTGGAAAGATGGTATTGGGCCTAAAGAAAAAAGATTATCAAAAATATCGTATGCTGATGATATGATCAGGGAAGAATATCATCAGTTTGGAACAGATGAATATATCAAACTTTGCAGAAAAACACTTGTTGAGCCATACATTACAGTGAATGCTGGCTGTGGTACTGCAAAAGAAGCAGCAGAATGGGTCGAATACTGTAATTACGAAGGCAAGACATTTTACGCATCCCTTCGCAGGGACAACGGAAACAAAACACCATTCAGAGTGAAATTCTGGGAAATTGGAAATGAAATCTATGGCGACTGGCAGGTCGGAACAAAAAATGCTATTCAATACAGTGAACTTGTGAATGAATTTTCAAAAGCGATGAAGAGGGTCGACCCAACAATAAAGGTGATTGCAGTGGGAATGGGGAAACATGACCCTGCATGGGACAGGGTCATTCTCAATACCTGCTGGGAATATATTGATAGTATTAGTGTGCATATATATATTGGAAGACATGAGTACTTTGATTCTTTTGGACAGATTTACACAATCAGAGACCATCTGAAAAAAATGGAAGATGATATTATTTCAATATCAGAGAAAAAAACGGCAAAAAGAATTGGCATCGCTCTTTCTGAATGGGGCGTCTGGTATAGAAAAGGGCACAAAGATGACCTTGATGAAATTTATAATCTTAAAGACGCCCTCGTGTTTGCAAGCGCTATGAATCTTTTGCTTGGATTCTGTAACTGGCTTGATTTCACACACCAGTCAATGCTTGTCAATTGCCTTGGTCTTATCAGAACAAAACAGAACAAAATTGTAAAACAGGCAATTTATTTTCCTTTTCTTCTTTTTGCCAGTGAAACAGGAGACACAGTTCTTGCACCCACAGTGTTGTGTGAAACTTTTTCCTGTAAGGATTACAGGTATTTCCCCTGGCCAACTTTTGATGTGGGAAAAGACAATTTCCAGATAGATGAAAGTCGTGTTCCACAGATGCACAATGTTCCATTTCTTGATGTCTCAGCGACATATGACTCAAAAGAAAACTCCCTGTGTATCATTGTTGTCAACAGACATCCTGAACAATCAATTTCAACTTCCATTGAACTTCGCAATTGCAAATGTCAAAAACGTATCACTGCATCAGTAATTACGGGTCCTGATGTATATGCAGAAAATAATTTTGATAAAGAAGTCATCGGAATGGAAACATATCAGGAAACACTGAAAAATCATCTAATATGGGATTTTCCCAGGCACTCAATCACAATGTTGAAAATTCCTCTGGAGGCAAAAAATGGCTGAACTCAATATTCTTGTGATTGGTGGCGGAATGATTACACAGCAGGTGATTTTGCCTGTGCTCATTGATGAAAAAGAAAAAGGGAAAATTTCATCAATTGCCGTTGCCTCAAGAAGAAAGGACACAGTTGAAAAACTGTCAGCACTTTTCCCCCAGGCAAAAATTAAGGGATACCCTGAGAAAAAGGATTCTGACCCGGATGCATGGAAAATTGCCATAAAAGAACTGGAAAGACCTGCAGTTGTCATTGTGGCAACGCCTGATGACCTGCATGCAGAAATGGCTCTTACTGCGATAGAACAATGCCATCATGTAATTGTTCAAAAACCTCTATGTCTGACTGTGAAAGATGCAAAAAATATTCTGGAACAATCAAGAAAAAACGCAGTTTATGTGTTTACTGATTATCACAAAAGACATGACCTAGCCCTACGTGCTGCACAGTATAAATATAGAAAGGGTGAACTTGGAGAGGTTTTGTGTGGACATGCCTGGCATGAGCAAAGAAGAGAAATTCCATTAAAGTATTTCAGAAATTGGTGTGAGAGAAGCAGTCCGTTTGAGTATCTTGGCACCCATTACATTGACATGTTTTACTTCATCACAAGTCTTCTTCCAAAAAAAGTTATTGCAAAGGGGCAGAAAAAACTTCTTATCTCACTTGGAATTAACGCGTATGACTCATGCCAAGCGTTTGTTACATGGAGCAATGGCGCTGTTCAGTATCTGCAGACATCCTGGATATTACCAGAGGCAAATCCATGTTTATCAAATCAGGGGTTTCAAATCACCTGCACAGAAGGAGAATTCAGAGCAGACAATGCAAACAGAAATTCAAATTTTTCAACGACAAAGAATGGTTATGAACTATTCAATCCCTATTTTTTTAAACCCTATCTTGACTGGAATAACCTTGAAAAGACAAAATATTCAGGTTATGGTGCAGATAGTATCATCCAGGCAATTGATGACTGTCTGGAAATTGCACAACAAACCCTGCATCTTGACAGAAAAAAAGCACTTGAAAAAAGGAAAGAACTGATCAATAAATTCGAAAAAACAAGGCCATTACCCAATCAAGCAATTATTGCCACAAGTGTAATTGAAGCAGGAAAAATGAGTATGATGAAAGAAGGGAAAGCTGTCGTAATTGATAAGGATTTTTCCCTGTATTATGAGTAAAATTCTTTTACTGCTTCATACATTGCCATAATATTTTCAGGTGGTACATCTGGCTGAATATTGTGAATCTGACAGAAAACAAAACCACTTCCTTTTGATAGAATTCTAATACACTTGTGAACATGCCTTTTTACCTCATTTGGCTCAGCATACGGCAAAATGTGCTGTGTATCGCACCCACCACCCCAGAACGTGATGTATTTACCGAACTTGCTTTTTAATTTTTCAAGTTGCATATTTTCAGCAGTAAATTGAACAGGATTGATAATGTCAACCCCCATCTCAATTAAATCAGGGATAACATCATAGATCGAGCCATCTGAATGCAGGAAAAGAAAAACACCAGATTCCTTGATAAACTGGTAAAGTTTTTTCTGATATGGCTTGACAAGTTTTCTGTAAACAATAGGTGAAATCTGGAGTCCCTGCTGTGTCCCCAAATCGTCATTCACATTTACAATTTGCACATAATCGCATACGTACTTTTTATATTTTCTAAACCGTTCAATATATGCATTCACAAGGTTATCAAAAATACACTCTGCAATTTCTGGCTGAAGAACAAGGTCCATCATAAATTGCTCAAATCCCCTTAATAGTTGCGCTCCCATAAAAACATGTACTGCAAAATTTCCCATTAGTGCATAATCTGTTGACTGATAAAGGTGCTGTGCCTTTTTCCCGATTTCTTCTATCGTTTCATCAACAAAAAATGGCCAATCAAAATTTTCAAAGATATCCTTTCTTGATTCAATGTCTCTTATCGATCGTGCATTCGCCAAAGGAAAATCAACAACTTCAAAATACCAACAATTTTTTGGCCTTTTTGCAATTACTTTCCCGGTCATGTCAACTACCTGCTCTGAACCATCTTCAAGCTTCACTGGATTCCACCGGTCAGGTATTTCACAGTAAGAACCATCAGGAAGTTTCGCGCTTTTCCAGTTCTTTGGTTCGGGGAATACCGGTAACACATCAGCGTCAACAATTTTAAGTACCTCTGGCTCAACAATCGCAACCTGCTGGTAAGGGTCATAAACTTGTGTTTTCCCTGTTTTTATTCCAAGATAATTCTTCAGTTTGTTGTAAGCCACAGCAGTAATACCTGTTGAATCCATTCCACCAAGGTCAATTGGAATTCTATCTACTGGTTGATGCCTGATTGCATTTAAAATTCTTTCTCTCGGTGTCATGGCAGCCTCACTTCAAAAAATTGCCTTTTTTCTGCTGATTCCCTTGCCCACAGGCATGTAAGAGCGCTTATAATACCCGCTTCTATTGGTGATCGCGATGGCCTTTTCTCTTTCATTGCCATCAAGAAATCATAGGCAAGCTCTCTATCACCACCAAAGTGTGGCATATCTCCTGTAAAATCAATTTTTTCAACGACAGGTGTGAAGTGGTCGTACACAATGATACTATTTCGATACCAGTCAAAGTCAATTGTTCCCTTATAACCATATAATCTCGCACCACGCCTTCCTACCGCCTGGTTTCTAACAAAAAAGTTCTGAGAATAACTAACCTGGACACCATTATCAAGTTCAATTAAAGCATTTCCACTGTCTTCATTCTTTATCTCTTTTGAAAACATACATTTCTGCCAGTCATTCCAGTCAACCTTTTCTCCTCTGAATCGCTTATAAAAAAGATTAAACGGACTTTCGATACACTCCATTTTTTCGTCGCAATCCCTGCACAATAATTCAAATGGTTTATTCCGTTTCCCATAAATTCTTTGAGCATTCATTGCAGCAATCATTTTTGGTTTTCTTCCTGTCAGGTAAAAAATATAGTCAAAATCATGGGTTGCCTTCTGCAGGAAAAGACCGCCGACCTGGTGATAATTCCGGTACCAGCTATTAAAATACACAGAGCCATACGGAACATCATTCCATGCCACAACATGCTCGACTTCTCCAATTCTTCCAGAATCAATAATTTGTTTCACCTTTTGCGCCATAGGCGTTAGACGAAGTGGAAAAGAAATCACTGTGGGTGCTGTAACATTTCTGAATGCCTCTTTCAGCATTCGCACCTGTTCAAAAGTTATGGCAACTGGCTTTTCAAGGAAAAGTGGCAGATTTTTTTTCGCAACCTTGCACGCCATTTCAGTGTGGAGATGACATCTTGTTCCGATCATGACCCCGTCAAGTTCCATCTTTTCAAGCATTTCATCAGCAGAGATAAAATATTTTGTATCTTTCATTAAATCAGGATCAATTCTCCTTCGTATGCGACTTTCAGGGATATTTTCCTTTACTGCCCTTTCAATGTCGCCTGCAGCAGGATCAGCAATAGCAGCAATGTGATAGGGAATATCAAAAACCTTCATTGCTGCTGCCATATGTGAAACGCGAAGTCCAAAACCAATAATTCCCACTCTTAACATGTGTCCTCCAGGTGAGTATGAAATTCTATCACATTTTCATTCTGCGTCAACAACTGATATTTGACTTTTTACCATTTTACCATTATACTGTTTCCATGGCCACAATCTACTCTATTACAAATCAAAAAGGTGGCGTTGGAAAAACTACAACATGTCTTTGTCTTGGTTCAGCTCTTGCTGAAAAGGGATACAGGGTATTATTGATTGATTTTGACCCTCAGGCCGGGCTGACAGTATGTCTTGGTTTTGACCCTGATTGTTTTCCCACGACCATCTATGACGTCATCATCAACTCTGAACAATATCCCCTGCAAAAAATTATTACAGATACAAGAGTTCTCAATCTCAAAATTGCTCCAGCCAATCTCGATCTTGCGGGCGCAGAAGGCGAATTAATAGGTGAAATTGGTTGGGATAGAAACCTCAGGGATGCCATTAATCCTATCAAAAATGAATTTGACTTTATTTTTATTGATTGCCCTCCAAGTTTGGGAGTTCTAACAACAAATGCGTTAATCAGTGCGCACACAGTAATTGTGCCAGTGCAAACTGAGTTTCTTGCATTACGTGGATTAAAGCAACTTGGAGATATTATTGCAAAGGTAAAGAAAAAGGGTAATCCCTCTTTAAGAAAGAGAATCCTTCGAACCATGCATGATGTAAGAACCCTTCATTCAAAGGAAGTTGTTGAAGAACTTGAAAGAATTTTCCCTGATGAAATTTTTAAAACTATCATCAAACGTACTGTGAAGTTTGCGGATGCTTCTCTTGCAGGAGTTCCCATTTTGCTTTATGCAAAAAGTTCAGAAGCCGCAGAGGCATACAGACATCTTGCAGAGGAGGTGATTGAGGATGCCAAAGAGACCGTCTCTTAAAGGCAGGGGCGTTGACATTTTTCTTGGAAAACCAGAAAAGAAAGAAAAAGTTAAAAAAGAGGAAAATAAGGGTAAAGCCACTTTTTACTTCCCCCAGAAACTTATCTCAGATCTTGACGAAGCATGGTTTGTCCTGAGAAGAATTGACAGAAAAATTAAAAAGTCAGATATCGTTCAGGCAGCCCTGGAAATTTCACTGCAGGGATTAAAGGAAGGGAAGGAAGAAAACCCGTTGATTCAATATTTCAAAAAAGAAAAGTGAAACTCTATCTTTCACCTATCACTTACGGGAACAGTTTTTACAGCCCAATTGTCTAATGAATACAAACAAGATCAATGAGTTCGATGACGAAACCCTCGTAAGAAGAGTACAAGAGGAAGAAGATATGTACGCATTTGAGATGCTTGTGAAAAGATACCAGGATAAAGTTTATGGAATTTGTTTCAGATTTATAGGTGAACATCATGAAGCGTTTGACTGTACCCAGGATACCTTTGTCAAAATTTATCAAAAAATTCACTCATTCAAGCATCTTTCTTCATTTGGAACATGGGTCTACAGAATTGCAGTCAATACCTGCAAAAATCGATTGTCCTGCTGGGACTTTATGAGAAAGAAAAAAACAATGTATCTTGGAAACAGTGGTGCTAACATTGAAAACCACTTCATTTCTCCTGCACAACAATATGAAAAAACCAGAATCAGTGAAATTGTTCAAAATGCCATCAGTAAACTGCCCTTTGACCAGAAACAGATTGTGATTCTTCGCGATATCCAGCAACTATCCTATGAAGAAATTGAAAAAATCACAAACCTTCCGCTCGGGACAGTCAAGTCAAAATTATCAAGAGCTCGCAGTAAACTCAAAGAACTGTTAAAGGACATCAAACATGAATTGTAGAGAAGTTCAAAGGATTCTTTCTGATTATCTTGAAGGACTTGTTTCAGATTTGCAGAAAAAAGAAATTGAGCAACATCTTCAAATGTGCCAGAAATGTCAGATTGAACTTGATGAAATGAAAAAAACTGTGAAACTTCTCAGAAGCATTCCCTCACCACAAGCACCAGAAAAACTGGTCGAAAGCGTAATGGAAAAAATCAGTGCTGAAAAACCCAGAAAAAGAAAATTTGCATTTTTATTAACCGCGATTGCATTTGCAGAAATTATTGTGTTTGTTGCGCTTTTCAAAATTCAAAAGCCGGTCCAGATTGTATATCAGCCAGAAACTCACGTAAAAATCACCCAAAAACACCAAGAAGAAAAAAAGCCAGAGATTGTTAAGAACAAACCGGTTTCTCGCGTTAAAGAAAAAAAGAACGCCATTGTTTCTGGTGAAAAAACGCCAGAACAGGTAAGAACAGAAATTGTGATTCAACTTGCATATCTTCCTCAGCCGCAAATGACTTTCGCAAAAAGAAATTCAGAGAAGGAAATTGGTGCAAATGTTCTAGAACAGCAAAAACCTGCTGAAGTTTCATTGCTTGATCAGGGTATGAAAAAAGAAACTTCTGTAGAGAAAAAATCTCAGGAAATTGTAACATCGCTGGCAGCAAAATCTGCTGGGATACCTGCGCCAGCAGAAAAATTGAGCGTTGAATCTGAAATCATCAAATACATTACTGATGCCGGTGGAAAAATTCTATCAGCATCACCTGCTTCTGATATAGAAGTCAGTTATGTATTTGTTGCAGAAATTCCTGCTTCTTCATACAAAAATTTCCTTGACAATCTGGCAGGAAAATTTCAGATAAAAAATTATGATCTCATCAAGGATGCCGCGGTTTCTGAAACCTTTATCACAATAAGATTACAGATTTTCAGATAAGTGCCTTTATGATAAGAAACACCCCGAAGATAGAAAGAAATATTCCGCAGCATACTGTAACAATCCTATAAACAAAAGGGCTAAATTTTGTTCTTCCTCTGTTGATTGAATAAGACACCAAACTGTACCAGAAAAAATCAGCAGAAATATGGCCGAGAAAAAACGCAATCAACCCCGAAAACCCTCTTGGTAGAGCGATTGAAAGATATGCAAGACCAATTGTTACCCACCACACAAGCCAGTAAGGATTTGAAATACTTACAACAATACCGTGAAAAATCGAGGAACCCCTGGTGGTATTAATATTCTGTTGAGGAGAAAATTCAAACTTTGTTTTTTTCAACATTGAAATCGCCATCAACAAAAGAACGCACCCACCTGCAATACTTAAAAGCTTTGAAATACCGGGCTCTTTCAAATATGCACCAAAACCAGCGACAAGTAGCAGAACCATCACAAATTCCAAAATTGAATGGCCTGCTATCAAAAGTGGACCCTGGCTTGCTCCATACTTAAAAGACCTTGTAATTGTCACTGCAAGAAGCGGACCAGGGCTCAATGCACCTGAAAGAGCCACGACAAAAGAACTCACACCAATCGCAAAAAGATTCATCACAGAAGATAGCTTTTCAAAACCCTTATGTCATGAGGAAGTACCACATCTGGTTCCCATGCCTGAATGTATTCGCCTGAAAGAAATCCCTGATAGTTAATTTCCTGTAGTAGCCTCAGCGCGGTTTTATAAGGAATCTCTCCTTCTCCCATCAGAGCAAGAGTAACATTTCTCTGTTCATCATAAATACCATCGTGAATGTGACAGTGCTCTACAAATTCTTTTACCCAGTCAAATGCTTCTTTTATTGTCATACCTTTTGTATACGGATGCATAATGTCCCAGTTGATTTTAATATTAGGACTTCCAGCAATTTTCACTGCCTTTGCCGCAATATCTGCTCTTGAAAAAAAGTCGTGTGTTTCAAGGCATATAAATACTCTGCATTTTTCAGCATACTCTGCAACAATTCCAAGACATTCACCCACAATTTTTATTGCCTCTTCCACACTGATTTCTTTATCTGGAATTCCTCCAAATACCCTAATTCTTTTTACCCCAATATCACACGCAAGATCAATAAATGCTTTTGTCATTTCAAGAGATTCTTTTCTTTTTTGGGCATCTGTAAAACAATACCTGATTGAAGTCGCAAGACAGGAGCATTCAATCCCGCTATCATCAAAAATTTTTTTTATTTCCTTTCTTTTTTCTTTGCCTGTTTCAATTTCAATACCGTGCCTGTGCTGTGCTTGAGCACGTGGTTCCACACCATCATAACCATATTCTTTCGCGTACTCCAGCATTTTATAAAGGTCTGCCTCAGGACATGAGAAACTCATAAAGGCAAATTTCATCTTCCACTCCTCGTTAAATGCAAAAAATTTTGACCAGTTAAAACATTTTTCTCAGTCACCCTTGCTTTCTCCCATCGAGATAGAGGGCCCGGACAAGGGATACCATCATCAGAGAATAATCATTAAGTAAAACACCTATTTTTCATTTTTCACAACTTTTTGTTCATTCTTTTAATGAACCAAAAATGTCTATTTTTTCAGATGACTCTTCAATAATCCTTTCCACAATAGCATCGTCAATTGTGTTTTCAGCAAGCCCGTCTCCATCCAGATATTTCAGTATTTGAGCAAAAAGATATCTTGCCTCAGGCAAATTCTGATCAAGGTTCAAACTGGTGATAATAATGTGTCCTTTCCCGAATGCAAATTCAATAAGATATGCCAGAGAATACATTCTAAAACAGGTACTGAAAGAACGAATCACTGGTTCTTCTTTCAATTTACCAAATAATCTCAAATCTATTGGCGGATTTTCAGCAATCATCCTATAAAATTGAAGATCACAGAAATTCTCATGTGGGAAATCGCCAAGCATCGGATGATTTCTTACAATTGTTCCTGTGTTACCATCTTCGTAAGTTGGATAATTGGCTGGAGGTGTGAAAAAATATCGTCCAGTAAAAAGAGCTAATTTGGAGAAAAATGGTCTTGTGATTCCTTCAGGTGCAACAAGAATTAATTTTCCTCCGTCCATGACATAGTTTGAAAGATTTCTGTCTAAAATTTCTGATACCACCACTTTGGGAAATACAGACCTGACATAGGATTTTTTCATGCTCTGTGCTTTCAATGTTTTTATCCAGGTTCTCTTTGCCTTACCATAAATTGCAATTTCAGGTATATTTACTGATTCTGGAAATATCCAGTAATCCCATTGGTTTTCAAAAGTTCTGCCTTTTTCTTTTGTCCTGATGTGCAATTGCACTTTTTCAGGGGATTTTACTTCCGGCAATTTGGTTTTGATTTTCCCGATTTTATCTGTGCAAAATGGCTTATGTTTGAAAGAAAATTCACCGTGCTCTTTTATTGTTTTTCCTGATAAACTCCATTCAATTGCAGGATTTTGTAATGGTGGATGGGAAAAATCTGAAATAAAAATGTTCCTTTCAAAATTCTTGCCAGAAACATAAATCCTGTCATCAAAATTACTATCAGTCAGAATTGCTGTAGTCGATGTGGTCTGTCGCCATACTTCAGCTGAAGCATATTTTTTTTCATAAAACTCATCAACAATTCCCTGAGAAGCAAACCCAATGTCCATTGCTGTGAAATGGCAAATCCCTGCAAGAGTGGGATAATCGCGACGGATTTGCTCAAGTTTTGTCTTTGCCTCAATAAACTGCAGTTTCTGGCTGTTTACGATTAACTCTGGCAGTAAATGTTCAAGCTGTGCTTTTTTTGCATTTTCAAGAGCAATATCAAGCGCATAGGGTCTTACAGCGCCTGTAAATTTTTCTTTATTTCTGATATCCGGAAATGATGTCCACCACCTGAATTCGTGTTGAATCACAGGTATAGAGACCCTGCTGTTTTCTTTTGCTTCTGCGCAATAAAAATCAAGTGGCATTCCCTTAACTTTGTACACTGTTCCATCTGTCCATAACACAAAACTCGATGGCTTTATTGCCTTTGTTTCTCTGTAACATTTCCATGCTGTTTCTGGATACAAAACATGTCGATGACCATACTCGTTACTCATGCAATAAAGATTTGCTGAAACGTGATTCACATCTCTGATGACTGTTGCATTCCATTGATATCTTAACAGTTTCCGTCTTTCTACATCTGGTTGAGGCCATTGATACTGGTGATATTGTGAGTGACCTGCCCATGCTCCCATCATTCCGATTTCACTTTGTACCAGCAATCCCATTTCATCTGCAATATCAAAATACTCAGCAGCTGGGACATAGGATTGGCACCTCACATAAATATAACCGTATTGACGCAACACCGAAAGTTTTTTTCTCCAGCGCTCTCTATCTGTATCAGGACATCCTGTTTCAGGATTTACCACAAAATCGCCTGTGCCAATCATATAATATGGTTGATCATTGATAAGAAAATGCTTGCCCCTGGTTGAAAGATGCAAAAAGCCGGCCCTCTCACTTCTGCTATCAATGACTTTTCCATTTCTTTTCAATTCAACATCAACCCGATATAGAAGCGGAGTTTCAGGAAACCATAATTGAATGTCTTTCACAGGGATACTGAAAACAATCTTTCCAGGACCTGTCTTTCTTACCACATGAGCGCACTGTTTGCCTGATGGGTCTTTAACAGAAACCTCTATGTCGTTATCTTCTGAATTACCACCTATTTTTATCATGAAATTCAAACATTTATCAACAGGGTCAGGATGTATCCAGCAGTGTTCAATCCATGCGTCTCCAGTACTTACAAGTTCCACTGTTCTATAAAGTCCTGACCAGTATCCATTCCAGTTCAGCGCAAGTCCGAGCCATCTGTTTTTCTCACTAACTCTTACTGCAACAAAGTTGTCCTTTTCGAGTTCAACAACATCTGTGATATCAAATGCAAATGGAACAAATGGCCCTGAATGAGAACCAATGTATTTTTCATTAACCCATATCTCTGCAAAAGGATGAACACCACCAAAATAAATCCAGATTTTCCTGTTTGCCCATTGTTCAGGAATTCTAAAAGTCTTTCCATACCAACCAGTGCCATGATAAGTAGCCCTATAAACACGTGCCTTTATTCGAAAATCCCACACTTCATCAAGGGAATCATCTCCAAAGCCCTGTCCCTGCCATGACCCGGGCACAGATATCTTTGATGTAAAAGCATTTTCATTAGCATACCATTTTTCATTGATTCCAATATCCTTCGGGTCAAGCGTAAAAAGCCATTGTCCGCCAAGATCAATGAATTTTTCAGACGGATGTCTTATCACTGGATTTACCCGCACAGGCGCCATTTTGCAAAATTTTTCCATTTTTACCCCCTCACGATCCAATCCTGCCCGTGAACGGAAATAGCAATGTAGCATCAAATATGTTATCTTTTTTTCCGTCCCTTTTTCTCAACCGCCCGGCTATGAAGTAATACAAAATTGTTTTTAATGTAGTATACTATAATTTACAAGAATTTTGAACACCACCAGGAGAAACAATGACAGAGCAATTTCATGAATGCGGATGGGTCTGGTATGAAACACCGGGTTATGATGATTTGAATGTTTACATGATGGCGAGAAAGGAATTTGAAATAAGTAAAATTCCATCGCAAGCAGAAATAAAAATTACTGCTGATTACAGATATAAACTTTATGTAAATGGCAATTTTGTGTGCTTTGGACCAGCAAGGGGCTATCCAGAACATTATGTTTTTGACAGGGTTGATGTTGCAGGATATTTAAGAAAAGGAAAAAATGTTCTTGCAGTGCTTGTACATCAACCAGGTATTGGAACTTTTCATTCAATCTATGCTGGTGGTGCAGGATTACTGATTTCCGGAAACATTGCAGGCATTGATATCGGGACGAAAAGAAAAAACTGGCTTGTTAAAAAATGTCCCGGGCATAGACAGGATACAGCACGACGATCCATTCAAATGGGTTTTCAGGAGTGTTTTGACGCCACAAAGATTGAACCTGACTGGAAACTACCCGGTGCCGACATTAAGGATGGAAAAAATGGCTGGTGTATGGAATCATACTGGAAACCAGCAGGATGCGCTCCCTGGTTCAATTTTGAAGAAAGAGGAATACCCCTGCTGCACACAGAAATAGGAAATTTTAAAAAAATCACAGGAATTTATCTTGGAGATATGTATCCGGACTGGGAACAATGTAAAAACCTTACAAAAGTATATTTCAATGAAATGCATGGAACAAACGCAGCAGAACTGATAAAAAATGCGGAAAATATATTACATGATAACAACTGTTATGCAGAAATTCTGCCAGTCCCTGCTGGAAAAAGGTTAACACTTATCCTGGACGCTGGTGAAGAAATTACAGGATTTATTGGCATTGAAGCAAAAAGCGAAGAGGAAACGGTTGTTGATCTGACAACAGCAGAGGTTTTGAAAAATGGTTTTGTTTATGTTGATGACCCTGAAAAAAGTGGGTGCAAAATCGCCATTTCAGACAGAGTAGTTTTCAGAAAAGGAACAAATCATTTTGAAACATTTTATATTCACGGTTTCAGGTATCTTGCAGTAACCTTTCGCAATGTCACCAATAATCTGAAGCTTTATAGAATATACATCAGAAAAATCAATTATCCATTTGAGAAGAAAACTCAATTTGAGTGCTCGGATGAACAAGTCAATAAAGTATGGGAAATGTGCGTGCGTACGCAGGAAAACTGTGCCTGGGATTCATATATTGATTGTCCATGGCGGGAACAGGCACAGTGGTGGGGAGATGCCCGTGTGCAGGGCATGAACACATACTACATGTTCAATGATATGCGGCTCTTCCGCAGGGGAATTAAACAAGCAGGTGAATCACAGATTGAAAATGGTCTTACCTATGGACATTTTCCAACTACTCCATCAGGAAACATCCTGCCAGATTTTACTCTGATGTGGATACATACACATCTTGATTATTATAAATTTACTGGTGATAAAACATTGATGAAAGAACAATTTCAAAAAATGGAAAGGGCTATTTCATTTTTTCATCGTTACATCACGAAATTCAAACTTTTACCACCTATGCCTGAATACTGGGTATTTTTTGACTGGGCGCCTCTTTACAAACAGGGATATTCAACAGTTTTTAATCTTTTATATTTGAGCACATTGCAATGTATGGTTGAAATTTGCAACACACTGAAAAAGGATAAAACATTTTATCAAAGGCAAGCAGAACTTGTTGAAAAAAGAATCATAAAGTATTTCTGGAGTGAACAGGACAAAGTGTTTTATGATGGACTGGACATTGAAACAAATGAACCAGTAAAAAAAATCAGTCAGCATACACACGCTCTTGCAGTACTGACTGGTGTGAAACATGAATTCCACAGAAAATTCTGCGAAGAAGTTTTGATTCCACCAATGAAAAAACCACCCCTTGTTGATACAAAAATCATTGAAGCATCGCCATATTTCTATTTTTATGTGATAGAGGCATTGAAAAAAATTGGCGGATATGAACCAGATATTGAGCAGTTCATTAAAGAACGATGGGGTAATATGCTCCAGCAGGACGCCACAACATGCTGGGAGATGTGGAATCCAAAACCAGGTATTACATCCCTGTGTCATGCGTGGAGTGCACATCCAGCTGTTCATCTAATAAATATCGCTGGAATTGTTCCACTGTCTCCTAAATGGAAAAAGTTTTTAATCAAGCCATGTCTTCTTCGTGTTGACTGGTTGAATGTGAAAATTCCTGTCAGAACAGGAAATATTGTAATTTCAATGAAGAAACACGAAAATAAATTATCTCTCAGCATTCAGATACCCGATGAAATCACATGCATTTCAACCATTGATAAATCAAAGAAAATATTGAAACCAGGCATCCATAAATTAGAAAAAAATCTTCAAACAGATATGTGATTTTCCCTTTTTTTTGAGTGTATTTACACTATTGAGTTTTTCTGGTATTATAATATTGCCTGTCCCGTACGCGGGCGGAGTGTGAAACTTTGAGCCAACACCAAAAAAAAGGGAGCCAAGTCTGACATGCAAGACATGCCGGAAACGGAAGTCGCGGTGTTCAGCAAGGCACCCACCTGTTAATTAGGGTCTCAAAAGTTGCACCGTCTACGGCGGGACGGGTGAAACATTTGTGGGTAGGTGGCCGAGTGGAAATGGCAGCAGACTGTAAATCTGCCGGCGTTAGCCTACGGAGGTTCGAATCCTCCCCTGCCCACTTAAAGAGATTAAAATTTTTGTATAAGTATAATTCTACATCATGCGGGGTTAGTTTAGTGGCAAAACATCAGCCTTCCAAGCTGATTATACGGGTTCGATTCCCGTACCCCGCTCTTAAGTTATTTCAAGGTCAATGTGACATCTTTTTTACCAGGGAGCATCTAAAATGAAAGTGGAGATACAACAACTTCCAAAGTATGGCAGAAAAATATTATTCGAAATTGAAGCAGAAAAAGTGAAGGAAAAGAAAACAGAAATAGTCCATGAAATTCAAAAAAGTGCTGAAGTTCCTGGCTTTCGAAAAGGAAAAGTGCCTGAACACGTCATTGAATCCCGTTACAGCGATGTCATAAAGAAAAACGTTCTTGAACGCATTATCACTGATTCTTATCTTGCTGCTGTGAAAGAACATAATCTTTCGCCAGTGATTGATCCTGAAGTGGCTGATGTAAAATTTAATGATACAATCAGTTTCAGCGTGTATGTGGAAGTGAAACCAGAAGTTTCCGTTAAAAAATACAAGGGACTGGTTGTGAAAGAGGTCACGCCTGAACCAGTTACAGAACAAATGGTTGATGAGGTTCTCGCTGACTGGGAGAAAAGAAAAGAATTTGCCAGTTCCATCATCGATCCCGAAAAGCGCGCTGTGTGGAGGAAAAAAATACGGGAGCAACTTGAACAATTAAGCCAACATCGGGCAAAAACACAGGAAGAACAGCAATTATGGGACCAGCTTTTCGAAAACAGCAGTGTGGAAATCCCTGAAAAACTTATGTTGCAAAGAGCAAGATATCTTACAAAACAACAGTTTAATTACATAGACACACAGAATAAAACAAAGGAAGAAATAGAAAAAATTGCAGAACAAATTTTTGAAAAAATGAAACCTGTTGCTGAAGAACAATTGAAAAAATATTTCATACTTGAAAAAATCGCAGAAATGGAAAATGTGCAGGTCACAGAAGAAGAAATTGAACAGGCAATCAAGAAAATATCACTGACCAGTGGTGAAGATTACCAACAGGTTACAAAACGACTGACAGACAGCGGAAAAATTTACGATCTGAAAGACGACATAAAAATAGAGAAAACATTCGCTTTGGTTAAAAATAGCGCTCAGAACATCAAGAAAATCTTACTTCCCGGAGAAGAGAATCATGAACACAAAAAACCACTCTTATAATCAGCTAATTCCTTATGTGATAGAGGTAACTGAAAGAGGCGAACGTGCTTATGACATCTATTCACGGTTACTTGAAGATAGAATTATTTTTATAGGATTCCCGATCACTGATGCTGTTGCCAATGCAGTAATTGCGCAACTGCTTTTTCTCCAGAACAAGGATGCATCCAAGGATATCAGTTTATTTCTGAATACTCCTGGTGGTTCAATCACTGCTGGACTTGCCATTTATGATACAATTCAATTTGTTAAGTGTGATGTCGCAACTTACTGTATTGGACAGGCAGCAAGTATGGGTGCTGTACTTCTTGCAGGTGGAAGGAAAAATAAAAGATTTGTTCTCCCACATTCAAGAGTTCTCATTCATCAACCATTCGGAGAAATCGGTGGAACAACAACAGACGTTAGCATCCACACGAGAGAAATGATAAGATTGAGAAACATCATCAATGAAGTGCTGGCAAAACACACAGGCCAGACACTGAAAAAAATTGAAAAAGACACTGAAAGAGATTACTTCATGGATGCAGAAGAGGCAGTAAAATACGGACTTGCAGACAAAATTATTTATCCGGATAGTAAGGATTGAAAATGGTAGACAATAAAACGCAAAATAAGAAAAAGAACATCAGGCCTTTTGTACCACTGCGGGACATCGTCGTTTTTCCAAACATGGTTGTACCACTTCTGGTCGGCAGACAACGTTCCATCAATGCAGTTGAAGAAGCAATGAGCACAGACAACATGCTTGTACTGGCTTTTCAACGCGACCCAAAGGTGGAAGAAGTTCGCTTAGATGACATCTATCAAACCGGGGTAACCGCCAAACTTGTCCAGAGTTTAAGAGAAGCCAGCGGTACAATGAAAATACTCGTTGAAAGCATTGAGCGGGTCAAAATTTCAAAGGTTATCACTGACAAAAAATACTTTTCATGTTACATTGAACAGATTGAAAGGGTATCAGTAAAAGACAAAGAAACTGAAGCACTTTCACGCCTTCTTCTTGACCTGGTCGAGAAATATATTAATTTGAACACTTCCATTCCAAAAGAGTTTTATGGAACCCTGGTTACCATTGATGAACCATCAAAACTTGCTGATTCTGTTGCAGGATATCTGCCATTGAAGTTCAAGGACAAAATTCTAATACTTGAAATTCTTGATGAAAAAGAGCGACTTAAAAAACTCATAGATATTATCAATTCTGAAATCAGTGTTCTTGAAATCCAGAAGGAAATCCAGAACAAGGTATTAAAAAAGGTTGAGCAAACCCAGAAAGAATATCTTCTTCACGAACAACTGAAAACGATTCAACAGGAACTCGGCAAGGAAACAGAAAGTCCTGAACTGGCACAATTGCGGGAAAAAATACTTGCCGCCAGGATGTCAAAAGAGGCAGAAACCAAAGCCCTCGAAGAGCTTAACAGATTAAGCAAAACAATGCCTCTTTCGCCTGAAGCCACAGTGATAAGGACGTACATTGACTGGCTTATTGCCCTTCCATGGAACAGCCAGACATCTGACAATCTTGATATTGAGCATGCAAAAAAAGTACTTGACGAAGACCACTTTGGACTTGAAAAGGTAAAAGAAAGAATTATTGAGTATCTTGCAGTGAGAAAAAAAACAGAATCCCTGAAAGGCCCTATACTCTGCTTTGTTGGACCTCCTGGATGCGGGAAAACATCTCTCGGCAAGTCCATTGCAAGATGCATGGGAAGGAAATTTGTCAGGATTTCTCTCGGAGGGGTCAGAGATGAAGCAGAAATCAGGGGTCACAGAAGAACATATATTGGAGCTCTACCTGGAAGAATTATTCAGTCAATAAGAAAGGCAGGTGTCAATAACCCTGTGTTTCTACTTGATGAAATAGACAAACTCGGCACTGATTTTCGAGGAGACCCTGCAAGCGCGTTGCTCGAAGTGCTTGACCCCGAACAAAATCATATGTTTTCAGACCATTATCTTGAGGTGGAATTTGACCTTTCAAAGGTGCTTTTTATCACAACAGCAAATACAGAATTCACAATTCCGCCGCCACTGCTTGACAGAATGGAAGTAATAAATCTGCCAGGTTACACCAGCTGGGAAAAGCTCCAAATCGCAAAACATTTTCTCATTCCGCGCCTTTTACCTCAACATGGTTTGAAAAATGAAGAGATACAAATTTCTGATAATGCCATAAACAAAATTATCAGGGAATACACAAGAGAAGCAGGAGTCAGAAATCTTGAAAGGCAACTTGCAGGCATTTGCAGGAAGGTGGCAAGAAGAATTGTTGAAACAAAAAACATCAAACTTCCCTGCAAGGTCGGAGTAAACAATCTCGTTGAATACCTTGGCCCAGAAAAATATACATCCCTGACAAGAGCCAAACAACCTGCTGTGGGAGTTGCCACAGGAATGGCATGGACTGAATATGGTGGAGACATACTTTTTACTGAAGTTTTGCTGATGAAAGGAAAGGGAAAACTCATCATCACAGGACAGCTCGGTTCAGTAATGAAAGAATCTGCGCAGGCGGCATTGAGCTTTGTCAGGGCTAACGCTGAAAAACTTGGGATATCTCCGGATTTTGCAGAAAAACATGACATCCACATTCATGTGCCAGAAGGAGCGATTCCAAAAGATGGTCCATCAGCAGGAGTAACAATTGTCACTGCGCTCGTTTCAGCACTGACAGGAAGAAAGGCAAGATGTGACGTCGCAATGACTGGAGAAATCACATTACAGGGTAAGGTACTAAGGATTGGGGGATTGAAAAGCAAAATTCTTGCTGCGCACAGGGCAGAAATTTCAACAATCATTATACCAGAAGAAAACGAAAAAGACCTCGAAGAAATCCCGAAATCAGTAAGAAAAGAATTGAAGATCATTCTTGTTGACAATGTTATGGATGTTCTGAGCATTGCGTTGCTTGAACCAGAAACAACGAAAAAAGAACAACTTCTATCCCTCCAGCCAGGAGCAAAGGTATGATGAAGAAAAGACTTTTTACACCAGGGCCGATATCAGTACCTGAGGATGTTTTGCTTGAAATGGCAAAACCCATCATTCATCACAGAACACCAGAATTTCTTGAAATAGCAAAACAGGCGATTGAGGATTTGAAATACTTTTTTCAAACCAAAAATGATGTATTCATCATTGCTGGTTCTGGAACTGCTGCAATGGAAGCAGCAGTCGTAAATGTTCTTTCGCCGGGAGAAAAGGCGCTTGTAATTTCTGCTGGTAAATTTGGTGAAAGGTTTGTTGAACTTGTAAAAACATTTGGAGCCGAAGCCATTGTGATTGAACCGGGCTGGGGGAATCCTGTGGATTTAGAAAACATAAAAAGTGTTCTCAAGCAGAATCGTGATATCAAAGCAGTTTTCGCAACATTGGTGGAAACATCCACAGGAACTTCTTATGATATTGAAGGACTGGGAAAACTGGTCTCTGATTTTCCTGAAACATTGCTTATTGTTGACGGCATCAGCGGACTTGGCGCTGTTGAATGTAAAACAGACCTGTGGGGTATTGACATACTTGTATCTGGTTCTCAGAAGGCATTGAGTTTGCCTCCAGGGCTTTCGTTTATTTCTATCAGCGAAAAAGCATGGGAAAAAATCAATAACTCCAGCACTCCAAGGTATTACCTGGATTTGAAAAAGTATAAAAAGGCGATGGAAAAATTTGACTTTCCATTTACAATGGCTGTCAGTCTTGTTTGTGGACTGAAAAAGTCGCTTGAAAAGATAAAGCAACAGGGGATTGAAAATCTGTGGCGAATGCATAGAAAAAGGGCAATGGCAGTAAGAGGTGCTGCAATTGCGATGGGACTTGAAATATTTTCAAAGTCGCCATCTGATGCAGTCACAGCCATTGTTTTGCCTCACACCATCGATGGTGAAAAGTTCTGTTCTGACATGAGAAAAGAGTTTGGTATGTCTGTTGCTGGAGGCCAGGATAAACTGAAAGGTAGGGTCATCAGAATCTCTCACTTTGGATATCAAGATGATTTTGACACAATCGCTGTAATCGCAGGTATTGAGGTGATGCTCAAGAAATATAAACACCAGGTGGAATTAGGTTCTGGTGTGAAACAAGCCATGAAGATACTTTTTTCATTACAGTAAAATGTCAAATTTCAATGTGCAACTAACAATTGGTGCAAAAGACGAAAAATCTAAAAAAGATACCTCTTGTTCTTTCCTTTTTTACCAGTTATCCCCACAAATCAGGAGCACCCATGAAAGATTGGGAATGGCTGTTTTGCGATTTTTCAACAGTACTGACAGAACATGAAAAAAGCACAACCGATTCACGAAAAGGAGTATGGCAAATTGTCGATTACCAGACAGATGATTTTTCAGGAAAACTTATCCTTGCTCAGCCGACAAGTGATGCGCCTGATGTTCGAGTAAGAATCCCATTAAAGGGGACTTACGACATTTATCTCGGGCTTTTTCAGAATTTTTGCGACCGCGTTAAAGTGAAATTTTCCACTGATTCTGTTTTTGAAAGAGTCAAGCATTCCTCAAAGGTCATCAGACAACAGGCATTTGAAGAAGTTTACTGGAAAACAGAAGCATTGGATGGCGAAAAAGAACTTATTATCAGACAGGAACAAGGTATAAGAGCATCTGTTGGATATATTATGGCAAAAAAACCACAGCAAAAAAACAACAAAAAAGAATACCTGATTCACCTTACAGATGATGGATTTCCTTCAAACTATGGAATTCCTGAAGATGTTGACGATGCCTGCTGGAACATCATCGCTTGCAGCAGATTAAGTGTTGATTATGTTTCAAGGGGTATCAATCCAACAAGCATGGCAGATTATCCTACAAGACACGCTTCTTTGAGAAGAAACCCTGAAAAATTGCTGAAAACAGAATTCCCGGCTCCAATTTACAGGCAATGTTATGAAGCCCTTGCGAAATTTTTCAAAGAAAACAAAAATGTTCCTGAAAGATACTTTAAAATCGCAAAAAATGCAGGCATCAAACCACTTGCCTACTGCAGGATGGCAATGTATCATGCCAATCCCCCATGGGATTGTTTTCGTTCAGATTTCTATGACGAGCATCCAGAGTTCAGATGCATTGATATTGATGGGATGCCGGTAAACAGATTGAGTTTTGCTTACCCTGAGGTGAGACACGAATTTATCAAATTATTTACAGAAGGAATTGAAATGGGTGCTACTGGAGCATCAAATTGTTTTGTCAGGGGATTCCCGTTTGTCTGTTATGAAGAGCCAGTGAAAAAACGATTTAAAGAAATTTATGGCCAAGACATCACAAAATTTCCAGAGACAGACCAGAAGGTTGAAAATGTAAGATGCGAATTTATGACCCAATATATGAGAGAATTGAAAGATGCTCTGAAAAAGGTGGGCGGGAACGATGTTCTCAATATGGCAATTGTACACGCAAATGAAGATGCATGTTCATATTATGGTCTTGATATAAAGACATGGGTAAAAGAGGGACTTGTGGATATTCTGTGTCCATATACATGGACTTTTGAAGGAAGACCTGAAGAAATTGATATGGATTTTTTTGTCGAAGCAGTAAAAGGAAGTAATGTAAAACTTTTGCCATTTCTTGGTTCAATGTATAATGATAATAATCCTTTGAATTTCTTGCAGAGAGCGCTTGTTATGACAAAGTATCCTATTGATGGATTTTCTTTCTGGGATGGAGTTGACCACAGAGTAGATCCAATGTTCCATATGATCATCGAAGCACTTGTCAGTAAACAATCAATAAAAGAAGCCATTGACAAACTTCATAACTGGCCAGAGTGTCGGGTTCTGGTGACTCTTCAGGGCACGAAAATTAACAAGCACAATTACGGATTGTCAATGTAATGAAAACAATCAATGTTGGTATTGCAGGTTCCTGTGGAAGGGGAAGTTCTTTTAGGATTGCGTGTGAAGCAAGTGGCATATTGAAAATCCATGCTGTATGCGATATTAATGAAGAAAAACTCGAGGAATCACGAGTTATGCTCGGCGCAAAAGAAAAATACCTCGACTACTATGAAATGCTTGAAAAATCAGATATTCAGGCAGTAATCATTGGAACCCCGATGAACTTTCACGCACCCCAGGCAATTGCTGCATTAAAAAAAGGAATCCATGTCCTTAGTGAAGTACCGGCAGCTGTATCCATTGGAGAATGCAAAGAACTTGTCCATGCTGCAAGACAATCAAAAGCAGTGTATATGATGGCTGAAAATTATACGTACATCAAAACCAATGTCATCGTAAGAGAAATTGTGAAAAGGGGGCTATTCGGCATACCTTATTATGCTGAAGGCGAATATATTCACCAGCTCAAGCAACTCAATGAAATCACAAAATGGCGAAGGAAGTGGCAGACAGGAATCAATGGTATCACCTATGGTACTCACAGTTTGGGTCCAATATTACAATGGATGGATCCTGACAGAGTAATATCTGTCTGCTGCGCTGGAAGCGGACATCATTATAAAGACCCGAGAGGTAATTTTTATGAAAATGAAGATACATGTGTTATGCTATGCAAAATGAAAAGTGGAGGACTTATAAAAATCAGGGTGGATATGCTTTCTGATCGACCTCATGCAATGACAAACTATCAACTTCAGGGGACTGATGGCTGCTACGAATCTGCAAGAGCGCCTGGAGAAAGAAACAGAATCTGGTTGCGTTCAAAGTGTAGGGACATGACCTGGATGGACATTGAACAACTTGAAGATGAATTTCTTCCACAACAATGGAAAACGCAAGCAGAAATTGCAATGAAAACTGGTCATGGCGGCGGAGATTACTTTGAGGTCATCGACTTTGTCAATGCGATAACAGGGAAAAAAGAATGTCCTATTGGTATAGACCAAGCAATGGATATGACGCTACCAGGACTTGTCAGTCAACAATCGATTATACAAAATGGAGCGTGGCTTGAAGTTCCTGATTCAAGGCAATGGAAATAAAAAGGGGTTGATATGAAAGCAATAAAGGTCGGGGTTATTGGCGTGGGAAGAGGAATGAGTTTTGCTCTTGGTGCACAACATGCTGGAATGAAACTTGTGGCAATATGTGATATATGGGAAGAAAAGTTAAAAGAAGCAGAAAAAAAACTCAAGGTGAAAACATACACTGATTATGACAATTTTCTTTCACACGATATGGATGCTGTGGTGCTTGCAAATTACTTTCATCAACACGCACCTTTTGCAATCAAAGCATTGAAAGCAGGCAAGCATGTGTTAAGTGAGACATCGTGCAATAGTACTCTTGCAGAAGGAGTTGAACTGTGCAGAACTGTTGAAAAAACCGGTCGTATTTATATGCTTGCAGAAAATTATCCATTCACTGTCTTCAATATGGAAATGAGAAGATTGTACAAAAGTGGTGAGATTGGCGAAGTCACCTATGCTGAAGGAGAATATAATCATCCGATGTCTCCAGAAGCACGTTGTTCTTTATCACCTGGTGTTAATCACTGGCGCAACTGGATGCCCCCCACATACTATTGTACACATGCTCTTGCCCCACTTATCTATATCACAGAAACAATGCCTGTAAAGGTGAATGGCCTTTCAATCGCAAGGAAAAAGATAAACAAACACACTGCCAGAAGAGGAGACCCTGGTTTCGTGATACTGTGTAGAATGGACAATGGGGCAGTGTTCCGACTTTTTGGATTGGTGCTTCCAGGACACAGCAACTGGTATAGAATTCATGGAGACACAGGCGCAATGGAGATAACAAGGGGTCCAGGATACTTTGGTCCCGGACTTATCAGGGTTTGGCATGAACCATGGACAAGAAAAAAGAATCAGTCGCTTGAAAAAACATATGTCCCTGAATGGCCGGAAAAAGCACAGCTGGCTAATCGCGCAGGCCATGGAGGCGGAGATTTCTGGGTCAACTGGTATTTTGCACAGGCAATAAGAACAGGAAAACAACCATTTTTCGATGTCTACAAGGGCGTTGCAATGAGTTCTGTTGGAATACTTGGCTGGAAAAGTGCGCTTGAAGATGGAAAACCATTCCAGGTACCTGACTTCAGAAAAGAAAGTGAAAGAAAAAAATATGAAAATGATCACTGGTCACCTTTTCCTGGAGCAAAAAATCAATTGCCACCAAGCATTCTCGGATTTATTGAGCCAGAGCCGGAAGATATTGCCTTTGCAAAAAAGGTCTGGGAAAAAATAGGATATATGGGAAATGATTAAAAAGCACCGTTCGCCTTAATGTTCTCCCGCAAGGCACAAGGATGTGAAGAGGGAAATTGCAAGAAAACAGGTAGAAGAAAAGAAAACAGGGAAAGAGGATAAAGGAGAGAGTGAAAAAAGATAGAGTAAGGATAGGACAAAACTGGCAGAACACAAATGTTGACAAGGAGGTACAATGATTACGTGGATAATATTGATATTGATTATGGGATTGATGTTGCTTTTCTTTCCTGAAAAGATTGTTGAGAATGACTGGTTAAAACAAATGGGACTTGCAATCACTTTGATATGCATCGGCATAGGCATGAGGATGTCAGCATTGAGAAGAAAAGGAACAAGAGAAAAACTTGAAGCAAAAGTCAAAGAACTTGAAAAAGAAATAGAAACTTTGAGAAGTCAAATACCTCAGCCGCAAGCAGCAGAAGAAAAAAAAGAACAAAACCCATAAGAATTTTATCCTCATTCAATCAAAATGGTTTTATCCATTGTGATTCCTGTTTTTAATGAGGAACAAACAATCAGAGAGATTGTTCTTCGTGTAAAAAACGCAGACACCGTAAATTTAAAAAAACAAATTATCATTGTCGATGATGGTTCTACTGATAATACTTCATATATTCTTCGGGAAATTCAAAAAACCTATGGTGAAATTTTAATATTGCGGCATACTCACAATAAAGGAAAAGCAGCGGCTTTGAAAACAGGTTTTCAAGTAGCAACCGGGGACATCATCATGATACAGGACGCTGATTTAGAGTACGACCCTTCTGATTATAACAAATTGATTAATCCAATTGTAAATGGTGAAGCAGACATTGTCTTTGGTTCAAGATTTAACTATGGCAGACCAGAAGGCATGTCATTTTTTAGATACCTCTGCAATAGATTTTTAAGCGGCCTTTGCAATGTGCTTTATGGTACAAAAATTTCTGATATGGAAACCGGATATAAAGTATTTTCAAAAAAAGTCCTCGATCACATTAATATTGTTTCAGATGGATTTGAGTTTGAGCCAGAATTTACTATTCTTGCAGCAAAACACAGCTTCAGAATTAAACAGGTTGGCATTAAATATTACCCGAGGGCATACGCGCAGGGAAAGAAAATAAAATTCAGGGATGGACTTCTTGCTTTATCAACAATTTTTAAAATGAAATTCAGGAGATAAATATGTCAAAGTTATTTAACGTCGTCTTGCTTTTTTTGATCTCTGGATATTGCCTGATTGCAGCAGAATTTCCACTTAAAGACGTTTGTTATAATGCATCAATGGAAATATCAGGAAACTGGCTTTTCAAATTTGACAGTTCTGACCTCGGAATAAAGGAAAAGTGGTATGAAAAGAATTTTGATAGGTCTAACTGGGGAAAAATCAATGTCCCTGGAGTATGGAATAAAAAACCTGGTGAAATTTCCTATCCATGTCCTGAAACTGTTGGCTGGTATTGCTGCAATGTAGCAATCCCAGCCACATGGAAAGAAGAAGTACTGATGGTATTTCTGGGCTCAATGTATATCACTGATGTGTGGATTAATGGCAAATATGCCGGAATACACAGGGCGGGATATACTCCATTTATGATTGACATCACAAAATTTATTAAACCAGCGGAAAAAACGACCATCGTCGTAAGGGTTGATAACAGACGGGGTAAAACAATTCCTTCTACTGGTATGGGATGGCACCCTTTTGGTGGAATTTATAGAGAAGTTTATCTTATCCATAGAGGATTTGTTCATCTTGAGTCAATTGCAAGTTCAACTCAGATCAATGGTAATCAAGCTGTATTCAAACTCACAGCAGATGTTGTAAACAATTCAAAAACAAACTACTCAGGCAACATAACTGTACAACTGAAGGATAAACAAAAAACTGTTGGCTCCCGAACAACTTATGCTCAAGTTCCTGCTGGTTCAAGAAAAAAAATTATTGTTTCAATTCCTGTTCAAAATGCTAAACTTTGGTCACCTGACAATCCGTATCTTTATACTGTAAATCTTACTCTACCCTACAGAATCACTCAGAAAGTTGAATTTCAAACCGGATTGCGACAATTCCTTGTAAAAGACGGAAAATTTTATCTTAATGGAAAACGGATATGGCTTCAGGGATTTGGAAATCATGAAGAATATTCAGGATATGGGCCATGCGCAAATGAAAAACTTATGAAAAGAGACCTTTTGCTGATGAAAAATGTTTTCAATGCCAATACTATCAGAACAGGACATTATCCATTTCATCCGTTGTTTTTTGAATTGTGCGACAAACTGGGCTTTATCGTGCATACTGAAATACCTGCCTGGCAGGTTGATAAAAACTTTATGCAATCAGACGAAGCATGGAATCTCTGGCTGAAAGGACAACTTGAAGAAATGGTTTCAAGTTTCAGAAATCACGCTTGCGTGGCTTTCTGGGGGCTTTCCAATGAACTTTACAATGTTCCGCTGTACCATAGAAAGGCATATGATTTTGTCCATTCTCTTGATCCCGACAGATTTATTACTATTGTCTGCGCTTCAACTGCTGACCTTGAATCAAATAAAATCGCGGATATCGTCGCAAGAAACTTTCATTATGGCTGGTATCATTCACAAAGTGTTTATGCTCTCAGAGATAATCTACCAGTTGTATTAAGAGCTTCAGAAGGAAAACCAATCTGGGTTGCAGAAATTGGCGCGCTTGCAAACTATGAAAAATATTCAGGCGGATATGGAGACCAGTCAAGGGGTTCAGAAACCTATCAGGATAAAGTAGTAAGATACGGTGTTCAGTACTGCGCAACTCAAACAGACCAGATTTGTGGTATCAGCGTGTGGACTTTGTCAGATTTTCATGGAAGCAATCAGTTTTTACCTCATGGAATTCTTGACGAAAACAGAAAGCCAAAAATTCTTGGATATACAATTTGCAACCTGTTTAATGGAAGCATACGGGTGTATATTTGTGAAGAAGATACTATGGTTAAACAGGGCGTATATCGGGCATCATTGAGATACTTCAATCCTGAAGAAAAGAATTTTCAAAATTTGATCGCAAAATGGTGCATTGTTAAGAATCAGAAAAAGATTGCATCAGGAAGTTTTAATTTCTCTGTTCGGGGAACACGACAGGGAGAAATTGGAAACATAGAATTTCAAACGCCAGAACAATCAGGTCTATACAGTTTATGGGTTGAACTTTTTGACTCAAATGGTAACTGGCTTTATACAAACAGTGGCTTTTTTGATGTCAAAGAAGTAGAAATACCTGGTGTTTTAAAGGTAAAGACAGACAAAAAGCACCAGAACTTAAAAATGATTTATCAGGGAATTCAAATACCTGTGTATGATGACATTGGACTGGTACTACCATTTGAACAGGGTAAATACCAGATGTATTTCAGAGCAGATGGCTATAAAGACATTGTTTACGATATTGAAATCACATCAGGAAAAGCCACTGAAATCTCAGTCAGGTTTGAAAAGTGAAGAAAAATCTTACAGTGTTTTTATTTATTGTTTCAGGGCTGGTCTGGCTTTATTTTTCTTTATTCCACTGTTTTGATGATGACGAATTCCAGCACTGCCATAATGCATACCTTATTTGGAAAGGGCTTGTTCCTTACAGGGACTTTTTTGAACACCATATTCCCCTATACCATATTTTGTTTTCAGCACTTTTTGCTTTTGACGCTGGCAGGTGGACAATTTTTCTATTCAGAATTGCCAGTGTTATTGCAAGTGCAGGCGTTTTTGTTCTCATTGGAAAATACCTGAAAAAAACTTATGACAGTGCTACAGCAATCATTTCTTTAACCCTTCTTGCATGTGTTCCGATGTTTTTGATTAAAATGACAGAAGCAAGACCAGAAAGCATCGCAGTATTTGTTTTTGCCCTTACAATGATTTTTGTCTTTTCTCACCATTTCGACCGCAATGTATTTTTCACAGGTATCCTTTCTGGTTTGATGGTGTGTTTTTCTCAAAAATACTTTTTTGTGTACATTGGAATTCTTGTTGCGTGCTTCATTATGCATGGAAGAAAACAAACTGTTTTTTTCATCGCAGGGTCATTTTCAATGTTCTTTGTTCTTATTCTTTATCTTGTATCCAAAGGGATTCTGCCTGATTTCATTAATTCAACATTGTTGATGAATATAAAATGGAAATACAGATTTTCACCAGCAGGATATTTTTATCAGGCATTTCAGACAGCAGGATTTTTGATTGCCTGCGGTATCGCAGGAATTATTGGAGAATTTTTCATTTCAGGAAATAAGAAAAAAGCAATGTCGTTGTTTTCAATCATGATTGGATGTTTGCTTGCCATTGTTATTGTTCCTGTTCCTTACAGACAAGTATTTTTACCATTTTTCGTTGTTCTAACAATTGCAGGTGGCTGGTTTTTCTATCATTTTTTGCAAGTTTTCCAGTCCCAGAAATTGAAAATTATCGCAGCCACAATAGTTGTTGTATGCGCAGTATCAGGCGCAATACCAATCATTTCACAGCAAGCAACTCAAAAAAATTCTCCAGACCTTTGCACTATGAAAAAGGCAGACGAAATCTCGCCTGGAACACCATTTTTTGATGGCCGCTGCCTGTTGTTTTACAGAATGCATACAGGATATTTTGGATTTATGCATCACGAACTTCTTGAAATGATTGATTTGCAGGAATATTCTGTCCAGACCATCGAAGCAATAAAGGAAAACCATTATCCTGTTGTCATTTATGATTACAGGGTAAAGCAGATGCCAGATGAAATCCAAAATTTTATTCAAAAACATTATTGCTCCACAGGATTTGGTGATATTTACATGCCAGGGATAACAATTGACAGGGCAGAATTTATTGATGGAAAAGCAAATTTTGAGATAAATGTGTCTGGCTGGTACAAAATTAAGTTAGAAGGAGAACATCTCTTAATTGATGGGAAAACTGTCTCTGATAGAGATATCATTTTTTTGCAGCGCGGCAATCATACAGCAGAAATCACCGGGTTTATTGAATATTTAACAGCGATACTTGAAAAACGATTATGAAACCAAAAATTGAACCAATTCACTTTCTGATCATTTTGTTTTTTGCGATAATTGTCTTTTCAGGACTTGCACACCACATCAGTTGTATCAAATTTCCATATCCAATTGATTATAGAGAAGGAGTTGTTCAATACTGGGTAAATTCCTTTGTAAAGGACAAATCCCTTTATCCAGAAATTCAGCAATTTCCACCATATATGCACAACCCCTATACTCCACTCTACATTGTCTTTGCTGGATTTTTAAATCGGCTGATGCCAGCAAGTTATGTATTTCTTTCAGGAAGATTATTAAGTTTTCTTTCTTTGATTCTATCCTGCTTTTTAATTTTTTTGATTGCACAAAGATACAGTTCAAAAGTCGCGGGTGTTTTTGCTGCAGGGATTTTTTTCTGTTCGCCTGTTGTTATCAATTATGGAAGCATTGAAACAGTTGATATGATGGCGCTATGCTTAGGACTATCAGCGATTTTTCTGGCAATAAGGAAAAGCAATTCTTCTGGCGTATTATCAGGAATTTTGTCCGCAGCAGCCATCTTAACAAAACCGGTTTTTGTTTTGCCTGCCATCAGCATTTTTATTTCAGTGCTCTATAACAAAAACATCAGGAAGATTTATTTTCTGGCTTCATTTGCCAGTTGTCTCTTCCTTGCCTTTCTCATTCTTTTTGCAAAAAACAAAGGCATATTCACACATTTGATTGTGATGAACATACTACCACTCAGTCTTTCTCACTTTGTTAATCTGTTTTCAACTGTTGCGCCAAGACATGTGATTTTATTCATTCTACTGGGTGCATTTGTTTTCACAAACAAAAATAAAAAAGACCCTTTTTACTGGTATTGCACGCTTTCTCTGCTTACACTTGTGTTTTCAGCAAAAATTGGTTCTGAAGCAAACTATTTTCTTGAAATCATAGCAGTTTCATCGATTGCATCTGGTATTATCCTTACAACCATTGATGCGCCGTTAAAACAAACGGTTTTGCTTTCGTGCATTGCGCAATTATTTCTTTTTCTACCATTCAAACCAGCGCCAGTATTTACAAGAACCTATGGACAGGAAATTCCTACTTCATTGAGTACAGAACCTGATAAAATTTTGAAGGAAGCAGGTGACTTAATTACTGGTGAAATATTATCATGTTCAGACCCCATACTTTCAGAAGACATCGGATGGCTGGTACTATGTCAGAAAAATGTTTATATTGAACCATATCAGTTTTCTCAACTTGCAAAATACAAAAAATGGGACGAAACACCCATTGTTGAAATGATAAAAGAAAAACAGTTTAATTTAATCGTGATGAATGCTGGAAGTTTTGAAAAAAATTGTGTTTCATTTACAGAAAACATGTTGAGGGTGATAAAAGAGCACTATACAATTAAAAGGGTCATAGGCAATTTTTATTTGCTCGAACCAGTAACATGGACGGACAGTATCCAGGCAAATTAACGTTAGCCGGAACCAGTAGATGCAACCTTCATGTTGCGAAGGATATTTCCTAGATCCTGCGACTACCAAAAAATTTTATAATCCTACTTTTTCCATTCCTGTCGTAGAACTTCCACTATTTTTTCTTTAAGTCCTGTGATTTCCTTTGTAGCGACAATCCATACTATTTCCAATCTCACACCAAAATAAAAATGTATTAGTTTATCCCGCATTCCAGCAATATCTCTCCAACTTACGTCAGGATATCTTTCTTTTAGTTCAGAAGAAATATTCTTTGCAGCTTCTCCAATTACTTCAATATTCCTTATCACTGCATCTTGCTTTTCATCATTTTTTTGAAAATCTTCATATCTTAAGCCACTCACATATTTACTTATTCTCTTACATGCCTCAAGCATATCCATCAGAAATTCTTTATCAGTTCTCCGCATAAATAATTTCTCTTTTTATCTCTTCTTTGATGTGGGGAATTCTTATTGTCTCAACACTATCTCTTGTTATAATATCAACTTTCCTCCCAAAAATTCCTTCCAGATAATCTATAAGTTCTAAATATTTTGCAAATGTTATTTTTTCTATGTCAAACTCAATATATATATCTATATCACTTTTTTCAGTTTCTTTCCCTTTTGCAAAAGAACCAAAAACCCCTATTCTCAAAACGCTGAATTTTTCTTTAAGATTGTGTTTGTGTTTAATTAAAACCTCAATAATTTCATCAAGCGTTTTTCTCATGTTTTATCCCTCAATTGTTTTGTTCCTTCTTCTGTTAGATTATAAAGTTTATAAACCAGGTGGTCAATTTCCCTTTCATGATATCCGCAATGGTCTCCGTAATAGTAACCGCAACCTTCATGTTGCGAAGAATATTTCCTAGATCCTGCGACTACCAGGTTTACATCCGAAAATTCGCTCCTTTCTCATTCGGTGCCAATACTTTTCTTTTGAAATAGGATAGCTCCCATATATGTTTTCACATTTTCAATTTTAATATTTGGATAATTGTGCTTAAAAGATTTGATAAGTTTGTTTTCGCTTAGGACTGGATGGTTTTCAAAAATGAAATTCAAAAAATTCTTAATTTTATCATCATTAGAATAAACCAAAAGAAATGGCATTATTATGTTAAAAAACATCTCATTTTTTCTCTGGGCGCCGATTCCCTCAAAATTCATTATTTTCTTTACTACTTTTTCTGGGTCTTGATTGATTGGTTCTGCCTTAATATGCTCTAAGAAGAAATTTGCAATACCTTCTTTAATTGTCTTTGATAGAAGAATTGAGATTCCTGTAATCCTTTTCTCTGGAAAATTTGCAGGTCTTATTCCTTTATAGTTCCAAACAGATTTATCTAATTTAAGGGAGAAATCAAAATCTTTAGGTAGGGGCAAAAAATCTTTTGCCCCGTCTATAAAGCCAGCCCTATGTAAAAGCGCTTTTTCTATGACATGTTTTTCTTTTAGCTTTCTTATTTCAGAATATGGGGTCATTAAGGCAAGCTCAAGGAAATTCACTTTATTATTAGGATAGCCAAGGGAAAGCATTATTTCTCTATATAACGCTTCATCAGGCAGAGCAATTTTTAAAAGATTTTGCATTCTTTGTTTTTTGAGTTCAAGCCATTTTTCACCGAGATTGTTTAAATCCATTGTCATTTTTTATAGATAATATTTGTCTGATTCCCATTTCAATGGGTTATTGA
>ERZ795060.323-NODE-323-length-68389-cov-15.072468_pt1 | contig 68389 bp, 48 predicted proteins | sample MGYA00375144_ERZ795060 | MGnify/ENA primary metagenome ERZ795060 (study PRJEB30189, sample SAMN05720157) | activated sludge metagenome | isolation source: anaerobic digester from wastewater treatment plant | place: Japan | collected 2015-05-15 ... | reverse complement strand
CTATCGTCCCAATGTTCACATGCGGCTTCTTCCGCTCAAACTTCTGCTTCGACATCGTTGTATTCCTTCTTTTTTAGGTTTTGTTTTTAGTTAAATTTTAAATTACTTACCTAATAAACCTTTATGACTAATGGAGCCCACGACCAGAATTGAACTGGTGACCCCTTCCTTACCATGGAAGTGCTCTACCGACTGAGCTACGTGGGCATATTATGGAGCGGGAGGCGGGATTCGAACCCGTGACCCTCAGCTTGGAAGGCTGACGCTCTACCAACTGAGCTACTCCCGCATCGCAATCTATATAAACGCATTTCTGCGATTTATCACAAGTGGTGGTGGGCGCTGGATTCGAACCAACGTAGGCGCTAGCCAACGGGTTTACAGCCCGTCCCCTTTAACCACTCGGGCAGCCCACCACAAAACGTATATTCAATTTCCTGGAGCTGGCGAAGGGAATCGAACCCCCGACCTGCTGATTACAAGTCAGCTGCTCTACCTGCTGAGCTACGCCAGCGATTCTTCATTTTTATCCTCATGGGGATAAATATTTTACCAAACATCCATTTCTCTTGTCAACTTAACAAATCGAGGATAATTGATGAGCACCTCTCTAAAAAAACGGATGTTCTGATTATTAGAATGACATATAAGGCAATTATCAAATAGAGGAAATAACACTAAATATTCCCATAAAACATTGAGAAATATAACGTAATAATAATGTGCATCCCTTGGATACAATAAAAATTGATTAGTTAAAGAATTAAAAATTTTTGTGGACAGTGCTTTCTGATTAAAAGATTTTAAATTCCGTTTTATGATTTGTTCAGTTAAACTTGGTATAATTTCTTCACCTCACGTATACCATCTTCATAAATTTAAGGAAATAACTATTATGAATTTATCTCCTATCGAAAAAGAAATTTTTGATGATTTATTATCTCGTCGACCTGACTTAGCCTCATGCTCTGAGAATATATTAAAAGCACATCAATTACTTGTCGAATGTTTTAAGCATCATGGGACTCTTTTCACCTGTGGCAATGGAGGTTCATACGCAGATGCCTTACACATTGCTGGTGAATTGGTTAAAAGTTTCGAGCGGAAACGACCATTAGATACTACCCTCAAAGAGTGTATAGTAAATGAATATATGGGAGCAGAATTAAGTGAATATCTGGAAGCGGGGCTACGTGCTATCCCTTTGGGAATGAACAGTTCATTGAAAACAGCCATCGAAAATGACTGTCCTATGAGAGATATTGCCTTTGCTCAGGAATTAAATGTTTTAATGAATGCAGGGGATATTTTATTAACAATCTCAACCTCTGGCAATGCAAAAAACTGCCTTTATGCTGTGAGTGTTGCTCGAGCAAAAAAAGGGACAGTTATTGCTATGACAGGTCCTTCAGGCGGGCTCCTATCAAAGTATGCTCATGTTTGCATTAAAGTCCCTGGAGCAACCACAAAAGTCATTCAAGAGGCACATCAACCTATATGGCATACTCTTTGTGCAATGGTTGAGGCACATTTCTTCCCAGAAAAAAGATGATTAATTCTTCATACCAACATTAAATATCAAGGAGTAGATTATGACAAAAGGTAAATTTAGCCGACCTAAAATTGTATCTGTTGGAGCAGGAAATGTTGGAGCCACTTTTGCACAGTATTGCGTCGAAATGGAGTTAGGCGATGTGTTGCTCCTGGATATTGTGGAAGGCTTACCGCAGGGGAAGGCATTAGATTTGATACAGGCAGGTGTGGTTCGTGGGTATAGTGTTTCCATACAAGGCAGTAATGATTTTTCGGATATGAAGGATGCAGACATCATCGTTATTTCTGCAGGCTTTCCAAGAAAACCAGGGATGAGTCGTCTCGATTTGTTGGAAAAGAATGGGAAAATTATTGCTAATATTTGTGATTACATAAAGCGATTTGCACCAGATGCCATTGTAATCGTTATAACGAATCCTTTGGACATCATGGTGCAGTTGGCTTTCCATTTATTGAACCATCCCCCATCAAAAATAATGGGAATGGCAGGCTGTTTAGACAGTGCAAGGATGTGTTCATTTATTGCGGAGGAACTCGGTGTAAGCCAGAAGCAAGTAAATGCAATGGTGTTAGGCTCCCACGGTGATTTGATGGTTCCAATACCGGACTATACCACCGTTGCCGGAATTCCTGTAAAAGAACTTATTCCTACAGAACGATTGGAACAGATTATTGATAGGACAAGAAAAGGCGGTGCAGAAATTGTATCCCTCTTAAAAACAGGCAGTGCTTATTATGCACCATCTGCAAGTTCTGCAAGAATGGTCAAGGCTATTTTGCATGACGAAAAAGCGTTGTTACCCTGTGCCGTATATGCACAAGGGGAATATGGAATTTCTGGTGTATTTGTAGGGTTGCCCTGTATATTAGGGGCGAAAGGGGTAGAAAAAATCATCGAGTTGCCCCTTTCCAATGAAAATAAATCCGCACTAATGAAATCTGTGGAAGAAGTAAAGCAAGGAATACAATCATTAAAAGAATTAGGATTCGCAATCAGTTAAACTCAACTTCCGACTATTATTCACAACATCCATATTTCACTCTTTACTTAGGTAATACTTTTCCTTTATAAACCTTTATCACCTTTAACATGATTGGTCATCATATATAATACAGTGCTTTCATAACTGCCTCAATAATTATCGTGGATGGGATAGCTTCATAAATTGTATTATCAACCTTCACCGTTCTACAATCATTGGGACCACAAACACTACAACACGGGCTCTTTCCCGTCTTCGCATTAATATACTCTTCTAATAATCGGCCATTGATAATAATCCTGTTTGATTGAAGCGGATTGTTCTGAAACTGTTCTGGTGTAATTTCCCGTTTTTCAAGAATGACAACAATCCCTTTCGACTTTAGCATAGACTGCAACTGAGCCACTGCCTTTTCCAACTCATTCTCCGTATCCCCACATCTCGGACAAGTCTCCCCTTCTGAAACAAGCCGTTCCCACTCAATTTTCAATATTTTATCTTCCACAACTTTTTACTTTCCTTTAAATAACATTCCAGGGTTGTTTTTTGGGACGATGGATGAGTTGCTGGACATTATCGGGTAAGGGGGAAGGGTCTGTTATGACTTCTTTTTCGGGGTCCCAGCGAATGATTTTCTGGGTACGAATGGCAATATCACTTAATAAACAAAGTGCATTGGAACGCACTGCAACATCAATATTGGCTATGGTTTGTTTTCGTGTTTTCACACATTCAATGAAGTTCTTTAAGTGATGTTTACTCTGATACAGATGAACATCTGTCGGCTTCAATTTAATATCCAGTAATTTTTCAGGTTTTGCCTGGAGTGTCTCCCGATTAACATACACAGTTCCTTCTGTCCCTTCGAAGGTTATTCCTGTGGGGTTCAGGTTGGGTTCTTTTTTCTCTGTTTGTTCATTGGTAAAATGGACAATGATACCATCTGCATATTTCATCTGGACATCCCACGCCATTGCACAATCGCAAATGCCTTCTTTTGGGAATTCTCCCTTTCCTTCATATTCAATGGGTCCCGATGTCTCATCATTACCATGTCCCCATTGGGCAATATCAACATGATGAATTCCCCAACCTCCGATGAAGCCCATCGCATAATCTGCAATATGGTACCAATTGGGTCTCTCGGTTCGTGCCTTGCAATAGGGAACTGTAGGGGCAGGTCCTAACCACATTTCATAATTGAAATCTTCGGGAGCAGGAACAGGTTCTTCTCCACATGTAGGACCCACAATGCCACCAGGCACTCCAACACGGATTTTCTTTAATTCACCAATATAGCCATTTCTAACCAATTCACAGGCAAATCGAAAATCGTCATTAGAACGCTGTTGAGTTCCAAACTGGAAGATACGGTTGTGCTTCTTTATTGCCTCTCTAACTTTCAAATCGTCCTGAATAGAAATACATAAAGGCTTTTCAACATACATATCTTTCCCTGCCTGGGCAGATAAAACAGCAAGAATTCCATGCCAATGGTCATTGGTAGCAATAACTACCGCATCTATATCTGAACGGGATAAGACTTCATGAAAATCTCTGTAAAGGGATACGTCCTTAAATTTCTTACGGACATCCTCATAAGCCTCATCTAAATCCTCTTTCCGTACATCACATAAAGCCCTGATTTGAGCTTCTTTTACGGACATTAAAGCATCCATCAAATATCTTCCTCGTCCTCCTGTCCCAATGAAAGCCACACCTACTTTTTCAGAAGGTTTCGGGTCTTTGCCAAAGAGAGAAAAGGAAGGAATTAAAGGGAAAGACGCAAGCAACGCAGATGTCTTCATGAAACTGCGTCTGGACAATGTTTGTTTTTCATTGCTGGTCCCCATAGAAAGTCTCCTTATAATAAAATTTATTCTTTTTCTGTTAAGGGCCGAACCCAGAAATTTCTATACGCCACAGGACCATGGTCTCCCTGCAACATTATCGGTCCTTTTGGTGCTTCGTCATTGAATAAAGATGCCCGTGTCGGCCCCGATAGTTCTTGATTTTCGTGAACCACCACACCGTTATGAATAACACGCACGAATTGAGCATTGGCAATCTTTTTCCCTTCTGCATCAAATCTGGGAGCCTTGAAGATGACATCAAAACTTTGCCATACACCAGGGGGGCGAGATGCATTTACACGAGGGGGTTTCCCTTCATATCCACGCTGGTCATCCGGAATACCCGGTTCCTCATGCCAACGTTGGTAGATACCCCCACAATCACTATGTTTTGGCTCTGCCACACCCCAACTATCCAAAACCTGAATTTCATATCTACCTTGGAAATATACACCCGAATTGGAACCCTTAGGCACCATAAATTCGATATGTGCTTCCACATCACCCCATTCTTCCTTTGTAATGAGATGGTTTGTTTTGCCATCTTTACCATTGATAAGCACACCAATGCCAGGTAATGACGTAAGTAAAGCCTCATTCTGCGGGTCTGTCATTGCATCGCTTCCGCAATACCATGTGCCTGTTGGTTCACGGAACGCATTTAAATCGTTTGTGGAAACCCGAACAGGCTCGTAGGTAGCAACAGAAGACACAAGTTCTTTCCACACCTTCATAGAACGAGGCAAATGCTCTTTTACAGGCTCTTGTATTCCATAGCCCTGTAAACCAACGGGACCTGTATAACCCACTGATTTTAATGTTTTCAATAGAGGTTTTAAATCATAAGTTCCTTTGTCCAGCGGTTGGATTAATTTATCCCAATCCCCAGGAGGTTCTGCCCCATTCAAGGTTACAACAAATAATTTCGGTTTTACCTTGCGAATAAGCAAATCTAAATTCATTTCGGGTCCATCCACCTTTAACCAGTGGCACAGATTGAAAGAAATGCCCACATTGGGTTTGCCCGAATCCTGTGCTAATTGATAGGCCTGTTCTGTTTTATCAAGCCAGCAACCTGCATGAGGATACAGGGCTACCTTTACACCATAAGGCAATGCCTGGTCCGCTACATTACGGATTAAGGCAAGTGCCTGCTGATACGATTCCGGTTCGTTAAATTTCCATGCCTGACTGTTGATAGTCAGCCAGAGGAAATATTCATTTCCTTTCATAATTTCTAATGCCTCTGCCAATCCGGGTTGTATCTGGAAGCCTTCTTTTTCTATTGTTCCCCAGAAATAAACAGCATATAATTTGAGCCCGTTGGCTTGCAGGGCATTTTTAAGTTCTGCAAACGAGTCAAAACCTGTCCAGCTTATGCCTGTAAAACCTAATTCTTTGGCAAAAGCTACCTGCAAATCAGGTGTTGAATGTTCCGCATCCCGTGTTGCAGTATCCATAGCAAAAAATTCTTTGAAAAACGGGGAATCATCTGCAAAACACATTAAACTACCCAATAAAATTATCAAACCAAAAAGGACAAAAATCTTTTTCATTGTTAGTTTTCCTCTAAAAAATTAATTGTTTTTTCCTGCGGACCATTTAATTGCATTATACATGAGTTTACGAAATTGTTCATTGGCAAAATTTTGTGGACCATGACCTAACTGGATGAAAAAAATCTCCGTATTGTTATATTTATTTACCCAGCCTATAAAAGAAGCACTTTCAGGATGGTTCGTTGTCAAAAGCACATGAACCTCCGGGGAGATATAGAACTGACTATATGTCTCATCTATTTCTTCAAAATCTTCTACCCCCTGCGTAATGGGGTGATTTTTGTCCGCAATATGTACTGGAATTTTTACATCATGCTTATATTTAGAGCGTTCATATTTTTTCCCTTCCCATTCCATATCTTCCAAAAAATATTTTGCCCCGATAATCTTTGAAAATTCATTCCACTCTGGAAAAGCAGATATGGCATGGTGCATAACAATTATTTTTTTGCCACTATTTAGCATATCCAGGAAATTTTTTTGCTGTTTCTTTGTTATTTTTTGATGAAAATTATAGAAAATAATCGTGTCAAACTCTTTATATTTATCATTATCAAAAAAAGCACATTTTCCACCTGCATAATCAAAGTATTCCGCCTTAACATCTGTCATACTTGCCCACATTGCTTCAAACGGCTCTTTATCATAACTATGGCCTCCCGTGATAATAGCAACACGAACTTGCGAATCTGCGTGGACTATAAAAAAACAAGAAAAAATAAAAATTAGGGTTATGCCTATCAAACTGACTTTCAGAAAAAAATGGCTCATCATCCTTTTCCTTTCTATGTTTAATTCTTTTTGCTTCAAATAAACCAACAAACTATATAACATAATAAAAAAACATGTTAAAAAAATACAAAAACTATTTTAGCACACCGCTTTATAAAATAGCCCCATTGATATAGGAAACAATAAATGTTATATTAAAAGCAAATAATAGTATATTACGTTTATATATGAATACGATAAAAAAATATTATTTAATCATTATCTTATTTTTAATATCAGTTATAGCAATTATATCATTGCCTCAAAAACCTTCTCTCTGGGGTGATGAGTTGCTCGGCGGTGTTTTATTTACAGAGGCATCTTCTGCAATAGAATTCCTTACCGTTCAGGGAAGTGTAGGTCCTGAAGTAGCCCCGATATATCCACTACTACTCTACTTCAACGCTAAATACCTTCATATACCATTGAATACATTCCGATATTTCTCTGTGCTATGTTGTTTATTTAGTTCCCTCTTTATCTATCTGTCAATTTCAAAATTTGCCAGTAGTAAAATAGCCTTTCTTACATCTGTTTCCGTTGCGTTGGTGCCAATCCACCTCTGGTATAGCATGTTATTACGACCTCATGCTTTAGCCTTTTTACTAAGCACTATATCCTTCTATTTTTTCACACTTATAAATAATGACCATGTAAAAGTAAAATATCTTCTTATCCTCTGTTTTATTAATGTAATACTTATTTTTACTCACTACATCTTTTTCTGGATACCTTTGGCAGAATCCCTGTTTTTAATTCTTAATAGAAGAATCAATAAACGGAATATCTTGTTTCTCTTTCTGAATTCTACAATGATAGGTTTCGTTATTTTTTATTTAGGATTTTTCATTCGCACCAATAATATTGAATTTGCACCTGAAAAAGGTATCAAACAAATATTCCTTTTTATTTTCAGTGTGATGGATTATGAGATTCCTTCAATGACCTCTTGGGGAATACTCATACAGCCGTTGTTTTTCGTTCACAGGCAAATACCACCATGGCTAAATCATTTTTTTGAATATGCACCCAAAATCGTTGTCTACAGCGGAAATTGTCTTCTTTCACTTCTTCTCCTATACCTACTCGCAAAAGAATTATTTTATATCATAAAAAATAAAACCTTACCAAAAAATATATCCTGCTATTTACTCTTTTTCGGAGTCATAATGCCGATTTGTTTTGGGCTAATTCAGATAATCTTAGGAATAAACATTTCGATGGTTCGCTATTTCTACCTGTCTTTTATATGCAAAATTGCCCTATTATACATTTTCCTAATTCAAATTAGAAATAAAAATCTTTACAGATTTCTAACCACAATTACCGTTTTGTTCTTCATTCATCAATTCATTATTTACAGGGCTTGTTTGCCATATTCAGACTGGGACACATGTGCCAAATATATCAATGAACGAACCATAGCTAATGACATTATTATTACTGGTAGATTTGAAGAAGCAGTCACATTAAAATACGCAATGCCTAATCCCAATACCACACCTATTCTATATTCTACATCCATAAAATCTGCAATAGATGGAATACTGGATTTACAACACAAAAACCCATCTTCAACTATCTGGCTGATTTATAGTATGCAATGGAATTTTAACATGCCATGCATACTACGAGAAGAACTCAAAAAACGGGATATTAATTTTCACGAAAAAGTCTTCCCCTCCTTTGAAGGTATCGCCTCTTATGAAATACCACCAAAAATCCAACACGAAAACAATAAAACTACCTACGATGCATTTTACAACTGTAACCCAGAATATCAGTGGGAAGATGAAAAGAAAAACAGAAAAGATAAAATGCTCAAAATCTTAGAACAGTACCGCTCACACAAACTTAATAATGAATCATTGCTTGATTGGTTAGTTTTTCCCGACGGTTCAGCTGGATTAAACACCACACCCCAATTGACGTTCCAATTGATTGCTATGGACAAAAAAAACGAAGCTCAAGGTCTATTTAGACATTTTAGTAACCAAACAATTTGGGCCAACATCGCCTTAATCTTATTCTTAACAGAAACAGGACAATTAACAACAGCAGAAGAAATATTTATCCCACTAGCAAAGAGAAACATTTACTTGGCATGTCTATTAAAACCGATATGGAAAAATTATGCAGAAGGAAAATACTCAGAACTCCTTGAACAATGCCATCAATTAAAAAAAGCAGGGTTCCCACTCGCATATCTTTTAGAAACTATCGTCCAACTGAAAACAGAAACTAGAAGTCAAAAGATACTTCAATCAGGACTGTTCCCCCTCAACAACACCGCAAAAATACTCCTATTAAACTAAAAACCTTTAACGTGCTCAACCTTTCCAACATCACATTAATGCTAATTACATAACCTCATACCAACTCAAGTAGAGATGATTCATAAATTGCCCTACCTATTATACCCATGAGTAAACATTAATGTAGCTATAATATGAAAAATTGTGTAATGCTAAGTTTTGGATAATAGTAATCAGAAATGGGAAGCCAAAGAGTTAGTATAATTTTCGAAAAGTCTATACCTTCCAATCACAATTCATTTCCCCTTGGAGGCTCTTGGTTTATATTTTTCATGAGTTGATTTGTAATTTGTTTTTACCTAAATAAAATATTTATAATATAAGACTTCAAAAAAGATTATTATTTACACCTCTATCTTTTCCGCGGCTGTAAAAGAGAGTGTTTGTGTATCATTTAATTATTAAAAACTAATCACGTAAGGAATAACAGGAACGTATGGGAAGATATTTAGGTCCGAAACATAAGTTATGTCGGCGTTTGGGTTCCTGTATCTGGGGAAGCCCGAAATGCCCGTCGAAAAAGCGTCCGTTCCGTCCGGGTCAACATGGAAGAGACCCGAAAGGAAAACTTTCTGTTTATGCCAAACAATTGTTAGCAAAGCAGAAAATCCGCACACATTATGGTTTAATGGAACGGCAAATGAAGAAGACTTTTCAGGAAGCGAAACGGATTGCTGGAGATACAGGTGTAAATTTAATTCGCCTTTTAGAAAGTCGATTAGATACGGTCATATATCGTTTAGGGTTTGCCCCAACGATTTCATCTGCACGTCAGTTAGTTACACATTGCCATTTTCTTGTGGATGGTAAAAAGGTAAACATTCCTTCATTCATAGTAAAACCAGGCATGAAAATAACTGTCCGTGAAAAAAGCAGAAATATCCCAATGATTGCCACAGGTGCAGAAAATCCGTATCAAGAAATTCCACCTCATTTAGCACGGGAAGCAAAATCATTTGAAGGACATGTTGTTTCTGTCCCAGCAGAGGAAAATCTACCTTTCCTTGAAGATACTGCTGGTGTCATCGGTTTCTACTCGAGATAATTGTTTTAAGTATAATATGTAAGAAGTATGCGGGTCGATTTTAATTCGGCCCGTTTTTTTGTGAAAACAAAAGTAGAAGGAAAAGGCATACTTTATGAGTATCGAAATTATTGTCGGAGCCAATTGGGGTGATGAGGGCAAGGGACGAATGGTTGATTACTTCGCTCAGGATGCAGATTTTGTGATTCGGTATCAAGGTGGCAACAATGCTGGCCATACAGTAATAAATGAATATGGTGAATTTAAATTGCATCTAATTCCCTCAGGCGTATTCAGTAAAAAAACGATAAATATTCTCGGTCCTGGAATGGTTATCAACTTGCAAAGCCTTGTAGAAGAGATTCAGAGCTTCCAAGAAAAAGGGATTGACCCTCAAATTATGATTTCAGAGCGGGCTACAATCTGTTTCCCGTATCACCAATTAGAAGATGTTTGGGAGGAAGAGCGGTTAGGTAAAAACGCATACGGTTCAACACGTCGTGGAATTGCACCCGTTTATGGAGACAGAACAGTTAAAAAAGCAATATTAATGGGCGAACTTCTCTATCCAGAAAAACTTAAATCGCGACTGGAACAGATTGTAAAATGGAAGTTACAAATAGCCCGCGGTGTTTATGGAAAAGAATCACCGTTTACCTTTAACGAAATCTGGGAATGGACTCAAAAATGGGGTGGACTTTTACTGCCATATATCAAAGATACAAATAAAATACTTGAAGATGCAGTCCGTGCAGGAAAGAAAATTCTTTTTGAAGCCCAATTAGGAACTCTGCGTGACCTTTATTTCGGCATATATCCATACACGACATCGTCGTGCACACTTTCAGCCTTTGCACCTATTGGGGGTGGATTGTTCGGTTTCAAACCCGACCGAGTAATCGCTGTGGTAAAAGCCTTTTCAACCTGTGTGGGTGAGGGTCCTTTTGTAACCCTGATGGAACCTGAAGAAGCCGATCAGCTCCGCAAAATAGCAAAAGAATATGGTGCAGCAACAGGGAGACCAAGAACTATTGGACATTTCGATGCTGTTGCTACCCGTTATGGTGTAAAACTTCAAGGAGCAACCGAAGTCGCTCTAACGAAATTAGATAGCCTTACTGGAAGAAAAGTCTTAAAACTTTGTACACACTATCAATTCGAAGATAAAATATTTGAAGATTTTCCAATCAATCCTATCCTTGAACAATCAAAACCGATATACATAGAACTTCCAGGCTGGGATGAAGACATTTCCAAGGTGCGTCGGTTTGAAGACCTTCCTAAAAATGCTCAAAATTATGTAATAGAAATCGAAAAAAGAATCGAATGCCCCATTAAATATATTTCTGTCGGACCTGAACGGGAAGCATTAATCACTCGATAGACTCAATAACACAAGCGGATATTAGTAATTTGGTACGTGCTAAAAATGGCAATTTCCTTAAAAGAATTTGAAATAATTCACAAACTTGCCCAAGGATTTCATCATACGAACTATATTCAGGTCTCGGGTCCATGGGGAACAGGTAAAAGTGTCATTGCTTACCTATTAAGTTCTGCACTAAATACACCCCTTTTCATTATCGCACCTGATAACCAGTCCGCTGAAGATATTTACGAAGATTTTGTAACACTGAGCTCTGAAGAAACATGTGCCCTTTTCCCTCCATGGGAAACCATGCCAACAGATATTATTGACCCTGCTGAAGATATTGTTTCTGAACGACTCCATTTATTAACACGAATTATCTCTGGCAAACAAAAGCCGAAAATAATCATTTCTACAATTCGTTCTGTATTACAAATAGTTCCACCTGTTCAATCATTAGAACGGCAACGAATTCATTTGCAGACAGAACAGGAGTATAGTCTTGAAGAATTAACACATTTGTTAGTCGCCTCAGGCTACCAACGTGAGGCGTCTGTATCTCAACATGGCGAATTTAGCCGACGCGGTGGAATCCTTGATATTTTCCCTTATGGTCATGAGTTACCAGTACGTCTGGAATTTTTTGCTGATACTATTGAATCCATTCGAGAATTTGACCCAGAAACACAGAAAAGTATTGCCCCCATTGATTTCGTGGATATTATACTTAAAACAGAGAAGGACTTATTGAGAGAAAAAATAACTTTAAAAGAAAAAACATGGATTCTGGACTATCTACCGACTGATACACTAATTGTATGGGATGAACCATTAAATATATTTTCAGAAGGAGAGAAGATAGAAAGTGAATTTACAGAAAACCCATATCTTTTTTCCTTAGAAGAATTGAAAGAAAAATGTAGTACCTTTAAAAACATAGAAATTGCATCACTTTCACTACCCGAAAGGAATGTAGCCCAACGTATTATCATCCCTATGAATTCCGTACAGATGTGGGCTGGCAATTTAAGTCAATTCTGGGAACAATTAAAGCAATGGGACATTGAACATTATCAAGTGCGTCTCTTATGCAACACACCAGCAGAACAATTGCGAATGCATGAGTTGGTTACAGAACAAGGTTACCGATTAGATAAAGACCCCTTTGACCTAAAAATTGAGTTAGGAAAAATTCGTGCTGGCTTCATATATCCAGATGAAAAATTAGTAGTTATCAGTGAAAGAGAATTGTTTGGCAGAAAATATGTTCGCCGAAAAGGTCGATTTTTCCGCAGAGGTAGCCGTATTTATTCATTAACCGACTTAAAACCAGGGGACTTCGTTGTTCATGAAACACACGGAATAGGTAAGTTCGCAGGATTATATCGATTTTCTGATAAACCTGCCGATTACCTATCCATCATCTATCGAGATGGGGATAGACTTTATATCCCAGTCACACAATTAGATCAGATACGAAAATATATTGCTGGTGAAGGTGCTACACCTAATTTAGATAAAATGGGTGGAAAAACATGGAACAAAACGAAAGAAAAAGTCAGAGAGTCTGTCAAACAATTTGCAGAGGAACTACTAAAATTATATGCAAAACGGCATCACTCTAAAGGTTTTGCATTCTCAGCGGATACCCCATGGCAACGACAAATGGAAGAATCTTTTGACTATGAAGAGACCCCAGACCAGTATCGTGCCATTGAGGAAGTAAAACGGGATATGGAAGACCCCAAACCGATGGACCGACTTATTTGTGGAGACGTCGGCTTCGGAAAAACAGAGGTGGCTATCCGCGCCAGCTTCAAGGCGGTTATGGATGGTAAGCAGGTTGCGGTGCTTGCACCGACAACAGTATTAGTCCATCAACATTGGCATACCTTTCAAGAACGAATGGCTGGGTTCCCTATCCGCATAGAAGCATTAAGCCGTCTACGGACAACAAAACAGATAAAAGACGTATTAAAAGGTTTAATGACAGGTGAAGTAGATATTGTAATCGGCACACATCGACTCCTTTCTAAAGATGTCCAATTTAAAGATCTCGGGCTACTTATTATTGATGAAGAACAAAGATTTGGTGTTCGCCACAAAGAACAACTTAAAAAACTTCGTGAACATGTCGATTCTCTAACTCTCACTGCCACACCTATCCCCAGAACATTACAGTTTTGCCTCTCTGGAATACGAGATATGAGTGTCATTAATACAGCACCTAATGACCGATTACCTATCCATACATGCATTACCCATGCATCTCCTGAGGTCATTAAAGAAGCCATTGAAAGAGAACTGCGACGAGAAGGACAAGTTTACTACTTACACAACCGTGTACAGACAATTGAATACACCGCAAAAAAACTACAACAATGGGTTCCTCATGCACGAATCGGCATCGGTCACGGGCAAATGTCCAAAAATGAGTTGGAACGTATCATGACCGCCTTCATCAACCGAGAAATTGATGTGCTTGTCTGCACAACTATCATTGCTTCAGGTATTGATATACCAAATGTTAATACCATCATTGTTGACCGTGCAGATAGGTTCGGCTTAAGCGAGTTATACCAAATTCGTGGTAGGGTTGGAAGATACAAACACCGTGCCTTTGCCTATCTACTAATACCTTCAGACAAATCACTCACCAAAGAAGCACAAGAACGATTAAAAGCCATTCAAGACTTTTCAGTTTTAGGTTCAGGACTTCAAGTTGCCCTTAAAGATTTAGAAATTCGTGGAGCAGGAGATTTGTTAGGACCTGAACAAAGTGGACATATTAATGCGGTCGGCTTCGATACTTACCGCGAACTAATTGAAGAAGTTATCGCAGAGATGAAGGGACAACCTATCATCCGTAAAAAACTACCCCCTTTAGAAGGGAACATCAATGCTCGCATCCCTGACGATTTCATCACCGATTCATTGCAAAGAATGCAATGGTACCAACGAATTTCATCTGTGCAAACACCAGAAGAATGCCAAGAACTCATCGAAGAACTAAGAGATAGATATGGAGCGATTCCAGAGTGCACGGAGAATCTGATTAATGTCATGAAAGCACGTGTACTTGCTCATGACCTCGGAGTAAAAAGAATTATAGTGAACAAAAAAGTCCTCCATATTATCTTTGATACATACCACCCTATAACACCTATTCGAAAAAAAATCGCTTTGGAAATATTCAAAACCGAAATTAGTACTGGTTGGGAAGAATATCCATATTTAGAAGTAACCACAGATGACAACTTAGAAAACCATTTACATCTGCTCATTTTATATCTGGAAAAATTACATAAAGAAGGGGTTTAATACCTTAAAACAAAAACGGTTTTTTCGCATTTCCAAAGTATCAACTAAGCTAAATATTCACATCATCAATCCCCTCACTATTAAAAAGAATTCTGAACATCATTAACCCTATTCGTGAAACGTATATGATTTTCTATAGGGTCAGACCCATGTGTCTACCCTAATGATTAAACGGATACGGCAGGGCGAACACATGGGTTTGCCATACAAATCCATCGTTTCTTCTATTGTATTTATCCTAATATAACAGGTGCTTCTTTCGTTACGCACATTTTATCTGTCACATTTGCCAAGTCTACCCATTTCTATAAGAGGGGACGCTAATGATAGTAGATTTAAGGCTTCTTTATTTATAATTTCTAAATATCAAAATATAGCATAAATTCGTAGGGATGTGGTCTTAGATTTACTGCCTCAACTTCTCGTACACGTTTGTACTCGATCCATGTTTTCAGAACATCTTCTGTAAATACATCCCCTTTGGTCAAGAACTCATGGTCTTTGGACAATGCATTCAGGGCTTCTGCAAGGCTACCTGGGACTTGTGGGATAAGTGCTTTCTCTTCGGGAGGAAGGTCATACAGGTCTTTATCCATAGGTTCACCTGGGTCTATCTTATTCTGAATGCCGTCCAAACCTGCCATCAACAACGCCGCAAACGCCATGTACGGATTGCAAGACGGATCAGGTACCCGAAATTCAATCCGTTTCGCTTTAGGGCTTGGAGAATACATCGGAATGCGACAGCATGCACTGCGATTGCGTGCAGAGTAAGCAATATTCACCGGTGCTTCATATCCCGGAACTAATCGCTTGTAACTATTTGTCGTTGGATTTGTAATAGCAACAAGAGCAGGAGCATGTTTTAGCAATCCACCGATAAACCAGAGTGCTTCCTGACTTAATCCTGCATATTTATTTCCTGCGAAAGTAGGTTTTCCACCTTTCCATAATGAAATATGACAATGCATTCCTGAACCATTATCGCCAAACAAAGGTTTAGGCATAAAGGTCACAGTTTTCCCATTTCTCTTTGCTACATTTTTAATAATGTATTTATACAATGTTAGCTGGTCTGCCATTTGTGTCAATGGTGCATAACGCATATCAATTTCTGCTTGTCCACCTGTGGCTACCTCGTGATGGTGACATTCTACATCAATACCACATTCTAACATTAACGCCACCATTTCGCTTCGTATATTATGCGTAGCATCTGCAGGGGGTATAGGGAAATATCCTTCTTTATATCGTAGTTTATAACCTAAATTTGGTTTCTCATCTCTACCGCTATTCCATATCCCTTCAATGCTATCTATAAAGTAATATCCACTATTAGCGGTTTGATCACAACGTATATCATCAAAAATAAAGAATTCTGCCTCGGGTCCAATATAGCATGTATCTGCAAGTCCTGTAGACATTAAATAATTTTCTGCCTTTTGGGCAATATTCCGTGGGTCACGAGTATACCGTTCCTTCGTAATCGGGTCTAAAATGTTACAATAAATCACTAACGTGGGTATGTCTGAAAACGGGTCAACAAATGCTGTCCGAGGGTCTGGCAAAACGAGCATATCACTCTCATGGATACTTTGCCAACCGCGAATACTGGAGCCATCAAACCCAATACCAGACTCAAAAACTTCCTCATCAATCTGGGAAACGGGAAAAGTGAAATGTTGTTGTAAGCCTGGAAAATCCATAAATCGTAAATCTACAAATTTAATCTGTTTGTCCTTGATTAAATTAATAACATCCTTGGACGTGTAATCTTTATACATATAAATTCTCCTTGTTATTTGTTATGTGTATAATATGCACAAAAAATTTATGTTAAGATACTACAATATCTCCTGTTTCTCCTGTTCGTATTCGTATTGCTTCTTCAACAGGTATAATAAATATCTTGCCATCACCAATCCGTCCTGTCGACACCGACTTAATTATCGTTTTTACAACCGTTTCGACCATATCATCTACAACAACAACCTCTATCTTTATCTTCGGCAAAAATTCCACGACATACTCAGCTCCTCGATATAATTCTTTATGTCCACGTTGCCTACCAAATCCTTTTACCTCGGTCGCTGTTAAACCTTTACATCCAATCTCAGCAAGGGCTTCCTTCACTTCTTCTAACTTAAAAGGTTTGATAATAGCTTCTATCTTCTTCATGGGTTTAACCCCTATTCTTGAGTAATGTTGTTATATGTAAAAATTAAATGTAAATTTATGATTATATCACATTTTTTCATTTACATGTTTTGTAATTGCAAGCAATAAAAATGCCAACCTAATCTTCCTTATTGAAAATCCCATTAAATGCTACAAAACTGGGAAATCGTTAGCAGAATTTATGCAATAACTTTACATAATAAAATTCAAATATTACTCAAATGTAATTATTATAAAGTATAAACTACAAAAATGTAGGTTGTTTCCTTCGAACCACTGAGTTTTTTCTTGATTTTAATCAGGAAAAAGTGATAGTATACTTCTCTTACAACAAATTTGATTAGATTAGAAATATCTACTACTCCTTACTGTTTCTTGTATAACCTTTAAAGGTTTTTATACGTTAAATGAAAGGTAGTGGGTTTTCTTTTCCGTTTTCAAAGGAGGAAATATATATGCCGACATATACTTACGAATGTGTTAAATGTGGTTATCAGTTCGATTATTTTCATTCCATAACTGCATCACCAAAGGTAATCTGTGAGAAATGTAAGGGGAAATGTCAACGATTAATTGGTAACGGTTCTGGGATAATTTTCAAGGGTAGCGGATTTTACGAAACAGACTACAAGAGAAATAACAACCATGGCAATGGACATAAACATAAGAGCACTACATCTGCTGATGGTAATGGTAAATCATCTTCTACCGAATCAAAATCAACCGAAACGAAATCAGCATCTAAAGAGACCGTGTCCAAATAGTTTATCCTAACTAAGTAACTTAAATATTTCGTAATAACAGAGGTGCATTCTTTTAAGAATGCACTACATTTGTTTTATAATACGCAAATTCACCAAAATATAAATACATATCAAGGGAGTTCGCAAGCAAATGACAAATGATGAATTGAGAACGTTGGCAGACACATATTTAATTAACACATACGGCTCAAGGACATTAGCATTAGTCCGTGGACAAGGAACGCATGTTTGGGATGCGGATGGTAAGGAGTATATAGATTTATTTTCAGGTATTGCGGTTTGCAATTTGGGACATTGCCATCCAAAAGTCACAAAAGCAATTGTAGACCAAGCACAAAAATTAATTCATGTATCAAATCTATACAATATTGAACCACAAATATTATTAGCGAAGAAATTAAGTGATTTATGCTTTGCAAAAAAGTGGTTTTTCTGTAATGGTGGTGCTGAAGCAAACGAATCTGCAATAAAAATTGCAAGACGTTACTGGACTGTAAAAGGTTTGTATAAACCAAATATCATTACAGCCGAACAGTCATTTCATGGGAGAACCCTTGCTACTATAACAGCCACAGGACAGCCAAAATATCATAAGGGATTTGAGCCGATGGTGCCTGGGTTTACTTATGTCCCCTATAACGACACTGAAGCGATAGAAAAAGCCTTATCACCTGCGACAGGTGCCATTTTATTAGAGCCGATACAGGGTGAAGGTGGAATCCGTATGCCTTCCCCCAATTACCTCAAAGAAGTCCGCGAGATCTGTAATAAACATCAGGTCCTCCTCATTTTCGACGAGGTTCAAACAGGCTTAGGTAGAACTGGTTATATGTTTGCACATCAGGCGTTTGATGTAACACCAGACATTATGACTTTAGCTAAAGGATTAGCGAATGGAGTCCCTATTGGGGCTATGGGTTGCACTGAGGAAATTGCTCAAGGTTTTAGCCCTGGTGCCCACGCCTGTACCTTTGGTGGAAACCCATTAAGTACCGCAACAGCATTGGCTGTGGTTGAAGAACTGAGCAACCCCACGTTCCTTGAAAACGTGCGGGCGTTAGGAAAATGTTTTATTACTGGATTGAGTAAAATAGCGGAGGTACATCGAAAAATCAAAGAAGTGCGAGGTCAAGGATTAATGATAGGCGTTGAATTTGATGAACCCGTCACTCCTTTAATAAATCAGATGTTCTCCCGCGGATTTATATGTGGTTCAGCAGGTCCGCACGTGCTACGATTCTTACCACCTTTGATTGTTGAACAACAAGAGTTAACCCAAGCACTACATGCATTAGAACAATCATTAGGAGAGTTAGGATGGTAAAAGATTTTCTCTCATTACTTGATTTCTCCACTGACGAGATTCATAAGATTTTAAATCTTGCCCATGAGTTGAAAACATTACAGAAAAAAGGATTGCCTCACCGCTGGTTACGAGGGAAAACACAGGCAATGATTTTTGAGAAACCAAGCCTCAGAACAAAACTAACCTTCCAAATAGGTATGTTTCATTTAGGAGGCGAAACTATCGTCATGGATATGAAATTAGGTGAGAGGGAATCCGTTCCAGACGTAGCCAAAAATTTAGAACGTTGGGTTGATTTAATTGTTGCGAGAACTTACAGCCACGATGATTTAGTATGCTTAGCACAAAACGCCAAAATTCCCGTCATTAACGCTCTCAGTGATTTACTTCACCCCTGCCAGATTATGGCAGATATAATGACACTGCAAGAGCATTTCTCACATAAATTAGAAAATATATGTGTGGCTTTTGTCGGTGATGGAAATAATGTTTTTCACTCATGGGCAGAGTCGTTAATACACTTCCCCTTCCGACTTCGATTGGTATGTCCCGAAGGTTATTCAGGCAATCCTGATTTAATCGGCAACGTAAAAAAGAAAGTTGAAGACCGTCTCGAAATAACCCACGATGTAGTTAAAGGATTAAAAGACGTTGATGTAGTATACACTGATGTATGGGCAAGTATGGGGCAAGAACATGAGGCTGAACAACGTTCAAAAATATTCGCCCCTTACCAGGTCAATTCGAAACTCATGTCCCGTGCAAAGCCAGGTGCAAAATTTATGCACTGTCTTCCAGCACATCGTGGCATGGAAGTTACTTCTGAAGTCATTGACAGTCCTGAATCAATAGTATATGACCAAGCAGAAAACAGACTCCATGTGCAGAAAGCTATAATGGTTACATTATTAGGCTATAATCCTCATTAAATACAAAAAAACATATATCAGGGAGTTTTTTATTATGGAAAAACAACCAAAACGTATTGTCTTAGCTTATTCTGGCGGACTGGATACATCCGTCATTTTAAGATGGCTCATCGAAACTTTTAATGCAGAGGTCATCGCATATATCGCAGATATTGGGCAAGGAGAGGAATTGGAATCAGCACGTAAAAAGGCGTTAGCTACTGGTGCGGTTGATGCCGTTGTAAAAGACTTAAAACGTGAATTTGTAAAGGATTACGTCTTCAAAGCGATGCGTGCGAATGCCATTTATGAAGGTTCTTACCTGTTAGGAACCAGTATTGCACGACCCCTTATTGCAAAAGGACAAATAGAAGTTTACCGTGATAAATCTGCCGATGCAGTCGCACATGGTGCCACTGGCAAAGGAAATGACCAAGTCCGATTTGAACTGACGTATATGGCATTTGAGCCAAACATTCACATCATCGCTCCATGGCGAGACCCACGTTGGACATTAAACAGCCGTGAAAAAATGATCGCTTACGCTGAGAAACACGGCATCCCAGTGCCTGTATCGAAAAGTAAGCCTTATTCCTCAGACCGCAACTTACTTCATATCTCCTTCGAAGGAGGAATATTAGAAAACCCATGGATGGAACCACCAGAAGATATGTTCGTATTGTCAGTCGACCCAACGAAAGCCCCTGACCAGCCAGAATATGTAGAGATTGCTTTTGAACAAGGTTACCCCAAAGCAGTCAATGGCAAAGAAATGGAACCAGAAGTATTACTTGCATATCTCAATGAACTTGGAGGTAAACATGGAATTGGTCGAGTCGACTTAGTAGAAAACAGATTCGTAGGGATGAAATCACGCGGAGTATACGAAACCCCAGGTGGAACTATATTATACACTGCACACCGAGCGGTTGAATCGATAACTATGGATAGGGAAGTAATGCTACTACGTGACCAGTTATCTCCCAAAATTGCACAATTAATATACAATGGATTCTGGTTCTCTCCTGAGATGGAAGCACTTAATAAATTTGTTGACGAAAGCCAAAAAAATGTTACTGGCACCGCACGGTTGAAACTATATAAAGGTTCATGTATAGTTGTAGGGAGAAAAGCAGATAAGACATTATACAATCCACAAATTAGTACCTTTGAAGAAGATTTAGGTGCTTATAACCAGGCAGATGCCACAGGATTTATTCGTTTGAATGCCTTACGTCTACGCGTAAGAAAACAAGCGGGATTCTTCGAAGTGGAATAACAAAAAGAGGAATAAAAAATGAATCGCGAGGATATCCTGAATTTTATCCGTAATGAAAAAATTATCGCTGTTATTCGCGCAGATTTAGAAAGAGAACTATTTCACAAAGCAGTCCGAGCTTTGTATGATGGGGGAATTCACTGTGTCGAGATTACAATGACCTCGCCCGATGCCTTGTCCATCATTGAGGAGTTGAAAAAAGAATGGAAAGGCAAAGAACTTATTGTCGGAACAGGGACAGTGTTGGACGCAGTAACATGCCGATTAGCCATCCTCGCTGGAACCGATTTTATCGTTACACCTACGTTACTTCCTGAGGTAATTGATATAGCAAGAAACTATAGCATCGTGAGTATGTGTGGAGGTTTTACGCCGACAGAACTTCTAAATGCTTGGAAAACAGGTGCCGATTTCGTAAAATTGTTCCCCGCAAGTGTCGGCGGTCCTGAATACATCAAAGCCATACTCGGACCTTTACCCAATTTGCCCATCGTGCCAACAGGCGGTATTAATCACGAAAATGCAAAAAAGTTCTTAGAAGCAGGGGCTATTGCATTAGGTATTGGAGGAAATCTAGTCAGTAAAAAACTCCTTGCCAGCCAAAATTATCCGCTCATTACCGAAACAGCTCAACTCTATAAATCCTCTATCCAATAATTTCAAAATTAAAAAATTAAAAATATAATACTTGATTTTTTCTCTATTCCACATTTCTTTCTGATACAATAAATAAAAGGAATAGAATATATGAGGAAAACATTTTTTCTATGAAAAAGAGAGAGAGTAATCTTTACATAAAAACAAAATTATATCTCCTTCTCTTTACACCTGCTGTTATATCTGCCATCCTATACATGTTTATTATAACTATCTATGACTACCGCACACATGAGAATAATGTAGAACAACAAATTGTTCAAAACTCAAGAATTTTGAGAGATTTAACACTATTATATCTTTCTGAAAACAAATACGCTTTCCTAAAAGAAACCTTAAAAACCTTCTTAGCCAAAGAGAAAAATACGTGTATCCTTTTAAACTTTGACGATGAAAACCTCAACGCTGAATTTAAAGAATTTCAACTGGAACCAACCGAGATGGCTAAATTTCCAGAAGAAGGTTTTTATTATCAAGCACAACGAATTTGGTACATCACATCTTTAAAACCTCTCATTAATGGCTCTATTTTTATAGGGACATCGACAAAAGTTATATACACCGCTGTTATAGAAAAACTACTCGTTATTATAACCCTATCTATAATTTCGTCGTGCATTATCTTCTTTGTTTTGCGAAACATAGGCGCCACACTCGTCAATCAAATAGAAAAAATTACAAATGTTATTAGCACGGTATTACGAACGAGAGATTTCTCCAAAAGAGTGCAATTAGATACCTATGACGAAGTCGGTATTTTATCCTCTCATATTGATTTATTGTTAGGAGAAGTCCAAAAACAATTTGAAGCATTGAGCTCATTACAGAAAAGCTTACAAGAACAAATATTAATACAACAACAGAATTTTGAAAATGAAAAACTATTACGGCAAAAGATTGAAAAATCGCTAAAAAGAGAAGAGAGCCGATTTGAAGCATTAATTCAAAATGTAAATAGCATTATTTTAAGAATGCAACCAGATGGCATCATTACCTTCATCAATCGTTTCGGTGAAAAATTCTTTATGTATGACCACGGAGAACTTCTGGGAAAAAATGTCGTCGGTACTATCGTCCCCCTTACAGATTCCAATCAACACAATTTAAGGGACATGATTCTGGATATTGGTAAGAACCCCCAAAAATATATTAAAAATGAAAACGAAAACATGAAGAAAAATGGCGAGCGGGTCTGGATATCGTGGTCGAATAAAGCCATATATGACGACAATGGGAACATTATAGAAATCTTATGTGTCGGAAATGACCTGACCGAACATCGCCATATGGAACAGGAGATATTAAAAACAAAGGAACAGTTAGAACAGAAAAATAGAGAACTAATGGCTACCATTGAACAAGCCAACCGCTTAGCTATGAAAGCAGAAATTGCAAGTCAAACTAAAACCCTCTTCCTCGCACACATGAGTCATGAAATTAGAACACCACTAAATGGAATCATCGGTATTCTCCATCTATTAAAAGAAACCGACACAAATGAACAAAATCAAAACCTCATTCAAATGGCTCTTCACAACTCGGAAGCTCTGCTTTCATTACTTAATGATTTACTTGATTTTTCACAAATAGAAGCAGGCTCTGTATCTCTACGTAAAGAGCCATTCTCACCAAGAGAAATCGTCGAAGATATCATACAAATGTTTTGGCAACGAGCTCATAAGAAGCAGTTGGAAATTGGGTGTCTCATCTCCAAAGATTTGCCCGACCACATTATTGGCGATGGGAGTAAAGTGCGACAAATTCTGATTAACCTCGTCGGAAATGCAATTAAATTTACAGAGCAAGGAGAAGTTTGTATAGAACTAAAAGTAATTGAATCAACTAATAACTCTGCTCTAATTAGGTTCGAAGTCTCAGATACAGGTATAGGAATTCCTGAAACAGAACAGGATAAAATATTTCTTGCTTTCGAACAAGGCTCATTAAAAGAGGAGAAAAAATACGAGGGAACAGGGTTAGGATTGACAATAAGCAAACAATTGGTCGAACTTATGAAAGGTAAAATGGGGCTAAATAAGAACATTCACGGGGGAACAACCTTCTGGTTTGAAATCCGTTTTCCATTAGCACCTCCAGAAGAAGCAGAGCATGCAAAACCTACTCAAAAATATCTGTGGTTAATAGCAAAAAATAAACATCTCATTCATTCCATCGAGGAATGTGTTCTCTCATGGGAAATGATACTTAATGTTTGGGATTCCGTAGAAGATTGCTTATCTCATTACACATCTCAAACTAATAAGAATCTCTTCACAAGTGCCAACACAGTAATTTTATTTGACTTGGAATTATTTGAAGATAATCGATATAAAATCTCAGATTTGATAAAACAAAAAATACCTTTCATCGTTTTATATCCATCGGATATATGTCCCCTTGACGAAGCAAATACTATATTTAAGGACTTTATTCAGATACCATACCCCATCAAAAGAAAAGAGTTACTTGAAGCACTCAATACAATTGCAAAATCAGAGAAGCTAAAAATCGGTGAGGGTGAACAAGAAAAAACATCACAGAACAAAGTGAAAGTACTCGTCGCAGAAGATAACCCCATCAACCAAAAGGTTATTCTTGAATTTCTTTCTCGAAGGGGATATCAAGTCGATATTGTTGATAATGGAAATGATGCTCTTAAAAAACACGATACAAACCATTACGATTTGATTCTTATGGATGTAGAGATGCCAGGGATGAATGGTTTAGAAGTTACAAAGAAAATAAGAGAACAAGAAAAAATGTCGGGGAAACATATTCCCATTATCGCATTAACCGCTTACGCATTCGAAGAGTATAAAAGCCGATGTCTTGAAGCTGGCATGGATGGATATCTAATAAAACCCCTTTCTCCAGAATCGCTTGTCGAAACTGTAAAAAAATTTACAAGCCTCCCAAAAAACAATATGGTTGACAATATTGCTGTTGCTCCAACAGCCTCCCCAGAGGCTGACTTGATTTTTGATGAGAAAACAGTATTACAACGGATAGACAATGATATCGAACTCCTTATGTCTGTAGTTAAAATATTCCTACAAACACATCCAACATATATATCCAAAGCTAAAGTGGCTATAGATAACGAAGACTACATAAATTTCCACAAAACAATTCATACCTTGAAAGGTGCTCTGGGAAATATCGGCGCTGTTAAAGCAGAAAAGATAGCAAAAATTCTTGAACAAAAATCGTATGGACAGGATAAAGGCGACTGGAATACGCTCTCTGTATTATTTAAAGAATTAATTCTTGCAATAGAAGAATTAAAAAATATTTTGGTAAAAAAATTCCCCGAGACGGTTTAATTATTTGAGAATACCCCCACGCTTATTACTTAACCGAATCCCTTGCAACATCATTTGCAATTCTTCAGGATTATCTGACATATCCAAAGCCATATCCAAGGTGATTAACGAATTCCGAACTAACTGAAACAAACTGTCATTAAACGTTTGCATCCCCTCTTCTCTACCTTGTTGTATGGCAGTATCCAATTGACTTATCCGATTCTCTTTAATCAGTTTGCGAACAATAGGCGTATTAAATAAAATCTCGCACGCAGGAACTCTACCACGACCATCCGCTCGCGGAATAAGCCGCATACACATAATTGCCTTCAGGTTCATAGACAATTGAGAACGAACCTGGTCATGTTGATTGCTCGGGAAAAAGTCAATAATGCGGTCTATCGTTTGCATTATATTCGTTGTGTGCAGAGTACTAAAAACGAGATGCCCCGTCTCCGCAGCACTCACCGCCGCCATAAATGTCTCATGGTCTCGCATCTCACCAATAATGATAACATCCGGATCCTGTCGCATTACCGTTTTCAATGCACTATTGAAATCATGAGTATCTATAGAGATTTCTCTCTGGTTTATCACAGATTTCTTGTCTACATGAACAAACTCAATTGGGTCCTCAATCGTGATGATGTGACATGCACGATTCTGGTTAATATATTCCGTTATTGCAGCAAGTGTGGTCGATTTACCACTGCCTGTGGTGCCTGCAATAAGAATTAATCCCCTCTGTAACTCTGCAAATCGAACTACCTGCGGAGGTAAACATAACTCCTCAAAACTCTGTATGCGCGTCTTAATCCTCCGCATCACACAAGAAATAGTACCGCGTTGACGAAATACATTAACTCGGAAACGACCCACACCTTTTTCAGAAAAAGCAAAATCCAATTCACCCCGCTGAGAAAAGACACGTAACTGTTCATCTGTCATCATAATATTCAAAATCTGTGACATGGTCTCTGGATAAATAGCATCTTCGCCTACACTTGCCAACTCACCATTAATGCGGAAATAAGGGGGACTCCCTGTCTTCAAATGAATATCCGAAGCATCCTTTTGAACTGCACGTTGAAGCAATTTAATAAATTCATTTCGAATTGGTGATGTACTCATAATCTACTTTTTCTCTTCTTCATCCTTACTTAACTTAACATATTGTCGTATCCATGTTGGAACCGAGTTTAATGTTGGTTTCCCATTTCTCTTTTCTTCCTCAGCATTATTCAATACTTCTTCCGGAAAAAGTTCTCCTTCTTTCTTATTCTTTATTGTATCATCAACAGGCGTTTCCTTGCTCTTTTTATTGACAGACTCATCTAATTGAACGTCGATTTTCTCGTCATTCTCAACTGGTGATATTAAATCAATATTAGAAATATTCGTAATGGTTTTAGGAATAAATTCATTATCTTTCTGTTCCTCAGGGAAACCTGCCGCAATGACAGTAATACAAATCTCTTCCCTCGGTTCTCTACCAACCATCGCTCCAAAAATAATATTTGCCTGCGGACCTAATATCTCCCGTAACTTGTTGCCTGCACGATGAACTTCATCAATCTTCATATCAGAACCACCATGGATATTTAATATGGCACCCTTGGCTCCTACAACACTTTTGCAATCTAATAAATTGCACTCAATTGCACGGAGGACTGCTTCCTCTGCCCGCTTCTCACCTCTGGCAAAACCAATCCCAAGGTGAGCCCGACCACTATTTTGCAAAATAGTACGAACATCTGCAAAATCAATATTTATCAATTGTCGAATTTTGATTAAGTCAGTAATTGCACGAATACCATTATGCAATACTTCATCCACCTTTAAAAAGGCTTCCTTCACTGTTAAATCTTTCAGTGCGACAACACGGTCATTAGGAATGACAATTAAAGCATCAACATGTTCCTTCAATAGTTTAATCCCCTCATAAGCATCTCGCCTCCGTTTAGGTCCTTCAAACTCAAACGGAAATGTTACCACTGCTACTGTTAATGCACCTAATTGTTTTGCAATCTCCGCCACAATCGGTGCAGCTCCAGTCCCAGTTCCACCTCCCATGCCTGCTGTTAAAAACACCATGTGAGCCCCTTCCAACGCTTCCCGTATCGGTCCACGGTCTTCTTCTGCTGCAGATAAGCCTACTTCAGGAATTGACCCCGTCCCTAATCCATCTGTTAATCGGGCACCTATCTGAATTTTTATCGGAGCCGGCGACGCAGATAATGCTTGATAATCAGTATTTATAGCAATGAACTCTACTTCTTCCATCTTTTGTTCTATCATTCGCTCCACAGCATTTCCACCTCCTCCACCTACACCACATACTTTAATAAGTATTTTCTTGCCCGGAAAATCTTCTTTTCCTGTCATAACTCCGGAAAACCCGTGAACCGGCGGAGAGATTCTCTCCTCCTGTGTTTCTACTTTTTTCCCTTGCTCTTCATAATTCTCAGGGTCAATAAGTGTAAATCTCTGCGTCATCTCTTTATCCTCCTCGGGCTAATACCCAATGTATTATATTTTTATTTGTAAATAATATCATCATTGAACCTAAGGTCTAAATATTCAGAACACGACAACCGTGTTAAATCGACTTTATTTAATGCAATAGAAAAATTCTGAACCTGACGCTTTAAGTTTTCCCGCTTCCATCGAGTTTCACAGGGAACTTCATTAAAGAAAACTTTTAAATTATTACCATCTTCAACAACAATCTCCGAAATAGTAATTTGTCGTTCCCGTGGCACTTGATTATACTCATACCAAAACTCCAACGCAGACCAAAGCCCCTCATCATCTAAATAGCCCCCTGGTTTAATTTCGTTCTGTTCCGTTATACCAGAAATCAGTGGACCATAGGATTCCTTAATGTTATGAATCTGTTTTAGAATCTTCCCAGTATGTGAAATAAGAAATAATTTGTCGTCTAAAAATAACGTTGCATACGGCGAAAGCTCTTGAACATGAACAACAACAGTATCTGGATGCGTTTTTTCTACAACGCAATCCAAGATAAACGGGTTCTTCATAAATTCATACCTTATTTCCTCCGAACTCAATCTCAACCAATTCTTTTCTTTAATACTATTTATGGAATGAAGCAAATCCGTCTCCTGAAAATATTTTAAACCCTCAATACGAACCTCTTTCACCGCATAACGTGGGTCTTCTAAACATACCAGTATTAAAAAAACAATTACAATAATGACAGATAAAAAAACAAGAACACCACCTAAATACCCAAGGTTCCTTAAAAATCTTTTTATTCTACCAACCACACCCCCTTTATTATTCTTCGTCTTTCTTCTAACGATTGGGTATGTTCCATAAATGGTCTTATGCATTGTTTACTCCCTCATCAATATATGTTAATAATGGCTCGGCAATCTTATTAATATTCCCAGCACCTAAAATTAAAACAACATCACCACCTTTTAACTGTTTCACCAGAAAATTAGGAACATCATACATATCTCTTATAAGGTATACATGGTCTGCCCCTTGCCTCCTTGCTGAATCAACAATAAGACTTGCATCTACACCTTCAATAGGACTCTCTCGCGAAGGATAAATGTCCGTCACAATTGCCATGTCCGATTTCAAAAGCACTTCCGCAAACGTATCTGCAAAAAACTTTGTTCGACTATAAAGATGTGGCTGAAAAATAACAATGAGTCGTTTCGGTTTAATCCACCGAACAGCCTCCATCGTGCTGGCAATCTCAGTCGGGTGATGTGCATAATCTTCGATAACAACAACGCCTTTCCTTTCTCCACAAAGTTGAAGTCGTCTTTGAACCCCTTCAAATTGCCTCAAACCATCTGAAATCAAACCAAATTTTAAACCTAAACATAAACCCACAGCACAAGCACCAAGAGCATTACGGATGTTATGGATACCTAACGAATGAATAACCACTTCACCAAGCCTACCTACAACACCTAATCGCTCATCCTGATTTATTACTGTAAACCGCGTTTTAATACTCCGTAACAACTCACTCACTGATGCGAATTTCTCACACATTTCAATTTTTATATCTACACCCCTAAGAGAAGCGGTTTCATCAAGTCCATACGTAATACAAACACTCTCTATTTCCGATAAAATAGATTTGATATTCGGATCATCAATACAAAGAATGGAATAACCATAAAAAGGAACACCATTACAAAAATCTATAAATGCCTGCTTAATGCGGTCTAAAGTCCCATAGTATTCCAAATGCTCCGCATCAATACTGGTAACCACTGCAATCGTGGGATGTAATCTCAAAAAAGAACCATCATGCTCATCCGATTCCGCAACAAGATAATCACCAGTGCCCCAGCGAGCATTCGTCCCACTTCGGTGAAGAATCCCACCAACAATACTTGTTGCACCAATATTCGCATGGTCTAAAAATGACGCTATCATAGAGGTGGTCGTAGTCTTCCCATGTGTCCCACCAACCACAACAGCATTCGGCTTTAAACGAATTAGGTCTGCTAACAAATCACTTCGATGAATTACAGGTACCCCTCGCTCCTTCGCTGTGACTATTTCTACATTATCATCAGATACTGCGGCTGAACGTACAACAATTCCTGCATCTCCAATATTCGCAGACGCATGACCTTCATAAAATTTAAGACCATAACCTATCAATCTATCAATAATCTCAGAACTTTTTAAATCCGAACCAGAAACCTCATACCCGAGATTGAGCAAGATTTCAGCTAAACCGCTCATCCCAATACCACCAACACCAACAAAATGAACTTTTCGCTTTACTCCATTCATTCCTTTGACCCTAAAAGTAAAATACGATATATAGTATACAATATATAGTATAAAAACAAAAAAGCAAAAATCAATATTTTTTTATAATTAGCTCTCTTTGTCTGGTAGTTCTTTATTATATTTTTCTTGTGAACGTTTAGCCCGTTTTGCTTTTTGTTTTTTTATTTTGCTTATTTTCTTTGAGATAGGTGCTTCTTTCCCAAGTTTTTGTAACTCTATGAGTTCACATAACCGTCGCCGAGCCAGAAAACGGTTTATCGATTGCGAACGAGATGTGTCCATCTTCACCTCAATCCCTGATGGGATATGTTTCAGATATACACCTGTTGACGTATGATTGACTTTCTGTCCTCCTGGTCCCCGAGCAGAAATAAATTGCTCTATCAAATCTTTTTCAAATATCCCTAATCCTTCCATTCTTTTATAGAGTTCTTCTTCTTTCTTTTGCGATATTCCGAAAAACATTTAATCAATTGGTTTATGGTAAATTTTTTTGGCTCAATGATTTAGTATCAGGAACAGTCCAGTCTGGTTTTGGTGTGTCTTTAAATGGTAGTTTGTTTAATCCTTCAGGCGGTTTTTTCTTAAAGAAAAAGTGATCAGCGAAATCTAAAACGACATCCCAATCCGATGGTTGAAGTGCATGTTCCCCTTCACGATAATGGATTCCAATATTTTCTGTAGCACCTAAAAATTGGTAGACAGGCACTGTACATTCATGCATGACCTGCGTACCCATAGGATTTGCCCATAAATCACCTAAAGCTTCACGAGATAGTTGTCCACGTGGTGCAATAAGTGCCTTTAAAAAATGCTGGTCAAATGGCAATCGGTCTTCTTTACCAATAAAATCTTTCAACCGTGGAACAAACCAATATGGGGCTACATCTGTAGTAATAGCCCTAAGTGTTTCCGCCCCTTTCCCAACAATTCTATACGAGCCACAACCTCCTGTCCCACTGGACTGAGGGATAACTAATGGGATTCGCTCATCATTTGCACTTGCCCACATCGATGCCTTGCCTCTACGTGAATGTCCAGTCAATGCTAATTGTTTAGTGTTCACCTCAGGTATTGTCTCCAAGAAATCTAAAACTCGTAAAGCACCCCAGCCCCAAACACCTAACGAACCCCAATCACATTCTGGATATAACTTATAAATCATCTGGTCTCTACTTCCACTGTCATCGTCCAAAACACTTTTATCATAGAGGCAAAGAGCATAACCTCTCTCTATACATTTCTTTGCTATTTCTTTATTATCATCATTCTCTTTCCAAAATTTAGGGATAAACAAAATCACAGGGCTTGGTTTCTCTTTAGCCGAAACAGGTAGAAACATCATCACATCTAACTTAAATTCAGGCGGTCCATAATACACTGCATACTCACGATACAATGCCTTATCATCAAATATCGTTGTCTCAATCAACAGTTCTGATTTTTGTATTTTCGGTGCTGGCGGTAAATGTCCATATTCATAAAACATCAATATTTCTTTTATCTCTTCTCTTCGTTTCCGCCAATCTTCAACTGTCTCCACCTTTTTCCCATCACAGAATTGGAAAGGATTTGGAATTCCTTCAAAAGAAGGCAATTCATTTACTTCTTTTAAGCATTCATTCGCACCACACATCCATTGTAAAGCGAACAAAACAAACAGAAATGAAATTACAATTTTGAAAGTGGAATAATACTTCATATCTTCAGATGTCCTTATATTATGGTTAACAATGATAGAATAATAGTAATTATTTTATTAATGAGGAGTCAACTATCATGCATGTTTTGATTACAGGTGGTGTCGGTTACTTAGGTAGCTGGGTCACCTATGAACTACTGAAAAAAGGGCATAAGGTCCGAATCTATGACCGCCTATGTTTTGGGAAGCCTGAAAAAGCGGAGTGGCTTTCCCATCCAAACGTAGAACTTATCGAGGGCGATATACGCTATTGGCAGAAATATCCCGACTTGTTTAATAGCATTGATGTGGTCATACACCTCGCAGGATTAGCCAACGACCCCTCTTGTGCCCTGTGTCCCATTACCGCAAAAGAAGTAAACACAGCCAGCACAGTCGAATTGGCACGGCAAAGCAGTCAAAAAGGAGTTAAAAAGTTTATATTTGCTTCTACCTGTGCCGTGTATGGAAAAGGGGTTGGTGATTGGCTCGATGAAGAAAGCCCAACAAATCCGTGGTCAATGTTCGCCCAAACGAAAAACGAATCCGAGAAAATAGTGCTATCATTAGGACATAATCAATTCTCCCCTGTGATTGCGAGGCTTTCCACCTTATTCGGCTATTCACCACGGATGCGGTTCGACCTCGCCTTAAACCTGATGACTGCAATGGCAAAAACGCAAGGAACTATTGAAGTCCATGGCGGAGGACAACAGTGGCGACCATTCCTTCACGTGCGGGACTGTGCCCGTGCCATCTGCATCCTTACCGAAGCAGAACAGAGCATGGTTCATAACGAGATATTTAACATCGGTGCAAATGAACTGAACAAGAGAATTTTAGACCTCGCAAATGAAGTCGCCTCACTTATCCCAGACACAAAGGTCGAAATACTTAAAGAAGATGAGGATTGGCGAACCTTCCGAGTACTGTTCAATAAATTCGCTTCACGATTCTCTTTTCAACCTGAATATAAAATCTATGACGGCGTTCAAGAAATATTAAATTGGTTCCACCAGAATCCATCCGAAGAGCCCTTTTCCGAAAAATACATCAACGTGTTCCGATTTAAACAATTAAAAACTATCCCTGTTAGCGAAGGAGGCGAACCCACTGCTCCACGATTTATTCCGTTAGCCAAACCCATACTTGGCAAGGAAGAAGAAACGGCTATTTTACAGGCGATACGAAGTGGTTGGCTTACCTCAGGCGATAAAATCAATGCCTTCGAACGAATGTTTGCATCGACCGTCGGAGCAAAAGAAGCGGTTGCTGTTTCTTCATGCACATCAGCAATTCATCTCTGCCTCGTAGAAGCAGGTGTCAAAGCAGGTGATGAAGTTATTACTCCGCCGATAACATGGGTATCTACAATTAACACCATCCTGAACATGGGTGCTAAACCTGTTTTCGTTGATGTTGACCCGATAACCTTCAACATTAATCCCGAACTTATTGAAGAAAAGATAACAAAAAAAACAAAAGTGATTATCCCTGTAGACCTCGCAGGACATCCCTGTGAATTGGAGGCAATCCAAAATATCGCAGAACGATACAATCTCCACCTAATCGAAGATTCTGCCCATGCCTTAGGTGCTACGTATCATTCAAAACCCATCGGTTCTATCTCAGAACGAACCTGCTTCAGCTTTTATGCCACCAAAAACATTACAACCATCGAAGGCGGTATGATTACTCTATCCGACCCCGAAAAAGCACGAATGTTAAGGATATTAGCAACAAATGGCTTGACCGATACCGCTTGGGACAGATATGGAAGGAGTGCCTTCTATCGCCCACAAGAATTGGTCTCCGCTGGTTTCAAATATGCCATGAGCAACGTATCCGCAAGCATCGGCGTAGAACAAATCAAAAAACTAAGCACCTTCAACAGCGTTCGCCAGAGACTGGTACAACGGTATTACTACTCCCTATCAGACATAGATGAAATTATCCTACCCAAAACAAAAGAACATGTCCAGCATGCATGGCACCTGTTTATTATCCGACTGGATACAAAAAAAATAGGCAAGTCCCGCGATGAAATCGCCTTCATGCTAAGGCAGGAGAACATCGGAACAGGTATTCATTTCTACGGTGTGCATCTCCACCCATATATCCAACAACAATGCAATGTAAGCCCTGAATCCTGTCCTGTAGCAACTCAAATTTCCAATGAAATCCTATCATTACCTCTGCATCCAGAGCTGACAGAGGAAAATATCCAATACATCGTTGACGCATTAAAAAAAGTGATTTACTACGCCAAACACTAAACTACCGTTAAGCCCGTTATTACCTCTTTACAGTGCGTCATTACTCACAGAAGATGTATTTGATAATCTTATCCGCCTCATGGTAATCAGGAATAAGAATATCTGCACCTGCACGAAGCAACCTCTGCCTCTTATGCATATCCCAGCCATATCCCTTCTTCTCATCCGATGCCACACCCAAAGCAATTCCACCTTGCTCTTTAACATTCCTCAACTCTACAGGACCATCACCAATCGCCATAACCTCCGGACCATGAAGATTATGCACCGCTATAATCTCACGAATAACCTTCTCCTTTGAATACTCTTCTATACTCGGCAATGCACCCCAAATCTCCTCAAAATACGAATCCACACCCAAAACACTTGCCTCATGACGAACATCTTCACGGTCAGTCCCACTAAACACATACATAATAACGCCTCGCTTCTTAAGTTCTTCAAGAAAATACAATACATTACGCACCGTAACCTGCTCAATAGTCAACTCCCCATTTTGTAACTTCCGAATTCGCTCCCGCACAGGAATAAGCAACCGCTCATTATAAATCGCCTTATAACCCCATTCATCCAATATCTTATCCTCCGGTACTAACCCATGAGCACGAACCATCTGAACCAGCCTCTGCATCTGGAAAATCGTTTGAATACCCGTCGTCTCCTCTATCATCTCCGCTACTTCTTTCTCAATCTCCGCCGTAGGCTCATGTTCACCACATATCATCTCCACACACATCGGACCCATAATATTCTGCCACCCCTCACGAAGAAGACTAATAGTCCCATCAAAATCAAAAAGAATATGCTTTACACGACCTAATGTAATATTCGGATTTACAACCTCAATCTCTGTCTCGGGCAAAAATGTCTGTGATACTGACATAAAAACACTCCTATTACATCGTTAAACTGGGAGTACAAGAAGATACATTATAACAAAAATGACCCTCTCAAGAATAACCACCCTAACATCTCAATGCTTCCACAATCTCTTTTCACCCAAACTCCCTAATCTACTATCACGTATCACGCCTTTCATAAACAAATAGATATTTGTTTTATCAAACTCATCCATCCTCACTGGGTCATTAAAACCATCTGCTTTACCTCAATAACTAAAAAACATTTACATGGTTAGTATTTATTCTTTTCTGGGATTGATGATTTCTTCAGTAATACCTAATATACTTTTTGTCTTTTCGAAAAGTGATTTAGCGTGAGGATGTCCTAAATCAACAGCAATTCCTAAAAAAATAAAACTCTCAATATATTTCTTTTCTCGGTGGTAGCAATAGCCAAGGGCATAAAAAGCCTCTCGCATGGGCTGGAGGTCATGTATAACTGAGTGTAATAAAGGCAAGGCAAGTTCATACTTACCCTCCTTTATCAATCGGATTCCCTCTTGAATTCGCTGGGAAGTGGGAAGTTCCTTCATACGCCTGAATAGGGCTGTCGACGTCTCAGACGGGCGAATAAGGTTATCCGGAGTTACTTTTACGATTTTTCCACAGACTCCGCATGTGATTTGGTCAATAAGGTCCGGTTTTACCAGAGGATATTCCTGTCCGCATGAGCAGACCACATGGAATGTTTCCTCTGTTTCTCGATGGTACATCATAGTTTTTCCTCCTCATCTTATTTTTTTATTCATTCAAAATAGCATAAATATTATATCATAAATTTATATGAAATTCAATCAAATTTTAAATTTTATTATTAATAAAATAATAGATTTATAAATACCTTTTATATTAATTTATTATATTATTATTTTTATATTAATAATAAAAACTGTGTTTTATTATAATAAAAATAATGATACAAACCTTTGGTCTGGAATTACATATTACATAGACGAAGAATAAATGTAGATTAGAAAGGTTCTGATGGTCGATGAATTACCCCGCAGGAACAGATTATGGCATCGTGTGGACTTTTCTTAACAACAAGGATATCCCCTGCCTCTAATGGGACAGATTCGGGAATATTATCATAGGCGAGAATAGCGGGACCGCGTGTTATTTTTACTTCGATGAGCGTTTTTTCAGGTAGAACCATGTGTGTAATATCTTCAGAAGTTGCTAAGAAGGCGATACCAATACCTTCCCAGAAAATACCTCGTGTTACATTGGAGAAATATGCAGTACTACCGAATGGGGTGCTAATCATAAACCCATCGCCAAGGATATCTTTATCTTCTCCTTCATACGATACACCATCAACCCAAAGTTTAAATCGCACTGCGGAGTTGATTCGCCCTTTAGCGACGGTAATTTCATTGAGCGATTCAATTTGATGTGTCGGGTTTGTTTGTCCACCGGGATATATACTGCAAGTGAGTTTCATATACCGGTAAGCAATAAGTTTATCCTCTGCGAGTCTTGCAATAACTTCCTCCGGTGGATGGGGTATACAGCGATGCCCACGCATACTATTCAATACTGGAATCTTTGGAATATAAGGATAAGCATGTTCGGAGGCTAATAAAGTTCCGTCACCCCCATAACTCAAAACATAATCAGGATTATCACGGACAACTGTAAGTTCTGGATGCTTTCTAAATAGGGGGATTAACTGTTCAGCATCTTTGCCAAAAAGTAAAATCTTCTTTACTGTTTTATTATCTGTGGTTTCTTTGGATTTCCCTTTCTTCCCTCTTTTTACTTCCTTAATTGCACCTACATCTTTAATCATAATTCATCTTCTTCCTAATCATCCTTTTTAGATAAAGTCGTTTCAACGAATTCACGAATTGTCTCTTGGTCCTTTTCATTGATTCGAGTAAACACAATCCCTACTTTAAAGTGGTCATCTCCGAGTTCTTCTTTTATACAGCGAACAACAACACCTTCTGCTTGAATACGGTGTTCAAATGGTTTCGGTAATTCTACCACGATTTGCATCCGCGTCATCAGTGGAATAGGTTGAACTGTGTGACATAGAACCCCATTTGCACTGATATTATCCACATGGTTTAATATTCCCGGTCCTTTTGATTCAATAGGAAGTTTTAACCCGTGCTTACTGCGGGGATATTTCCTACGTTCTTCAGGGTTTAAATTATGCACCATTAAAGTTCCTCCAAAATCTACTATTTTATTATATATTACTTTAATGCAAAATCTTTTTTAAAATAACAAATGATTGAACTTATACCTTTCTTTAAAAACGATTTGAATACCTTGAAACAGGTATAATTATTGTAATAAGTGCCATATTTCTTATGTTTGTAACGTATCAATAAAAATGTAATCAGGATACAGAATATTCTTTTTAATACGTTTGTTATATACAAGGTGGTAAAAACAAATGACAGATATATTATTAGTTTCAGCACAACCAAACCTCGATATATTAGGATTAAAAGGATTACATTTATACCTTCGCCAGGAAGGCTTTGACTCTCTCCTTTTATATTTCCCAGTATTTAAAAAATATGCAAGCAGAAATCAACATCAACATATAAAACAACTCCTATTAGAAGAAAATCCAAAAGTAGTCGGCATCAGTCTAACCGCAGAGGATTTCCAGGTTGCTTCGGATATAACAAAGATAGTTCGTGAAGTACTGCCTGAAACATATGTTATTTGGGGTGGAATTGAAGCGACTACGGAACCTGAACGTTGTGCACAGATAGCAGATTTTGTGTGTATTGGTGAAGGAGAATTGTCACTAAAAGCATTTCTTGAAACGGTAAAAAGCGGTGCTGATAAAGATGCATTGAAAAAAATTAATAACCTCGCCTATATAGATAAGGAGGGAATTTTACAAACCAACCCTCTTTCTCCACTTATTACAGACCTGGATATCCTTCCTCCATTGAGGCAGATACCTGAACGTAGTTATGTGGATACAGGGACTAAAATAGAGCCCGTGCGGGTTGAACATCTGATGCGATATAAGAGGTATCGTGGGCAGGTATATAAAATCATGACTTCACGGGGTTGCCCTTATGGGTGTGCCTATTGTTGTAATCGGTTTCTACGTAAATTGTATGGGACCTGGCCTGTGAGACATCGCAGTGTGGAACATGTGATTCAAGAATTAGAACTGGCAATGAAGGAAGGCCCCCCTATTTTTTATGTTGATATAACTGACGACTGCTTCTTTGCCTCAGATATGGAATATATTAAAGAATTTTGTAAAGCATATAAAGAGCGTATCGGTTTACCTTTTATTGCAAAGACCACTGCTCGCGAGGTATCGCATGAACGCATGTCTATTCTTGTAGATGCAGGGATGACCTGGGCCAATATGGGCTTGCAAAGTGGAAGTGACCGAACGTGCATTGAGATTTATAAGCGACCTACCAAGTCTGAGACTTTCCTGAAAGCAGCACAGATTGTATCTGAATATCCTGTAGGCATCTACTATGATATTATTTTAGACAATCCATTTGAAACATTAGAGGATAGATTGAATACAGCTCTTACCCTATCTCGGACACCGAGACCGTTCATGCCATTGTTTTTCTCACTTCGATTTTACCCTGGCACTGAATTAAGAAAAAGAGCAATAGAAGAAGGGATATTAAAAGAAAATCCCATAGTATACGAGGATTATTTTCATTGGAAGGGAACAGAGGATAACCGTCTTATCCGTTCTGCCTGTTTTGTTTCACCCAGAATAATAACACCCCTCGTTGAAAAAATTAAAAAAAAGCCACACAGTCTAATTTTGAAAACTATTATTTTTGGATTAGATATTATTACAAAAACAATACTTATGCCAATTACCGCTCTGCGAATGATTTACCGTTCCCAGCGTCGTTCAATAGTGGGCACAATCAAAGCCCTGCCTGTGTTCTTAAATGCAAGCCACCTACCTACAATTCAGCATCTTCGCAGGGTTCTAAAATTAGAAGAATAATTTTGGCTATGTTCTTGTTGCCTTTTTGCTGGAAAATCGTTATAATAATAGTGCTCGCGCTAGGTGGGAACGAAGCGGCGTTCCTGAACTCGCAAATCCGCTTTAGCGAGGCTGAATTCCCTCCCGAGGGCGGTATGTCCTTTAGCTGGCGCGGAGTAAGTGGTGTTGACGGCTTGGTCCTACTCAACAGGCAGGCAACAAACCCGGTCAGGTCCGGAAGGAAGCAGCCGTAGTTGATTCTGTCTGTGTGCTGTAGGGTCGCCGGGCCCGAGCTAACTGCTCCGTGGCCGTTCTGGGCGTATCGTTCGAAGGTGGGTGCGCGAGCACTTTTTACATAAATGGCAGGGATATATTTATGCCGAAACCGAATGATATATATCATGTTCTTGCTCGAAAATGGAGACCTCAACAATTTGATGAGGTCGTTGGACAGGAACATATTACCCGAACACTAAAAAATGCTGTTTCTTCTGGGCGGATACATCATGCATTATTATTTATTGGTTCGCGTGGAATTGGTAAAACGACAACTGCTCGTATCCTTGCAAAAGCTTTAAATTGTCAGAGTTCGGATAAACCTATTCCAGAGCCATGCGATAAGTGTGACAATTGTATAGAAATAGGAAGAGGTACCCATCTGGATGTACAGGAAATTGACGGGGCTTCTAATAATAGTGTAGATAATATTCGTGAAATTCGCGAGGCGGTTCGGTTAGCACCTGCTCATGCACGATACAAAGTATATATTATCGATGAAGTTCATCAACTCTCGTCTGCAGCGTTTAATGCCTTACTAAAAACATTGGAAGAGCCTCCCTCTCATGCTATCTTTATTCTCGCAACTACTGAAGCACATAAGATTCCCGCTACAATTATTTCCCGCTGTCAGCGATATGATTTTCGAAGGGTGGCTGTGCCAGATATTGTAAACCTACTGGAACATATCACCAAAGCAGAAAAACGAAAAGCAACAAAAGAAGCCCTCTATGCCATTGCACGTTCTGCGGATGGCGGAGTTCGTGACGCGGAGAGTATTTTAGACCAACTCATGACGTATTGTGAAGGAGAGATTACCTACAAAGATGTTCAAGATATTTTAGGTTTGATTGAAGCAGAAAAAATTGACCAGTTAGTACAGAGTCTTCTTGAAAAGGATATATTAAAGATTTTAAATATTATTGATGAAATTTCAAATTCAGGAAAAGATTTGGCTCAGTTCGTCGAAGAATTTATCCGACATATACGGAATTTATTAATATTAAAAACGACACAAGACCCTAATCAACTTTTCCTACCCGAAGAGGACATCCAACGTTTAAAGGAACAATCAGAACGATTCTCCATTATCCAATTAATCCGTTTTGTAGAACAATTAGCAAACCTAAATCAGACATTTACTTCTCAATTATCACATCGAACCGCCTTAGAGGCTTTCTTCGTTAAAAATTGCAAAGTAGGTAGCGACCTGTCTATTGAGAGTATTCTCGAAAAACTTATACAGATTGAGGATTCATTAAAATATCCATACACACCCCGCTCTGTCCAGGAAAAACCGACACAGGACTACAAAATTACAAAGGCGTCGGAAAAAAAAACGTTAGATAAACCAGTAATTACGGAATCTATACCGAAAACTGCGGATTCAGAAAAATTAAACCCTCCCCCAAAAATTCCAAAAACGAAAGCAGAAACAAACATAGACCATCAAACCCAAGCAGAAACGAAAGCGGAAAAAGTATCTGCTACAGAAGAAATCACTCCAAAGGTCCTTTTTGAAATAGCAAAAGAAAGTTCAGACCTCCGATTTGGATTAGGTAAAATACATATAACTTATCATAAAGCCACAAAAACAACTACCATATATGTAGACCCATCAGATACATCCGCCATCTCCATTCTTAATAAAGAATCAACACAACAAATGATAATGAAAATAATGAATAACCTGCGATATTCTACAAACGAAATACAGGTGGTTCAACAATCATCAAAAATAACTACCCAAAAAACCTCATCTCAACGGAAAACACATTTCAAAGATTTAGTATCCCCTGAACTTGCACATGAACTCAGAAAGAAACCGCAGATTAACGATTTGTTAGAGCATTTCCAAGGCAGAATCGTAAAGGTTACCGAAGAAAAAACAGAAACAGAACAAGATACAACTACATTTGTTAAAAAACATATAGAAGATGAAACATTTGAAGAAGAACCAGATTAAGTATGTTTTTAAAATGGAGCTATCACTCCTGAAAAAATAATTTTATGTTATACTTCTGAATATTAATATAGGAAAAAACTATGTTCACATTCGAAACACGAATCACAAAAATGTTAGGCATTAAATACCCTATCCTGATGGGAGGCTTACAGTGGTTAGCCAAAGCGGAAATGGTATCCGCCGTTTCCAACGCAGGCGGATTAGGTTTTATCACTGCAGTTTCTTTCCCTACAGGTGAAGAACTACGAGCCGAAATAAAAAGAACACGAGACATGACCGATAAACCGTTCGGGGTCAATATTTCCATGCTTCCAGTAATTATGCCAAACGATATGACCGAAGCTTATGTCGATGTTGTTTGTGAAGAGGGAATTCCTGTTGTCGAAACCGCTGGAAGAAACCCAGAACCGTATCTGCCAAAACTAAAATCCGCAGGAGTGAAAGTTATTCACAAAGTTCCAGCAGTACGTTTTGCCCAGAAAGCAGAGCGGGTTGGCGTTGATGCTGTCACTATTGTTGGTTTCGAATGTGGCGGACATCCAGGAATGGACGATGTGCCAACATTAATAGCATTACCGAAAACCGCCGAGTCTGTCTCAATTCCTGTTGTTGCAGCAGGCGGATTTTGCGATGGCAAAGGACTTATCTCCGCTTTATGTTTAGGTGCGGATGCTATCCTTATGGGAACACGATTCATGGCTTCAAAAGAATCTCCTATGCATGAGAATTTCAAACGGTGGCTTGTTCAAGCACAAGAGACCGATACTATAGTGGTTGAACGTTCTATTCGGAATCCAGCTCGAATCATAAAAAATGAAGCAGCATTAACTGTTGCAACTATGGAAAAAGCAGGGGCAACTCTTGAAGAACTCCTCCCCGTTATCTCTGGTAAAGTAGGAAAAGAAGCCTATCTCAGCGGAGACGTAAATCGTGGATGTATTGCTTGTGGTCAGGTTGTTGGTCGAATATATGAAATTAAAAGTATAGCAGAAATTATTAACGATATAATGACACAAGCAGAACACATCCTTGAAAAACTGAATAAAATAGCCATTAGGAGTAACTAACACTATCCTTTATCCGCTTACTACTATTTTATGGAACTTTTACCAATACATACAGAACCTGTAACAAACTCTCTTCTACCGGAACATAAAGGTTCAAGTTCCGGATGGAAGGTATATCTTCGCCTCCTCCGATATGCATTGGTGTATAAATCTCGGCTCCTTTTAGCCATTGCTCTCTCTCTGGTTATTGCTTTTTCGTTTGGAACAATGATAGTAAGTTTAGGCACCGCTGTAAAACTAACGTTATATCAGCCAAAAGAATCTCAAAATGAGAGTTTCTTTCATCCCGAAGAAGACCCTGCTATAAAGTATGCGAAGGATATTCAAAAATGGGACACGAATATTCATAAATGGTTCAATACCTCACCAGCAGAATGGGATAAAACCTTCCTCCAACTCGTAGATAAAATGAGGGCTCGCAAATTATTTGCTCTATCTATTGCGATTGTTATCGTGATTGTGCTCACATTTATTAGTGGTTGTGCTCGTTTCTTTCAGGAATATTCTGCAGGTTCCGTAGGTGCTTTCGTTTCCGTTGATTTATCCAAAAAGATGTACCAGAATATAATGACTCAATCATTAGGTTTCTTTGAATCCCATTCATCAGGGGACGTAGTAGCCCGTTTCAGCAATGACATATTCATGGTCAATCGTGGCTTGTCCAATGCCTTTATCAAAGTACTCCGAGAACCTTTCAAAGCATTGACATTTCTTATCGTAGCCATCAGTGTAGACCCATGGTTAACCCTCGTCGGGATATGTGTTTTACCTCCATTAGGTTATGCCTTAATTCAGTTAGGGTTATATGTCCGTAAAAGTGTTCGGCGTTCCTTGATGAAGGTCGCAGACCTCGCCTCAATTATTAATGAGACAACACGAGGGATTCTTATCATTAAAGGCTTCCAAATGGAAAATTTTTTGAAACAACGATATGATATTGAGGCATCGCGACTACGCAAATTTTTAAGGAAAATGGTCAAAGCAGATTCTGCTACGGAACCCATTACAGAATTTATCCTCGTGGTCGGTTTCTCTGGTTTCATTCTATTTAGTGGATATCGTGTCATTAACTATCGGTTAGATATGGGCGATTTATTGCAGGTATATCTTGCCCTCGCTATGATTCTTGACCCTGTCCGCAAATTATCTACAGTAAACAACATGATACAAACCAGTGTTGCCAGTGCAGAACGCGTTTTTGAATATTTAGACCTTCAACCAGATATTCAGGATGACCCACAAGCAGTTCCGTTAAAACCTTTATCCAAAGAAATACGATTCGAAAATGTTTCTTTTTCCTATGACGGTAAAAAGTTTGTCCTGGACAACTTAAACTTCTCAATCCAACGTGGAGAAAAGGTTGCGTTAGTCGGTCCCAGTGGCTCAGGCAAAACTACTATTGTAAAACTTATCCCTCGGTTTTATGATGTTAAACAAGGTGCCATTTACTTTGACGACATAGACATTCGCAAAGCCACATTGGAAAGTCTAAGACGGCAAATAGCGATTGTTACACAAGAGACAATCCTTTTTTCAGGCTCGGTTCGCGATAACCTTACTGGGGGAAATACCAACATTACAGATGAACAAATCGAGCAAGCTCTCATCATGGCACACGCACAGGAATTCGTCTCTCAAATGCCCAATGGATTAGACAGCAATTTAGGTGAGTTTGGACAATTACTTTCTGGCGGACAGAGACAACGGCTCGCCTTGGCACGTGCCATTCTAAAAAATCCAGAGTTGCTACTTCTTGATGAAGCAACATCTAACTTAGATTCCGAAAGCGAAAAATATATACAAGAAGCCCTAACTACCTTCTTAAAAGGGCGAACAAGTATTATCATCGCTCATCGGCTCTCGACCATCATGAACGCAGACCGAATTTTAGTTTTAGACCATGGAAAAATTGTGGAACAGGGTTCACACGAACAACTATTAAAACAACAAGGAATTTATTATCAACTTTATCAACATCAATTTCGTAGCACTTATGACACAACAACAGAATAAATACACAATAATCCTTCCGCTCATTTTTTTGTTTTTGTTATTCAATTCATGCAGTCAAAAAAGCACAGAACCACAGCCTACATCGGCTCAATCAGAAAAAATATCTACAACCTCTACTCCTCAACAAACCCCTGAACATACTATATCAGAACCCCCGACATCAACAACTCCCAGTCCATGGGTTATCGGGAAAATCACCATTATTGACAGCACTGGCAAACCTTTGGAAAAAATGGCAGGTATTGCAACAGAAAAGCCAAATGCTTTTGACGAACCTATTGCTCGCGGAAATTTAAGCGGACCAGATGGAGTTAGTACTATTACAATACCTAAAAACAAAGGCGTTTTTATCCGAGCATGGGACCCTATCCTACATTATTTTCCGAATAACTATTTTGAGATTCCGCCAACAGACGCCGATTACCTCGAAGATATGCAAATCCTGATGCTGGAGGCAAGCACTGTTGAATTCCAGTTGCTTGATAAAGACGACCAACCTATTTCAAATGAAAATGTAGGACTGATGATGTTTCATCCCAAATTGGGACCATGGTGGCCCTGCGATGCACACACAGATGAAGCGGGGAACATACAATTCAAACCCGTTCCTGCTGGGATGTATAACCTACGAATCAAAACCGAACGCGGAATGATATTGGAAATCAAAGACGTTAAAATACCACCCGCATCAATTCTCAATCTCGGCAAAATAAAACCCAGCTAACCCGCCATATTCAACCAACAATTACATTAATTGAAAATTCGGACACATCTGACCTGTCAGACAAAAAACCAATCTATATTAATTCCGTTTCGCCAGGGATGGCAACAGGTGGAACGGGCATCGGTCCAAAGTCTAATTTTTCAGGAAACAAGTTCAGTTTTGACTCGTTCAAAACCCAGTCCCATGTAACTTCCTGCCCAGAATATGCAGACATGCGTCCCATAATAGCGGTTAAGGTGCTTTCAGCGATGGCTTTTGTCTCGTTGATATAGGTTCCATTGCGTATAGCGGAAATGAGATCAGCATGTTCTTGTTCGTAAGGGTTGTTATTTTCGCCGGAGTAGGGATATTCTTTATCCGTAAAGATATATTTACCGGGTTCTGCTTTTCCGCGTGTGCCAACCACATATTCGCCAACGCGTTTGAATGTATCTTTGTTCTGTCTGCAAGCACTGGTTACGCGTATGCCACCGGGGTATTCAAATTCTACGAAGAAGTGGTCATAAATATGCCCGAATTCGGGCCCCGTTCGTTGTTGTCTTCCACCCATACCGATAGCACGGATAGGATGAGCATTTAATACCCAATTAATCACATCAATATTATGCACATGTTGCTCGACAATATGGTCTCCTGAAATCCATGTATAGTAATTCCAGTTGCGGAGTTGATATTCCATATCTGACCAGGAAGGGTCACGAGGAACAGGTGTATAGTAATCATAGTCGCCAATCCAATAGCAAGAAGCAGAAACGATATCGCCGATGGCTCCTTCATGTATACGCTTAATTAAAGATAGATATGGCTTCTGATGCCGGCGTTGTGTGCCTGCGACGACATTTAGTTTTTTCTCAGTTGCTTTTTCGCCTGTTGCTAAAATGGAACGGATACCGGGAGGGTCTACTGCAACGGGTTTTTCCATGAAGACATGTTTATTCATTTCAATGGCATATTGGAAATGTTGTGGACGAAATGCTGGTGGAGCAGAGAGAATGGCAATATCTATATCTGTTTCCAGAACACCTTTATAATTATCCCAACCGGTAAAACAATTTTTATCTTCTACCTGAAAAGCATCGCCTAATTGTGATAATTTTTCTTTACATTTCTGGATAGCATCTGGAAAAAGGTCGCCGATGGCAGTTATTTTAATATTTGGAGAGGAACGGACGCAGTCCAATCCTGCTCCGATTCCACGTCTACCGCAACCAATGATACCTACTTTTAGTGGGGCTGGCTCTGAAAAGGCGTGATGGGCAATAAAAAAAGATGCGCCTGTCACTGCACTTGCTTTGATAAAGTCTCTACGGGTAGGTGTAAAATTATTATGTTTTATTTGTGAATTTTTCATAATAATTCTCCTTGTTATTTTTTATAGGTTTTAAAATAGTATTAATATATTATCAAAAGGAAATCATTATTTGTAAATAACTTTTGAAAGGAATTCCAAATGTTTTTTAATCTTTGCTTTTCTCACATGAAATATTATCGTATTTACAAAAGGTTATCTATGAGAGTATTTTTTATTTGTGTACATGTTTCTTTCATTTTTTCTCTACAAGCAGAAGTTGTAGTGGAAACGGATAGTTTTAAGATGGGGATGGATGATGCGGGGGGTATAACGCAGTTTGTGGATAAAGCCACGGGGAGGGATTATCTGGATAAAGCGAAGAAGATACCGTTTGCTGTGTTGAAGGGAGAAAACCAAAGTTTCCCTGTAAAGGCGGTTAGGTATGAGGGTGCAGTATTGACAGCTGATTTTGGAGCGGTTGCGGGGCAGGTGGTATTTCATGTTGTTACGGGTCCTCAACGGATTGTTTTTGAGGTGCGGTCGGTTTCGTGGGATAAGGCGGAAGAAATTTCTTATGCGGAAATACCGCTAACTTTGAAAGGGACTTTTGAAGATGCTTTTGCAGTTACTCCTCTGGCACTGGACCTGAAAACGAATTGCAATCAGATACCCGGGTTATGTTCTAAAGTAAGCGGTTTCATTGTTTATAAACGATTCGGTTTTGAAGGGACAAAAGGAGCCTTAATTGCCGGTCCGATGGATAACATTCGCAACGCACTTAAAGATGCCATAAAATCATCACCAGAATTGCCTCAATCGGATATAGGTGGACCGTGGGCTTTAGATGCGAAGGTAAATCAGGGTTCTTATTTAATTTCCACAAGTGAGTATGTCACGGAGGAAACGGTATCCCAATGGATAGAAGTAGCGAAAAGTGTTGGGGCAACCCAAATAGATTTTCATGGGGGACATCCGTTTCGATGGGGTGATTTTGAGGTGAACCCTGAATTGTATCCACGGGGTAGGGATAGTTTGAAAACAGTTATTGATACGATACATCAAGCAGGTTTGTATGCGGGTTTGCATACCTATTCCTTTTTTATAGATAAGAAAACGCCCTGGGTAACACCTGTTCCCGATACCCGATTGGCTTCGGATAAAACGTTTACCTTGGCGGAGGATTTAGAGGCGGGGGATAGTCGAGTTATTGTTGAAGAAAGTACGGAGGCAATGTCAGCAATCACAGGTTTTTTTGTTCGTAATAGTGCAACGTTGCGGATTGATGATGAACTGATTATATATAAAGATGTTCAGAAGAGTGCACCGTTTACATTTGTGGAATGTGAACGGGGAGCGTATGGAACAAAGGTTTCCGCTCACAAAAAAGGTGCTAAAGTTCATCATCTAAAAGAATGTTTCGGCTTGTTTGTGCCGGATGTTAATTCAACTCTTTTTACAGAAGTGATTCAACGGACAGCAGATTTGTATAACTATTGTGGTTTTGACATGGTATATTTAGATGCTCTGGATGGTTCGGATGTATTAGGAGGTTGGGAGAATACATGGCATTATTCTGCGAAATTTGTATATGAATTGATTCGTCGGCTTAACAAGTCTCCCATTATGGAAATGAGTACTTTTTCACATCACCTCTGGTGTGTTCGTTCTCGAATGGGTGCATGGGATTGTCCGATGCGAGGGAAGAAAGAATTTGTGGACTATCATATTGTTAGCAATCGCCAGTGGAAATACTCGTTTCTCCCTACGAATTTAGGGTGGTGGGGAATTTTTGATTGGGATGGTGTCCAGCCAGAACGAAGTATGTCGGATGAATTTGAATATATTTGTGCGAAGGCATTAGCGACGAATAGTAGTTTGTCGTATGTGGTAGGATTTACTCCCAAAAATCTAAATAGTGATAAATTTCAACGATTTGCAAAGATAGCGAGAAAATATGAAGAACTCCGAATGAAAAATATTGTGCCAGAATCTATAAAGGAAAAATTAATAGAACCTGGCGCGGAGTTTACTCTGGATGTGGATGAAAATGGGCAATATCAATTTCGTCCTGTTACATATATAAAACATAAAATAAACCTAAATGATACATCAAATAGTTTTAGTGTGAATAATCCGTATGCATCTCAGCCCTTAAAAATGCGTATAGAGGCACTGCTTGAGACGGAAGAAGAAGACCATCCCGATGCTAAATTACTTGCAAATTTTCGTGTTGAAAATGAGTTTAGTAAAGCGGAAACACAAAAGGGGGTATCTGCAACGCTTGAATATCCACTTGAAAAAGCGGAGGATAGTAAGTTGAAAGCTATATTGAGAGCGGAGAATGTAGATGCAGAGCAGGAACGCTCCTGGGCAGTATTTCGCAAGGATATTCAAAATATGGTGGACTTCTCAACTCGTGGGTTGGGAGTTTGGATAAAAGGGGATGGGCAGGGTGAGGTGCTTAACTTTCAGATAGCGTCTCCCAAACATTTAATAGGTGGTTTTGCAGACCATTATGTTACGGTAGATTTTACGGGTTGGCGATATTTTGAACTTGTTGAACCTGAGTCGTATCAATTATCACGGTATGAATGGCAACATACACGAATGCGGAAGGATTTTTTTAGTGGGTCGAGCGATATTATGTCCTTTGCTTATCCGATGTATCATTATTGGGTTAATTTTAAGAGTATTGCAACATTGACAATTGGTGTTAACAATATTCCCGTGGGAAAAAAGGTAGAGGTGGGATTGGGTCCTATTTCTGCTATTCCTTTTAAATCAGTAAAGATAGAAAATCCATCGGTTCAGATAGGAGATATAATTTTGACCTTCCCGATAGAAATAAAGAGCGGTAGTTATATTGAATTTGTATCTAAAGATAATTGTAAACTTTACAACGAAAAAGGAGAGTTTGTTCGCGATATTATTCCAGAAGGAGAGATTCCCCAGTTACAACATGGGGAAAATAGTGTTATATTTAGAGGAGACAAGTTTCATAAATATAATTGTCGCTTTGATATAACAATTATTTCGGAAGGAATGCCCTTGTCAATGTAATAACTGATACTTTTTAAATTTCGGTTCAAAAGATAGAAAAGAATATAATAATAAGTAATTAATTATATCCCATTATAAAAACATAAGTTCGAATTTGAATATAAAGAATATTGGGGTTATAAAAAATGATTAGACGTTTAGAAATTTTACATTACAAGGCATTTAAGTATATTGATATACAACTCGAACCCTTTCAGATAATTGTTGGTCCTAATGCAAGTGGAAAAAGCACTTTTTTTGATACGATTTGTTTAATCCATGATATTCTTCGAGAGGGACCTCAGAATGCAATTCAAAAAAGAGTGTCTCACTTTAAAGAGTTATTATGGAGAAAAGAGGGGGAACAATTTGAAATTGCTTTGCAAATAAAAATCCCTGAAGAGATTCAAAAACAATTGAAAGACGATGAATATAATACAGTTCGTTATGAAATGTCTTTACATTCCGATACCATTAATGGGATCAGCATTCAAGACGAAAATCTATGGTTAATAAAGAAAGGGAGTGAAAATATTCATAGAAATGGGAAAAAAGAAAGAGATGAAGACCTTTTTCCTCAAGAATTAAAGGCTCCTGACCACATTGTTGTTTCGAGACGGAAAAAAACGCCACCGGGCTGGAGAAAAGTAATTTCAAAAAATGCACCAGGAAGTGGATATTTTAAATCGGAAACTACAGAATGGAATATAATTTATAAGATTGGTCCATATAAAGCATCGCTTGCAGGGACACCAGAGGATGAAGAACGATTTCCTGTATCTCTCTGGTTAAAGAACGTACTTATGGAAGGGATTCAATTTCTGCAATTGAATAGTAATAATATGCGTGTTTCATGTAGACCCGATGTTCCTATTTCTTTCCAGACGGATGGATCCAATCTACCGAAAGTGATACAAAACTTAAAGGAAAAAAATCCGAAAGCCTTTACATTATGGCTTGAACATATACAATCTGCTTTACCCGAAGTTCAAGATATTCAAATAAGGGAAAGAATGGAAGATAGGTTTTTATATCTTAGTATTATTCATAAAAATGGCTTGGAATTGCCTTCTTGGGTTATTTCGGACGGAACATTACGCATTTTAGCACAAACAATTATTCCTTATTTGTCAGAAAAAGACAAAATATATATGATTGAGGAGCCGGAGAATGGATTACATCCGCTCGCTATAGAATGTATTTATCAGTCTCTTTCTTCGGTATATAAAAGTCAGGTGTTTCTGGCAACGCATTCTCCTGCAATATTAAATCTTGCTGAACTAAAAGAAATTCTATGTTTTTCAAAGACAGAATCGGGGTGCATAGATGTGATAAAAGGAATAAATCATCCAAAACTTAAAGATTGGCGTGAAAAAGTAGATATTGCTTCACTCCATGCAGCAGGGGTATTGCAATGAAAGATATTGTCTTTTTAGTGGCGGATAATGATATGTCACAGGGGATAAAAGGCTTACTTTCTCGTTTGTTTCCGGAAAAGAAGTTGAACGATTTTTGTGATATTTATAAAGAGCCTAATCGTGATGCAGGGGTATACAAAAACGCAAGTGATTTTTTGAGAAAGTTCTTGAAACAATATCGCTATGCAATGGTATTTTTAGATCTTGAAGGAAGTGGTCAGGAAAAAAAGACTCGCGAAGAAATAGAAATAGAAATAGAAACACAACTTGTATATAATGGCTGGGCAAAAGAAAATGTGAAGGTTATTGTATTTGCCCCTGAATTAGAAATCTGGCTGTGGGTAGAATCGCAAATTATTTCAAAAAAGTTAGGTTGGGATAATTATCAAGAATTAAAAAAGTGTCTTATATCGAAAGGATATTGGGAAAAAGGAATAACAAAACCCAAAAAACCAAAAGAATCTCTGAAATTTGCATTAAAAGAAAAAGGAATCCCATTTTCACCATCAATATTTAAAAAAATTGCGGAAAATATCCCTTTTGAAAATTTTCAAAGATGTCAGGACGCTTCTTTCAGGAAATTTATAGAGACCTTAGAACGCTGGTACGATAAGAAATGGATATAGGAGTAACATTTCAAAAATGGGACCCTGAATAAATCCTATTTAAGGTTTATATAAAAAGGAATTTTAATATGGGAGATTAATAGAAGAGATGGAGGCATATATGCAGGTAAAAAAGACAGAAAAACAACAAAAAAATAAATAAAACAGAATAGATAGAAATGATAAAACACAAACTCCCAATTCATGGTAACTTTTAATCGTATTTTGCCTCATTATAACATGTATAATTTATATCAAAACCACTACCGCCATTATTAACAGGGCTCATACTAACAATATGCGATATGTATATATACATACTTTGGGATGTAGATTAAATCAAGCAGAGTCGGATGCTATGTTGCAAAGACTCTACGAATTAGGCTATGAAATTGCCGATAAATCTTCACCTGCAGATTTATGTATCATTCATACATGTGCGGTAACCCATGAAGCAGAGGCAAAGTGTCGTAAAGTCATCCGACATACAATACAACGCAACCCTAACGCTGAAATTGTTGTAATTGGCTGTTATGTGGAGAAAGACATAGAGGTTTTAAAAAAGATTGAGGGCATTGACCTAATCGTTGATAATAAGCGGAAATTAGATTGGTTTTCTCACATAAAAGGGACAAAACGCGATACACCCGAAATATTAACAGGCTCCGATTGGAAACTCACCTCGTTAGAGTGCTTCACAAATACTAAACCTATTTCTATCCCTTCATTCCACCGTGCAAACATTAAAATACAGGAAGGTTGCAATTCCTTCTGTTCCTATTGCATTATCCCCTACCTGCGTGGTCCATCAAGGTCAAGACCTGCGGATGCTATTTTACGGGAGATTGCCTGGCGTATTGAAGCGGGAACAAAAGAAATCGTTCTAACAGGAATTAATATCGGTAATTATAAAGATGATGGGAAAAATTTGATTTCATTATTAGATATGATTTCCAACGAATTCGGGAATAATTTAAGGGTCCGTTTGAGTTCTATTGAATTAAACTCTCTTAACATCGATATACTAACTCGTATGAAAAACCCAAATTATCCGCTGGTTCCTTATCTACACATCCCATTACAGTCGGGTTCAAACACGATACTAAAACGCATGAACAGACCCTATTCGAGAGAAAACTATCGCGATTATGTTCTCCTTGCCATTGAAACAGTCCCCGACATTGGTATTAGTGCTGATGTATTAACAGGTTTCCCAGGAGAGACCCTTTCACTTTTCAATGAAACACTTACCTTTCTCGAAGAACTGCCTATCTATTTCCTTCATATATTCCCATATTCACCACGGGAAGGAACACCCGCATGGTCATTTCCAGATAACATAGCACCAAACGAGATTGAGCATCGCGTTCACCAACTGATTGATTTAAGTCAAAAGAAAAGAAAAATATTCTATGAAAAGGCAATCGGAACCGTTCGCGAGGTCTTATTTGAAGAAAAAGAGGGTGGCTATTGGCAAGGATATACCGATAACTATATCCGTGTCATGGCAGATTTTCATGAATCTTTAGAAAACAAACTCTGCAAAGTAAAATTAGAGCATATTGATCATAACGGGATGGAAGGCTCTATAACGAGTATAATTAAATAACACAGAATAGGAAAAATGATGTATGGATTTCAGTTTAGAAGAAGCCTTAGAAAAAGAAAAAAAACTAATTGAATATTTGCGACGCTTCTCATCATTAGCCATCGCATATTCTGGTGGTGTTGATTCCACATATCTTTCCGCTATTGGCAATGAGGTCTTAAATAATCGCTGCGTTCTCCTCATCGCAGACACTCCAAGTTTGCCACGCGATGAATTCACCAGTGCCTTAGATATGGCTCTTTCTCATGGCTGGAACATCGACGTAATTAAAACCAGCGAGTTTAATGACGAGCGCTACCGACAAAATGACCCTCTCCGCTGTTACTACTGTAAAAGTAATCTCTTTCAAACAATGAAAAAATACACACAAGAAAACGGAATTGAGGCTATTGCCTGTGGTGAGACCGCAGACGATCTAAACGACTTAACACGAAGCGGTAGAAAAGCCATGCAAGAATACGAAATCCTAACACCTCTATCCGATGTGGGTATGTTCAAATCAGAAATCCGAATGCTCAGCAAACAAAGGCAACTACCCACTGCAGATAAGCCCAGCTTTGCCTGCCTATCTTCACGTGTTCCAACAGGGTTACCCATCACCATTGAAGAACTGCAACGAATTGAATCTGCAGAAAAGGTACTTAAAGAGTTGGGCATCAGTCAATATCGTGTTCGTAGCCATCAGAACCTTGCACGAATTGAAGTGGAACCAAATGATATAGCGCGTCTGGTATCAGAGCCTATCCGCTCACAAATAGTTCAAAAACTACACAATTTAGGGTATCGATTTGTAACCGTTGATTTAGCTGGCTACCGAACAGGGAGCACCGCAGGATAAACAGAGATACCGCAATCATTAAAATATTTAGCAATCTATCCCTCTCCCGCAAAAATACCTCTCGTTATTGTTCAACGTATTGTATACGAATTCACAGCAGGACTGGAATCTTTAATTATTAACCGCTGTTGTTCCGAATGGTATGTATACTCCTTATATGGCTCACCATCCCGTAGCACTTCCTTCGGTTCATACTGCAAGAGGATTCGCAAAATACAAGGCTTAATAACACCATTCAAACTAACTTTTAACTCTGATGTTTTTGAAACATCAACTGTTAATGTTCCAGAGTAGTCAGGATAATAAACAGTAAAAGAGGAATTTCCTGCTGGGTAGATATTCAAAACGAGATAACCTTCCCAATCCTTACTACCAATACCTGTATAGTCACGTTGAATATACATAGGTATAATAGCACCGTCCTTTATAAAGACTGGATATTCATCCATGTTATAGGTCTTCGTTATAGATTGTTTTCCATGAATAACCTTAGTATCATCAAACCACCATCGCCAGTCCCCTGATGGCAGTTCGACAACCCGTTGGTTGAGCTTCTGATAGATAGGTGCTATAAGTAGCCAATCTCCAAACATGTATTGATATTTTCCTTGCTTCATAGGTCGCATAAGCGGTTCCCCTCCATTGCTCCATTGTGCCACATAACTATACATATAGGGGAGCAATTCTGTGTGTAGCCATGAATATCTACGGATAATTTCAAACTCTCTCTCGCTTCGTTTCCACATCCGACGTTCACCATGACCACCATTCAAGAACAAGCCACAAAAGGTAGAAAACTGTGCCCAACGGATATACAAATCTGCAGGGATAGGTTCCGCTCCATGATAACCTGCCACATCAGAACCTATAACACAATAGCCCAATTTGGCACTCCGCAAAATACAATGTATGGCTCGCTCAAGTCCCTTCTTCTCATAATCCCATTCATGCTTATTATCACCAACCCAATTCACGGTTGAGGCACTCAACGGTGCAAACCCTTCTGGATGTGCCCATGGGGTCGGGGAGTCAATAGAGCGTGATAATGTGGCAAACTCAGGATTTCTTGTTCTCCCGTAATTAAGTTCTTCACCATAATACAAGTTCATATATCTCCGCGGTGTCATTATCCCGCTATAACTACGGACATAAAACATTGGCAACGAACCCAACGAAGTTCGAAGAAGTGTCGCAGAACCATCTAATTTCCAACCATCAATTCCAAAATCTAACACCTGATTTTGTAATGACCTCCACCATTGCATTGCTTGTGGGTTGGTATAATCGACAAAACCACCTCGACCTTTCCACCACTTTATCTGCACACCATTCCCTAATAAATATCCTTTCGATTTTGCCTCACGATAAAAATCCGTAGAATCCCTTATCGCAGTATCAGGGTTCTCACTGTTAACCATACATGTCATCCAGAGAACGACACGAATCCCACGGTCTTCAAAATATTTAAAAAACTGAGATGGGTTAGGAAATCGGTTTTCATCCACCACAAAATCGTTATACCGCAACGACCACGGACTATCAATCAAGATAGTCCGCACAGGAAAGTCATGTTCAATATAGCCATCAACAAGTTCAACCGTTGCTTCCGCAGTATTTTGGTCATCCTCCCAAACCCAACACTCTAAAACCCACGATGGAATTGGCGTTCTCTCTTTATATCGTTGAAAATTAAAAGGATAAACACCCCAAAATGGAAGTATTACCCAGAACCAAATAAAAACCAATAAAACAACCAGAACAATACCTGTCCATTTCATAAATGTTAATGCGATACTTTTCATTTATACCTGTTTCTTATTACACCCCTTTACGATTTAAGTTGACAAACATTTCAGGTGAGCGAAATGTATGCGGGGTATAATTGGGTAATGGTTTTATCTGTTGATGATATGCATCAAGGAAACTAAACGGCTGTGGGAAATAACTCTCTTCCAACTCTGCTGGTGGAACAATCCAATTTTGTGAACCAATTACACAAACGGGTGCATCTAAATAATCAAAAGCAATTTGAGTAATATGACCTGCAACCGTATGCAAATAACTACCTCGTTCACAAGCATCACTTGCTAATATTAACAACCCTGTCTTCTTAATCGATTCAACAATCGGCTCATAATTAATCGGCACTAACGTCTGTCCATCTATCAACTCTACGCTAATTCCATATTCCTCCTCAAAACGTTTCACCGCTTCCCATGCCCGATATAAGGTCGCACCAAATGTCATAATAGTCAGGTCTTTCCCTTCCTTAATTATCTCTGGCTCCCCAATAGGTATACGATAATACTCCTTTGGCACTCCCTGTTTATGGAATATTTCAACCTGATTATACAATCGCTGGCTTTCAAAGAAAACAACGGGGTCGCTACCACTCAACGCAGAAGCCATTAGCCCTTTCGCAGAATACGGAGTCGCAGGAAAAACAACCTTTAACCCAGGCACATGAGCACACAAGGCAGTCCAGTCCTGCGAATGCTGAGCCCCATACTTCGCTCCTACTGAAACACGCAACACTACTGGCATCTTCAATTCACCAGCAGACATTGCCTGCCATTTCGGCAATTGATTAAAAACCTCATCACCCGCCCTACCCATAAAATCACAATACATCAGTTCGACTAATGGTCTACCTCCTTCCATAGCGACACCGACCGCTGTTCCCACTATTGCACCTTCTGAAATGGGTGAGTTAAACAACCGATGATAGGGCAATGCTTCCGTTAACCCCTGATACACCGCAAATGCTCCACCCCAATCACGGTTCTCTTCACCATAAGCAATAAGCCGAGAATCATGGTAAAAATGATACAAAATCGACTCAAAAATAGCCTCACCAAAGGTAACTGCCTGGGTCGCCTTTAATGGCTTACCATTCTCATCCAATCCAAACCTTGATTTCTTTTCTATCTTCTGCAATCTCGGATTGTCTTCATACGGAATTAAAACATCTGACGGATGTTCAAGTCCTGGTAGTTCTTTCTCCTCTTGATTTGAGAACATCACTTCTGCAAGCCCTGAAATCTGAGTTAGTTTCATTCGTGGTGATATTTCAAGGCTCGTTGCTAATTGACATGCCTTCTTAACCTTCTTTTGAGCGTATTCCTTTATCTTTTCCAATTCCGTATCCGTGGTAAGCCCTGCAGACTTAATCTTTTCAGCAAATTCGATAATAGGGTCAACAGACTTCCACATCTCTATTTCTTGATGGTCACGGTAAGATGACTGGTCACTCGGGGAATGTCCCGATTGGCGATAGCAAATAACATCCAGCAAAACAGGACCCTGACCCCCTTCTAATAGAGGTCGTTTCCGCCGATATGCATCCGCCACTGCTAACGGATTGTTGCCATCCACAACCTCCGCATGCATATTATCCGGATTAAGTCCCGCACCAACACGAGCAAGCCGTTCAAAACCTGCAGTCTCGCCGATAGGTTGACCGCCCATCCCATAGAAGTTATCCATGAAATTAAAAACAATCGGCAATCCACCTTTATGTGCGTCATCCCACAAATTTTTATACTGTCCCATCGTGGAAAACATCATCGCTTCCCATACTGGACCACAAGCAATAGACGCATCACCTATATTCGCAATGGTAATACCTTCCTTCTTCCGTGCCTTTCGATACAGTGCAGAACCTGTGGCAATATCTGCACTGCCACCAACTATCGCATTGGCTGGATACACACCAAACGGAGTAAAAAAGGCATGCATCGAACCACCCATTCCTCTATTAAATCCATATTCTCGCCCAAAAATCTCTGCCAATAATCCATAAAGCAAAAAATCAATACCCAACTCCTCTTCCTCATTTGTCTTTAAAATGGCTTTCTTATCTTTATTATCTTTTACGACCAACGGAGTCCAATTCGGTTCATGTGTTTCAACAATATGAAGTGTCTTACCCTGCCAGTAACTTTTCATAATATCCATCAAACCATTACCAATCAAATCACGAATTGCTCGCAAACCTTTCGCAATAATTTCACCATGACTGCGATGACTACCAAAAATATGGTCATGAACTCGTAGAAATACGCATTCACCAACAGCCGCTCCTTCCTGACCTATCGAAAGATGTGCAGGTCCCGCATGCTGATACTCAATACCTTCATACGAACCTAACTTCTTAATCTTATCCAACATCGTTTCAAATTCACGGATGATAACCATATCACGATAAATTCGCAAAGCAACCTCCGACGTAATTCCTTCATTCGCCTCCAACTCTTGTTTGAGACTCCGTTGATACTGATTGACAGGAATACTTTTTATCTCTATTTTCCCTTCTTTCCGCATTTCTACTGGAGAAATTAAAATTCTTTTTGTCATTTTTATTTCCTTTTTATAACATGTTATCTAATCGGATAAAAATACTTGATTAAGTGCCTGTGAAAAAACACAAATAGTATAAACCAGACTCATCAAAACTTACAAATGAAACCTCAACTACATATACCCCAATTTATACAGTTATACCTCCCCACCATTTTTTAACGTAGTTATTCATCCTGTCTGACTTGTCCAACTCGTCCGACTCGTCCAACTCCTATCCTTTCAACACTCCACGTTTCTTACTATAAGAAACAAACAACATTGCTATCATCATGGTCACAATCATAATACCTATATAATTATATGCAGGTATTCCTTTTTCTACATACAGCAATACCTTGTCTGAAACATGCACCTCTTTTTCATCACTGACTTCAACCCAATATGTTCCTGCATCATCAGAAGCAATATCTGAGAGTTCCAATATCGGCGAATCAATACCTACATTCTGTACCTCTTTTCCTGAACCAAATGGTTGGAATTTCCACTGATAATGTAGTTCACCCAAACCTCCTGAGACCTGTACCTCAAACTGCCACGTATCCCCTTCACCTACCGTTCCGCCTATAGGTTGAACTGCAAAGGAGATATGCTCTGCAATCAGAACTTCCGATACATTGGTTGTAACGGTATCCTTCACGTCTTTTATTTCAAGCCAATAATGACCTGACAAATCAGGTGATAAGTCTGGCGAGATATAAACTATTTCTTCATTATTACCAGGTGCCGGTTCTCCATCTTTATACCACTTATACTGCTTCGGTCCAAAGCCGATAACTTCAGTCAACTCTCTACCTAATGTAAAATGGTCACCTTCATCAACATACATACGAACATTCTCTAATTCAAATGGAGAAACTAATGGCGTCCCCACATATACCGTGGCAGTAATGGAATTCACACTTTCACGTTCATCACGTACAACGACATAATAAGCCCCATCCATTTCCGGTGTCGGGTCATTAATTTGCAATGGATTTTGGTCGCCTACTAAAACGGGACCACCACCATCGTCATACCACCACTGATATACTAAATCTCCTAATCCACCAGATACATTGATTGCCAAAACTAATGGCTCATGAATCAGCATATAATAAACTGATTCTAAATTATGTGTAATTTCTAAATGTTCTGCGATAAGCACTTCTGCTGGCGATGAGTTGATTTCATTACCCGGAACATCATCACCAACAACACAATAGTAGCTTCCAGAATCTGCTGTGGTCAATGGTGTGATAATGTAAGTGGATTGGTTATTCACTCCGGGAGCCGGCTGACCATCCTTCATCCACTGGTAGCGTATTGTGCCATACCCACCACTTACACCGACCTGTAAGATATGCGACGGGTATTCGCCAACATACGCACGCAAACCTGTCGGCTGAGAAGTAATAGTCAGCGGAGCGTCCACTATCATTAAGGATACCGCATCTGATGTTATACTGTCCGTTCCACTGTCCTGTATCACCACATCATAGAAGTCTTCATCCGTTTCGGCAAGGTTTTCCAAAGTCAATACATTTCCACCAGGTTGTTGTGGTAGATTGCCGATGCTGGCTCTACGCCATGTATATGATATCGGCGGAATACCACCGTTAATTTCCACCGTGAATTGCACACTCTGTCCCGGATTCCGCACCGCATTCTGCGGTTGTATCACGATAGTCAGGTGCGGAACCACAGTTAGATTGCCAGCCTGCGACACAACACTGGTGCCGTTGCCATCATCGTCTGTGACGACACAACGATACAAACCACTCTCATTTGTTGTTGGCGAGGATATAGTAAGAGTATCCGTATCTACGCCAGAGTATGGCGATGTATTGGTCAATGCCTCACCATTATCCAGAACACCATTATCGTTCAGGTCTTTGAACCACAGATACCTATAAGGTGTCACACCACCACTTGCCAACACTGTCAATTGAACAGTTGGTGTGCTTTCATATACCGTAGTCTGTTCCGCTGGACCATAGACCGCCAACGGGTCATTCACGGTAATCTGGACAGAGTTAGACACTACTTGCCCATACGGAATAAGACCCAGTTCATCCGTGACCACTACTTCATATTCTCCAGTATCCTCCGGACCCGCAGGCGACAAATCTAAATATGGCAAATTCGGAGCACCTAACGATACCCCACCTTTACGCCAGTCATAGGATAACAAGCCCTTTCCACCCGATGCAGAAACAGTGAGCAACAGCGTCTGACCAGTTGTGTAGTTGCCACCAACAGGCTGACTTGCTATGGTGACTGGCAAATATACCGTCACGTTAACACTATTATCACCCATCTCAGTATGTGTGCTGTCAGTAACCTCAACAGTATATGTCCCAGCGTCAGATAAAGTCACCGGATTGATTGTCAATGACGGAGTTGATGTTATTGCAACTTCCTGAGCATTTCTCAACCAGCGATAAGACTTGGTGCCAGTGCCACCAACCACATTCGCATTGATGGTTAACAATGCACCTTGATAAGTCTCCGCTTGTGCAGGGGTAAGTGCAATGTCCATACCTACCTTGAAGGATACATTAATCCCCTCTGGGACAGTCGTCGTCCAGATAGAACCAGACGGAATAGTGCCGATATAATAAGTTGGAGAGCCATCCACATATAGTTCAACCTCTTTCGCATCCGCTCCACCATTGTTAACGAGGAAAATTTGTTTGAAATCTTTAAATGGTGAACTCGAACCCGACAAAACAACCATTTCTACCAGGTCAACTCCGGGAGGTGTGACTTGTGATTTGTTCCAGAAATTAGATTCAGTAAAACCGCCCGTTGCAGGACCACCGACCAATTGCGGAATTAGTGGAGCATTAATTAACAAATTATAAGGAGCGGGAGCCTTTAACACAGCATCATTTTGTGTAGCACCGATAAGGATATCATCCGAAAAAGCGGGATAGGTTGGTGAACGCATATTAGAAATGTGCGTAAATCTACCAATTATGCTCGAACTTGCATCTGTGGTATGGTTATTGCACATAACCAATCCACCAGAGGTAAGAATTATACTTCCGTGAAGTTTAAACATACCAGGAGTGCCTAATCCACCATTTCCACCGGCGCCGGAACTTCCGCTTTGCCCTCCAGTACCTCCTATTCCACCACGACCACCACGACCGCCAGCCCCACCAGCACCACCATTAGCTTGGACAGGAAAACACCAACCAGCGGTATTAGCCCAATACCCTGCCGTTCCTCCTGCTCCGCCATTGCCCCAGCCCCAGTTATCACCGGGGTCAACACCCGCTGAACCAGGGTTGAATGGTACAGGAGTAGCACCACTGCCAGGGGCACCTGCAGAAATATCTACCTGACCTCCAAAACTAATCAGACCACGAGTAGATATAACTACAACACCACCACCATTACCCCCTTTTCCGCCATCGCGTGCTTTCGGTGCTGTTCCACCATTACCACCATTACCACCACTTCCGCCGGCTCCACCACTTCCGCCGGCTCCACCAAATCCATCTATATATCCACAGTTACCGCAAGGTTGATTCCATGCCGCACCGCCTCCTCCACCACTACCACCACTACCCCCGCCACCAGCTTTGCCACCACCCTGACCACCACTACCTCCGCCACCACCCCCGCCACCGCCTCCACCAGCACCACCTGCCAATGTCAAATCATCCGCAGGTGCTATAAATGAAGCATTAACACCATTGGCACCATTTTGCCCATTATTCCCCGGGGCACCAGGATTAGCGCTTCCTCCATTGTATCCTTCGCCTCCATTAGCACCACCTGAACCATTATTACATATTGCTCCTCCAGTTGCTCCACCAGCTGGACCACCAGAACCACCTGCTCCACCATTACCCCATACAGGTGAGGCAGAGCCTCCAGTACCACCAGAGCCACCCGAACCTCCACTACTCATTCCTCCAAATCCGACAGTACCACTCACACCAGTAGAACCGTTCTGTCCACTGGAGCCTTGACCACCTGAACTTCCTGCATTACCGGAGTAAGACGTACCCGCCTGACCCGTTCCTCCATTACTATAGTCTCCACCTGCTCCACCGGGAGAGGATGGCGCACCAGCACCACCGGAACTTCCACCAGCCCCGCCAGCACCACCTTCACCGCCCGCTCCACCATTACCACCAACACCACCTCCGGCTCTACCTGCAACATCTCCAGATACGCTAACAGGGGAATTCCATGTTATATCTCCAGTCCCGGCTATTACTAATGGATTGGTCCCGGAGACTGAAATGGTAACTCCACCCGGCACATTTATTGACCGGAAGTTAAACTTACCAACTTTATTGCCACCACCTATGTCTAATAACTGTCCTTGTATCTGCGGTCCGGAATTAATCTGATAGTACGGTTGCAATGTATTTGTGCCGGTGTAGAAAATAAGGGTATCCCCCGAATTAACTGACAAATCCCCAAGCACACCACTACTTGAATATATATCTGTGGATGAAAACGGTGGCAGTTTGAAGTAATAGTTAGTCAGAGTTTAACTCTGGTTGGGATTACCGGCAACATCTGTGCAAACATTATTAGGTATAGTTACAGTAACGAAAATATCTGAACTTCGTGCTACTGTAACGCCGAAATTGTATGTTGTTCCACTCCCTGAGAAGTTCGTGACCTGAGCAGTGCCCGAACCTGCTACAGTCAATTGAATATCGCCTGCGGTAAATCCTATGACTGGTTCGTTGAATGTTGCAGTGAATACTGCATAAGTGGTTTCATTCGGTTGAGGCGTATCCGCAGTAATGAGGACTGTCGGCGAGGTAATATCAATTGTGTAGTATTCGCCTGCATTGTAATTTGCATTACCCGCACCGAAGTTCTGCCCGAGCGCATTCCCAAGCACGCGCCAGTTTATGTCGTAAATTGTATCGCGGTCAATCAAATCTATACTGATATCGCCCTGTCCTGTTCCACGATTTATAGTTACGGTTCGAGAATTACCGGAACCCGTCACGGATACAACTGAAGCACCTGAAAATCCGGTCCCGTCAATGACAAAGTCATCTACTGTGACATTTACTACATCCTCTGTGAATGTAACGATAAACTCTAAAGTCTGTGCATTAGTAGGATTTGGAGAAGATGGATTGCGAGTTATCGATGCCACAAAAGGTGGAGTCGTGTCAATCAACCAGCTGGCGAAAAACTGATACAATGTGTGCCCGCAAAGGTCTCGATAGCCAGTTGTATTCAAATGTATTGGGTCATCTCCATTACTTGCAAGCCCTGCACGGGCAGTTGGGTACTCAATAAAGCCACCGGGGTATGGGATGTAATTCGGCGGGTCACCAGGAATAGGGCTTATATTACTCGCAAATGCTGGGCGATACACCGGTCCCTTATCCCAAAATCCTGGATGACCATGTCTGTATTGTTGTAAACCGAAATTATGGATATATGCAACACGGTTGCGCGTGCTTGCGATATTTCGCTTGCGCCAGCCTAATTCTACAAAGGCAGAATTTAACTCGCTGGGCGAGGGGTTATTTAAGTTAGCCTGCATTAAAATCGCTGACTGATTCCCTGCCAGTGCTAATTCCCAGATATTGACGAAATCGTAGTCAACAAAACCTACTTTAATATCCGGGCGAAGCGAAAGGATATAATCCACAACAGTTGCTAAATCCTGCTCTATCTCGTCAAAGACATCGTTGTTCGGTCCAGGTTGTGGTTGCATCCCATTTTTCCATTTCCAGAGCAAGTCATTACCGCCTAAACTAAGATGAACGATATCAATCGTGGGGTTGTTCATAATAGCGTTGCGTAGCGAGTATGTTCGGACGGGATTATTATTATCTCGTGGATTAGGCCAATCATCAGCAAAATGCTCAGCCATTGTTCCGCCGATAGCCACTTTGTCACCACGGACTTCCCAATCACCTAATCCGTAATAGTTCAGAACATAAGGCCAGATATTATCATTCCAGACTATCTCTGCCCAGCTATCGCCCACTATCAAGATACGTGGAGTCACTGCCTCTGAAACAAAGGCTATCAAAAGGAGAGATAAACACATAAAGACAGTTAACCATAAATTGATTTTTCTAACAATTATCATTCCTTCTTCCTTATAGTTATAAGAACATTTAATTTATATTATATAAAATTTTTAGTTATAATTTTAAAATTGTTTGAAACTATATAATGTATATATCTACATAAAAAACAGCTATAAAAGTTGAGATATTTCTAAATTATTTTCAGTATCCAGTCGTAAATCATTCCTGCCCGTAATAAGGATATTAGATTTAGAAAGTGTAATAACCCTGCAAAATATACTTCACCATGTGTGTAATGTAGGCTCAATACGAGATGGTATTAAATGGTATTAATTAGATATTACAGCCGTTATTTTTTAGTTAATTGGTCAAGATGTTGTATTGCATATTCAAGAACAACGTCTTTTTTATTGGTGCCAAGCTGTTTTAATGTATCGGTGGTTATAGGAACTTTTACAGATGGCACAATACCCCCTACCCCCTGTGCATTTGCCTCTATTTGTATTTGCCCTTCTTTATTCAGAGACCGTGCTACAGGGTAGGACAATGTAATTCCGTTAGGCATGCGAACATCTCCACCGGGAACACCCATTGCGCCTCGTGTTGTGCACATACCAATTATGTATACGTTTTTCTGCCTACTTAACACAGAGGCAAAGCCTTCAGCACAACCCGCCGTGCCATAATCAACTAAAACTACAACTGGTCCACGATAATGAAGTGGCAACGGCTTTATCATAATACGGTCACCAGGGCTAATTTTAAATGACTTGTCCTTCTTGCTATAGAAAGCGAGGTCGTGAAAGAACGTTTCCTCTTCGACAAAATAGCCTGCAAATTTAGGTATAAGTTCGGGGTCTCCGCCTGTGTTCCCACGCAAATCAATAATAAGCCCTGGAACACTGTCTCGGATAAATTCGCTAAGTGCTTTCTGGAATGCTTGTGCCGGAAATGGTGTGCCAACACTCGGAGAAAAGAAGAGGATGCGAAAGTAACCATACCCTTCCGAAAGTTTCTTTTTCTGAATCGGGCTATCCATCATACCTACACTCACTTTGTCCCAAACGGGCATCTTTAATGTTGCATAATCATCTTTTTCAGCAGTCATCATTATCGTAAGCGGTTGTGGGTTATCCGGGTTTAAAAAGGTTATCTCCGCCTGCTTGCCTATAGGTGCTCTTCCTAACAATTTACATTTTTCCCATATTTTTCCGTCATTGGTTGCCGGCGGTGTATCTGCCCATAATATTGATGTACCTTCGACAGCCTGCTCTATTGGTTGTTTATTCCACTGGACAATTTCTGCACCTACCTGCATCCCTGATTTCTCTGCTGAACTACCAGGGTTTACATAGTAAACAATATAATGCCCATCATCAGTTCGGGTCATCGCAAACCCATAACCACCACCGATAGCGGTCTCTTTAACTTTTTCATCCGTTTCGATACGTACATTTGCATCGGGAATTGAATACATAAATTCACGTAGAGCTAAATAGAACGCATCTCTGTCTTTTTTATCTTTCGCCTGTTCCACTTTCTCTGCATAGGTCTTTCTTAACTGTTCCCATTGGATTGCTTTCCATTCTGTATAAGGGTATTCTCTTTCTATTTGGTCACAGAGTCGGCGGAATGACTTCTTCCACGTTAACAATCGATAATCGCCTTCACCACTCATTAGCAATGGGATTTTTGGCAATGGAATAGGCAATTCAGGGAGTGGAACCGCCACCATTGGCACTTCCAGTTTTGTTAAAGGTATTTTTGCACGGGTGCAACCACTTTCAGTTCCAAGGAAAACAAGAACGAAAATTAAAAATGTCAGGCAGACAGGCTTAAAGATACGTTTCATATTTCAAAACCCAACTTTTTTGTGAGGTGTTAAATTTGTATATTTATTTTATATTATTTTTACCCGATTAAGTTTCATTAATTTTAATTTATTTTAGACATCCAATCAAATCTTCTATATTATGTTACAACATGACAATAAAAAATTGGAGAGTTGGGACAATATAAGTTCCCAATAGATGTAGCGGTTTTTAGGGTTTGCGGTGAATAATAGTTAGATTGCCACGACGTAGATTATGTTGTGAGAACTCATCTTGAATGATTGTTTTCACAAATTGTCCGCTGTGGAATAGGCCTAACACCTTTGGGGATTGGCACAAGTAGTATGTATCTTCTGACAACCAATGGTACAAAAATTTTGCTAACCTCTCTGGATGTTCCACACCCTTTGACGTGACAATTCTTATTTGTTTTTCAATCGATGCCAATTCTTTTACACATGCTGGAAATTCATTACAAATAACCTTTGTATTGTTCAACTGAAATTTAGAGATGAGCATTTGTAAAAAACCAACTTTTCTTATTTTCCTTTCGACGAGGATAGCTTTGATTTGCTTGGATATAAGTAAGATAGGTATCGCTGGAAATCCGCTACCTGTGCCGATGTCTAACCAAAATCCCTCTCCATCTATCAACTTCGGAAGTATATACGGTACCAAACTTAAACTATCTTCTATATGATGTATACATTTCTCACTCAGGTCTGTTTTAGACACCAGACCCACCACATCATTCCACTGTTCGAGCAGGTCAAGAAATGTTTTTATATCTTCCTGCCACGTCTGCCAATTTATAGGATATTGAGATAATAATGTTGAGTAAATTTGAATATTCACAATTGCACTTTTACACATCAAAATTTGCTAATGGTTTGCTCTCTATTTTAACATAAAAATGATTATTTTAGTACTTACAAAACGAAAGGGATATATATGAACTTATTATTTTCACGTCGAACACTATTGAAAGGAACTATCATGGGAATGGGAATGTTCGCTACTGGCTCTGCCTTTTCGGCACAGGATAATAAAGTCATAAAGGGTTTTGATGAGACAAATAGCAATACAGACACCACCCGTAAATGGGAACCTGTTTCTGACCATAAAATTAAGGTTGGTATTGCTGGCTATGGTGTCTGCAAATTTGGGTCTGCTTTCGATTTTCAAAACCATCCTAACGTTGAGATAGTTGCAGTCACAGACTTAATTCCAGAACGATGCGAAGGTCTTGCGAAGGAATGTCGCTGTTCAACCACATATCCATCACTGGAAGAAATGGTAAAAGATAAAAATATAGAGGCGGTTTTTGTCGCAACAGACGCACCAAGTCATGCAAAGCATGCCATCTTATCACTGAAACATGGGAAGCATGTGGCAAGTGCTGTTCCCGCAGTATTCGGCTCGTTAGAAGATGCTCATGAGTTATATGAAACAGTAAAGTCAACAGGATTAAATTACATGCTTATGGAGACCAGTGCCTATCGGAACGATTGTTATGCCATGCGAACCCTATATCAAGCGGGAGCCCTTGGGGAACTGGTCTACTGCGAAGGGGAGTACTACCATTATTTAGACCCACCTATCGATTCGTATAAAGGCTGGCGTATCGGCTTGCCTCCACAATGGTATCCTACGCATTCCAATGCCTATTACATTTGTGTTAGTGGCGGTTATTTTACGGAAGTGTCTTGCCTCGGTATGCCAAGCATTATACCCATGCTAAAAAAGGAGAATAATGTATATCAAAACCCATTCGGCTCAGAAATAGCCCTATTCCGCACTAAGGAAGGTGGTATGGCTCGGATGGCTGTCAGCTGGGACACACCAGGCTTCGAAGGAGAAGTAGGTCGTGTTCGTGGACAGAAAGGGTGCGTTACAGGTACAGAGTATCAAGGGATTACAGACATATCAAAGATTAATATTCAGAAACCACCATTACCACCGTCGGTAAACGCAGGAGGACATGGCGGTTCTCATGGCTACCTAACAGAAGAATTTATCCGTTCCATTCTTGAAAATCGAAAGCCTTACCTTGATATTGCTATGGCACTCAATATCACCGTATCTGGTATCGTGGCTCACCAGTCCGCACTTAAAGACGGCGAATTAATGAAAATCCCCGTATTTCAATAAATATCCGATGCATTAACATTGAATATAAATAAGGTAATTATGGAATAACTATCTATTTTCGGTATTTTTTATGACATTTAAAAACCCCTAATAGACACCCATTTTACCTCCCCAACCAGTACCCATTATGTTAGCGACATATCGATTTGATAAATAAATCAAAAGATTATACGATCTTTTATTTAACTAAATGGAGAGTATATTCATGAAAAGAGTGTTTATTCTGCTTGTTCTTCTGGTTAGTATAAGTTGTGTTTTATATTCACAAACAACTTCTTTACCAGAGGAATTATCTTCGGCTAAAACCTACTTCGAACGTTGGTTTGGTGAAAAGGTATCGAGCCCTTCGGATGTATTCCCAGGCTCGTTGACCATTGGGGAGACACCTGCAAATCACAATCCTGAAGAATGGATACGGGAAATAACAACTGAAAAGGGT
>ERZ795060.322-NODE-322-length-68489-cov-6.328696_pt1 | contig 68489 bp, 49 predicted proteins | sample MGYA00375144_ERZ795060 | MGnify/ENA primary metagenome ERZ795060 (study PRJEB30189, sample SAMN05720157) | activated sludge metagenome | isolation source: anaerobic digester from wastewater treatment plant | place: Japan | collected 2015-05-15 ... | reverse complement strand
TGGAACTTTTCCCCTGGAGGGAGGTTGGAAAAACGGCCCCCAGGATCAAGTCACTTACTGGTTCCGGATAACTGCCTTGCGGGAGGGCGGGGGGGTGGTGACGTTGGATACCGGCCCGGTGCGGTTTGCCGTGCAAGAATGAAATCCTGGGGGGTGGCCTTTCGTATCCGGACAGGTTTGAACCCATCAACCGGCTTCTTTTCCCGTGCCGGCCTCCTTGAAATGGATAGGTGATAGGCTTCGCAACCGTTCGGCGGCTTGTTCGGGGGTGAGGTCGCGTTGGGGTTCGCTCGACAATTCGTAACCTACCAGGAATTTTTTGATGGTGGCCGACCGCAGCAACGGCGGGAAAAAATGCTGGTGAAAAACGAAACCGGGATACGCCTTGCCGGTGCAGGGGATTTGATGAATGCCCATCGAATAGGGGAACGCGACCTCAAACAAATTGTCATACCGGATGAGCAATTCTTTCAGGATCGCGGCCCACGCGTCCCGTTCGGTTTCGTCGAGTTCCACAATGGACGCCACCGGCCGGTGCGGCAGAATCAGGGTCTCGAACGGCCACAATGCCCAATGGGGCACCAGGGCGGTGAAATGGGGATTCTGCGCGACGATCCGCCGGTCTTGTTCGCGTTCCCATTCTCCATAATCCATCAGCAAGGGGGCGCCATGTTGTTCAAAATAGGTCTCTTGGGACCGGATTTCCCTGGCCAGCAGATTGGGAATGGAGCGGTTGGACCAAAGTTGCCCGTGGGGATGGGGATTGCTGCAGCCCATCATCTCGCCCCGGTTCTCGAAGATGGAGATGCAATTGATGTCTTCGCGTTGGGATAATTCAGCATACTGGCCGCACCACACATCGATTACGTGCCGGATATCGAGAAGACTCATTTCGGCGAGAGTCAAGCTGTGATTGGGTGAAAAACAGATCACCCGGCAGATGCCGGTTTCCGGTGTTTCGCGTACCAGGCCGTGGCAGGCGGTACGTTCTCCTTCATGAGGCGTGTCTGGAAGCAGCGCCGCGAAATCGTTGTCGAACACAAATGTGCTGGTGTAGTGAGGATTGGTTTTTCCGCCCGCCCGTTGGTTGCCGGGGCAGAGATAACAATCCGGATCGTAGGGAGGCAAATGAACGGGCGGCCGTTTTTCGATGCTTCCCGACCAAGGGCGTTTGGCGCGGTGCGGCGAAACCAGAATCCATTCCTCGAGCAAAGGATTCCACCGCCGGTGGGGATGATCGTCTGGATTGAACCGGGTCATGGGACCTCGTGAGTTAGATGATCGTGAGATGAAGGAATACTATAATCGGAGAAAAATGAATGGAACAGGTGCTGATGGGGGCTGGATGATAGAGGATTTCGCTGCGTTCACTTTCTCCAGTCCGGAAGGGAGAAATGGGTTGTTGGCGCAAAAAAAACGGACTGCCTACCGGGAAAACGGATGTTCCTCAATTATGACAGGACCTCATTATGACAGGACTTCAAACCGGAACAATCAATGACCCGCCCCGATGATTTGGCTGTTCAAGACGAAAATGTTCCCATTGGAAACCAAGCCGTTGGTGGGCTCATAGATAAAATACGCGTTCCGGTCGCGGAGTCCTTGCGCTCCGGTTTCGCCCCAGGGGTAATCCTGGTCGGCGTCCGGCCCCAGCGATGTCATGATGTACTCGATCCCGTAGGCGCCCAGCATATTATATAATCCGGTGGTATTTCTGCAGTTGGGGGTCCCGTTCGGTCCGAAGGAGACCCGCGAGGTGTACTCGAACACCGGTTTCATGCCGGTCTAGATTGTTTGCATGTTTTGGAATTTGGGATCCAAAGCGGAAAATTCGTCGAAGGGGACCGTGGAAATATACGCGATGGGCGTGGTCAGCGGATAATAGGACCGGTATTCCGCGCCGCCGACGTTGCAGTCGCCGTCGAAGGTGTACTGCCCGCGGTCCAGACGGTACTGTTCCTCCGCCATGCCCAGGGCTTTCATGTCGGACACCACGCGGGCGACTTTGGCGCGCATTTGCGCGTTGAGGAAGTTGGGGACCGCGATGGCCGCCAGAATCCCGATAATGGCAACGACAATCAACAGCTCAATGAGGGTGAATCCTTTGGTGTTCATGGGTGTAGTCCTTACCTGCAAGGGTGATGACCGTTTGCCTCTTTTATTCAAGCCCTCCGGACTGTCATGATCAATAAAGGGACCAATGAGGGACTGGTGCCGGCCCGAAAAGCGTAAGATTGTCGATGGTGCAACCGTTGCCGGTCATGTCTGCAGTTCCGTTGTCCCAAATGACGATGCAGTTAAGCCCTCCGGTTTCCTCCGAAGGGGCCTGGCGGAAGCCGTAATCGTCGGCCAGCAGGATTTCGCTTTCCCCCTCCTTGGTGATGTAAACGTCAAATGTCCAGGCCGAGGCATCGATAACCACCCGGACCTTTAGAAGTTTACCGTCCTGGTATCTCACTTCGCGCAAGGCGCCGTAGGTTCCGCCGCCGGCCCAATCCCCGTCCCGGGCTTCCACTACTCCGCCCGTATAGAAACGAACCATCATCCCTTGTTCGTTATAGTTGGGGACGGGATTGCCATCCACCACCTCAAAGATAACCGAATCACTGACGCAGACCCCGATATCCGCCACGCCGTTCTCCGGACCCACAAACCGCCAGTCCCAGGTCATGGTGAATACTCCCTTTTGGACGGGAATGGGCATGAGGGCCCATTTGCCACCGGAGCCTTTGCCGATAATGGCGAGCATTTCATTTTCGACATTGAACGAATCCGCCGGGACATTGGGATTCGCGTCTATCCACTTTTGGGTTCCCGAGGCTGGTTGGCCGATCAGCGGGCCATCCACGTATCCTTCCGCGGCGGAGAAACCGGTGGAGAAAATGACCTGGGCGATCGCGCTGTCTCCGGCAATGGCACTTAAAAGCAATGCCACAAAAATCATTGCTGTGTGTTTCATTTGTCTCTCCTTCTCACTGGGTTTGAACTGGGATATACCGGAACCGGCTTATCCCCATTAACAGATAACCAGGCGGATTTTTCAAGGTCTTCTTGAGTATTCATATGATAGATGATTTTAATTTGCGATTGCAGAGGAGGGATGTATTTTACTTTTTCAGGGATTTCCTCACCCTTGCCTTCTTCCCGAGAAAGCGGGGTTCATCCAGGATACTCATCCAAGTTCATCCAGCAGATAACGTACTGAGAATGTTTTGGATCCGGGTATAGTAGATTGGTTCGCCTGGGGATTGGGGATTAGGGGATAAGAGAAGCGCAGAGTAGCCCGCCACATGGGTTTGAGGCGAAGCGCAACCCTCTCCCATGAACAGAGTCAGCGGTAGGGGGGATAGTTTTTTTGAACCATTCCCCCTTGGATTTTCCCTGTCAATCAATACAAAGACCATTCCTGGACCGCCGTGGGGGGAACTGGCGGGCGCGCGCCGGTCAAAAACGTCCCGCCCGGTCCGGCGTTTTGATATGCCGGATTCCGTACGACAAATGAATCCGGCCCGGAGGAAGCGGTCGAGGCGAATTGCGGATCCGCGCCGATCACATGGGTCTGGATGATTTCGCCGGCTGTCCGGCGCGCGCCGAGGGCGGTCTTGGCGCCGAGAGCGAACGGTCCTTCGTCGACCAATGCCGAGTATTCGATCGTCACCCCGGCGGGTGTGATATTTTCCGGTATGCCGCTGTCCCCGCCGGATTGGTCTTCCGCGCCCAGCACGATGCCCGTGTAGTTTGGCCCGCCCAATATGCTGTTGGTGATGGTGACAGGCGCCACGCCGGCGTAAAAGAAGATCGATCCGCTCTTGCCGCCGGTGGAGGGAGTGGATTGGCCGGTTCCAATGAACGTGCAATTCGAAATCGTCAGAGGGATATGGGCCAGTCCGGTGGTGAATGTGGGGCCTCCGTCGCGGGTGGTGAAGAGAGAACTGCCTTTGTTGTTGGCGATCAAGACATGATCCAATGATCGGATGTTGGCACCGCGGGTGTCATTGTCGGATGAAATATCGAGAGGCACGTTATCGTGGTTCTCGACGATATCCAGCCAGGCGAAGTCGATCACTTGGTTGCCGAACATGCGCATGGCGGTCCCGGTGATGAAGGGTTGGAATCCAGGGAAGAGGCCGTCCGCGGCAAAAACGTAACCATTGCCTTTGAAGACCGAGGGGTCGCCGGGGGAGCCGGTGATCCGGATGCTTTGCCAGGCGTCATTTTCTCCATGGATATTTTGGATGCCGCGCATGCCGTTGTAGAGGATATCCGTGTCTTTGATGACAACTTTCTCGGCCGCGATATTGATGCCGTAAATCCAGCAATGCGTGATCAGGCAGTTTTCCACCAGGACGTTATAGGCTTCCAGATCGGCATCGGGGACCGGTTCCAGGTTGTCATCCAGAGCGGAAAAACCCGAGGCGCCCAACTCCAGCCCCGCGCCTCCGAAAACGGTGTCGGTCGGCAGGGGGGCGGCGGTACCGGTCACCGGGGAAGGGCGGTTCTGGCCGTCATTGCTGGTGATAGTGCAATTCCGGATAATCAGTTTGGCGCCCGGAGTGGACTTGTTGCCGAAATAATCTACGTTGCCGAAGATGACCGCGGTTTGCCGGAATTGCTGGTGTTCGGTTTCGTCGGCCATCGGAATGATCGTCAATCCATCCAATTCGACCGTTGAATACTCTTGGGGAACGATCTGAATCAGGAAATTGCCCCCGCCATCGGAAATCTGAACATACAGAAACGGATCCAGAATCATGTCCGCCGCCTGACTGAAAAACCCTACGATGACTGGTTTCACGCCGGGGGCGGCCTGGATTTTCACTTGGACATCGATTTTCAACGTTTCGTCCAGAAAATGAGGCCCGTCGTTCGTGATCGTAATCGTGTTATCTTCCGCGAAGGGATCGCCCCGCAAGAATTCGACCGCGTCCGCCAGGTATTTGAAAGGCGAGGTTCCATCCTCCTTTCCGGTAACGGAATTGACCTCGACTTGCGCGCCATACGCGGAAAGAGTGAAACCAACGGCCACCAGCATGATCCATCCCAATCGTTTTGGCATGAGCGGAGCCTCCTGTCCGAATCAATCGGATTTTTTGGATAGCCTATCTTAGCACAGAGGATGGCTGCTTTCTCTGGAAAAATACGCGATAAAAAAAGAAAAAGCCCATAAGGTGCTTTTAAGGGAGCCGGGCCTCCCCGAAGCGGTCCGGAGGATAAAATGAGGTGGGATTCGATTGCTGAGAAGGGAAGCGCTTTGCCCATTCAGGGCTGCCTTCCTCCTGTCCCGCAGCCCGGGAGAGAGGGAGTCGTTACTCGGTATCAGTCCATTGTAAAGCCACGAATCAGGTACGGGGTGAGAATGTTCCGCAATCGGATAAATCGTACCTGGATTTTCGGTGCTTAATCCACCTTGCGCGAGATTCATCCGGTGGCCCCGGTTCCTGGAGTATCCATGGGAGGTTATTTAAAAATTTCCCATAAGGGGATTGCCGTACCCCCAAGGGGGTTGTTGGGATTGAACTCCAAGGAGCCCCAGTTTGGAGCGAAAAAGATGTCCGTGATTTCCGCGCTGGCGGTGGTACAGCCGCCCGCGGTGGTGCTCTGCGCCCAGTCGATGAATTGAATGCTGGTTCCGTTGCTGTAATCCACGTCCCGCCAGAAGATCGTCATTCCAATATTGTGGTCCGGGGTAAAGCCGTCTACCACGCGGAACGGAATCCGTGTTTCCAAGGCGTAACCGGCGAAGGTGAGGCCGGGATTCTGCGCGATCATGGGGTTGGGCGCTCCCGCCGCGCGCAGATCGGCGTAAGCCTTGGCGGCGATGTCCGGTCCGGGCGAGGCGGCCAGCGCCGCTTGGTAGGTCCCGTCGTTGAAATTACCTGAGCCCAGCAAGTCCCGGTTGCCTGAACGGATGATCCCCTGGACCGCTCCCCAGCCTCCCTGGTCCATCGGGAGTACAGGATCGAGTAAGTCGTTGATCCCCGTGCCTACTTGGAAATCGTCCAGGTTAGGTTCTTCATTGTCGATACTGGGGAACGCGATATCGGAGATGCAATCGTCGCTGTCGTTTTTGGCGTCGAAGAAAAACTCCTGGCCGTCGTTGAGATAAGGCGCGTTGCCGAACGCGGAGGTATCCCGGTCGCCGACGATTTCGTCGTCCACGAAGATGGAGAGGACATACAAATAATTATCGTCATAGGCAAAGTAGGTGTTGACTTCGAAATCGAGGTTCGGATCATCCTCGGATACGGCTCCCCGCGGGTAGTTGAAGAAACCCACGCGGTCGGGATCGTAGACGAGATAATCCCCTCGCGCGTCCGTCGTCAGGGCGTCCTGTCCATCCGGAAAAAGGGGCTGTTCGGAGACTTTTTCGTAGGCTGCCAAAGGCCAATCGGAAAAGTCGCCGTCGATTTGGATGGACACACCCGGGCCGAACGGCCGGACCACGATGACTCCCTTAGGTCCCGCCTGTGTTTCCAGGGTCCCTATTCCGATAAGGCAAACCAATGCGACGTAAAAATAGGAATGTTTCATCATGGTGAATTGCCTCCTGGCTTGCAACAAGAGTGGGTGCTAAAAAATCATGCGATTGATGGTATCAAACTGCATTAGATCATGTCAAATAAAATATATAGAGACGTCGTCATGTTTTCGCGGCCGTGAGGGAGAGAGGCATGCGAACGGGGATGCTGGAAGTTGGCGCAGGGGTGCTCCTTAGCAACCCGGGGGCGGGGAAAGGTTCTTGGGGAGCGGACCGAGAAAGATTCGAGAGGGAAAGAGCAAGGTTGGATATCTGTGGGTGGTTTGTATTGGCCGGTTTGGGACTAGCCGCAGGTGAGGTGGAGACCTGCTGTTTGGTGGAGGCGGGCCCGTGGGGATTTTCACAAGCAGGCCCGTGTTTTTTTAATGCCAAATATTGGCGGATGGCGGACAGGTACAAGCGGAAAAGAGATAAAACCTTGGGATCGGTCCAGTCGTCTTGTTTTTTCAGTTCATGGCTGAGTTTCTCAATGAGGGCGGTGAGATCTTGGGCGATTTTGACGTCGAAGGCGGGAGCGGGCGCAGGCATGGGAGAGTCCTCTATCTCCAATTGAAATCGGGTGCCAGGCAAAGTGCCTCTATAAATAAAGAAAAAAACGCAAAAAAAGAGGATTAATTTGTGGGTAAATGAATGGCGGCCGGGGTTGTATTGTGCCGAGGGGTGGATTATGGCCCAGGGTTGGATTATGCCCAGGGTTGGATTTCGCGCCCAGGGTTGAAACCCTGGGCTGTTGTAATGGCGGCCCCTTGAAAGGGGCGCAGGAGGCAAGAAGGGGGGAGGGATGCGGAATTCGAGAAGGGAAAGCAGCAAGAAAGTTTTTGGGGTGGGCTACGCTGCGCTTTGAGCCCACCCTGCAGGGTTCTCGCTCCGGGTTAGGCCCGGGCCGCGCCGTGGGCGCTAGAAAGACAGGCCCGCAATCCGGTTAAATCTTCATCCCGAAAACTCAACAGAATCCTGGGATTCTCTCAGGCTACTTTAGGGTAGACCTCGCGGACGGCGGTGATGATTTGCTGGTTGATGGCATCGGTATATTTCGGGCCGACGCGGATGAGGACAAACCGGTCGAAAACATCCAAAGTTTGGCGGCAGCATTCCGGCCCGTACTGGATGGCTTTGCCTTCCGGCGAGTTGAAAGAAGGCCAGTTCGGATGCCGGGCCTGTTTTTTGATGACCGATTCCTGGATGGGCAGCAATACGGAACCGATCAAAGTGGCTGCCGGGACATTCCATTTCCGCAGTTCCTTAATACACCGGTCGCGGGCTTCCTTGTTTTTCATTGCGAAACTGACCGCGTAGCCGATGTCTCCGTCAGGATCCGGTTGCTTTCTCCAGTGCAGGCCGGGGAGATCCTGGATTCCCTCGGCGATGGCCTGGGCGTTGCGCCGCTGGTCTTGGATCATGGTGTCCAGTTTGGTCAGTTGCGCGTCCAGCACGCCGCCGGTGAATTCATTCAGGCGGAAGTTTTGGCCGCCTTCGCTGCTGGACAGGACGGAACCGGTCCGTTTCTCGAAGATTTCGCGGAAGATGCCCACGTCATGGTAGCGGACGGCGCGTTCGTAAATCATGGGATTGCTAGTGACCACCGCGCCGCCTTCGCCCGAACTGATCATTTTGTTGATCTGGAAACTGTAAATTCCCACATCGCCCAATGTCCCCAGTTTTTTTCCCTTGTACGAGCCGCCGACCGCCTGGGCAGCGTCTTCCAGAACGGCGATGTTGTGCTTCCGGGCGATATCGAGGATCGGATCCAGGTCACACGGGCCGCCCATGAGGTGAACGGCCAGCACCGCTTTGGTGCGCGGGGTGATTTTGCGCTCGAAATCGCGGGGGTCGAGGTTAAAGGTTTCGTCGATATCCGCAAAGACCGGCAACGCGCCGGCGCACAGCACGCAGGTGTAATCGGACCACCAGCTGTAGGCGGGGACGATGACCTCATCTCCTGGCCCGACGCCCAACCCCGCCATGGCGCAATCCAGAGCGGCGGTGCCCGAAGTGACCGCCAGGGCGTAGGGAACGCCCATGTATTGCGCGAAGGCTTCCTCGAAATGCTTGGTCTTGACGGGCGTGCCCGGCCCCCAGAAGCGGAAGGGCGATCCTTCCTTGAGCACATCGTTCAGCGCGTCCTTTTCCTTGTCGTCGTAATACAGGGAGGAGACATAACCCGGATCGATGGGCAGGAGGTTGGCCGCGGCGATGGCGTCCGGGGAAACCGGTTCGGCCAACACATTGCCAAGCGTGGCGGTGGAGTACGCGGCCAGCCCGGTGGCCAAAAAGCCCCGACGGGTGACGGAATTGGTTGAAAGAAAAGGTTTCTCGCTCATGGCCCCATTGTTCCCCATTCGGTTGAAATGTGTGAGACTCCATCGGGATCCATGGTAGAAGAACCGCGGAGAATTTCAACTCATAGTGGGGGATTCGGGATAGAATCCCCGGATGGAAGGGTCATGGGGAGAGGCTGGAGGGTAAAGTTCCTGGGGAGCCTAGGTAAATTGGGGAGGCCGGATTCAGCCGGAGTCTTGTCCTCCCAGGAAGAACCTTGTTACGTTGCTCAGAATCCAGGAAGTCTGAAAAGCGCGGGGCGTTGCTATTGTTCCCTCACCCAGAGGGAGAGGGAGTGGGATTTGGCGCTCTCCCAGGTGGGAGAGGGAGTGGAGTTTGGCGCTCTCCCAGATGGGAGGGGGAGTGGTGTTTGGCGCCATCTCTCCGAGGGAGAAAGAATCGTTGCGTAGTGCCATCTATCCATGCGTGTTGTTCAGCTATACTCCTGTCCCGAATAAAGCACGATTCCAAAACGCGTTTCGGCGTAGGCGGAAAACAGTGTTGTTCAGCTATACTCCTATCCCGAATAAAGCACTGTGATCCGTGTGCATTCGGGTAAATGGATCCCTTTACATAATCCCGCAATCCAGCCCAGAGGAAGGAGGAATCGGGAGTGGGTTTCAAGTAGTTTCGATTGGATTCAATCATCCCCAAGGGAGAAAGAGAACGCACTGATTGGAGGCACCCACAAAAATCCCATCCGGGAGAGATGGGATTTTTGTGTTATCAGCGGATTCTGTCGTCCCACGCGGGGGGCAAACGGTTTCACTTTTTGGGTCGTGTATGGGACGAGGGGAGGACCTGCGAAGAGGGCCAGAGTTGGGAAGAAGGCCATTGTTCGGTGGTGATGTTCCAAGGCACGCGCGCCCGCTGCCGCAGTACATGGGCGGTCACGCCAGCGGACGAGCCGCCTCCGGCGGCGAAATCCAGGCCGCCCGCGTGTTGAAGCACCTCCTGGAATTCCTCGCTGACCATGGACCATTCTTGATCGGTCAACGTACTTGGTTCACGGGGAGGCAAAGTCACCTGGTTGGAGCGGGCCAGAGAACGGAACTTGCCGTCCGGCCCTTTGAGGCCCAGTTCGAAACCGTAGGTTTTGCTGTGGGGTAAATTCAAATACCAATTATACGCATCCAGAAGAATGGGGATCTCTTTTTCGAGTTGGTTGTTTTCATCATAAACCCGCAGGCAGGGATCGGCGATATCGAAGAACCATTCCCCTTCCTCGGAACGGATGGTGTTGCGGGTTTCTTCCGATATTTCCCAATACAGGCAAACCCAATGGGGGTCCCGCGGCATGGCGCGCAGGACGGTTACACCGTACTGGCTGGGAAGTTCAGGACCTTCCTCTCCTTCCCAGACCGGGGCCGGCTCCACCACGGGAGCCGCAGGCGCGGGCACTCCGGAAGAGATGGATTGGGAATCCGGGGCGGCTTGCGAGGAGGGAACCGGTTGCGTGGAGGGGGTGGGGGGAACCTCCGGAGTTTCCGGTCTGGGCGCGGCCGAGGGGATCTTTTGCAGCGACGCCGCTTGCTTGGCCGGTTCGGGTTTGATGAATTGTTCCATAATGGGTTTGATTTCCTCCGGGCGATCCGAGAGTGCTTCCACTAGATCCTGCTTGGTCATAGAGCTTCTACCCGTGATTCCAATGGATTGAGCGATCCGGTACAGGGCCGATTTGGTCAATTCGGCTAGTTCCCGGATGAGGGAGTTGGTATTCGGTGTATTGTTTGGCGTTGTCATAAGCCTCTCTCTCTTTCGTCACGCAATGGAATGCTTGGGTCAGAAATGAGGGAAATCTGGATGCAGATCAAGTATGGTATAGATGTCATTATACCTCTGCAATCCATATACCAGAAGGTGAGAATTCCCGATTTGGGTAACATTTTCTGAAAAAAGATGATAAATCGAGAGATTGAATTCCGATTGTGTTGATTTTTAATCAAGGCACTGAACAGATTGTACCAAAAAAGATATGCCAAAAAGCACAGCGAGAATCTCCTGTGGATCTATTGTAATCCTATCGAGTCTATCGAATTTTAATATTGAATTCCTTTGTCTGGAATCCGTGCGCATCCTTGTCTGTGGAAAGTCCTTCGGGTATATTCCGACGGGTGTCTTGGGGACGTTAGACCATAGAATCCGGCGGACCGGAACGTCGGGATTCCACGGGGACGGAACGGTTTGACTTCACGGTGACGTATTTTGGAATACATGCATCCTGCCGGTGGAGGCGGGCCTCTCCGGGAAGGGGATCGAGCGTGCAAGGCGATGAGCTTTTATCATTATCTTCTCCTCTTTTTTCAAGGATTTTTATTTTCTGTTATTCTCACGCCCATCATGCGTTATCTCGCTCCCCGATGGGGATTTCTTGACCAACCCGGTGAACGGAAGGTCCATAACAATCCCAAACCCCTGCTGGGGGGAGCGGCGATTTTTTTGTCGTTTATCCTTTTGGTCGGGATTGATCTGGCTGTATTGCGGTGGATTTTCGTGCAAGATTTCCGCGGATCGGGTTGGCTGGCCGATCAGTTGAACCTGCTGGCCTGGAACGCGGCGGGGGCCAGCCGGGTGACCCAGCAATTATTGGGCTTGCTGGGCGGGGGAACTTTGCTGTTCCTGGTAGGGCTGGTGGATGACCGGATCGGATTGAAGCCATCCGTCAAACTTATCGCGCAGACCCTGGCTGCCGTGATTTTATATTTCGCCAACGTGCAAATCGCCTTGTTTATCAATCACCCCGTCATTAATTTTCTGATCACGCTTTCCTGGATCGTGCTGATTACCAATTCATTTAACTTGTTGGACAACATGGACGGCCTCTCGGGAGGGGTGGCCATGATTTGTTTGATTCTGATCGGGATCTCCACGCAGTTGGTCAACAAGCAGATCTTCATGACCTCGGCGTCGTTCGCCCTGGCGGGGTGTATTTCCGGTTTTCTCCGGTACAATCTCCATCCTTCCTCGATTTTCATGGGTGACGCGGGTTCGTTATTTATTGGTTTTACGGTGGCCGCCCTCACCATCCAAGCCACATATTATCAATATGGGACTGAAACCGCGACCGCGTGGGCGGTGGTGATGCCGTTCGTGATCCTGGCGGTGCCCATATTCGACACGCTGTCGGTCATTTTCATCCGGTTGCGCAATCATAAACCAATTTTCGTGGGAGATAAGAACCATTTTTCGCATCGTCTGGTGGCGCTGGGCATGAGCCAACGGCGGGCGGTGTTTTTCATTCACCTGATCACGTTATGCGAGGGCAGCGCGGCCTTGATACTGGCCGTCATCAGCGAATCGTTTGGCGCGTATATCGTGTTGACGCAGACGGTGCTGTTCTTCATCATCATCGCCATGCTGGAACGGGTGCGGAATCATTCCCAACCTTCTTCCTGACTTTCATCCCGGGAAGGGGGAACCCGCTGGCGGAGCCATTCCCAAAAAATGATGCGGAAGAGCAGGATGACCACCGCGAAGATCAAGGTGTTTTTCAGGAAATAAAACGGGACCGGATTTTCCAGCCGGATTTCACCGAAGAGAACATACTCGGTTCCGTTCAACAGGTAGAGCAGCCCCATCAACAAGCCCAAGTAAAAGACATGGGATTCGTAGGCGGACCAACGGGACAACTGCAGGGCCCGGTACAGGATGGCGGCGGAAAAAAGAGTGAACAGCAAGGCGATCAAGGAATAGACCACCAATCCCAGGTTGTTGCGGAGATGGGTAAATCCCAGGGGATTCAAATTGAACACCACCGTGGTTTCCAGATAAATACCGAATAGAAAGGCAATGACGATCGCGAGGATCGCGGAAGTCTTAATGAACGGCGACTTCCATAAATCCCTATCGCTTCTTGAATCATCCGGTGGAGAGATCGAGGGTTGTTCCATGACGGATTATCATACTAAGAATCGGTTGGGGAGCAAAGAAACCGGCGCCGGGATATTGAAAATAATGAGCGCTGGATTTTATCAACCGGCCGGGCCGTTTACAGCGATTCGGGGGCTCGCCTAGAATGAGGGGCCGGCGGTCGTACCGGGGGGACGGGAGCCCATCCCATTCCCGGTTATTCCGGTCAGGGAAAGGTTTCATATGCGGATTCTGGTTACCAATGTCGGCAGCACTTCGCTGAAGTACAACCTCTATGATTTTCCCCGGGAACAATCCCTCGCATCGGGGCGGGTGGAGCGGATCGGTTCGGGGAAGGGGACGGCGGCCTGGAATCATGGCGGTCACCCAGGGAGCGTGGAGCAGGCTTTTGCCAGCCATCGCGAGGCCATCGAGTTCATCCTGGAGAAATTGAAGGACCATGTCCTTGCCACCCTGGATGCCCTGGATTGCGTGGCTTTCAAGACCGTCATCGCCAAGGGGTACGTGGGGTGTGAGTGGCTGGATGAAACCGTCTTGCGAGCCATGCAGGACTATGTTTTCCTGGCGCCCGCGCACAATCCCCCGTACATCAAGGCTATCCGGTTGTTCCGGGAGATTTTGCCCGATACGCCGCTGATCGGCCTGTTCGAGCCGGCCTTTCACCTTACCATGCCGGACTACGCCCGGGTGTATCCAATCCCCAAGGCTTGGCGGGAAAAGCACCGGATCCAGCGCTATGGATTTCATGGCGCGTCGCACCGCTATATTTCCGAACGCCTGCCCCAGCTCATGAACCGGCCCAAGGAAGCGCTCAACCTCATCACCTGCCATCTGGGCGGGAGTTCGTCGCTGTGCGCCATCGCCGGGGGGAAATCCATGGATACATCCTTGGGGTTCACGCCCCAGACGGGGATTTTTCATGGCTCGCGGATCGGGGATTTTGATCCCTTCGCGGTGCTGTTTTTGATGCGGGAAGAAGGGTATACCATTGACGCAATGGTGGAGGAATTAACCCGCAAGAGCGGGCTGTTGGGCCTGTCGGGGGTGTCGGAAGACATGCGGGATATCGAGGCGGCGATGGACGCGGGAAATCCGGACGCGGCCCTTGCGTTTCAATCGTTTTGCTACCATATAAAGAAATATATCGGCGCATACACGGCGGTGTTGGGCCGCGTGGACGCGCTGGCCTTTGCCGGGGGCATCGGCGAGCGCGGGGTGCGGGTGCGGGAGGAGGTCTGCCGGGGATTGGAGCATTTGGGCATCCGCCTTGATCCCCAGAAAAACGCGGCCTGTTCTGCCACAGAAATGGATCTAACCGCCCCGGAGGCTTCGGTGGCTGTGTGGGTGGTTCCCACAAACGAAGAACTGATCGTCGCGCGGGCGGCGTATGAGAAACTGGAATCCGCGGACGCGGCGGCCAATCCGTAACGTGAAACAATTTTGCCAATCAGAAACCCGTCCGTGCGGAGAAGCGCCCGAGGGGGTGCGATTCGGTCTATGAACTATCGGGAAGGAAGACAATCGTGCGAGGCAATGGAGGCAGGACATTGAAAGTTTTCTCCGGGTTGTCCAACCGCCCCTTGGCGGAAGAGATTTGTTCGTACATGGACATCCCGCTCGGAAAGGTGGAAATTATTGAATTCAAGAACGAAAACCTGTTCGTGCGGATCGGGGAAAACGTGCGCGAATGCGACGTGTTCATCATTCAAACGTCCACCTCGCCGGTGAATACCCGCATCATGGAATTGCTCTTGATGATCGACGCCATGAAGCATGCCTCGGCCGCGCGGGTCACCGCCGTGCTGCCCTATTTTCCCTATGTCCGTTCCGACAAGAAAGACCAGCCCCGGATTTCCATCGCCGCCCGGCTGATGGTGGATCTGATCGAGGCCGCGGGGGCGGACCGGGTGTTGACCATGAACCTGCACTCGTTCCAGATTCAGGGGTTTTTCCGTATTCCCACCGATCACCTGCTGGCCACGCCCGTGCTGGTGGATTATTTCAAGAACACGGACATCTCCAACTCGGTGGTGGTCGCGCCCGACGCGGGCAGCGCCAAGCGGGCGGAAAAGTATGCCCGGCTGCTGAACCTGCCGTTGGCCATCGTCGACAAACGGCGCATCGGCAACAAGGACACGGCGGTGGTCAAGCACATCATCGGGGATGTGAAGGGGAAGCGGGCGATCATCTTCGACGATGAGATCAGCACCGGCGGATCGCTGATCAACACGGCGGAGACGCTGGAAGAGCAAGGCGTGACCGACATCCGCGCCAGCGTGGTGCACCCGGTGCTGTGCGGCGACGCCGTGGAGCGGATTCAGAAATCCAACATCAGCGAAGTGATTGTTACCAACACCATCCCGGTCGAAGGCCCCAAAAAGATTGACAAGATCAAGGTGTTGTCGGTGGGCAAGATGTTTGCCAAGGCCATCCGCCGGATTCACAACGGCGAATCGGTGAGTGTGTTGTTTACGCCGTTCGAGGATTTCAAATAATCTCCCTCATAATCTCCCTCAACGCGCCGTCAATTCCTTCATCTTCGTGTACACGGCGGGATCGTCCGCCGCCCCGTGGAATTCGAAGGGAACGTATTGGTTCCATTCCTTGTGCATGAAACCCCACGACGCGCCATTTTGGACGGATAATTCCGCCGCCCGCGCCGCCTCTTCCCCGGTCTTGTCATCCTCGTTGCAGACGATCGGCTTGCCGTACTTTTTCAGGGCTTGAACGCGTGGAGGGATTTCATCAAGAGACACGCCGTTGAAATGGATCAGGATGAAATCCGCCGCCTCCGCTACGGCTTCCGGAAATCTTCCATCGCCGATGCCGCTGGTCGAAACCAGCAACGCCGGCCAAGTTTGTTTCGCCAGGCGGATCAGTTCCGCCTCTCCTTCCGGTGATTGAAGAATCGCGTGATCAAAGCCGCTGTGGGGGAACTCGTTGGCGATTTCCAGCAGGACGTGCGTGAAACCTTGGGAGCGGAGCCAGTTTACGGTTTCCATCACTGCCCGGCGGACAGCGGCCTCGTCGCGGAGAATCTGGTCTTGGCGCTGATAGAAGCATCCCAGGATCACCGCGCAGCCGTGGCGGCCGCAGGCGTCGATTACCCGTTTGACTCGTTGAAGATACGTTTCGTCCAGCGTTCCATCCGGATGAAACGCGGAATTGACCGCGCCTTCGTAGCCCGGCATGCCGCCCTGGAGGTTGAGGGTAAACGCACGAACCCCGTGCGCGGCGTAATCGGGGATTTGCTGAATAAACTGGTTCGTATTTTTATCGGGATCGAAATCGGGCTTGTTTTTGTCTTCGAAGGTCGAATTGACCATGCGGACGTTCATCAGCAGCCCTTCGGCCGGCGTTCCCGGATAGGTGATGGATCCGTTCAAGTGCCAGCTTCCATCCTGAATCGATATCTTGGCTGCCTTTCCGGTCTGCCCGGATCGATCATCCGTGAGGGTGAAGAAGGCCTGCCGGGCGGAGAAGCAATCATTGCCGGAGAAAACCAGCCAGGCGGAGCGGCCGTCGTGGCTCATCCATTTCGGGGGAAACGAGCCGGTTTCGCCGGGGCCGGTATCCCATAACTCGGTGAAATAGGCCGTGGTCCAGGGGCCCCAGGGTTCGGGAGCGTCGAAGATGGCGAAGCCGCCTTCGAACCGGGGGTTTTCGCCTGGGAGGATCTGGCACCATAAGTAGCGTTTTAAAGCCGGATTGTAACTGATTCCGGAGCGGTAGCAGCGGCGGTAATGTTCAAAGACACCGCCGCGTTTGCGGATGTCTGCAGTCCAGACTGGATGGCCGTTTTCATCGAGACGTTGGAAGAACTCATAGGCGGACCGGTCCCGCAGGCGGTCCTTGGGGACGCGGGCCATCACCATGCGGTCCGCGGCTTCGTAGGCGCTGCCGCTCTCCGGCGAGTAGATGTAGACATACTCATCCCGCGCGCCGTCGTAGTTTTTGCCATAATTCAAAAACGTGGGACAACCGAAACTTTCGGTGAAGCGCCAATCGCACCATTGCCAGGTCCGCGCGTGATCGTCCGACCAGGCCAATTGCGCATTGCCGGCGTTGCGCGCCCAGAGGTACAAGATCCCGTCCATCATCAGCAGGCCGCTGGCTTTTTTGCCCCGCGGCCCATCGCCACGTTGTTCGCCGGTTTCGGACCGGATATTGGTTCCCTGGATCTCCGGAGGAATACCGGACACGCGGGCGAAACCGAGACTCAGTTTTTCGGAGAGGAAGGGTTCGAATCCGTTGCCATCCCCGTAAGCGGTGTAAAGTCCGCCATCATCCGCCCAAGTGAGGGGCCAGTTGTCGCTGCCGGTGGCCAAGCGGATGATCGAGGAGACGGGCGCCCAGGAGACCTCGCGGATTACCGGGCTGGGGGGATAAGGTTTCTTTACGGAATCCACGATGAGCCGCACGGCTCGGTTGGTCTGGGTGTCCGGATTGCCGGGGGAGTCGTCGTGATCCTCAACAGACGTATCGTTCCAGGAGACAACTAAATCCAGGCTGGGGAAAATCCAGACCGCCCGCTTGCCGCCGTGGCCGCTGGCCACGAAGGTATCGGGCGGCGCGGCGGGAAACAAGCGGCGGCCTTGCTTGTCAGTTTTGTTCAACCACCAGTTGAAACTGTAAAAGCCGGGGCCGATCGGCGTGATGTTTTTGCCTCCGCCGATGGAACGTTGGCCGGGAAGCATATCGGCTTCGCGGCCGCTGACGGGCGGCATGTCCACGGGAACCGGGTTGTGGAGCATGAGATCGATGTATTTTTTTTCCAGAATTTGCTGACCGCGCCAATGGCCCCGATTGAGTATCCAGAGGCCGTAACGGGCGAAATCGCGGACCGACAGCGCCAGGCGGCCGGGACGGTTTTGGGGGCCGAACGCGTCGAAGGTGTAGGAATCCTGAAACTGGAGAGGCTGGGCGATGTATTGCGTAAGCACCTCCGTGCCGGGCTGCTGAAACACCTTGTCCATCAGCGTATCGTAATAGAGTGCGAGAGCGAAATCGTTATACGCCCACGCCGTGCCCGGAGGTTCCGCCCAGCCATAGGCGGCGGTTTGTGAGGCGAGATGCCGCCAGGTTATGGCCGCGTCCTTGCCTTGGTTGATTTCCTTCAGCCGCGGTTCCCATTTTGCGACCGGCTCATCGGGGCTGGCGAGTTTCCCCTCCTGCAACGCGAAACACAGTAGGGTGCTTAAAACGGGTTTGAAGGCGGAGGCCACCTCTTCGCTGAAGGCTGGATCCCCCCAGGCATAGACCATATACCCATACCGGACTACACAGCCGCGCCCGCCCACCAGATCCCGCAAGGCATCCAGCTTTTCGGCATCGAGACCGGCCGCGGCCGGATCCAGAGTCTGCCATTCTTCCCCGGGGAAGACGAGAGGGATTTCGCCGGCTTGGCTTGATTGGCACAGGGCATGTGAGAAAAGGAGAAGGGGGGATAAGAAAAAGAAAAGATATTGCACGGTTAGAAACCTCCTCGATTGAATTTCCGCAAGAACACGATAAAGAGAATGCAATGTGATTCATCCGGGCAGTGCGTAGCTGACCAGGTTAAATCGATTCCCATCACTCCGGGATGAGGGCGGAAACCAAATTTAATCCTAAAAAAATTCCTTTACCCCGATCCATTCCCGAGAGGGAAATGCATCACTTAATGTTCCCATCCTTACGCTTACTACGAATCAAGTACAGAGAAAGATCGGTCTTTGGGTAAATATTAAATAGTTCCTTGTCTCCTTTCTCGGAGAAAGTTCGGATCTTTGGTGAAGCGCGGATTTATATTTATTTTATTTCTGAAACTGCCGCCACATTTATGACCGTGCAAGAAAAAGGTCATCAGACCATAGGCTACAACAATGAACCCGCCCCGGGGGGAGACGCGCATCATTGCGCCGAGTTCACACCATCCGGGAGGGAAGAAGCTTCGCAAGGCAATTGGCCCCAGGGGAGTTTGGCTTATAATCCCCACAATAACCTATAGGTCTCCAGCATGGGGGGAGCATACGGGTGTCCAGCGTGGCGATGAATGCGAAGATCGATCTCTTGATGGAGGGGCACAGCCTTCTGCCGCCCCGGACCGGAATCGGCCGTTCCACCGCGATATTATTGCGCCAGCTGGCTTTGTGTGCCGAAATAGGGCGGGTGGGTATTTTCCTCTCCATTTTTCCTTTCGGGGGCCATTGGCGGTCTTCGGTTCGGGCGGTTCAGGAATTGGGTGTGGAGGTTCAAGTTCACCGGATTCCCTTGCCGTACGGTGTGTTGATGCGGCTCTGGAAGTGGATGGAACGGCCGCGGGTGGACCGCTGGATCGGTGGGATCGGCCTGGTCCACGGCCCGGCCAACGTCTTGCCCGCGCGGATGTCGGTTCCCGCCGTAGTGACCGTACATGACTTGAGCCTGTTGGAGCATCCGGAATGGTATCCGCGGCGGTCGCGGCCTTTTCAATCCCAGATCCGGCGGAGCCTCCAGGGCGCGGACGGGGTGATCACGCCCAGCGGAGCAGTCCGCGAGGCAGTGCTCCGTCTGCGGCCGGCGCTGGAAGGCCGCGTGTGGGTGGTGCCGCATGGCATCGACGGCGGCTTCGCGCCGATTTCCGAGGAGGAGAAGGCGGCTACGCGGCGGGATGTGCTCGCGATCGATGGCCCCTACCTGTTATGGAGCGGCGAGATCAATCCCCGGAAGAACATCCCGGCCTTGTTTGTTTGCCTCTCCGCTCTGAAGCAGGGGAATTTCCCCCATCTGCGGTTGGTGCTTACGGGGACGGCCGGGTATCAGGGGCAGGCGATCTTGCGGCAAGCGGAGGAACTGGGATTGCGGGTGGCGCGCTGGCTGGATGATCCGGGATTCGCGGAGGCGGATGTGCTCTTGGTGGAATACGCGCCGGAGGAAGTGTTGCGATTGATTTATGCCGCCGCCGAAGTGTTGGTGTTTCCCTCCTGGGATGAAGGATTCGGATTTCCTGTTTTGGAGGCGATGGCCGCCGGTGTGCCGGTGGTTTGCTCGTCGAGGGGAGCGTTAGGGGAGACGGCGGGTGATGCGGCATTGATGGCGGACCCCCGTGAAGGCCCCGGGGCGTTTGTTCAACCGGTGCGGCGGCTGTTGGACAATCCCGGCGAATATCAACGGTTGCGGAGAGCCGGCCTGGAGCGGGTCAAGCAGTTTCCGGTGAAGCGCATGGCGGAGCGGACTGTCCAGGTCTATCAACAGGTTATAGCCGCGCGTGGCGGATGACCGCCTCGCAGACGGTCTGAATGTCTTTCGCGTTCATTCCAGGATAAAAAGGCAGGGTGACCTGGCGCGCGGAAATGGATTCGGTAATGGGGCATTGGCAATCTTCCCCGTCCAGGTACTCCTGGTAGACCTGAAAGCGGTGGATGGGGGGATAGTGGATGGAGGTTTGAATGCCTTCTTCCTTCAAGGCGTGGATGAATTGATTCCGGTTGATTCCCTCCATCAGGGCGATGGGGAAGATATGATAGCCGGTCACGTCTTCCAGGCGGTCCAGAAAAGGAATCGTGATTTCATCGAGAGGCGCGAGGTATTCGACATAGGTTTGGTAGATTTCGTTGCGGATTTCGAGATTCCGGGTCAACCGTTCCAATTGGCTGCGTCCCAGAGCGCTGCGGATTTCATCGATGCGGTAGTTGAGTCCGATGGTGTGGACATCGTACGAATTGGCCCGGCCTTGATAGCGGTCCAAGGTGAGAGAGGTCATGCCATGCGAACGCAACAGGCGCAGACGTTCGGCGAGGGCATCCTGCTGGGTGGTGATCATCCCGCCTTCGCCGGTGGTCATATTTTTATTGCTGAAGAAGCTGAAACAACCCGCATCGCCGAAACAGCCGCAGGTGATGCCGTCTTGCTTGGAGATCAAGGCATGGGCGCAATCCTCGATGACTGCCAGGTTGTGCCGGCGGGCGGTGGCGAGGATGGCCTCCATGTGGCAGGGAAAGCCGGCGTAATGAACCACCATGACCGCGCGGGAGCGGGGCGTGATTTTGGCCTCCAGGTCTTCGGGAGAAATCGTCCAGTCGGTTTCCCCGGCAATATCCACGAACACCGGGTCCGCCCCCACCGCCCTGATCACATTGGCACACGCGACGAAGGTGAACGAGGGCAGCAGGACTTCATCTCCCGGGCCGATTTCCAAGGCCAGCAAGGCTAGATGGAGCGCCGCCGTGCCGCTGGAGACCGCGAACGCGTGACGGGCTCCGGTTTTTTCCTTGAAGGCCGATTCGAACCGCTGGGTTTCTTCCCCCATGGTCAACCAGCGGTTGCGCAGCGGGCGCAGGACGGCAATGACATCATCATCGGTGAGTTCGAGTTCAAAGAGTGGAATCTTCCAGAGCGGCATGATAGCAAGTCCTGTTCGTTTGGCTGGATCCCCCCCGTGGCGTGCTGGTCATCTTACACCGTATAATGCCCGGATTTATAGAAATCGGAATGTTCCTGGATGAATTTAATCACCTTTCGCAGTCCGTCGTCCAGTTCCACCTGAGGATTCCAGCGCAACAACTCGCGGGCTTTGCGGTTGTCGCTGAGCAATTGCATGACCTCGCTTTTTTCCGGCCGCACGCGCTGTTCCTCCGAGACAATCTCTTTCTGAATCCCCGTCAGTTCAGAAATTTTCCGGGCCAGATCACCGATGGCGATGGTTTTGCCCACACCCAGATTGATCGTTTCGCCTTCCACCCCGTCCGCTGTGGCTGCGGCAATGAAACCAGCCACGGTGTCGCTGACATAAGTCAGATCGCGCGTGGGAGTCAATGATCCCAGGCGGACACAAGGCGCGGCGGACAGCATTTGGGTGACGATGGTGGGGATGATGGCGCGGGCCGATTGCCGGGGGCCGTAGGTATTAAAGGGGCGGATAATCACGCCGGGAAAATCGAACGAGAGGCAGTAGCTTTCGACCGCCTTGTCCGCGCTGATCTTGGAGGCTGAGTACGGTGATTGGGCCTGGAGGGGATGGTCTTCGGAAATAGGGACCGTGCGGGCGGTGCCATAGCATTCACTGGTGGAGGTGTGGATCATGCGGGCGACGCCCTCTTGGCGGCACGCTTCGAGGATATTCAACGTCCCCAGTACGTTGGTCTGGAAATAGGCGGTGGGGGCCACATACGAGTAGGGAATGGCGATGAGCGCGGCGAGGTGAAACACCACGTCCCGCCCCCGGACCGCTTGCCGCATGAAGTGCGGGTCGGTGACATCGCCCGCCAGCACCTCGACGGCGTCCAGCGTTTCCCGGGGGAGAAATTCCAGGTTGCTCCAATGGGGGCGCGCGTCGTAGTGAATCAAAGCGGTGACCTTGCCGCAGAGGGGCACGAGGGCTTCCACCAGATGCGAGGCGATGAACCCCCCCGCGCCGGTCACCAGGACGTGGGATTGACTCAAGGATCGGCTTGATTTCATACCATACACTCCAGTTGAATCCGGAAGAGAAACCGTGTCGCGTTGTAGCCTTCTCCTCCGCAGCAGATTTTGCTCCGGAAAAACCGGATTTTGATGCCGGAATCTCAAACGATCCTCCCCCGATTGGAGTAAAAAAAACGCGGCAAGACTTTGTCTGCTTGGTGCTTCGGGGAATTCTCCCAACCACCTTTTCTGCCTTATGTCGGGCTATAGGTTATTCGAAATACGTATAGAAACAAGAATAGGGCCACGGCCGCGCCCATGGTCCTGGATTTTTTTTCGGGAACGTTCCACACCCAGACGGCGGCTATCAACATCAAGAATTCGATCCCGATCAAGTCAGGGATAAACACTTTCTTGACCGCCGGCGTAAACCGGTCCCAAAAGCCGATCTCCTCCGATGACACCACGATGGTCCCCGTCGCGGTGGTAATCGTTTCGGTGGCGGAGGCGATATAGGAGCGCAGGGTGTTCGCGATGGCCCCCGGTGTCTCGAGGAGGGCGCCGGCAGTGGCATACGTCACATTGGGCGCGGGCGGCCAGGTGTAGGAAAGGAACGGATACAACCAGGGAATGAAGCCGATATCGCCGAACAAATGCAGAATATGCCCCACCGCCCAGCCCAATCCCCATTCCTTGTTGACGAATTTCCAAAACAGGAACGAAATTACGGCCACGGAAAGCAAGGTATGGGCCCAACACCGACCATAGGGCGCGACCGGGATGACATCCGCCAAAATTTTATCGATCACGTCTGGAACGAACGTGCCCAGCAGGACCGGCGTCAAAGGAGTGGAGGACAAACGGCTTCCCACTAGTCCTAGCGCGAGATGACCAGGGATCGGATACATATGTTTGCATCAAGACTAAAATAAAACCATTCCGTGCCGGACGGATGGACCTGGAGCGTACGATTCAACGCCAGATTTTTTCCCATTGTGATGCCAAATCGCGTTTTGTTAAACCGGCAGAAGCCAGATCGGGGGAATCCGGTTTGCATGATTGTCCGATGAGGGAGGCCAGAGGATGGGATGGAGTGGACCCTGTACTCCGAAGAGATGCCGGCAACCAATCCCTTATGGACTCGATCCTACTAAGTACGCGATGACGTTGAATGAATGAGTTTCGTCCTTTCGGGGTTTCTATCACCCTCCCCCTTTTCCAGCGGAAGGGGAAATTGTTTGGTATTTCTTATCTGGTCCTTATCCATGAATCAAGCGCGGAGAAACTTCTGCTTTTGGGTATGTTGTTTGATATGGATGATCGCGCCGAGAGGGGGAAAGGTATGGCCTTTGCCGGAAGATCCTCAATTGAGACCGGCGGGATGTCGTTCCAGGATGGAGAAGGCCGGCTGGCCGCTTTCTGAACGTTGCCAGGTTTGAATGCCCGCGGCCAGGTAGTGGAACGCCTCAGGGAAAGTGGGACACGCCCCGAAGGAGATCACCGGATTCTGATCGGCGTCGCGCAGGATCAGCTCGGTGGCCCCATCCTTGCGAGTCATGAGTCCGGATTGTTCCACACCATTGGGATTCATGAAGACCAGGCTGGGGCCTTGTTCAGCGAGACCAAACACCCCCCGCCTCATGCCGCGGTTGTCGTACACATGCACCGCGGATTCGTTGTTGTATACGGACAAGGCGATGCGGTGGAAACCACTTTTATCGTATAGCGTGAGGAGAGTGGAATCGGCATCGGTGCTGAGTTGGGCGCGGACCACGCCCCGGGCATCTTGAACCCGGAAAGATTGCGCGTACACGGCTTTGCGGGGGATGATGTTCATGCCGAACATTTCGCAGAGGCCGATGGAGAGAAACGTCACAGAACAAAAAAACGTGAAAATCCCCAGCCGCCACAAATGGCGGTTTTTGCGTTCCAGGGCTTCCAAACGGTTGAAAACGTATTCGGTGGTGAGCCGATGGGGATCGTGGGAGATTCGGTTCATGGTACCCTCGCTTTTCGGAATATATTGATCGCCACGGCAAGAGGCCGCCAGGGCGTATTCATTTATCTATACGCCCTGAAAGGCGGTTTTGTTGTGCTACAGAGTGAATTTACTTGGATATTTTGCCCCCTGGGATTCAGGCCGGCCTTCGTGGATACACGCGCCGGTCAAATAATTCGGTTAAAAATGGTGAGCGAAGTTCTGGTTTTTTATGATTCAATCCATTCATTTTTAAGATGATACGTAATGGGAGACTTGATATCAGAAGAAGATAGCGCGGAGGGCAGGGTTTGTCAGAAATAAGGAGGTAAAAAAGTTGGAGAGGTGCGGGACCCAAGGCGAGTTCTCGAGTGGAACACATTGAAAATGTTTGTGTTAATTTAATGTTATTTAAAATGAGGGCGAGGGGATACCTTGCGCTTGTTTTTTTAGACGTCCATCCGCAGGAAAGATCAACAAACAACCGATTGTATATTAAATCGGTTCCCTTCTGCTTATCGTCCCGCGAAATGGGATTCAGCGAAAAAAATCATAATAAGAGGCTGTGTAATGGCATCCCTGAGAAGTCCTATGGATTTAGTGGGTTAAGCGAAAAAGCGACGGAAATATGGTGAACATTTGAGCACATAACTTGTTCTTGAAATGGAACTTAGGTCGTATTTTTTCAATAAAATCCGCTTGAATCCATTTAGTAAACATGATAGGATCCCTGGCGTGGGGAAATTTCCCAAATTTACCCAATTTTTCCCAAACAAAGCGATGAAGCACACGTAGATGAACTATGAACGGCGAGACGTCCGGCAACGTGGAGCATGGCCCTAATAAGCGTTCGGCTGTCTTGCCGGAGAGCGTCAGATTAAAGGGGACACATGAACGGTCGATCGATTCAAAGGCTCGCATTGGATTGCCTCATCCATTCCGGGAAATATTGGGCGAAAGGCGTTTGGTGCTGTCGAAATGGAAGCATGGATGTCTCGCGCTAATGCCGGATTGCGATTTTAATTCTCTCATCGAAGACCTTCGCCGGACGGGATTGGATGACGAGACGAGCGAACTGATTATCGATACGTTAATGCATGGTTCTCATGATGTCACCTTGGACCGTGAAGGACGAATCATTATACCACCGGATATGGCGAAATACGCCCATTTAAATGGGAAAGTGATCGTGGCGGGAGAATGGGACAAAGTAACGATATGGGATTACGACATTTATCAAAAACACATGGAATTGGAACAAAACATTTTTGACCGCCGGCTGTCGAGCATGTTGGCGGTGGCGCAGGGGCGGAAGAGCCGGGAAGAGTACAAAGCGGAGATCGGCAAAGAACAGGGAAGATCTGGCGAAGCGAAGTCCGTTCCGGTGAAAGAAACCGAGTAAAGCAGGCCGAATGGAATGGAATAGCCGGACATAACGAAATCCAAGCCGGTGAGTCTCATGGAACCAATCAATCCGGATAATGTCTGTCATGTTCCGGTGCTGGAGAGGGAAGTCGCCGAGTGGTTGAAGCCGTCGAAGCCGGGAACTGTTTTTGTGGATTGCACGATTGGGTACGGAGGTCACAGCGCGGCGCTGGCGCGATATTTTGATGCGCGGGACTTTTTGATCGGGATTGACCGGGACGCCGAGGCCATCGCGTATTGCCGGGAACGGTTCAAAGAGGTGCCGTTCCGGGTCAGTCTGCATCACCGGGGGTATGAGGAGTTGGAGGCGATTTTGAAGGAAGAGAAAGTGGCAGCCGCGGACCGGTATTTGATCGACTGCGGATTTTCTTCTCCGCAAATTGACCGGGCGGAGCGGGGTTTCAGTTTTTCCCGCGACGCGGTGATTGACATGAGAATGGACCGGCGTCAGGAATTGACCGCCAAGGACGTGATCCAGATGTGGAGCGAGAAAGAGTTGGCGGATCTCTTTCAACGCTATGGCGAGGAGCGGTTTTCCCGCCGGATCGCCAAGGCCATCGTGCGCCGGCGGAAGGAAGCGCCGATTGAAACCACCCAGCAGCTGGCGGATGTGGTGATCCAGGCCATTCCGGCCCGGTATCAGCATCAGGAAGGGATTCATCCCGCGACGCGGGTGTTCATGGCGTTGAGGATTTACGTGAACAACGAGTTGGAGTGCCTGCGCCAGGGGATTCAGGCGGCCTTGGCGCATCTCCGTCCGCATGGCCGGATCGGGATTCTTACGTACCATTCCTTGGAGCACAGGTTATGCCGGAATTTGTTAAGAGACTTTTGTGTTCCCCGCCGGCATCCTCCCGGGATTCCCGTGCGGGGGGATGAGGAACCGGCGCGGGGCGTGATGCTCACCCGGAAGGCGGTCCGGCCTTGCGCGGCCGAGCAGAACCGGAATCCCCGGTCCCGCAGCGCGCAGTTCCGGGTGATGGAACGCTTGGAAGACCGGATGGATTGATGGGAATGCCATTCAGGAGGGTCTCCTGCCGGGTGTGGAATCTGGATGCGGATTCCGGCGGGAATCCCACCCAATGAATTAGGGACGTAGGTGAATGATGCCGCGGAGACAGGCCGAGGATTTTCATACCACGATTCAAGTGGCCCGGGGCTTCTTGGGATATGTGTGGATGATCGTGCTGTTCAGCAGCATAACCCTCATAGTGAATATTTCGATGGAAGTGAAGCGGATCCGTTATAGCCTGGGCGAGAAGAATTTCGAGAAGATGCGGTTGCTGAACGAGCGGCGGCGGGTGGAAAACCGCATCGGGGAGTTGGAGCGGTACAACCGGATTGCGGAATTGGTTCAGACGCAATTGCCCCACTTGGGGCCGCCGCGGCATCCGGCAATTGAACTGGTGGTGCCCGGTTTGCAGACCCGTTCGGGATTGCCGGCTCCTGTGGCTCCCGAGTTGGAAGAAATGGGGATTCTATCCCGCATCCGGGACGGCTGGCACCGGATGGAAAATTGGGTGAGGGGAAAAGTGCATTCATGGATTGAATAGCAGCGCGGGTGGGACCGGGCGTTCAGGCCGGGTTTGACGAAGGCCGGGAGAGGGATGACCGGTCCCTGACAGGGTAGATCATGAAAGGGAACCAGATTTCGGTATCGCGGCTTCTGCTTTTGATGGGGATGATGACGGCGGGATTCGGCTATCTCATCATCAACTTATTCTATCTGCAGGTGATTGCCGCGCCGGATGTGATCGCCCGCAGCGGGCGGGCGCGTACCTTTCACTGGCCCTTGCCGCCCACGCGGGGGTTGATATTGGACCGGAATGGGAAAGCCCTCGCGCAAAACGACTTGGTTTATACCGTGGTGGCTGACAAGACGCATATCGAAGACGTGACGCAAACCATTGAACGCGTGGGCCAATTGTTGAACCTGACGCCGGCCGAAATGCAACGCCATATAGCGATTTTGTCGCAGGACAAGGTGAAAGCCCGCGAGTTGAAACAAAATTTGTCCGAAGAAGAGAAAGAACGCATCGAGGCGGAGGACATTCCCGGGATAGATTTTCACAAGCATTCCATCCGCTTTTATCCGGAGGGATCGTTGGCCGCGCACGTGGTGGGCTATACAGGATCGGATAACACCGGCCTGGCGGGGGTGGAGTTTGCCTTGAACGAGAAATTGAAGGGTGTGCCCCAGATCATCGAAGCCGAGAAAGATGTCCGGCGCCGTCCCATCGCCGACTTGGATTATACGAAGGTCATAACCCGGGGCGCGGATTATGTGTTGACGTTGGATAGTTATATTCAATTCATTGTGGAACGGGAACTCAAAAAGGTGTGTGAGGAGACGGAGGCCTTGCATGCCGACGCGGTGGTGTTGCATCCCCGGAGCGGGGAGATTTTGGCGTTGGCCAATTACCCAAGTTTCGATCCCAACCATTACAAAAATTACTCCGAGGAACTGCGTAAAAACCGGTTGCTGACCAACGTGTTCGAGCCGGGATCGGTGCTGAAGCCCTTCACGATCGCGGCGGCGCTGGATCAGGGGGTGGTAACGCCAGAAACCCGGTTCTATTGCGAGAAGGGATCGTATTATTTTAAGGGCCGCACCATCCGGGATGACATCCACCGTTTCGACACGTTGTCGGTCCACGAGATCCTGGTTTATTCGAGCAATATCGGAACGATCAAGGTTGCCCAGCGGTTGGGGGCGCATCCGGACGATTTCCGCGGCCAGGCCCAGGTGTTGTATGACTATTTGACGCGGTTTGGATTCCGGCACGGGGGAGGAAATCCCATCACCCTGCTGCCCGGCGACAGCGGCGGGATTTTACGGCCGCCGAATCGATGGATGCCCTCGTCGATCGGTTCGATCCCCTACGGGCAGGAGATCGCCACCAACACCCTCATCCTGGCGGCGGCCTATGGGGCGCTGGCAAACCGGGGGATGTATCAGAAACCCTCGATTTTGCGGGGGTACAAAGTCATGGATCACTATTTTTATCCCCGGGAACCGGTGGCGCCTTACCGGATCATTTCCGAGAAAGCCGCGGAAGAGGTGGTCCGGATGATGATCGATGTGACGGAGAATCCGCAGGGGACAGGGCGGTATGTGCGGATCCCCGGTTTTCACATCGCCGGCAAGACCGGCACGGCTCAGAAGGCCGATCCCCGGACCGGGGCGTATGCCCGGGGGAAACGCATAGCCTCGTTCGCGGGTTTTTTCCCGGCGGAGGATCCCGAAGCGGTGATCGTGGTGGTAGTCGATGAGCCGAAGAAGAAGAAATACGGCGGCGAAACCGCCGGGCCGGTGTGGAAGGCCATTGCCGAAGAGATCATCGCGTATTGGGGCTTAAGCCCCACGTTTAAGGATGATCCGTTGCTGGCGCAAGCGGCGGTCAAATCCCAGAAGTGGATGAAGTCCGCCCCGCCGGCGGCCGATGTGGGCATCCAGAAGCCGTTTTCCCCGTTTGGCGTGACCAAGCAACTCCCGATCCGTCCTATTCCCGAGTGGCCCACGGAAGCCGGGGTGATGCCTGATCTGGTGGGATGGCCCATCCGCGAAGCGTATGTGTGGCTGGCGGTAAACGGATTGAAGGCCGACATCCGGGGAACGGGCAAGGTGGTGAAGCAGCCGGTTCCTCCCGGCACGCCCTTGCAGGGGTTGCAGGAGATCGGGGTGGTGGAATGCGAGCCGGCGTTGACCGATCCAGGCTTATCGCCCGGGCCGGAGGTGTTGGTGGCGCGGTAGTGCCGCCGGGAGCGGTGGGAGCCGGGAGCGGACCGGTTTTCCGGACCGCGAAGTAAAATCAATAGGGAATGTGTCGCAGCGGGGCCTCGTGATGAGGAGAGGAAGGATGGCCGAGAGCAGCCGGATTTTTCAGGATGTGCCCGTACTCGAGACGCGGGGGCGATTGCCGGGCGTATTCGGGCAACTGACCTGCGATTCGCGCGAGGCGGGGGCGGGCGGGCTGTTCGTGGCGCTGCGGGGAACCGCCTATGATGGGCACGATTTTGTGGAAGACGCGGCGGCGCGGGGGGCGGGCGCGGCGGTGGTGGAGCGGTGGGTGGAGCCGTCCCGGCTGCCTCAGATCCGGGTGGCTGACACCCTGGCGGTGCTGCCTCGCATCGCGGCCAATTTTTATGCGCATCCGGCCCGGGAGTTGGGAATCACCGGGGTGACCGGCTCGAGCGGCAAGACGACGTTCACCTATCTGCGCGAATCCATCTGGAAGGCGGAAGGGATCGAGGCGGCGGTGATCGGCACGATCGAATACCGTTTTGCCGGGCAGATCCGCGAATCCCCCAACACCACTCCGCTGCCGCACGACCTGCAGCGGTTGTTGCGGGAGATTGCCGACCGGGGAATCCGGCACGTGGTGATGGAGGTTTCGTCTCATGGATTGGCCTTGCACCGGGTGGATGAAGTCGCGTTTGACATCGCCGTGTTTACCAATCTGACGCCGGAACATTTGGATTTTCACCCCCACATGGATCATTACCGCGAGACAAAAAAGCGGTTGTTTACCGAGTATCTCAAGCCGGAAGGGACGGCGGTGTTGAACGTGGATGATGAGACCGGCCGCCGGTACCGGGATGAGCTCGCCGGGCGGAGGATCGTGACATACGCGGTGGAGGGGGCGGCAGATGTCCGCGCCCGGGATATTGAAATGAGTTTGGACGGCCTCCGGTTCGGTCTGGAGTTTCCTGAAGGCTCACAATGCGCCGTGCATAGCCGGATGATCGGCCGGCACAATATTTACAACCTGCTGGCGGCCGGCGCGGCGGCCTGGGCGGCGGGCGCCCCGGTGGAGGTCATCCGGCGGGGATTGGAAGCATGCCATGGCGTGCCGGGCCGGTTGGAGCCGGTCCCCAACACCATCGGCGCGCAAGTGGTGGTTGACTACAGCCACAAACCGGACGCGCTGGAAAAGTGCCTGCAGGCGCTGAGGGCGATCCCGCATCAGCGGATCATCACCTTATTCGGCTGCGGCGGCGACCGGGACAAGAGCAAGCGGCCCACGATGGGAGCCATCGCGTTGCGGTACAGTGACCGGGTGATCGTAACGTCCGACAATCCCCGCACGGAGGATCCGGAGCGGATCATTCAGGATATCGTGGCGGGGATGGCCGGCGGAGGCGGCCGCTACCGGGTGATCGTGGACCGCCGGGAGGCGTTGCGGGCCGGCGTGGCCGAACTGCGGCCGGGGGACATCTTTCTGATCGCGGGCAAAGGGCATGAGACATATCAGATTATCGGCCGTCAAAAATTTCCCTTCGATGACCGGGAGATCACGCGGCAGCTCTTAATCGAGGCGGGCAAAGGGGAGGAGAACGGCTCATGGCGTTGATGTTTTTGTTTCCTCTTTCCCGGACGTATCCCGACCTGCTGGGCGTGCTCAATGTGTTGGGGTACATTTCGTTCCGCTCGGCGATGGCCGCGGTGACGGCCATGGTCATCGGAGTATTGATCGGCCCCTATTTCATCCAGTGGCTGACGCGGATGAAGATCGGGCAAACCATCCGGGGTGAGGGAGTCAAGGCGTTGTACGAACGCCACAAGGAGAAGTCAGGGACGCCGACGATGGGGGGGACGTTGATCCTGGCGTCGGTGACGGTCTCTATCCTGATCTGGGGCAATTTGACCAACCCCCTGGTGTTGGCCAGCCTGGTGGTGACGTTGGCCCTGGGGGCGTTGGGTTTTCTGGATGATTACACCAAACTGACGGAGAAGAAATACCTGGGCGTGAAGGCGCGGCAGAAGTTGGTGGTGCAGTTCGCCATCGGCCTGGCGGTGGGATGTTCCCTGTATTTTCTGCATCCCTTGATTCCCGACCGGCCGTTCGATTTGCCGTTGCCGTTTTTCAAAAACGCCTTTATTCCCCTCGGGATTTTCTACATTTTTTTCGTGGCGCTGGTTATTACCGGATCGAGCAACGCGGTGAACCTGACGGACGGGCTGGACGGCCTGGCGAGCGGGTGCGTGATCATCGCTTCGTTGGCCTTCGCGGCGCTGGCCTATATCGTAGGGCGGGTGGATTATAGCACTTATTTGGGGATTTTGCACGTGCCCTACAGTGGCGAGTTGGCGGTATTCGCGATGGCGCTGGCGGGAGCCACGATGGCCTTCCTGTGGTTCAACGCCCATCCCGCGGCGGTTTTTATGGGAGACACGGGCTCGTTGGCGCTGGGGGGCGCGTTGGGGACGCTGGCGGTGTTCATCAAGCAGGAATTGCTGCTGTTCATCATTGGGGGAGTGTTCGTGATGGAAGCGGTGTCGGTGATCCTGCAGGTGGCGTCGTACAAATACCGGAATAAAAAGCGGGTGTTTTTGATGGCCCCGCTGCATCATCATTTCGAAATGAAAGGGTGGTCAGAAACCACCATCGTGGTCCGGTTCTGGATTCTGGCGGCGGTGTTTGCCTTCCTGGGCCTGGCCACCTTGAAAGTGCGCTAACCATGGCCAATCCGGGCATCGATTCCATAGGTCCCGCGTTTTGGGAGACGGCTGATTCGCCGGTCCGGCAGCGGTTGGCGCCTCCCCGTCCCCAGCTGGCCGGCCTGCGGGTGCTGGTGGCCGGGATGGGCGAAAGCGGGCAGGGCGCCGCCGATTTGCTTTGCCGGGAGGGGGCCGAGGTGACCGCGCATGACAGCGACGCTCAAAAGGCCGAGGCCTTGCGGACAGAGTGGGAAGCGCGCGGCGTGCGGATGCTGACGGGCCGGCTGGAACCGATGGAGCGTCTCGATTTTTGCGTGGTCAGCCCGGGGGTTCCGCCGTTTGGTCCGTTTTTCACCTGGCTGCGGCAGGCGCGTATTCCGCTGTTGGGGGAATTGGAATTGGCGTGCCGGTTTCTGGAGCGTCCCATCTTGGCGGTAACGGGGACCAACGGCAAGACCACCGTGACCCATATGATCCAGCACATCCTCAACCGGTGCGGCATCCCGGCGGAGGCGGTGGGCAACGTGGGGTATCCGGTGTCCCGGGTGGCGGCGGAGGGCCGGCGGACCGGGGAGGTTCCGCTGGTGATGGAAGTGAGCAGTTATCAGTGTGAGACCATGGAGTATTTTCACCCGGTGGTGGCGGTGGTGACCAATCTGGCGCCCGACCATCTCGACCGGTACAACTCCATACGCGAGTATTACGAAGTCAAGTTCCGGATGTGTATCCATCAGGCGCCTGGGGAGGCACTATGGTTGGGCCCCATGGTTGAGGGGAACTGTCCCCGGTGGGTCCGTTCCAAAAGAATGTCCTTTGCCGTGGATTCGTTGGGATCCCAGGGACTCTTTTACCGGAACGGCACCGTGGTGTACCGGGACGGTTCGAGGGAAGAGAGCCACGCGTGGCCCTCTTTCGCTAAATATCCGGCCCAGCAGGGGATTAACGCGCTGGCGGCGGCCGGCGCGTCGGTGTCGTATGGCATCCCCCTGGCCGAGGCGTTACAAGCCATAGAGTCGTTTACCGCTTTGCCGCACCGGTTGGAATTCGTCAAGGAGGTCAAGGGGATCCGTTGTTACAACGATTCCAAGGCCACCAACGTGCACGCGGTGGAGGCCGCCCTGCAATCGCTGCCCGGACCCATCCGGCTGATCGCCGGGGGGCAGGCCAAGGGCGACAGTCTGGACCCCCTGACGCCGCTGATCCGGGAGAAGGTCCGCGCGGTGTATCTGATCGGGGAGGCCGCGGAGACGTTCGCGGAGGCATGGCAGCCCCTGACGGAAATCCACCTTGAGGCCACCTTGGAGGCGGCGGTGGATCATGCTTTGCGGGAGGGCAAGGCGGGAGAAGTGTTGCTGCTGTCCCCCGCCTGCGCCAGCTGGGACATGTTCAAGAACTACGCGGAGCGGGGCGACCGGTTCAAACGCGCGGTGGAGGAATGGAAGCCATGAACCGCACCGGACCGTTCATTATCGGATCGCTGTTCGTGTTGACCGCCGGGTTGGTGTTGTTGGGCATCATCATGGTGCTCAGCACCAGCCAGTTTGTGTTTTCGTCGGCGAATCCGAACCGGAATGTGTATCAGTACATGGGGAAACAATTGATCTCTTTCAGCCTGGGCCTGGGTTGTCTGGGATTCTTCAGCACGCGGGATTACAACCTATGGGACCGGTGGTCCCGGTATATCATGCTGCTGGTGATCGGCCTGCTGGTGTACGTGCTCTATTTCGGGCCGGTGGTGAATGGCGCGCGGCGGTGGATCGTGGTTTTCGGATTTCAGTTTCAGCCGTCGGAGGCCGCGAAACTGGCGGTGATTCTGTATTTGTCGTCGGTGTGGGCCGACCGGTACGAGCGGTTGGGATCGTTGTTCCAAGGCGTGCTGTTTCCCATGTCGCTGGTGGTGGTGGCGCTGGGACTGATCCTGATGGAGCCGAGCCACAGCGCCACGATGTTCATCGGGCTGCTCGCCATGACGATTTGGTACGTGGCCGGGGGCCGGATGCGCCATTTGATTCCCTTTTTCGTGGTGTTGTGCGTGGCGGTGGCGGTGGCTTTGTATCAAAAACCCTATCTCCTGGAGCGGGTGTATGCTTATTTCCAGCCGGAGAAATACGCCGACAAAGCGTTGCATGTCCGGCAGGCAGGGATTGGATTCGCGCATGGGGGGATGTGGGGCGTCGGATTGGGCGAAGGGCAACAGACGCTGGGATTCATCCCGTTCGTGCATACGGATTTCATCTTCGCGGCGATGGGGGAGGAGCTGGGTTTCGTAAAATGTTCGCTGGTGCTTCTGGCCTTTCTGGCCTTTTTGTGGCTGGGATTCACCATCGCGATCCGCTGCCAGAATCCTTTCGGCCGGCTGTTGGCGGCGGGATGCACCATGGCGCTGGGATTGCAATCCGCCATCAATGTGGCCGTAGTGACGGGCTGCATCCCCACGACGGGGATCTCGCTGCCGTTCATCTCGTATGGTGGATCCTCCTTGTGCGTCAGTATGTCGATGACCGGATTGTTGATCAGCGTCGCCAAGGAGACCTTTGAGGCGGATCCGGTACGGTCCCGGCCGTGATCCGGGCGGCCGGACCGTGCGCGCGGCGCGAAAGGCGGGCGGCGTGAACGAGAGCCGAACAGACGAAGCCAGCCGGCGGCGAATGATCATCCTGACCGGGGGGGGGACCGGAGGCCATTTGTATCCGGCGCTGGCGGTGGCCGAGGCCTTGCGCGCCGCGGATCCGGAGGTTCCCCTGGTTTACCTGGGCAAGGACGCCCCGCGGGACCGGGAGGCTGTTTTGGAACGGGGCCTTCCCTTTCAGGGGTATTCCGTGGAGGGAATGCGGAGAAAGTGGACTTGGACCAATGCGCGTGGGTTGTGGCGGATGGCGGCCGCCGCCTGGCAATGCCGGCGCTGGATGAAGCCTTACCCGCCGGGGGTGGTGTTCGGGGTGGGGGGGTACGTTTCGGCGCCGGCCATGCTCGCGGGCCGCTGGGGCGGTTGGAAGTTGGCCTTGCACGAGCAAAACGCGCGGCCCGGCGCGGTGAACCGGATCATGGCGCGCTGGTGCCACCGGATCTACGTGACGTATCCCGCCACGCGGGAGTTCTGGAAAAACTTTCCCTGCCAGGTGACCGGGTTTCCCCTGCGCCGGGAATTGATCGAAGAACGGGACCGGGCTATTTCCGGTCCCCCCAGGGCGGTCCCCGGGGTGCTGGTCACCGGGGGAAGCCAGGGAGCCCGGCGGCTGGTGGAGGTCAGCCTGGAAGCGTTCCGCCGTTTGAGCGCGAGGGGAGTCGCGTACCAGGCGGTGGTGCAGACCGGCGAACGGAATTACGACTGGGCGCAAACCTTGCCCCGGCCTTCCACCGTGGAACTGGTTCCGTACATCCAGGACATGGCGGCGGCTTACCGGAACGCGGATGTGGTGGTGAGCCGCGCGGGTGCGGGCACCCTGTCGGAGATCGCGTTATGGGGTTTGCCCGCGATCCTCGTGCCGTATCCTTTCGCGAGCGGACAGCATCAATCCGTGAACGCGAGGGTGTTTCTGGAGGCGGGCGCGGCCCGGGTGGCGGAGGAGAGCGATCTCACGCCGGAGCGCCTGGCGGCCAGCCTCGCGGAGTTGCTGGAACAGGCTGACACGCGGCGGGAGATGAGCCGGAAAGCCGCGGCGCTGGCCTGCCGAAGCGCGGCGGAAGTCATTGCGAACGATTTATTGGCGTTGTTGAAGGGTTGAGGGAACTATGCCAACTCTGGAATCCCTGACGGGAATCACCCAGATCCACCTCGTGGGGATCGGCGGCATCGGAGTGAGCGCGCTGGCGCCGCTCTTGTGCCGGAAGGGGTTCACCGTGACCGGGTCGGATCCGGCGCGCAACGCCGTGACCGACCGCCTGGAAAAGCAGGGAATCCTGATTCATCACGACCACAAAGCGGAGAACATCGGGGGGGCTTCGCTGCTGGTCGTCACCTCGGCGGTCAAGGAAGACAATCCGGAACTGCAGGCGGCGCGCGCGAAGGGCATCCCGATCTGGCCGCGGGCCAAGATGCTGGGCTGTCTGCTGCGCGATTACCGGGCGGTGGTGATCACCGGCGCGCACGGCAAAACCACGGTCACGGGCATGTGCGTGGAGTGGATGCTGGACAGCGGGCTGGACCCCACCGCGTTTGTTGGTGGCGACCTGGAGCGGATCGGAGGCAACAGCCGGGTTGGGCAGGGCGAATGGGCCGTGGCCGAGGGGGACGAAAGCGACGGCTCGTTCGTCTATCTCCAGCCGGAGATCGCGGTCGTCAATAACATCGATGCCGATCATTTAGATTTTTACCCGGATTTGGATGCCATCATCGCCAGTTTCAACCGGTTCTTGGAAGGGGTGCGGGAGGGGGGATGGATCGTGACGTCGGCGGATTGCGTCCATTGCCGGCGGCTGACGGGGCGTCCGGGTGTCCCGCGATTGAGCTATGGTTTTGCCGGGGCGGATATCCAGGCCGTGAATTTTCAGCCCGACGCGCATGGTTCGCGCTGCGAGGTTTTGATTCACGGAAAGAGAGCCGGGAGCCTGCGGTTGCGCGTTAGCGGCCGCATGCATTGCCACAACGCGCTGGCCGCCCTGGCGGTGAGCCATCTGATCGGTGTTTCATTCGCGCAGGCGAGCGAATCCTTGTCCCGTTTCGAGGGAGTGCGCCGCCGCCTGGAGTGGATCGGCGAGGCAGAAGGCGTAACCGTGATCGATGATTACGCGCATCATCCCACGGAAATTCAAGCGACCATCCAGGCGTTGCGGGACCGGAGCCCTTCGCGCTTGATCGGCGTTTTTCAGCCGCATTTGTATTCCCGCACACTCAAATTGCTTGACGAATTCGGAGGCGCGTTCACCGGCCTGGACCTGCTCATCTTGACGGATATCTATCCCGCGCGGGAAAAACCGGTCCCCGGGGTGACCGGCGAGGTGTTGAAGGAGCCGGTCCAGCGCCATGGCGTGGAGGTGGCCTATGTGCCCCGCTTGGAGGATGCCGCAAGCGTGGCGGCGCCGCTGGCGAAAGCGGGGGATGTGATCGTCACCCTGGGAGCGGGAGACGTGTGGAAGGCCGGCCGTCTGATTTTGGAAGATCTCCGGAAGCGAAAAGCGGGGGAGGGAACATGACCGGTTTCGTTTCCCGCGGCGTGGACGCTTTGTTGTATCTGGTGCAGTACATCTGCCGGGTGCTGATCCTGGGGGTTTCCCTGGCCGGGTTGATTCTGCTGCTGTTGGACTTGGCGCTGAAGTTCTACCGGTCTCCTGATTTCACCGTTCAGGAGATCACCATCGAGGGCCATCACCGCGTGACCGGGGACGAAATCCGCGCGCTGGCCGCCATTCCCCCAGGGACGAATATTTGGCTGATCCGGTTGGAGGAATTGGGGGCGCGGTTGGAAACGCATCCGTATATCCGGACGGCGGCAGTGCGGCGGATTCCGCCGAAGCGGATCCACCTGAGCATTGTGGAGCGGGAGCCGGTGGCGTTTTTTTTACGGGAGGAAGATGGGGGATTGTACGGGTTGGCCTTGGACGGCATGGTGCTGCCTCCGCTGATTCCCCCCGCCGGGACTGCCGAGATGCCGCCCACCGCCGAGGCGATCCAGACCCTGCTTTCTCTTCCGCTGGTGGAGAGCCGCCTGCCCCTGCCGGCCCAGGCGGGTGAAACTGTCCAGGAGCCGCTGGTGCTCAGGGGGGTGGCGTTTTTGGATCAGTTGCGCCGTGAGGCGCCCGCGTATTACCGGGAGGTCGTGGAGATGGAAATCCAGAGGGACGGGAATTACACGTTGCATCTCCGCCGCCGGATCGGGGTGATGGTGATGCACGATTTGGATTCGCCGGACCTGATGCGAAAGATCGAAACCTTTTGGCGCATGATGGAGGAAGAAGACCTGCGGGCGGTGTACGTGGACGCGCGGTTTCCCGACAAGGGATTCGCCGTGCGGGGCGATGCGGCTCAGCAAGAGCGGTGGACGCGTCAATACCGTTCGGAAAAAACGTATCTCACACAAACCAGGCGCTTGGAGCCATGAGAAATCGAATGCACGACCGGGATCCCATGCTGGCCATTGACATCGGCACGACGAAAGTCTGCGCGGTGGTGGCGCGGCGCAACGAACGGCGGGTGATAGAAATCCTGGGGCATGGATTGCATCCCTGCTCCGGCCTGTCCGCCACCGGCATCGTGAATCTGGAAGAGATTGTCGCGTCGATATCCAATGCCTGCCACAAGGCCTTGAACCATGTTCCCGGTCTGGAAATTTCCCAAGCGGTGACGGCGGTGTCGGGCACATTTATCCAGAGCCAAAACACGACGGGTTCGCTGATCCTCTCCAAACACGGGCGCCCGGTGAACCCCGCCGACATCCAGCAGTGCACCGCGGCCGCCATCCGCAAATCGGTGCCCAGCGAGTTTGAGGTGATTCATTCTCTTCCCCGCTGGTTCCGGCTGGACGAGACGCCGTTCATCCGCGATCCCGTAGGGATGGTGGGCACGCTGTTGGAAGTGGACGTGCATTTGATCATCGGCCGGGTATCGATTCTCAAGAATCTGCGGCGGTGCGTGGCGAAGGCCGGCTTTGGGGTGGAAGAATTGGTGTATCAGCCGGTGGCCTCCAGCCACTCGGTGCTCAGCGAAGACGAGAAGAACATCGGGGTGGCGCTGGTGAATATCGGGGGGGAAACCACGTCGTTGCTGGTGTTCATCGAGGGCAGCATCTATCACAGCGAGACCCTGGGCATCGGCGGGGAGGATATCACGCGGGACATCAACCATTATTTCCAAACGCCGCTGGAAAGCGCAGAGCAATTGAAGAAGTACGCCGGTTCCGCCTGGCTGGAGGCCGTGGATCCCGAGGAACCGCTGGAGGTGGTGCGGTTCAAAAACCGGCGGACCATCACGGTCAAGCGGCGGCTCTTGTGCACGGTCATCGAGGCGCGGGTGGAGGAGATCATTGAGGAAGTGCTCCGTTCGCTGCGGTCCCGCGGCCTGATGGACTCCATATTCGGAGGGGTCGTGCTGACCGGGGGGAGCGCGTTGCTTGAGGGCATCCAGGAAAAAGCCCGCGATCAGTTGCAATGGGATGCGCATATCGGATTTCCAAACGGCGTGGCCGGGTACGAAGAAATTGTTTCGAGTCCGAGTTATGCCACGGTTATCGGATTGTTGCATTACGGATATGAACGGCGGGACGCGCGGGCGGCCGTGTATGGTCCGGGCTGGCCGGGGGCGTTCCGGCGGGCCTGGGAGTGGTTGCGGGAAACGTTTTAAGACGGCCGGAGCCGTATGCGGAAACGAAATCAATGCGCCGACAGGCAGAATTGACCTAGAAACCACGGGAGGGTTACGAACATGGGAATCGAGTTCAGCCAGGATCCGAATTACGGTGAAGAAAGGGAAGAGCGCGTGGAGTACCTGAACGCCCGGGAGAAACCGAAAATCCAGTTTGCTCCAGACCACGAGCGGGACACGTTCGGCGTGAACGGCGGGCCGAAGATCACGGTGGTGGGTGTCGGAGGCGGCGGCAGCAACGCGGTGGATTCGATGGGCGATGGGAGTCTGGAAGGTGTGGAATTCATAGTAATCAACACCGACCTGCAGGCGCTGCAGCGGGCGAAGACCATGCGGCGCATCCACATCGGCCGGAGCGTTACCAAAGGCCTGGGGACGGGCGCGAATCCCGTTCTTGGGGAACAGGCGGCCAACGAAGACCGGGATGTGATCCGGCAAAATCTGGAAGGCGCGGATTTGGTGTTCATTACCGCCGGGCTGGGCGGCGGGACGGGGACCGGCGCCTCGTCGGTCATCGCCGATGTGGTGAAGGAAATCGGCGCTTTGTCGGTGGCCATCACCACCAAGCCGTTTGATTTCGAAGGCTCGGTGCGGCGGAATCACGCGGAGAAGGGGCAACAGATCCTGCGCAAAAAAGTGGATACGCTGATCACGGTCCCCAATCAGCGGCTGATCAGTGTGGTGAATGAGAGCACCACGCTGATCGAAGCGTTCCGGGTGGCCGACGGCGTGTTGAAGCAATGCGTGCAGTCGATCGCGGACCTGATCACGCGGCCGGGGCTGATCAACCTCGATTTTGCCGACATCAAGGCCATTATGGATGCCGCGGGGGGGGCGGTCATGGGGGTTGGGTACGGCCATGGCAGCGAACGGGCCGACGAGGCCTTCAAACAGGCTTCCTGCAGCCCGCTCATGGAAGAACAAGTCATCGAAGGGGCCAAGGGGATCCTGATCAACATCACCAGCGGGCCGGATATCCGGCTCTTGGAAATCGACAAGGCGATCACCCGCCATGTCCGGGACAAGGCCGATCCCGATGCCAATGTGATCTTCGGGGTGGTGATCGATCCGGACATGGAAGAGGAGATGAAGGTCACCATTTTGGCCACGGGGTCGGCCCAGACCGAGAAGACGGAGACGCCCAGGATCAAGATGGAGGAAAACCGCGCCGGCGTTCATCCGCCGAAAAGCCCGCTGAAGGTTTCGTTGCCTTATACGAAAAAAGGCCTCGGTGCGACCATCGACGACGACCATCCCGAACAGGAGGAAATGGTCCTCGTGGATTCGTCCAAGAATTCCTCCGCGGTGCTGGATACGCGGCCGAAACCTGAAATTGGCAAGCGGTTGCCGCCGATGACCAAAACGTTATTCAGCATCCGGAAGGATCACTGAGCCCGGCCGGAGTGTTGGCCGGCTTCAGGGCTGAGTTGCCGCCCGGTTGGGTGTGTGTGCCGGATGGGGGATGTGTGGGGCCGTTGGGTCCCACACATCCCAACCGGAAGTCCCCCGGTGTTTGGGGGGGCCGCAATCCATGCCCCGAAAAGCAAAACATCCCTACCCAAGGATGTCCTGATTGTGACCGGTGGGAATTCATTTTCCCACCTTTTTTTTGTCTAGGCGGCTGGACGGGGATGTTCTTCGGCGAGTAAGCCAGCGGGAGGATGGCGGGTTTTGCCGGATTCGATCCACTCCGGATTTTGCGTATCCCCGGTTTAGGCAAATGCCATTTTCTCAACAAAGAGGTCCTGGAAACGGGGATCGGCGCTGAGCGGGACATGTTCCACCCGGTTGCGCACCGATTCCAGCAAGCCGCCGTCGTCCGGGCGTTGGAACAAGGCCATCTTGGTTCCCAGCAGCGCGGTGTTTCCGGCGGAGATGATCCGATCCGGCGGGCAATCCAGCAGCCCAATGCGCCGCGCGCTGGCGGGATTCATGTAATTGCCGAACGCACCCGCCAGGTAGAGGCGGGACAGATCGGCTTCCGTGGCGCCGAAGCGCTCCAGCAGAATCCGCAGTCCGCCGGCGATGGCCCCCTTGGCCAATTGCAATTGACGGATATCGTTTTGGGTGATCCGTACCGGTTCCAGAACGGGGATTATCTCACGTCCCCCCATTAGGCGGCCGCTGGCATCGATCCAGCCCAGGTCCAGCGCGGCGGCGGCCGCGTCTACCAGCCCGCTGCCGCAGATCCCGCGCGGCGGGCCATGGCCGATCACCCGGCCGGTGATCGCGCCGTTCTCGATCCAGGCTTCCGCGATGGCTCCCGTGGCCGCCCGCATGCCCATGGAGATCCGTCCTCCTTCGAAGGCCGGTCCGGCGGCGGTCGAGGCACAGAGGATCCGGTCCCGGTAGCCTACGATGATCTCGCCGTTGGTCCCCAAGTCGATCAGAGCCGTCAACACCGGGCTTTCGTAGAGCCGCGTGGCCAGGATGCCCGCCAGGAGGTCGCTGCCCACGAATCCTCCCAGGCAGGGGAGAAAGCGCACCGGCGGATTGCCCGGCAATGTCCAGCCCAGCCGCTCCGCTTGGAGGACTTGCGCGCCGCCATCCCGCGGTTCGAAGGGATAGCCGGCCAGCGGTTCGACATCGATCCCGCAGAAGAGATGATGCATCACCGTATTGCCGGCCATCACCACTTCCCGCAACGGCTCGATCACCCCGCAGGTGATTATCAGATCTTCGAGCAGGCGGCCCACGGCGTCGCGGATCAGGGTTTGCAGAATCTCCTGCCCCGGTCCGGCCAACGCGAAATGAATCCGGCTCATGATGTCGCTGCCGTGCTGCGCCTGGGGATTGAGGGCCGATTGCACTCCCAGAACCTGCCCGTGGCGGCGGTCCACCAATTGCGCCACGAGGGTGGTGGTTCCCAGGTCCACGGCCGCGGCGAGGCCCTCGCCGGGAAGGAAATCAAAAGGGGTATCGTCCGCGAGAATGACCGCTTCCCATTGGGCCAGTTCCAAAACCAGCGAATCTTCGGCCTGCGCTTGGCAGGCCAGCCGCCAGCCTTCCGCCAGTTCCGCGGGAGTCAATACGCGGGCTTGTTCGGGTGTAACGGGGAGTGATCCTCGCAGCACCTTGACCCGGCAGCCCCGGCAACGTCCCCGCCCGCCGCAGGGGAACTCGACGCCATACTCGAACAAAGCCTCCCGCAACGGCGTTCCCCGTTCGACGTTGAGAATCTTGCCGAGGGGACGGAGTTCGATTTGGACCCGGTCACTCATGCGGGAGTTCCACGTACGCGTCCGGCGCGTGGGTGAAGGCGTACTCGCACATGGCCCGGACGTTGGCTTCCGGGGTGTCGCGGGGCACTTCGCAGCCCGCGCCCACGATGTACCGCGGCCCGGCCTGGCGGTGGCATTCGGCGATCCCATTGGTGACGTCCTGCGGCGTGCCTTCCCGGAGAATCTTGACGGGATCGATGTTGCCCAGCAGGAGTTGTTCCGGCCCCATCGCCTTGCGCGCCTCGTCCATGGGATTCATCCAGTCGAGGTCGATGATGTCGCTGCCGGTGCGTCCGAGCGGTTCGTATAGTTTGCGGGTTTTTCCGCAGATGTGGAGGCGGACGCGGGTTCCCAGGGCATGCAGGGCGTCCACCAGTTTTTTCTGATAGGGCCAAACGAACTCGGTGTAGAGGGCGGGGCCCACCAGGGAGGAGGCCGCGTCGCCGACGCCGATGAGGTCCACGCCGGCTTCCACCTGGGCGCGGGCGAAGGCGATTTCCATTTCGATCACGAATTCGAACAGGTCGCGCACGAAGGCGGGATCGTCGTGGAAATCCAGCATGAGCGTGTTGATCCCGCGCAGATCGGCCGCTTCGGCGCAAGGGCCTTCCACCCAGCCTTCGATGAACTTGTCTTTGCCCACTTTTTCTTGGAACAAAGCCGCCGCTTGCACGCGGTCGAACATGCGTCCTCCGCTGAGCGGATCGGGGATCTTGAGGGATGCCAGGGCGGTCTTGTCTTTGAGGCGCGCGTTGTCTTCGTTGATGGCGGGCGGCTGATTTTCGTAAAATTGCACATCGGCGCCCAGGTCGGCGGCTTCGCGCGCGGGATCGGAAATGCAGGAGACGTAATCGAAACCGAATTTTTCCGCCACATGGATCTGGGCTTCCACCAGCACGCGGTGGTCGGTGACGTAATCGCCGTACATCACGCCGAGTTGATCCGCGGCGAACATCATGGTGATCGGCATCAAGGGCAGATGATCCACCGGCCGGTTTTCCAACATGGCGAGCAACCGCTCTCGGCTGTTCATGAGGGTACCTCCTCCCGGGTTAAGATTTGATCGCTGTATTCGGCCGCCACGCGCCAACCGGGCGGAACCACCAGAAACTCCGCTTCGTCCCAGGGGCCATCCATCAAGCGCTGGATCAGCCCCATGTCCCCTTGGATTTTTTCAAAAGCCCAGCCGCGTCCGGCCGCCATGTGCCTGGCTTGGTCCTCGAACCGGCCGTCCGGTTCCAGCCCCATTTCGATGAACGTGATCTGCTTGTAGTTGCGGGTCATGCCGCCCAGTTGTTCATGCAAATAACGGGCGTTCTCTTCCCCGTACCGGGCCACGAGTTCTTCGTAGGTCTGATCCAGCCCCTGGATTTTCTGGATGGAGAGTTGATGCAGTTCGCCGTTGTCCCGCCCCCGTTCCAACCAGCCGGTGGTTTCGAAGAAGACGCCGCCGTGTGATTCGAAATAGCGCTGGTAGCGCTCCTTGCTTCCCAGAAAAAGGGTGATGCAATCGTGCGCGCGGGGGATCACGAGGGGAATGGAAGGGGCCCGCAATCCCACGAGGCCGTTGTTGCACAGCCCGTAGCCGAGCAAAACGGCCTCGTAGCGGGCCGAGTCCACGCGCGCGAGCGCCTCGTTCAGCCGGGCGAGCATCTTTTCGCAGCCGATATCGTGCAAGCCCTTGGGCAGGAATTCGATATCCACCTGGTTGCGCGACCGGGCCGCCGCGGCGCACATCTCCCGGTAGAAGATCTCACAGCTGATCAGTTTCAGACGCATCAAGCCACATACTCCCGGGATGGAATGGAGGAAGAGCGGGGGCGATCCATGTCATCCCTTGTGATCATTATATCAGCGCCCATGACGCTATTCCGGCATCGATTGCTAGGGAATACCGGGGCGATGCACGCCCGCCTCAGGATTTTCTCCCGCACATATTAACTCGAAGGCAGAGCAAAGAGAAATTTTGTCCTTTCAGGGCTGCCCTCACCCTGTCCCTCTCCTCGAAGGAGAGGGAATCAGTTCCCATTGCCATCCATCCTCTACCAACGAATGAAGCGCAGAGAAAGAACTGCATTCAAGCCAATAGGGGCTTGCTTTCAACCAGAGATTACCTTCCCCGCACGGCGGTTTTCAGCGCCCGGATGAACTCCGGACCGGTGCCGCAGCAGCCGCCGAGGAATGACGCGCCGGCTTGCACGAGAAGCGGTCCGTACGAGGCGAATTCCTCCGGAGTGGTGCGGTAGACGATCCGGCCGTCCACGATTTCCGGTTTCCCCGCGTTGGCCTTGATCCATATTGGCAAACCGCACGCGGCCTTGAGGCGCATGCAGAGGGGCACGAAGCCGGCGATGCCCTGGCCGCAGTTCGCGCCGACGACGTCTGCTCCGGCGGCCGCCAAGATCTCCGCTGCTTGCTCAGGGGTGGTTCCCATCATGGTGCGGTCCTGGTTTTTACCGCTGTCGAAGACCATGCACCCTACCACCGGCAAGCGCGTGGCCTTGGCGGCCTGGACGGCGAGCCGGGCCTCCACCGGGTCGGACATGGTTTCGATCACGATCCCGTCCGCGCCTCCTTCCGCCAAGGCGGTCGCTTGTTCTTGAAACGCGGCGGCCATTTCGGCCTCGGTGGTCTCCCCGCTCAGCAACAGTTTGCCCGTGGGGCCCATCGAGGCGAAGACCAAAGATTTCCCCTGGGCCGCGCGCTTGGAAATCGCCGCCCCGGCGCGGTTGATCTCCGCCACCCGGTCCGCGAAGCCGTAGCGTTCCTCTCCCAGGCAGGTGGCCCCGAAAGTGTTGGTGAGAATGACACGGCTGCCCGCCTCAACATAAGCCCGGGCGACCTCTTCCACAATCTCCGGATGCGTCAGGTTCCAGCTGTCCGGTGACAAGCCCGGTTCGAGCCCACGGGTTTGCAATTGGGTGCCCCACGCGCCGTCCAGGATGACGGGCGCTTCGTGAAGCAGCTTTTCCAGAACAGGGTGCATCATGGTTTGCCTTTGTTCCAACTATCCCGGATTGGTCAATTTTCTGTTGTCTGGAATCCAGAACATTCCGTCCCGGGGGGAATTCGAGCCGCATAGGAATGCTCCGGTGTTGGGGAGGCCGGTTGTGACGTGCCTCTGCTTCAAAGATCCATTCGGAATTCTCTCCCTCTGGGAAAGGATTCAGGGGAGGGAAATCCGGGGGAATGCCTGTCACCCCGCCACCAGTTGGCGGGCCAGCATAACCGCCGCGCGTGCGTTTTCGCCGTAGGCGTCCGCGCCGATTTCTTCCGCGAAGCGCTGGGTGACCGGGGCGCCGCCGATCATGACTTTGACCTGATCGCGCACTCCGGAATTCTTCAGCACTTCAAGAGTCGTTTTCATGGCCGGCATAGTGGTGGTGAGCAAGGTGGAAAGGCATACCAAGCTGGCGTGTTTCTCTTTAATCGAATCGACGAACTTTTCGGGGGGAACGTCTACGCCCAGATCGAAAACTTCGAATCCGCCGCCTTCGAGCATGGAAGAAACCAGGTTCTTGCCGATGTCGTGCAAGTCGCCTTTTACCGTCCCGATGACAACCCGCCCGGCCGGTTCCGATCCGCCGGCCGCCAGCAGGGGGCGGATCAGTTCCATGGATTTTTTCATGGCCCGGGCGGAGAGCAGCAATTCGGGGATAAAATATTCTTCCTCGTCGAAACGCCTTCCGACCTCATCCATGGCTGGAATCATGTAGCGCGTGACCAGTTCCATGGGATCGGTTTGGTTCTGCAGCGCCTCCTGCGTGACCGCGAAGGCTTGGTTGGCGTCGCCGGTGAGAATAGCGTCGTACAATGCGGATACGTTGTTCATGACTTTTTCTCCCCCATCGCGAATGGGTTGGTCTTTCGATTCTGGCCATCGGCAAGAATGCAACCTGCGTTATAAATGGCTTCTTTTCCCATAACCTACACGATGTGGGGAGGGAAGTCCAGAAATGAAGCCATGGTATGCGCTGAGGCCGTTCCGGGGTTATTTCCGCAACAGCGCTAACTGGTGGCTCAGCCGCTCGTGTTCTTGTTTTTCCACCTCGAAACGCTCCCGTTCTTTTTCCACCACTTCGCGGGGGGCGCGGGCGGTGAAAGCTTCATTTGCCAGTTTCTTGCCGCGGGAGGCGATTGACGCTTCCAGTTGCTCGATCTGTTTAAGCAGCCGCTTGATCTCCATCGCCTCCACCTCGGCGGGCCAAAGCACGCGGATTTCACAGCCATCCACCAGGCCCACCGACGAGGCCGGATGCGGTTCGAGGTCAGTTCCCGCCTGCAAGTTTTCGTTGATGTTCACCAGGGTTGTCATGTGCGGGTAGTATTTTTCCAGGAACTGTTGGTCCGGGCCGTTCTGGATCTTGAACTCCACCGTGGTGCGGGCCGAGGGGGCGATGCCCAGTTCGCCGCGGATATTGCGGACGGTATAGACGATCTTTTGGAATTTCGCCACTTCCGCTTCCAGCGCCTCGTCGATTAAAGCCGCATCCACTTGGGGATAGCGGGTCTGGGAGATGCTGATCGCCTCTTCATCCACCACGCCCAGGGGTTTGAGAATCTGCCAGATTTCCTCGGTGATGAAGGGAACGAAGGGATGCAGCATCCGCAGGGCGCTTTCCAGCACGCGGAAGGCCATGGCTTTCACCGCGGCCTGTGCTTCGGGATTGTCGCCGTACAACCGCGGCTTGATCAGTTCCAGGTACCAATCGCAGTACTCATGCCAGACGAACTGGTACAGGGCTTCCGACGCCTCGTTGAACTTGTATTCCTCCATGCCCTTGCGCGCGGCGGCGATGGTGCGCTGGAGCCGGGAGAGGATCCACCGGTCCATCCATTCCAGCAATCCGGGGGCGGCAGGGGGAAGCCGTTCGCCTTCCTGGATAGTGGCCAATATCAGGCGCGAGGCGTTCCAGATCTTGTTCGTGAAGTTGCGGTATCCCTCGATGCGTTCTTCGGCCAGGTTGATATTGCGTCCCTGGGCGGCGAGGATCGCCAGGGTGAAGCGGACCGAATCGGCGCCGTACTTGTCGATCACGTCGATGGGATCGATGGTGTTGCCCAGCGATTTCGACATCTTGCGCCCCTGGGCGTCGCGGACCAGCGCCGTGATGTACACATCCCGGAAGGGGACGTCTTTCCGGATGTAGAGGGCCATCATGATCATCCGCGCCACCCAGAAATAAATGATGTCGTGCGCGGTTACCAGCGTGCTGGTGGGGAAGAACGTTTGGAGTTCGGGGGTTTCTTCCGGCCAGCCCATGGTCGAAAACGGCCACAGGGCGGAGGAGAACCAGGTATCCAGCACGTCTTCGTCCTGCCGCAGATCGCGGCTGCCGCAATGGATACATTGTTCCGGGTCGGTCCGCGGCACGGTCATGCCGCCGCATTCCTGGCAATACCACACGGGGATGCGGTGGCCCCACCAGATCTGCCGGGAGACCGGCCAGTCGCGGACGTTTTCCACCCACGCGAAATACGTGTTCTCCCACGGCTGGGGAATGAACCGCACGCGGCCTTCGCGGACCGCTTGGAGCGGCTCCTGCATCAGGGGTTTCATCTTAATAAACCATTGGAGGGAGAGATAGGGTTCGATGACCGTGCCGCAACGGTAACAGGCCCCGGTGCGGTGGGCCAACTCTTCCACTTTCAGCAGGAGTCCCCGGGCAGTCAGGTCTTCGATCACCCGCCGGCGGGCCGCATAGCGGTCCAATCCTTGGTACGGCCCGCCGTTGGCGTTGATGGTGGCGTCGTCGTTGAGGATATTGATTTGCTCGAGGTTGTGGCGTTTGCCCATCTCGAAGTCGTTGAGATCATGCGCGGGGGTGATTTTGAGCGCGCCGGTACCGAATTCGCGGTCCACGTACGTGTCGGCGATGACCGGGATGCGCCGCTCCAGCAGCGGCAGAATGACGGTTTTGCCGACCAGGTGTTTGTACCGCTCGTCGTCCGGATGGACGGCCACGGCGGTATCGCCCAGCATCGTTTCCGGCCGCGTGGTGGCAATGACCAGGCGGTCCGAACCATCTTCCAAGGGATAGGCGATGTAGTAAAAATGGCCCGTGGCGTCGCTGTACTCCACCTCGTCGTCCGAGAGGGTGGTGTGGCAGCGGGGACACCAGTTGACCAGGTAGTGGCTGCGGTAGAGGAATCCATCCTCGTACAGGCGGACGAACACCTCCCGCACAGCACGCGAACAGCCCTCGTCCATGGTGAACCGCAGGCGGTCCCAGTCGCAGGAGCATCCCAGGTATTTCAGCTGGCGGATGATGGTATCGCCGTATTCCTGCTTCCACCGCCAAATGCGCTCCACCAGTTTTTCGCGGCCCAGGTCGTAGCGGGTGAGGCCTTCGGCGGCCAGTTGTTTTTCGACGACGTTCTGGGTGGCGATGCCGGCGTGGTCGGTGCCCGGCATCCACAGCACTTCGAAGCCTTCCATGCGCTTCCAGCGGCAGAGGATATCCTGCAGCGTGTTGTTGAGGGCGTGGCCGATATGCAGTTTGCCGGTTACGTTGGGAGGTGGAATGACGATGGAATAGGGGGGTTTGGGACTGGCCGGATCGGCATGAAACAATTTATGCTCGAGCCAGAATTGATACCACTGTTCCCGCGACGCGGCCGGTTCGTACCGTTTGGCGATCTCCATGATTGATCTTCGGTCCCTTGCCTTGAAATGAATGGTGAGTTGATAAATGAGTAGTATAAAAGGCCGTTGGATTGTGGAGAAGAGATTGAGCCGGCAGGAGGGTCAATCCCCACCCGCGAATTAACCATCCTCCCTGGCGGGATCTGGCGAACCAGCCTGTTCCCGGAGCAGAGGGATGGGGAAGATATTCTTTTGCCTGATTTTTTTAATTTTGCCCCAGGTTCTATTGCGTTTTTCAACCTTAGCTAAACATGCCAAGATGGAACCGATGAACCGATGGGGCGTATATCCCCTTTTCCAGGGTTTCACCAGCCCTAGTCCTCTCCCAAGGGGAAGAGGGTAGTGGTTGCCTTGGTCCCCGCACCAGCCCTGGGCGCGTTGAAGAGCGCCATGGGCGCCGGCGCGGCCCACCCTCAAACTGGGAATTCATTCATGGCGAAAATTCAACCGAACCTGAAACAGACGAAGGAAGGTTCATGGCCTTCCTTCGTCTGGGGCGGGATATTATCTCCCGGCTATTTTTTATGTAAAACAACCGTTTGCCTCACCCGCGGGACCGATTTTTCTTCTGACGTTTTACGGCTTTCAAGTGCTTTTTGCGCTTGCGGACACTCGGTTTTTCGTAATACGCGTTCTTGCGGATATCCTGGGGAATGCTTTCCTTAATGCATTTCCGCTTGAAGCGTTTGAGAGCAACCTGAATGTCCTCTTCGTCTCGAACGTCAACCGAAACCAATCCAATCACACCCTTTACTATAAAATGGATGATGAAGCCAACCGGCTTGCATCGGAACGCATGTCGCGTTCTGGCAAGAATTTCATCATTATAACCCCGGCCGGCCTGTTGTCAACGAGCGGGAGAGTCCCGCTTTTTTACCGCCGCCGCGGGCGGATTTCCAACCGGGGGTCCACTTCGATGGGCATAGGGGGAGGTTCTTGGGGAGTGACGTCCAGGGCGCGGAAACTAAGATAGTAGGGCGTGTTGCTGAACCGCATGCCGTTAAGGCTGCGCAGCGAATTGGTCACTTGCAGCCGGTAGCGGGTTTTGGGCCGCAGATCCACTTCGATCATGATTTGGGTCCCGGTTTCGGTGGGGATCAGGTTGTATTGCGGCTCAGAATCGGGAGTGGGGCGGATGCGGAACGCGCGGTCCAGGGAACCGGGATCCACCGGGGCATTGGTTTCGATCATCAATTTTTGGGTGACGGTCAGCAGGAAATCCCGTTCTCCCGGGGCCGGGATGCTCCGGATAATCAACGGGCCGTCGGTGATAAACGAGAAGAAGTACGGCTCCGCCATCGGCACCTGTTTGGGCGTCCTGGCGGAGGGATTGATGCCCACGGTATACAAAGTTTTGAACTGGATGGGATTTGGCCCGCCCTGATAGAGGCGCAGATGGAGCGTATCGAAATCGGACAGATCGCTTTCCCGGTCGAAATACGCGTCGAAAGTCACCGGCGGTTCGATCATCACCGCGTTTTTCACCGATCCGCCTTCCATCCGCTCGCTGAATTTCACGATGACATCCACGAAGCGGTCGATCGGCACCTGGCGGGCGCGGTCGCGGGGAAAGGTGCTGACCACGTAGGGGGGTTCGATGTCCTTTTCCAACATCACCGCTTCCAGCATCGTGATCTGATCCACTTCCACTCCCACCCCATCCAGGTAAAGATTCTTATACCCGCCTTTCGTAAAAATGAGGGAATACGCGCCGAAGGGGACATTGGGAAGAACGAATGTCCCATCCTGGGCGCTGACCGCGGAAAGGGAGGTCCCTTCCACCGCCACCGTGACCCCCCCATGGTCGTTCTCTCCTTCCAGAAATACGGTTCCCCGGATTTCGCCCACACCCTCTTCCGGTTCTTCTTCTGACACCGGGAGGGTGAGATCGGGAATTTGAATCACCTGGTTGGCCACCACCTCGATGCCGCCTTTCCGTTGCGGTTCATAGCCGGGATGTTCCGCGATCAGGACATATTCTCCCGCGGGAATCCCCACAAACTTGAACCGTCCCTGGGGATCGGTGTACACCGGGGGCGACACGCCTTCCAGGCGCACGGTGGTATTGGCGTGCTCGGTTTGTCCGGCCAGAAACACGCGGCCTTGCAACACTCCCAGCGACTCCGGCTGATACGCTTTTTGCAGCGTAATGAATCCGCAGGAATCCGGGGCGGTGGCCGGCACGGGGACCGCGTTGGGAATGCTTTCGTTCAAGTAGCCAGGATACGACAGGATCAAGGTACGGGGTTCCTGATCCAAGCCGGTGATTTGAAAAGCGCCGGTGGCGTTGGTGACCACGGATTTTCCGGGCAAATCTTCCACCGTCACCCGGATTCCCATATGATTTTCCGCGCCTTCCAAAAAGGCGAATCCCTGCAAGATATATTCTCCCAGATCGGGTGCGGAGACCGGTTCCGAAGGCGAGCCGGTTTGAGATAAGGAGAGTTGAAAGGGAGGGATCTGGGTTTCTTGCCGGTCCACCACTTCGACCTTGTCTTTGATGGCCGCCAACCAATTCTCTTTCATGGCCAGCAGTTTGTAGGTGCCGGGGGGGAGTTTTTCGAAGCTGAAGAATCCCGTGGTGTTTGTCACCGTGCTGTAAGGCGTCCCCAATAACAAGATGATGATGTCTTCATGCGTGGATTTGCCTTCCAGGGTGACGAATCCAGACAGATCCCCCGCCGCGACATAGACCGGCGCCAGGAGGATGGGGCCGAGGATGGTGGATTCGTTCGCCTCGATGGTCACGGTATCCCGGTATTCGTGATACCCTTCGTGGGTGGCCACCACTGTGTATTCTCCAGGCAGGATCCCCACGATTTGGACGCGGCCGTTCGCGTCCGTCACGGCCCGGTACTGTGTCCCGGGAAGGAAGACATTGATTCCTTCGGAATTGGTTTTCCCCTCCAGTTGGATCGTCCCCTGGAGTTCTCCCCATCGGGACGGACCGCAGGCCAGCCCGAGCCAGACCAAAACCGCCAATCCGGTCCACAGCGGGTGGGGAATCCAACGAATCGGTCCAAGGGCGGGATCAAAAAGCCTCATAGCGCGGATTCCATCCTAAGCAAGAATGGTCAATTGATAGGAGAACTATATACCGAACCGTCCCTTCCTATCTAGCGTCATTCGTGGCCTCGCCGGTTTCCTCAGTTTTCGGGAGCGGCTGGATTTGATTCCATTGAATCGCGAACAGCCCCCGTTGGCTGGAATCATGATAGGTCTTGCCGGAGAGGATGACCCGGGCCGCGTCCACGGCGAAAAAGAGGGCCGCGTCTTCGTCCCGGAGATCGGTATCCATAAGCACGAGGCCCGCGTCCGTTTCGACATTTCCATATTTGTAGAATTTGCCGGAAGGATTGAAGATTACCATGACCGTGTGGTAATCCACTTTGAACGCGTACAGTTCCCGGTCTTCCTTGAGGCCCCGGTCGTACTGGGCCTGCACCTGGTGATAAGTTTGATGCGTATTGATCACGGTTAAAAAACGGGTTTGAGCGACGGGATCCGGGGTTTCGGCCAGCAGATGCCATTGCTCCTGTTCATAGCCGACGGGGGGAGGCGTGAAACCCTGTGTTTGAGTCACGGCCAGATTGCTGGGGGTCACGAAGGCGATGCGCGCCGCGGCCGGTCCGTTTTGGGCCTCGATCTCGTACTGCGCCTTGATCTTGAACGGCTCCAAGGCGTGCAGGTGAAACTGAAACTTCGCCGGTTCCGGCGCTTCGAGTTCATCCACCAGGAGCACCAGGTCCGGTTTCAGGAAAAACACGTGGCGGTGGAAGCGGGTCAACCGCCCGCCGTACGCTTCGGAAGCGTCTCCCAGGACATAGTCCACCCGGGGATGGAGATACTCCTGGACGATTTTTCCCCGCGCCTCGGGCGAATGCCGGATTTGCCCCTCGCCGTTCACGGTGATGCAATTATCCGCGAAGGTTTCCCACATCCACTGGGTATGGTGTTCGCTGCCGTGCCAGTCCCGGTGTCCGGACCAGATTAGCAAGGGTTTACCGAAGGCCCACAATATAAAAGAGTTCTGCGCGTTGAAACCATGGCTCTGGCGGCCGAAGGGACTGCTCTTGAACAACACATGGACGTCCTTGTCGGGGCGGCTCAGGTTCGAATGGAGCGAGGCGATGCCCGTACCGGGAAATATCTTGGACTGGGGTATATCCAATGGTTCCCGGGCGGGGATGGAGGCGTTTTCCGCCCGCAACAGATCTTCGTAAGTGGGTTTTTCCTTTCCCACGGCCGCTGGTCCGGCTTTCACCGCGTACCATTTCCAATAGGGATTGCGCGCCCGGCCGGCGAGGTAATTCATCAGCGGGGCGAAATCGGCCGGTTGGCTGGTATCCGCGCTATCGCCGAAACCGCCGAAGGTGGTCCCGGGGGGAAGCACGTACAGGGGAAAATCGCCGCAATGCTTGAAAAAGGGCTTCTGGAAGCCATCGATGTCAAACGCGGCGTGGAGAATATCCAGCCACCATGTGATCCGTTCGATGTAGCTGCGCCAGTAGGCCACGCCTTCGTGCCAGCCCCCGTCCTCGCCGTTCCATACCGGATACACGTTGAAGAAGATATCCATGGCGTATTGCAGCCACGTGCGCGCCTCGGGAATATCGCCGATGAACGCGATCGCCGCCTCGCCTAGAAAATGCCAGGCGCGGTTGCTGTGGCTGTCGTAAGGCCGGACGGTGTGATGCCTTTTGTCATGCAAATGGGCGTACACTTCGGCTCCCCGCGCGCGCATGGTTTGGATGACCTGCCGGCGGTCGTCTTCCGACAGGGCCTCGTACGCCCAGGTATAGGCCCTGGGGATCCGGCTGAGGATGGGCATACCGCATTCGTCGTTGTACTGGTGCGAGGTTGTCCCATCCGGCGGCCAGGCGGTAACCGCCAGGATCCACTCGCGCGCTTTTTCCCCATACCGGGAGTCTCCCGTCAAGCGGTACGCGAAGGCCAAGTTGGCCGCGTGTTCGACGGCATTCACCACGTAAACGCGGTTCTTGCGCCACAGGCTGATGTTCTCCTGTTCCACGCCCCGCTTTCCATCGGGGTAGGGAGGCGGTTCATCAAAAGTTACTGGATCCTCGAGCTGGCGCTCGGCGTTATCCAAAAATTGCTTCCACAAGTCCGGGAAATTTTGCTCCATCCGTTCCCGGAATTCCTTCACGGTTTCGGGACGCAGAAACAACCGGGGATGTCCCTCCGGCAGGCGGTAGATCAGGTTGCTGAGGGCCGGCTGGGGGAATACGGCCGCGTCCGCGGGGATCTGGAACCGCCGGACCGCGCTCCAGCCCGCCTGATTTCCCCCGGGCGTGACGAATGTGTAGCGCCAGTACCAGGTTCCTGGGGGGAACACCCGTGGCGGGCAATGGACGTTGTTGGCAATATCCGCGCGCTCATACTCGATGACCGAGAAATCCGGCGTGGAGGAGCATTGGAGTATATATGTTTCGGCTTCCGCCTCCGGCAGCCACACGAATCCGGGGGGATTCACGGTGGTGGACTCTCCCTCCGCCGGATGGTACGGTACCTCGCCTGTCCGCGGCTCCCGGTTGGAGACCTCCAGGGTGGCCGAATCGCCCGCGATGACCGGAGCAGCGAATAGAGCCGCCGCGACGAAAAAAGCCGTGAAAAAATACGCTGTGAGTCTGATCCTATTCCGGTTGGTTGATTCCCGCATGAAACTTTCTTCCTCCATATGGATAAATTGATTGACCATACGACGTGGGATGATTCTTCTCGCGATTGCCCGGATCTTATGGTTTAACCCCTTTTTCAGGACTTCCCTTACCTTGATCTACTCCCGGAGGGAAAGGAAATCGGTTGGCGTTCCCACTGATCCTCATTCCCATCAATCCTTTTATCACGAGTAGCGTGTTGGAAATATACTGCATTCGGATCAATCGAGACCTTCAGCGGGCTGTTTCCCACGGGTCTGCATTTCTAACCGGTTCTTGGTATTCTACTAGGCATGTGTGATTCCACTTCGCTATCATTGGTTGCGCCGGCTCCGGGGTGTTGGGCGCGCGTCCTTTGGAAAGTAGTAACGCTCCTGCTGGTGGGGTGGTTACTTTGGACTTTCCGATCCTGGAATCTGGGGATCGGCGACGGCCTGTTTTGCTGCAAACAAGTCGTCGGCGAGCAGGCCTATGCCGTGACCTTATCCCGCAATCCGCTCTCCTATCTGCTTTACCGCGGCTTGTTCTTCACCCTCCATCCTCTTTTGCATTGGTGGGTGGAAGATATCATCGCCCTTTCGTCCTGCGCCGCCGGCCTGGTCTTTTTTTATGCACTGCACACGTTAGCCCGTGATGCCGCCGACTCCCGGATCGACCAATGGCTGCTTCTGCTGTTTCCTTCCACCACCATGGTCCTGCAAACGTTCTGCGGCCATGTGGAATTCTACTCCTGGACCTGCGCCTTGCTGATGGTCAGCGTCACATTGTCCTGGAAAACGATTTATGAAAACCGTTCCCCTTTCTGGCCCAGCGTGGTGATGGCCCTGGCCACCGGATTTCATTCCAGCGGCGTGTTTTATTACCCGGCCTTGCTCCCTTTGATTCCCCTTGCCGGGAAAGGGAATCACCGGGAGGTGTGCTTGTCCCGGCGGGATGTGGCGAAAACGATTTCTTTTTTGGGGATTTTCATAGCCGCGGCGTTGCTGCACCGCAAGCCATTCGAACATGTTTTTTATATAACGATCCTTCTCTCGTTCTTATATTACGCGGTGCGATGCCCGGCGTCCCTTAAAAAAGAGTTGCGCCCCTGGTGGATTTTATTTTCTCCGTGGTTGATCTTGTTTTTGGTGCGCTCGTTCTTTCATCTGCGGGCTGAACCTTTGCTCGAGCATCTGGCTCCTCTCCGTCCGGGCTACGATCCCGGGGCGTTTCATTTCGAGATGTTTTCTTGGATGCATTTGGAGGTCAAATGGTTTCTGCATTTTTTCCTGGCACCTTTTGGAGTTCTTTGGATGTTGATATTTCTCTGGGGGAAGCGGCGCGCGGTGTGGACGAATCCCTGGCTGCTCTTTCTGCTCCATTTTTCGGTATGGGCCTTGATGTGGTCCACACTGTTCTATCCGCAACTCTATTTGCGGACCTGGGATTTGCTGGGGCATCCTGCCGTCCCGCCCCGTGATTGGGATCTCTTCGTCACCATGGCGATTCCCTTAAATCTCTTCGCCGTCTTTGCCGCCTGGCGGTTCTTGCGCCCTGGTGTCTTCCGCCAACTGGCCGCCGCGGCCATCGCCCTGCATCTCGTGCTCAGCCTCCCCGTCCTGCTCCGGAACTCCGGGTGGCTCTCGGACCGGGGGTATGTTACCATTGAATACGATCCTCAACCGGTCACCGCCCGCGCCTTTTTGCGGAGTCTGGAGTTGGGGAGAACGCCGGTACGGCAAAAGAACATCCGCGCGGGATACGCCGACATTCGCCTGGTCCCCGTGGAGCGCGGTTATCAATCCTGGCGGCGGGATGTGTATTTAGTGCCGGGCCAGGAATACCGTTTCGCGCCGGTCCTCGAGTTAAACCATGCGGTCATTCCCTTGCCGGATGATACCCTGGATGAGTGACATTCGTCCCGCGTGGCCGGTTTGGGCCGCGCTTGCCTTGATCGTGCTGTACACCGGGCAGAATTTCGCCTGGCTGCTGCTCGATGACACGCCGCCACAGTCGGATAGTGTGTATTATCTGCAGGGCGGCATGCGTCTTTTGGATCAGATCGACAAGCGCGGCCTTGGGGGACTGGCCGCAGTCCCTTCGCTGGTACCCCATCGCCCGCCGCTGCAAAGCCTCTTCGGCGCGTTGATGTTTTCGCTGTTCGGGAAAATTCCCGACCGGCCGGTTTTTCTCAACGGGTTCTGGTTATCAGCCGCGGCCGGGTTGACTTTTGTCGTGGGGTGCCGCGCCGGGGGGCCGTGGATCGGACTGCTGGCCTGCGTGTATTGGATGACCAATCCTTTCGTACATGATTTTCTGCATCAATTCGAACCGGAAGTGCCCCTGGCGGCAGGCGTGGCCGCTTCTCTCGGGCTGCTGATGCGCGTTTTGGAGGAAGGCCGGACGCGGGATTTCATCTTCTTGGGAGTGGTGATCGCCGCGGGACTGCTGCTGAAGTGGCTTTACGGGGTAATTCTCATCGCCCCCCTGCTGACCGGATTGGGGTATTTGTTCCTCAAAGGGACCTGGCTGGAAGAAACCGCCCCGCGGGCGGGGTTCGGGCGCTGGGGGAGAGCATTTCTCCTGTTGGCCCTTTTTCCGGTCCTGCTGGCCCTGCCGTGGTACGTTTCGTATTGGTCCGATTTGGTGGGTTATCAAGTCTCGATAGGGGATTCCGGCTATTTCACACCGTATGCGGACGGCTGGCGCGGCGAGGTGTTGCTTTATTATCCAGTATTGTTGTCTTTGAAAATCAAAGCGATTCATCTCTTCCTCCTGGCGGCGGGATTCATCACCAGTGTCTATCTGGCCCTGAAATCCCCCAAAGCGAGAATCCGGGTGGTGCTTGTTCTGTTGATGTTGTCATTGGTGTTTCCCTATGTTTTTTTTACGATTCAATATCACAATCTTGCCCCGAAATACCTGTATCCCGTCCAACCGGTCCTGGCGGTGCTGGCGGCGATGCTTTTTTCCGGTCTCCCGGAGCGCTGGAAAATGAGGATAGTCCCCGTGCTATGCGCCGGATTGCTGCTGTTGCATGCCGTGAATCAATGGGGTTGGGCGGATTGGGGAACCACTTCCGGCCGGTATATTCAAACCAGTCTGCTGAAAGCGGAAACGGGTCTGTTCGACTACCGCTCGCACCCGCCCCGGCAGGGGCAAATCCCTCACCGCCGTCTTGCCGAGGCCATCGTAATGGTTCATCCTTCCGGTGACCGCCCGCTCAAGGTGTTGACCCTTCCCAACTTGGAAGGCTTCTCCGCTTTTACCTTTTCCGTGTGGCTCCAGGCCGCGCGGCCTCAGGCCGAATCCCTGGGTGTTTCTCCCTACCGGATCATCTTGGATCTGTTGTATCACGATTTTCTCATTACCAGCCGCGGACCGGCTCACCGGGAGAAAATCCACCGGGATGTGGCTGATCCCTTCCGCTATGAAACGACCATCCGTCTGGCCCGGACATTGGATGATCCCCCGGCTTGGTTCACGGCCAGTCATCACGCGCTGTCTGCTTATGCTTATCAAGAAATCGAGAATGGTATTGAACTCTACCAGCGGTCCCTTCCTGTCCAACCAGCCGAGGCCGCGGAAGTGACCGGCCTTTTCGCGGAGCCACTGCTGGAATATGAGTCCATGTGGGATCAAGTAGCGATTGTGTGGAGGCGGCTGCGCGATCTTGAACACGTGGCGCGGGCACGCGCCTTCCAGGCAGTGTTGTTTCAAGAAGAGGGTAGCCAGGTTCAAGAACTGCTTCAGGAGTGGGAAGATAGCACTGCAACCTGGATGCCGTATGAACAATACGCGCTGGGCGTGCTTAGCCTGCGGCGGGGCCAAACCGGGAGGGGACTGGATCTTCTGCAAGCGGTGGCCGGACTGGATACCACCTGCGCCCTGCCGGCGGCCAAGGCCTTAGGCGCGTGGGCTTTGGAAAGCGGCCAGCCTGAACAAGCCATCCAATGGTATCAACAAGCCTGGAACCATACGATCTATGACCGGGACATTCACTCGAATCTGGCTCTTGCCTATGGCCGCATGAATCAATTCGAATGGGAACAATGCCACCATGCATTGGAAAACCTTGCGGCCCGCCTGGCTTTCCGGAACGACCGGCCCGAGTTGTTCCAGCAGGCCGCAGCGTTATTGCGGACCTTCGGGGAGACCGGCCGGGCGGAATTTTACGAACGCCACGCCGCCCGCCTTGAATCTGCCTCCCGCACCGGGAAATGATTACCTCCGGTGCCTTTCACTTGCCCTAGGCCGGGATTTTAGGAAAATAGCCCTGGATGCACCGAACGGATTATGAGCAGGAGGGGTTGCGCTTCGCGGAACCCAGAACAACCGCTGGAGTAAACGGAGGACAGAGAATGAATACGTACCGGTATTTAGCCGCTATTGTCGTGAGTCTGGCTTGTTTGGCCACCCCGGGTTGGACCGCGGAACTTCCACCGGTCAAATGCCTGATGATCGGCCTGGAACCGCACAACGAGGCCGGCGTCGCCAAGGAATCGATCCAGTTCATCAATGAAAACTTCCCCACGGTGCAGATCACCGCGGTGGAGAAAACCGATCTCGAAGCGCTCCGCCTTGAAAACCTCAAGAAATTCGATGTGTTGTTGCTCGAGCAGGTACAGGTGGAAAACGGCAATCCGCCGGACTTTGTGAAAGAAGGGATTTTGCAATTTTTGAAAGAAGGGGGCGGGCTGGTGGTGAGTCACTTCGCCGTGGCCAACTTTCAGAATTGGCGCGATTCGATCGACATCCTCGGCGCGATGTGGGTGAACGGCAAATCCACCCACGGCCCCTACCACCAGTTCCGCATGGACATCAAAGACGAGGGGCATCCCATCATCGAGGGGGTCAAACCATTCATTACCAACGACGAGTTATATTTCAACTTGCTGATGCGGCCCGATGTCCACGTCATCATGACGGCCAACGAAGAACGCTTCGGTCACACCGTCGCCGAACCGTTGCTGGTCACACATTATGTGCACAATGCCCGTTGCGTTTACTTCGCCTTGGGGCATGACGTGGCATCACGCCAACCACTGGAGTACCGGAAGATTTTCGCCCAGTGCATCGAATGGGCCGCTTGCCGGCGTTAGTCCTTGTGTTTGCTGGATGAATCATCCGTCCTAACACAGGACTCAGTTCCAAGCGCCGGTGGCCCGGCAAGAGCATTCTCAGGGTATAATCCTGAGAGCGTGGCGATGAAGACCTCCTCCTTTTTTAGGTTGGGGGAGTGGATTGGGGGCAGGGGGGAACGGTGGATTTCGCGATGCTTCATCGATCCGGCCTTTTATCATTCCAGTCCGGTTTCGATCCGCTCTTTGCCGGGAAGGAACCGGAGGGGGAGAAAAATACAATTCACAGGCTTGGTAGGGCGGGATGAACGAATCCACCCGGGTCGCCGTCAATTATGCGGAAATTGCCGTCCATTTGAAGAAGGGATTGGAACAAACCATTGACGCCGTGGAGCGCCAACCTGGCGGCGGGCCTATCGCCAATCAACTCCGCGCGTCCCTCTCGCTGATTCAACAACTCCAGGATTGGGCGGTCAATTTACCGGCCATCCGCTTGCGTACGATTCTGTTCAGTGTGATCAAATCCCTTGATGATATTCTGAGGCGATCCGTTTCCGCAGGCAAACTGGCTCCGGAAGTATATGGAGCCACGGCGGAGCACCCTTCCGCTCCTTTCTTGGTGGATACCGTGCTCCGCATCGGTCCCGAGGTGCACGTCAGCCAGGATCAAATGACCGTCCGCGCGTTGATCGACAAGGGCTTTGAGCAATATTGGAATCCGGATCTCATCAAGGCCGGCTTGGAACGGTTGGGTTTTCACGGCGACCTGATCGAGAAAAACATCGATCTGTTGCTCCGCAAACCCGGCCGTTTGTTCAAGGTCGTCACCGGTAAATATCCCGTCCCCGGCACCGACGCGGTGATAGAGGATTGTCTGGATTTACATCCCTCCACAGGTGTTCCCGCCATCCAAGAGAATGGCCGCGCGAATTTCAAGGAGCTGGATTGGATCCGCAGTGTCAAAGCGGGCCAGATCGTGCTCAAAAAAACCCCCCCGACACCGGGCATCCCTGGTCTTAACGTGTATGGGGAACCCATTCCTTGCCGGGACGGCATAGATATTCCTTTTCCTTCCATTCCCAATACCGTTCCCGGAGAGGATGGATTGTCCCTGGTGTCCACAGTGGACGGTTGCGCTTACAAGGACGGACCGCGTATTATCATCGCTCCCATCCTGGAGATTCCCGGCGATGTGGATTACACCACCGGCAACATCCGTTCCGCCGTCAGCGTCCATGTGCGCGGCAATGTGCTGAGCGGATTCACCGTCGAGTCCGAGCAGGACATACTAGTTCAGGGGACGGTGGAAGGCAGTAGGATTCACGCCCGGGGGAACGTTTTTCTTCCAGGTGGCGTGCAGGGAAAATCCGAAGCCCATATCCAAGCCGATCACCGGGTGGAAGCGAAGTTCATCAATGCCGCCTGGGTTTGCGCTGGAGAGAGCCTACTGGTTCATGGTTCGGTGATCCAATCTTTCCTGCGCGCCCCGCGCATTGCCCTGATCGAACGCAACGCGGAAATTCTCGGCGGTTTGGCTGAGGCCGCCGATGACTTGTGCGCCGATGTGATCGGTTCGGAAATCGGGGTCCGCACGCGTATCCACTTAGGGTATGACCTGGCGGAAATTACTCAAAAGATTCACACCTTGAAGGCCACCTTGGAATCGCTTCAAGACCGCCGGGCGAAAACCGCCGCCCGGATAACCAGTCTTTCGGACATCGAGAAGAAAGCCGGAAGTCTTTCTCCCTCCCAGGCCGCCGTATTGTCCAAGATGAAATCCAATCTTGCCAAATTGGACAAAATCTTGGTTGACAAGCAGAAACAGTGTCTCCAGGCCGAAGAGGCACTGCAAAAGGCCAACGCGAAGGTGCGCATGGTCCGTGCCCGGAAGCAAATTTTCCCCGGCGCCGAAATCCGCATCCAGGAGCACACCTTCGTCCCTACGAAACCCACCGGCCCTGCAACCCTTGTGGTGAGCGGCGATCAAATTGCCGTGTTACCGTTTCAGGAACGTCATTTCGAGGAAAAGGATGAAGCCGATGAATGACGACCAGCCTCCCTTCGAGGACATTTTTTTCGGCGATCCGGATGAGGAGGAGGGGCCGTATTTGCCTCCCGGTTCCGCGTTGAAGGAACTGCGCGAACAAAGCCAGAAACAAGCCCGGGAACTCCGCGAGAAACTGAAATATTCCCAGATGGCCGAGTCGTTCCGTTCGATTCTCGCCACCATCCAGAACGAAAATCCCACAGAATATTTTCAAGCTCTGCTGGCGCCAGGGAAGGCGCGGGATTTGCAAAACGAGTTGTTGAAAATCCGCCGGCGGCTCGATATCGACTGCAAAATGAAACGTCTTTCCCAGGAGACGATGGCTCATGGCGCCGCGTTCCTGGAGCAAGCTGAATTGTTCTTGGCAGGGCAAATCCGGTTGGAACGTCTGCGCCGCGAACTGGAACCTCGCCTCGAGGTTAAAGACCGGAGCCCGCAGTCGGAGAACCTTACCGGAAAACCACGGGCCGCTATGCAAAATCAAGTGTTGCAACTGCGCAACCTGATTCAAGCGATGCAGCGTCTCCGGAGTCAAATCCTGAACCTATTCACCCAATTTAACCGGGAACGGAACAAGGACTTGGGCGTAGAGGCCACGTTGCGTCATTCCGCGGAAAACTACCTCCAATTTCTGGACACGGCCCAGCGGGCGCGGATTGAAATCTTGATGCAGAAAAAGATTGCGGATCTTTCGTTCGAGCAGCGTGTCGAGGCACTTAGACGTTTTATCGCCCGGCTGGTGCAGATCTCCCCCGCCATCCGGCGGGCGGAGTTCGGCCGTCATCTCGAGATGGCCCGCCATTATCTCGCGCAGGACCAAACCGATTATGCCATTACGGAATTGCAAAACGCCTTGACGCTCGGGGAGACCGCCGGCCTGTACCTCGAGCTGCGGAAATGTTGGGCCCGGAAAGGCGACACCGCGAACGAAATCGAGGCGTTGCGCAAAGCCGCCGCCTGTCAGCCCGCGCGTTTGGATATCAGCCATAAGCTGGGCCGGTTGCTGGAAAACACCGGACGGCCCGCCGAGGCACTCGCGGTCTATCAGGAAGCCTTGCGATACCACCCCTCGCACACCGCTCTTCTCACCCATGCCGCTGTCTTGGCGTTTGATTTGGAACAATGGGACGCCGCCGTTCCGCTGCTGCTGGCTGTGCGGGAAGCGAAACCCAACTCGCTCAAAACCCTGGAACGCCTGGCCATGGCCCTGACCCGCGCGGGAGATTTTGCCCAGGGAACCGCCTTACTGAAGGAAGCCATCTCCCGGGGTGTGAACAATGGCTTGATTTATATGCACTTGGGGTTGGCGTACCGGGGTAGGGGCGATTTTCACAGCGCGCACCAAGCTTTTCTGGCTGCCGCCGAACAGCTTCCCGGCCATCCTGAAATCACCCGGCATCTGGCTCAATCTCATATCGACCGGGGAGAGTACGAGGAAGCCGAAACGCTATGCCGCGGGATGTTGGAAAACAATCCGGGAGATCCGCGGATTCTGCTGTTGTTAGCCCGAGCCCTTGGTGGTCAGGGGCGGCATGAAGAACAAGCCGCCGTGCTGACTCCTCTGTTGAATGATCCGGCCGTCCAAAAAGAAGCATTGCTGGAATACGGGAAGGCCTGTTTGAAACAACAAAAAACCGAAGCCGCTTACCTGGCCCTGCGGCAGGCCCACAATCTCGATCCCTCCGATCCGGAAATCCGCGATACCCTGGGATTGGCCTGTATTGAAAGCCGGCGGTTTGAGGAATCAATCGAGTATCTTGCCCCGGCGGGCGAGACAGTTTGATGCCCTCATTTCACGCGAGCCCGGCAGGTGGCTTTCATAATGGCCGGTGATGTCCAGTTTGCGGGGGGAAACGGCAGGTTGACCCGTTCCGGAAAATCTATGTTTTTTTTCCCTGCTGCCAGGGAGAGGTGTTTTTTGGACACTATCTATTTGTTGGGTATACTTACTCCATCAACCGGGCCCACTTGCACAAAATTGGTATATTTTTTAAAAGAGGTGTTCGACCATGTATTCAATCTCACGGCGTGAGTTCATGCGCGCGGGCGCGTTCGGCGCGGGAGCGGCCGCCGTTTTTCCCGGCTGGGCGGCGGCGCAGGAAACGAAACCAGCCACGAAACCGACGTCCGCCACGGACCGGGTGGAGATCGGCCAATCCGGAGTGAAGGTTTCGATGCTCGCCCAGGGGACCGGCGCGAACGGCTGGCAGAAGCAATCCGATCAAACGCGGCTGGGGATGGATAGTTTTGTCAACCTCATGCGCCACAGTTTTGATAGCGGCATCAACTTTTTTGATTTGGCTGATTTGTATGGTTCGCATCCCTTCATGAAAAACGCGTTGAAGCACATCCCGCGCGAGGATGTGGTGTTGCTCAGTAAAATCTGGTTCGCGCCGGGGGGAGGGATGAAGGGGGCCACGGCCGCCAAGCCGGAAATCGAGCGCTTCCGGCAGGAACTGGGGACGGATGTGATCGACATCTGCCTGGTGCATTGCGTTTCCAATCCCCGATGGCCCGCGCAGCAGCAACAAATCCGCGACGAACTCTCGGAACTCAAGGAAAAGGGTGTGGTGAAGGTGGTGGGATGCTCGTGCCACAGCATGGAAGCGTTGCGGGTGGCGGCGGAAGACCCGTGGACGGAGTTGATTTTCGCGCGCATCAATGACAAGCAGAAAAAGATGGATGGCCGCCCGGCCGAAGTGGCGGCAATTTTGCGCCAAGCGCGCAAGAACGGCAAATTCGTGGTGGGGATGAAAATCTACGGCTGCGGGGATCTGACCAAAAAAGAAGACCGTGATGCCTCCCTCCATTATGTTCTGGATAACAGCCTGGTGGACGCCATGACCATCGGTTTTACCGAACCCGCGCAGGTGGATGATTCTATCGGGCATATCGCCGAGGTGCTGAAGGGTTGAGTTTCGCTTTCACAACGAGAGAAAATCCGAAGCGTGATATGGAGAGTGCCGCCCCGTTGTTGGGGTAGAGATCCTTTGTTGTGTGCATGTATACTAATCTGAAGGGCATCCATGCGGGTTGAGTACACCGTTGAATTCAAAAAAATTACCAACAGCTTCCTCCGGACGTCAAAGAGAGGGTAAAAAAAACAAATTTCTCTCATATTGGAAAATTCCCGGCATTCCTCTTTGAATATAAAAAAAGACTGCCAGGGTATCAAAATCGTTGGCAAGGCCGGATCAACAAAGCCTATCGGTTTATATTTACAATCAAGAATGGCATTTGTAAATTAAATTGCAATCTTTCCTCATAAATAGAAGCAGGATCTGGCCTTAACGCACAGCCTATCCCATTCACAATATCGAATTCTGGCCAATCTTCACGCCTCGGCGGTGAATCCTTTGGTCTGATTTTTTATCCCTTCCCCCGCGAATTCTTGAGAGCCATCCACAATCCAGGTATAGTGGATGGATTCCTATTCGATTGGAGCGATTTCCACAATCACTCACACCAACGGCTTACGCCACATATGGGAGGCGGCCGTTGTAAAGCATTCCGCCGCTTCCCCAGGGGACCTGTCATGAATGCCATGCCTTTGATCTTGATTGCGTTGGCTGTGTACGCGATAGCCTACCGGACCTATTACTGCTTCATCGCCGCCAAGATCGCCGTCTTGAATGATGAGCGGATCACCCCCGCCCACAGTTCGTACGACGGGCACAATTATTATCCGACCAGCAAGTGGGTGCTGTTCGGGCATCATTTCGCGGCCATTGCCGGCGCGGGGCCGCTGGTGGGACCGGTGCTGGCGGCCCAGTTCGGGTACGTGCCCGGATTTTTATGGATTGTATTGGGGGCGGTGCTGGCTGGGGGAGTGCATGATTTCATCGTTCTCGTTGCCTCGGTGCGCCATGACGGGAAATCGCTGGCGGAGATTGCCCACCAAGAGATCAGCCCGGTCAGCGGTTTGACCGCGTCCCTGGCCACGCTGCTGATCCTGATTGTCGCCTTGGCCGGACTGGGGATCGTGGTGGTCAACGCCTTGGCCGAAAGTTCATGGGGAACTTTCACCATTGCCGCCACCATTCCCATTGCCTTGTTCATGGGGTGGTGGATGTTTAAGTTCCGGCCGGGGAAAACGGCGGAAGCCACGGTGATGGGCATGATTTTGCTGACCTTGGCGGTGGTCTTCGGGCAGTATGTCCCAGAGTCGGCTTTTGCCTCGTGGTTCCATTTTGACCACAAGACCTTGACGATACTGATTGCCGCGTATGGTTTTTTCGCGTCGGTATTGCCGGTGTGGATGCTGATGACCCCGCGGGATTATTTGAGTTCGTTCATGAAGATCGGTGTGGTTTTGTTCCTGGCGCTTGGGGTGATTATCGTGGCCCCTTCCATGAAGATGCCCGGCCTGACCGCGTACACGGCGGGCGGAGGTCCCATCATCCCCGGGACGGTTTATCCGTATGTGTTCATCACGATCGCCTGCGGTGCCTTGTCCGGTTTTCACTCGCTCGTGAGCTCGGGGACGACGCCCAAGATGATCTATACGGAATCGCACATCAAGACCATCGGTTTTGGGGCGATGTTGTTTGAAGGTTTTGTAGCGGTTTTGGCTTTGATCGCGGCGTGCAGCCTATATCCGCTGGATTATTTCGCCATCAACGTGTCCGTGGAAAATTTCCGGGGGATCGTGGCCAACCTCAACCAGATGGGATTCACGGCTTCCAATCTGCCGGAGTTGTCGCGGGAGGTCGGAGAAGACTTGGCAGGCCGGACGGGGGGAGCGGTGACCTTGGCGGTGGGCATGGCGCAGATTTTCTCGTCCATCCCCGGCTTGAAGGGGCTGATGGCGTATTGGTATCACTTTGCCATTATGTTCGAAGCGTTGTTCATTCTGACGACCATCGACACCGGTACGCGGATCGCGCGGTTTGTGATGCAGGAAGAGATCGGGAAGGTGATCAAGCCCTTCGGGCGCACGAATTGGGTGTTCGGGAGCGTGATCAGCAGTTTGGCGGTGGTTTTCGCGTGGGCGTATTTCGTTTATACCGGCACAGTGTCGACCATCTGGCCGATGTTCGGAACCGCCAACCAGTTGCTGGCCACGGTGGCCTTGGTCATTGGCACATCCTTCATTATCAATCAGGGGAAAGCGAAATACGCCTGGGTGACGATCCTGCCCATGCTTTTCGTGGGCGTGATCACCATAACCGCGGCATGGATCAACATGACGGACATCTATCTGCCGATGACCCGCCAACCCGGCCTGATGGTGCAGGGATATGTCAATTTCATTCTGACCGGCCTGATCCTGGTCAGCGTGGTTATCATTTTCGTGGACGCGGTGCCGAAATGGTACCGGGCGGTCTTGAGTCAGGCCGTGGTCCCTGCCGAGGCGGTGGAGTAGCATTGGTGGTTTTGATCAGTCTCTGTTAGTCTCCGGATTTTTTCCATGTGGAGCGGCGTTTGGTCTGCTGGAGGAGAATCCCGATGAAACACAGGGGGAGGAAGAGGATTGGAATCTTCAAGGTATCGGAAATGATGTAACTGCCCACGCAGGCGGTGATGATCATCAGGATTCGTTTCTGCAAATAGAGCACCAATAAAGCGAGCAGAATGGCCAACGCGGCCGGCCACAGGTTGCCGACAGTCCGGTTGAGCGGTTCGAGCACGCCCGCCCACCTTAAAAAGTTATTCAGCAAGGCCCGTTGTTCTTCGTCAAAGTAAAGCACGTACAGAATTCCCGACAGTGAACCCACAAAAATGAGAACCTGGAAGATCTTTTTGGAGAGCAACAAGGCGCAAATACCCATCACCGCCCCCACGAAGAGCGGCGTGTAGGGATTGTCGGGGAAAAAGCGGACGAACTGGGGATCGACCCGGGGGACGATATCCAACAACGCCGTGTAGAGATTGAATCCGAACAAAAATCCCAAACCGAAGGCAGCTGCCTGGATGCCGAACCGGACCAGCACCCACCCGAAGGCCAAGAGGCCCAGGCCGATCGCCAACATCAAGTAAAATTCCGGGGTCATAGGTATGTTCATGCGTCCCTGCCTCGTTCCAATTCGTGTAACACCTGACAGCATTCCGCATCGGAGGGATTGAGCAAGGCCGCCGCCCGGTAACAGGCCAATCCACGCGTGATCTCATGGAGTTCGAGATGAGCGCGGCCTAGAAGTTTCAGCGCCTCGAAATGATCCGGCATCCGGTCCAGGCATACTTGCAGATGCCGCGCCGCTTCCTGAAATCGCCTCTCCACCAGGGCTTGGTAGCCCCAATAGACCGCAATCTCCGGACATTCCGGTTCTACTGCCTGGGCCTGCTTGATCAAGGCCCCGGCCTTGGCGTTGTCCCCTTGATCGAACGCCATCCGGGCCAAGCAGGCGTACGGCCGTCCCTGGTTACGGTGGATTTTCAACGCGCGCGTGAAATAATCCAACGCTTCCGCGCCGTATCCGGCCATCAGACAGGCGTACCCCATTTCCACCAGCCCTTCTTCAAACTCGGGATCCATGGCTAAGGCCTGGGCCAGATGTTGCCTCGCCTCCTCGTACCGCCCAGTCCGGTTGCAGGCCAGTCCCAGGTTGTACCAAGCCAGGATATCCGGGGTGTGGTCCCGCGTAAACGCGAGCAGGACATCGTGG